>Ga0164242_10000726_pt1 | contig 39812 bp, 46 predicted proteins | sample OricomgcompostMG_FD_108783 | JGI IMG/M metagenome (GOLD analysis project Ga0164242, IMG submission 108783) | Miracle-Growth compost microbial communities from Emeryville, California, USA - Original compost - Miracle growth compost (MG) ... | reverse complement strand
TTTCCCGTGGTTGCTACTGAGGCTGGCACCATAATACCTCGTTAACCTCAAAAGAAACGGAAAATATTACATCAACCTAACTCTCGCAAGTTACCCTCTCAAGCCATGCCTGGGATCCGCCAATACGCCGTCCTCGCCCTCGCCCTTTCACTGCAAGGGGCGGTGGCGAAGACCGACATGGACGGCTGCACCTCGTTCACAAGCATGGTGACCGTGAGACCCGAACCTGGATATGGGAACACCTACGAGACCGTCATCTGGTTCATGACGGATAACCTAGAAATCTGCCAGGGAGTCGACTGCGGCGGCGGACGCGCCCCTCCCAAGACCGTACCGGGCTGCCCGGCATACACCGGAACCGAGACTGTCAAGCCAAGCTTCCTAAGCTCCAACCCCTTTGACGCACCTGCGCAAACCACCGCTCCTCCTGTCACTAGCACCTCCCTCGACGTCACTGTCACCAACGCACCGACAACAACAGCCTCCAACGGGTCGTCGGCCGGCGCCGGGAAATCTTCGTCGGGCGACGCATCTCCTTCTCAGTCCAGCGGTTCCGGGTCCGCCCCGGCGCCGACGACCACGAGTGGTTCCCCTGCCACAACCAGCAACGTGGATTCAGCTGCGGTGACAAATCCCGTCAACCTAGCTCTCGGACTCCTTGCTGCGGCAGCTTTGCTTTGAGCAAGCTACTGAGAGGTGACGGGCGAAGGGCAGAATCAAGTTAGGCTGCTTAATTGGATGGGGTTGGAGACAACTCTTACCCTTGGCGGTCGGGCATGGAGCTGCTTTAATGTGAACCGCTGTCGTGGTTTTGGTTACTGTACTATGTTGATATCCAAGCTTCAGCTCGCTCTCATAGTGCGGATGGAGGCGACCATAATCTAATTCAATCTAATAGTCCTTTATTGGACATGATTATTTTCACAAATCCTCGATCTTAGAGTCTAGTCTAAGGTGATCTGCTGTAGACGGTGCACAAAGATGGAAATGGGATTATATCGGCTAGCTGATGTAGATTCAAGACATAAATGCTGGTATATCTCATGCAGACCATACTAACGCCGGACCTTGCCCTCACTAGGCTAATAAGGAGCCCTGGACACACTTCAGGGTATGTAACTACAATATCTCGACTCTCATGCTGCCCGACTACCAGGTTCATCACTCATCGTACACCACGTACCCAACCTTGGCTAGGCCTAAGTGGAGGTTATAACTCATATGCCTTCCCGTCAGTGAAGATCAAGTGTGGTTTCCGCTTAGCAAGGTCTAGAATTGTGCTCGCAAAGACGCCATTGGCCCAGGCGAACCAGCTCCCTGGGTGTGAAATTGTCAGCCTGGACGTGCTCCGTATTCTCACGAGCCATTGGTGGGTAACTCACTTGTGTACGACATGGCGAAGTTGACATCTACGCTCTCATGTACTAGGCCAAGCTTGCAGGAGTTGAGTACCATATTAATGCATTCTAGGATTTCGGCATCGTTGTCCGACGTCTGGGCCTGGATCAACCGGCTCATCGGCCATGCGTTCTGAAGGCCAATGTGGGGACCTGGCGCAAAAACATTAGTTATCTACGCGTGCGGGAGCAGTTAGGTTGTGGCGAAGACATACCTCCAATTCCCTGGAACTCCTTTCCTTGCAAGTAGTAGGGGTTGCCAGTTTTCTCCAGTAGCATCCGCCGCGTATTCTTGTACGTCACGTCGTCTTTTGACACGAATCCCATGAGTGGCAAGGCCAGCAAGCTTGGGTAGTTGGCGTCGTCCATCATGATGGCGCTCCCATACCCGTCAACCTCGTACGCAAACACCTCTCCGTACTTGCGGTGGTTGACGACGCCGTGCTCCCAAATCCCCTTGGTGATGCGCTCGCTCCAGCGCTGAAGGGTATTGGCTACCTTGGAGTCGAATTTATCACCCGTCGAGTCCAGGATGGCCGCAGTCCGCTTCAGTTCCACGGCCATCATGGCATTGGCGGGGATGAAAAAGCCAAGGATCGTAGCATCGTCGCTCGGCCGGAAGGCAGACCTAACTAGACCCGTACCGTTGTTCAGAGGATTCCCAACGCCCTCCAGGTTCAGCGTCTCAGTGCCCGTGTCGGTCCGGCGTTGGAACGTGTACGCATTCCGCAGGTACCGTCCAGACTCCGGGTCGAAGGTACTCTGGCTCTGCTGGTCCAGCACCATCAGGACAGTCTCGAGAGCTGCGTACCACCTGGGGCCCAGGAAGTCCGTGCTGCCCGTATGATCGTAGAAGTCGTTGGCCAGCGCGAGGAAGTGAGCGAGAGAGTCGAGCTCGTACTTGCACTCGAAGACAAACGAGGGCTCATAAGCCGGATGCACTATATCGTCTTGGCCGTTATATGTGTTGGACAGGCCGGAGATAGGTGGAGGCTGGAAAGCATTGCAGTAGGGTGACTCGATCACGTACTCAGACTGCGTATTGATGGCGCCCAGGATAAGGTTAAAGATGGCCTTGTCCTTCTTTGCTAGCGGCTGGTAGGGTTTCAGCTGGTTCGTCGAGTCGCGCAGCCACTCGGCAATGATATCTCCCGTTATGATGAATGATTGGGGTCCAGCCCACTGGTCGTCATCCTCCCTTAACCCGAAGCCGTCGCCTCGACCCTTCGGCTTCCATTTGCCAGTGTCGCTACCATCCGTGTGGAACTTCACCGTCGTGTCGGTCGTCGATGGGAATGCGTTCTCAAATACGCGCGCGAGATCCACGTCCTTCATGCGCGCTGTCACGTCGCGAATGACCTTCTCGATGGCTTCGGAGCGGAACGTACGACATCGTGGATCAGGTCGCTGGAACGGCAATGCCAGGGGACCTTCGCTAAGAGGGCGGCTGCTCGAGATGTTAGTAGGTTGATTGGGAATGTTGGGACGCCCACCCTGACAGGCGCCTTACTGGGGATACGTTGAGTATGACTCGTAATTGGGGCAAGCTTCGACATCGAAGTTGTTCCCTAGCGGCGCTTGCTGGGCAACTCCGTCCAAATTAGAGGCAACAAGTTGAAATGAGAGCGCCGCTAGCGGTAGCAGGACAGAAAGAGGTCGTAGGCGAGCCATGGTCGTGGGCTGAAGTCGCTAAGCAAGGGTGGCCGGTCGCCAAGGGGGAGCTTCCCACGCTTTTCGCAATCTACAAATGCACGCGGATCATCCTTCGGAGCTTCGTCCACTGAGGTATTCCAAGGTCACCGAACAAGAAGTGGCGAACGGTGGTTGTAATTTAGGTATTTCGTTGTCGATGATCAGCGGCCGGTTATACATGAACTGCCGCAACTCAATCCTGGTCCATGAGTTCCCCACAAAACCTTAAATAGTATCCTGCTTACTTGCATTATTATTTTCAACTTTGTAATATTACAGCTTACTTGCATTGGCATTCCCAAGTCTGTACCGTCTATTTGCATTACTCAGTTCAATTTGACTGACTTACATCCGCCCTTCATGAACCGAGCTATGATGAGCAAGCTTGAAGAAATGATGTGATCAGAGAGATCTTGGGATATTGTTCTCTAAAAACCATTTACTTGTCCGCCATGAGGCCGACGGGATACGCCCAGTCTTTGTCCGTCCATTAAAGGTTCCGGGATATGTAACCTATTCCTTCTCATGCACAAAGATATTTTGAAATTCTGTCTCTTGAAAGCCTAGTGATTTAATAATATAGTAAATGCAAGAGACCATCTCTTAAACTTTCTTGCGCTTTCGCAATGTATGTCAGGCGATCACTTCTTGGAGAAGAAAGACATGATATTTCCCTGGCCGGTCTTGGGGGCGGCCTTCTTCGGTTTCGCAGCAGGGGCTGAGCTGGTCGGTTTGGACTTTGAGATAGGGGGCGGCGGCGGAGCTTCGTCCTCGGAGAAAGATTCCCAGCCGGGTTCCTGGATGGTTACTGCAAGGGCCGGTTAGCTTGACGTGAAAAAGGGTGCTAGTAGGGAAGTAGGTGCAGGCTAGGGCTTACCTAGGTATCCTTGATCATCAAGGGTTTGCTTCTTCTTCATGATCTTTCTCCTTCCTCGCCGGCGCCCGCCGCCGGAAGTAGATATGATTTCAGCAGGCTCTTCCTTCTTCGGCTCTGGGGCGGGTGAATCCTCCGCAGCCTCTTCAGCTTCGGAAGGTTCCTCTTCTTCTGGCTCATCCTCCTCTGGCTCCTCCTCCTCATCATCATCATCGTTATCCATCATCCTACGAAGCGCTTCTTCGTTGTCTTTCTTACTCATTCGCCCAGCTCCCTCGTGAGCCTTGGGCAGCGGCAGTACCTTAGAATCATCCTCCTCACCTTCGGACATCGGCTGCATGCTCGAGTCATCACCGCTAGGAGTTGCTGGTTGAGATGTCTCTGCTTTCTTTGCCTTTGCCTTAGCGGCAGCAGCAGCACCTTTGGCGAAGGACTCCATGATGCCGGACGAACCACCCCTTTTCAAACTGGGCACGGATTTCTTCTGAAGGAACCCGGCCATAGAAGGCGCGGCCGTTGCCTTGGTAGCCTTGGTATCGGTTTGCTGGTTGACTTTGGGCTCGTCCTTGACCTTGGGAGGAGGCTTGGCAGCTACTTTCGCTACGGGGTGTTGAGGAGCAGTAAGATTGACAGCAGGGCCTCGTCGTTCTCTCCTACGGGCACGTGGATTGGAAATAGCGCCATAGGTATGCGGAACCCCTGAGGAGTCTGCGACTACGGGGAGAGTGAAAAGTTCGTGGGCAGCATCCGAGAGCAGCGCAGCATCCTATAAAAAGGTTAAAATTCCATAGACAGGGGCAACTGACCGATTCGCCCAGCTATTGCTTACCTTCATTGGGTGAGGCCCCAAGCTGTATACATGGACAGAGGTAATCTCGTCGTACATCGCAGCAACATCCTTGAGCTGCTCTTCAGGGACCAGGGACAGAGTCAGGGTTGGCACTATTTCGGCGTCGGATTCATTATCTGGCATGGAGCTGGCCATCTCAATGTCACCATCATCGCCGACTTGGGCTTGAGACCTCCCCTTGCCCGGTTGCTTGGAGCCGTAGAGGAGGTACGTTGCATGGACAGCGCCGGGGTGCTTAGCATTGTGCGATTTGTGGAACTCATAGAGCATCCTAGCAGAAATCAGCAAGACGAATACAAAGTCCAAGTATAGGGGTTGGCCATACTGTTTTGCAATGTTGACATGGACTTTCAATGCCCGACTGAGAAAGCGATATGTGATCTGGGTCAAATGGGTTAGCGCTGCCAGCCAGGACGGCTATCAAAATCCTGGGAGATCATCGTACCACTTTATCCTCAGAGAGGATGTGTTCAGCAAGGTACTTCTTGTAATCGTCCATCTTGATGAAACATCTAGATACCTTCCAAAACACAGGGGGGTTTGTAAATGACGTTTCCAAGGGGTTGAAGATCGTCTGAGACTGACTGTCATGTTCTATGGAGTGAGAAGTTGGGAGCTTGGGCCATAGCCGACGCGTGCGGGCACTTTGGAGAAAAGTGATGAGTCGCGTTAATAGGGGCGCTAAATCCCTAGCGTGTTTTTCTTGTCGCCATGTCATGGGATAGCGCGGTCGCGTCACTGACATCAGAGGGGGAAGTCACGGTTCAGCTGAACCATCTGCCTGCCGTCTATAGTACATCCGTACGGATTACCTAAATCCAAGAAACTTGGTGTTTGTCTTTTGATACATTCGACGATACTATAGCGGTTCAATATCCTTTCTACACACCACCTACTGCCAATTAATCGGCATCTCTTCTCGATTCTCGAAAGAGATTTCAAGCGTCGGGAGCAACCTTCTGCTGCCTTAGTACCTACCTTACTCTGTGTCACCCACCTATTAGGCACCTAGCAGTCTAGTACCTAGCAACCCTACGCCTTTGCACTCTGGGAACTTTCGAGCTAAAAGAAGTCACGCTTCAACTACTTCATACCCCAGCCACGATTTGGTGCGTTACCATTGCGCAATACACTGAGCATACGGTCTAGAACCTCTTGTGGAAGGGGTCAAGACCGGCGCATACCTTTCCTGCCCTTGCGCCACGTTTCTCTACAGACGTCGATGTTGTAAAACATGCGCAGGTCAACCCGCGGCGAAATCCAGATTTTATCCTTTGCTGCGCCCTCATCTCCTCGGTGAGCTACTCCCTAGGACCGACCCAAGGCCGGACTGGAAACTGGAAAACGCCTCGAAGCGCGCGTGGCGCCCAGAAATCCAACCATGGCGAACCCAAACACGAGCAACGAAGCCTACGATGTCCCCGACTCGACCGATTGGATAGGCACGTCCTTGTCTGCCCTCATGCCTGTCGAACAAACCCTACGCTGTCACGTCTGCAAGGACTTCTACACCTCGCCGATGCTGACCTCCTGCAACCACACCTTCTGCTCCCTTTGCATCCGAAGGTGTCTGTCGGTCGATGGGAAATGCCCGCTCTGTCGAGCAAACGACCAGGAATCAAAACTGAGAGGCAACTGGGCGCTGAGGGAGGTCGTGGACGCTTTTACAAAGTCGAGGCCGGCAATTTTGGAATTTGCAAGGACACCGCAGCAGCCCCTAGAGGCCATACCGGCATCACCCAAAAGAACAGCAAGTCAGATGGAGGATATTGAGGATGGAAGCAACCACAACCAGAGCAAGAGGCCACGGATGTCCACGAGGTCCAGCAGGACAAGGGGAGCAGAAGCTACGGCTACAATTATGCGCGAGGAGGTTGATGCGCCAGAGAGTAAAGATCCAATGGATTACGAACCAGGTAAGGCGCTTTCGATCGGGCACCACTTAGTACCCTGCAGCTAAATTGAGTCAGCCGACGGCCTTGCAGCTTGCCCCATATGCTGGGCCCGGATGAAGCCCTGGCAAGTGGATAAGCATATCGATACGTCTTGCCCCGGATCGCCGCAACCAGCAGCGCCGGCTTCACGGGCGCAAAGGGAAATGCCGGGAAGCCTTGCGCCACGTCCACCGGCTCCCTCAAGTCGTGCAGTTGGGCCACCACCACCGGCCAGAACCCCGGAGCGACTGCCGGCGCTGAACTACTCTATCCTCAAGGACCAGGCTCTTCGAAAGAAAATGGTAGAGCTCGGCCTCTCCACTTCGGGGTCAAGGCAGCTCCTCGAGCGAAGGCATAAGGAGTGGGTCACGATCTGGAATGCGAATTGCGACTCTGCCCGACCGAAGGCTCGAATGGAACTGTTTCACGACCTTGATGTATGGGAAAGGACTCTCGGTGGCCGTGCCCCTGTGACTCTTTCTACGCATCGTGGAGCTCAGATCCGAGATAAAGACTTTGACGGCACGGCATGGGCTGCAAAGCATGATACTTCTTTCAAAGACCTCATTGCCAATGCACGGCGGACGAGGAATCAGGCTAATAATTCGTCTCGGGAGGGCACGGATTCGGACCGTGCGTTAGGAGAGGAGCCAGGAACAAACCCGGGCCTACATGAGGAAGGGGGTGGCATGCATGTGGCCAGGACGGAGCCCACCATAGACCTGACTGAATCCCCTTCACACCCTACGCAGGCGCCAGATCCAAGGGCTGTCAACGGAGCCATCCAGATGTCGCACGCATCGGCGATGACAGTCGCCGGCGGCTCCGCCCAAACGGAGCCTCCCGAACAGCCCCGGCCTTTACCCATGGAACAACCACTGCCACCGCGGCCAGAGCTCGATTTTGTAGCGAGAAGTACGGGGTATTCCAGAGAAGGTTTACCATGACATGATAAACTACCTAATGAGCAAGGACGCATCTAGCCCCTCCTACGCCCCAATGATCGAGCAACAAACGCCTGATAACTGATAACCCCCCACCTGCTTGTGAATGTGTGTTGTGCCAAAAAGAAACCTATAGAAACCATAGAACTCCAGGATGCAATTAGCACTCATGGGACCATTACGCTAGATCAGGCGTCTGGCTGTGCTTGTGCCGGCTCCATTAGGGACATCCTACGCAGTCCTTCAGCAGCCTCGTCCAGTAGCGGCTCTGGTGACCGGTCTGTCCGTTCACCCTCACCCTGATTCCTGGTTTCAGGGAGAGGTTTCGGAGCCTCAATAGCCTCGAGTCGTTTCTTCATCTCCTCGGCCTCCTTCTGCTGCTGCGCCTCGACGCGCGACCTCTCCTCCTCCGCCTTGACTCTCTCCTTCTCCTCTTCTACGCGCCTCTCCTCGCCCTCCAGCCGCTCCAGCTCGTCGTCGATCTCGCCCTCATCGACGACGGCGCCGCCCTCGGCAAGGATACTAGTAACCTCGTCCGCCTGACCCACCTGCTCACGCAGACGGTCAACCACATCCTCGACGCGCTCGGCGCCTCCGACGGCGGAGTTGAGAGCGCGCAGCGCCTCGCCGCTCGACTCCATCACCTTGACGAGCTGGACGTTGTCCGAGGCCTGCTCGATCTTGGCGGCGACCTCCTCGAGCTGGCCGAGGGTCGCGAGGCGCTTCTCGAGCGAGGACTCGGCTAGCTTCTTCGAGCGCAGCGCGGCGAGGGCTATCACGCGGTTTTTCTTGGCCACGGCGTCTTTGGCGGAGCGGGCTAGCTCTTCGATGCGTTTGTTGAGGGCGGTGGTCTGGTGGTCGAGGTATTCTAGCAGCTCCTTTAGCTGTGCGATAGAAGCGTCTTCTTCCGTGAGAGCCGTTTCTTCTACTCCTGGTGCCTTGACCTTGACTGTCGCTCCATCGTAGAGTAAGACTCCTTTGTCCCTGGAGAGGAACGTAAGAAGTACGCTCACGTCTGTCTCTGATAACGCGCTCCCCGGAATCAGCTGGTCCGCAAAGGTCTTGTAGAAATGAGCCTTGGAGAATGTCCGCTCAAACCTCGAGGCATGGCTAGTGATCTTATCACCAAACCCCTTCGCGGCCATTTCGACGTTCGCCAGCACCACGAGCTGCCCCTTTGGTATCCGATCCGAGCCTTGGGAGTTATCCGTCACGCCAAGCTGCCGGAACACCCACGACGCCACCGCCCACGGGCTCACCCCCCACTTCCTGCTGTAGATGCTCTCCTTTGCCTTGAGAAAATCCCGAAGCGGCATCAGTTCCTTCTCCGAGAGCGCCTCGGCCACCACGGCGCCGAGCGCCAAGGGGCGGCCGTACTGCTTGCTCTCGAGGGCGCCGGGGAGCCGATCATCGCAGTCCAGAACTAGGACGTTCGTGGCCGCGGCTTTGGTGGAGGGTGCGAGGCCCGATCGTGCGATGCTCGCCAGTGCCCGGCGCCATGTCGAGACGTTCGCTTCGTAGCCGTCTGGGTTGAGGGTGCGTTGGGAGCGGAAGTCGGAATATAGGGCTGGGAGCCGAGCTCTGGCACGGAAATACGTCAGCAAGAGTGTGTATCTTTCTCCATATGAAGAAATCACCAGGGACGGTGTGCCCAAGCATACTTTCTAAAGCCCGGCTCGTGCTCGACAAGGTATCCGAGTAGCTCGCTCATCGTCCGGCGTCCGGGTTTGGAGAATATTAGGATACGAAGTAGTTGGTGTAAATAAGGCTCGCAGAGGGGGGCGTCCGGCCATTTGACAAGAGCTGAAGGGACAAAACTCGACGCGCTCAGGCAACAGGCGCGCGGAGGTTCACACCACTACAGCGTGTGGTTGTTGTTTTGTCGTTGGCGGGGATTTGCAGCTGAGAGAAACAATGACGTCCAACGAAAAGTGTATTTACAGGGGGGATTATTAGCGTTATCTTATCAGCGCGGCGGTATCCTGGCAGGCATGAACCATGCCACCTTGACAGGTACCTCGCTCATCCGTGCATCAATGGAAAAGAGCATCATGAGGTTAAGATTCGGCATATTCATGGTCCTACCATAGCTCCCTACCTAAGTAGTAGACACGAGAGGTTTTCACCGACATGGCAGCCTTGCCCTAATTCCCTACATGGCTACCAAATGGTTGGTATACCGTGGTGAACGCCTTTCCTCTATGGCATTACCTTAATACCCATACTATGAATTAACAAGAAACGCCGTTCTTTCCATGCAAGTTCAGCCCCCCCATCCCTTGAGGGTCTTGAAAAGATATAATTTATCCAAGAAGCTGTAAGTTCAACCTCCATCCACTTAACACGGTACCTCAGTCAAAACCATCCTTCGCCGGCGCATCATCGCCCTCATCCTCAACCGATGCAAGGGTCCGCGCTGCTGGGACTAGCGGGGTCAGCGGTGCCGTCTCCAGACTTGCACCAGCAGCCCCGGGGGCGGTGATCATGCTTGTCCTCCGGGATCTCCTCCGGTCCAGAGTCTCGCTCTCTTCGTCCACGACCAACTCTTCCTGCCCGTTCACACCTCCGTCCGGGTACGCTTCCTCGTCTTCCACCGCGAGACCCTCTTTCAGCTGGCTCTGGAGATGAGCCATGTATTCACTCGCGTAAGCGAACTTCTGTACGCCGTGCTCGCCCGGGAGCAGAGAATACATCCTCCTCGCCTCGTTTAGGCACCTCTGCGCCTGGACGAACTTGGACTGGGCGATCCACGTCTCCGCGCCGAGGACGCTCCAGAGCGCAGACTTCCGCCTCCTACTGCCCCACGCCTCTGAGCCTGCACCAGTCTTGGTGGCATAGCAAATGGACATCCGCTCCTTGAGAAGGGCGTCGCCAACAGGTCCGACGAGCTTCGATTCCAGTAGCCGGGTCCCCCATTTTACGGCCTCGTCTATGCCGGAGCCTCCCCTTAGCCGTAGTAGCTCGAGCGCAAGGACTAGAGAGCGGAGCGCGCCAAAGTGTGCGCCGCACCGCGTTAGGTACGAGTAGAAGGCCTGCTCGAGCATCTGGTTGATGGTCTCGATTCGGGTCTTGGAGGACATGTTCTGGGGCATGATAAGCAGAGCGAGAGCCCCCATCTCGTTGGCCGCCGCGTGATACTTCCAGGCCTTGTCGTTCTGGAAATCTCCCCGTAGAAGCTCGTACGTCGACATGGCCAACTTCCAGTCCCGCAGCATGAAGGCGAAATCGGCCAGTTTCCTCATGATGGCCTCTGGGGTGTCCGCCCGGTAAAACCCAGCTGCGTCGTAGTTATTCGACGAGCCGGATCCGCCGCCGGCAGAGCTGCGGTTCGCGCTCCCGAAAGTCCAGCGCTTCGAGAGGCTCATGAACCGACCGCTAATTCCTCGGCGCCGTGAGGCGACCTGGTCGTTCCACATGGAAACGTTGCGCTCCATGGTCGGTACGACGGATTGGGTGACCATTTCTCTGACAAATGTCCGGATGGCCGTTGCATCCGATTCGAAGATGTATCGTGTGGCGTCCTCAAAATCCTCCTTCTCCTCACTTCTCTCGATATCCCCAAGTTCCTCTTCCGCTGTCATCCAGTCGCTCCTTGGCATCGGGATGCTGTCGTCGTCCGTCTCGGCACTCTGCGAACTCCGGAGCCTCAGCAGATGGCAATGCAGGCCCAGACTCCTCTTCATTCGCTCAAATAGCGCTAGAGATTTGGTAATATCGCTCTTCTCTTCGTCGTGGACAAGAACGTAGTAGCGCAGGTAGCCTCCATCCACCCAGGGCGGTAAAATCTTGCCACCTTCGGTCGTTTCCCTATACAGCACCTGCAACGCTTCTATCGGGGCGGGATTTCGTGAACTAATAGCCATGATGCAAGCGACGGGGTGTCCAAAGGTCTCATGGCATGCGACCGGAATGCCGGACAGCAACCGACGCAGGTATAGGGCATAATAAGGCGAGGTAGCGTCGACGTCTAGTCCCTGCCTGGTCGGAGTGCTCGGCGACACGAGACCCGCATATGCATCCTCCGCGTAGCTCAGGTGGCGATCAACGACAGCTTCTACATCTGCAATGCTATCGCCCTTTCGCCGGGGCGACGCTGGTTGGCCATTCGTAACAGGCAGCGGGCTCTTCAAGGCGGCAGCTGCGGTCTCGGCGACTTCGACGCCCTCGCCCAGGCGCACGAAGCGCACCGAGAAGTCTTCCCACGTCCGCGCGCCGCCGTTGCTATCCCTGACGTTGACCTTGCCCTGGATGCGCTCGCCGAACGGCCGAAGCAGCTGCCACAGGCCGCCGTCGAAGCCTTTCTCCCGAACCAGCTCGTCCACGTCCTGCGACCCGTAGATGGCGATATGGGGCACGAAACTCTTAAGAATCAGGTTCAGCGGATCTCCCGCCTGATCCGCCGCGCCGGTGTCCAGTAGCGATTGTTTGAAGCCGCCCCCGAAGACGGAGCCGGTTATGGGCCCCGACGGCGAGAACCTGCCGGCGGGTGAAGCGGAGCGCGAGCCGGGCGGGGTCAGCGTCGACGCGAAGAGGGTGGCCGCCGAGGGGGAGGAGCGACGGTCGCGGTAGGGGAGGGTGGCTTCGGACCGGGAGAGCGGATGGGCGTCGCTGGCGAGGGAGTGGCGCTGCTTCGGCATCCTCAGGGCGGAGGCTGCCATGGGCAGGGATTGTATAGATTCTGTCGCGGAGGCATCGTCGAGGGGCTGCATGAAGATATAGTCGAAGCTGTCCGGCGAGGAAGATGCAGGCCGAGTTCACCTTGTGATTGTTCACTAGGCGCCGACCTCGGCAAGTTTGCTCGGGTTTTGGTATCGGGAGAGTCGGATAGGTGCGATGACTACCTGTAAAGCAAGACTGTGTGGCGCGCTTTGTGGAAGGAATGCATGTAGTTCTACGGGCTCGTCATACTAGGTGTCGAGATGAAGGCAGGCGGAATTAGTGTGCTAAAGCCACGGCTGGTCGCTGTAGAAATTGAGGACCACAGCCTGAGCTGTTGCTGTAAATACATGAATTCCCCCATTAGCGTTATCGAGTGACTCGGAGTTGCTTATCATCACGTGCAGCTTCGAGTCCTGGACTTCGTGACAAAGAACGGGTTCGGCGTCTACACCCTCGAAAAATAAAGCCACCACGATTGATTCCTACTTGTTCTCTTGCCGTCCTTCCTTCGGTTGATTGCAGGAGCAGCATTTTGTCCACAGTTCACTTTTTGTCTTGTTTTACTTACCTCTTTGTTTATTTTACTAGATGCTACTATCTCGGCCAGCGAGTGTCACTAAGGTATATGGCCTATGCCAGGCGTACAGGAGCAGGTGGCCAAGTCGGCCGCGACAAAGCCTCGTGATGACGGGCTAGCATGGTGTCAAAGAATGACCGAAACAGGCGGCATCTCCAAAGCCGGCGGTCCGGGTCAGCTACCCTTTTACCTTAGCGCACGGCGCAGCGGCTCGCCGTTGACCAGTGGAACGGCACCATGACCATGTGGTTCTCTTGAGACCTGACCCGGATGCTCGTCACCCCGTTCTGCAGGAGCGGTGGCTTTTCTCCTCGTGGCGCGCTTGCCCGTGCTCGGCAATTCGATGCGCTCTGAAGCGCGTGCAGTCGAAGTCTATTTTCGGCTCCACTGCCACCCCCCCTGACAGGTCTAAATTGGGCTCGAGGGCGGCTCACGCCTCCACGGCTCACTTGCCAATCGTGAAACGCCAAACACAGCCAAGCGCCCCGTTGACATAACAACAAGGGGATATTCATGCTTCTCTTTTGACTTTTCCCCCGTTCCATATCTCTCTCCCGCCTCTCGTTCTACTGCCCAAGCAAGTTATTAAAATAGCCTCTACTATTATTGAGCACGACTAGCTTTTTGTTTACCTAGCAAGGCGCTTCAGTTTCTTGTCTTAGGTACTCTCGGAAACGTCTTACTTGGTACCCGAGCTTATATGCTCCGTAAAAGTCACCACCATGTCGAAGCGAACAACCTTCACCACCATCAGCCCCTTACCCCCCAGCATCACCCGCCAGGTCGTCATCGATTTCTTACACAACCATCTGGAGATGATCGATCTGAACCCGTTGGTCATTGAGCGCCATCCGATCGACCCGCCCCCTCATGCTACCCCTGATGAGGTTCGTTGCATCTGGTATTCGCTCACAGACAAAATCTCCTACCTACCAGGAGGCCTGGCGGACGGAGATGTCACCTACACGTGCGCCTTCCATGACCTTCCACATGGGATTCAAACTCACTGCTATGCGCCGGCGGGATTAAGTATGTCTCTACTCGTCATCTTCCTAATAATAATAACCATGTGTATTTTAACACGACCCCAGATATACAATCCAAGTGGACTCTCAATGGCTCCCTACCAGGCGAGCCTATGGAACCCGTCGAGCTCGGGATTAACGCTCCTCTTAGCGGTCTATACATCCGCGAGGATGTTGACATGAGATGCAACGTGATCATGGCCAGCTTCGTCAAGAAGACCCTAAAGAAATCGCATGCCGTCCTCATCGATCGCTTAAAGGCTAAAGCCCAGATGGTAACGGCTGCCGAGTTCAACCCTCCCCGGAGTAGCCAGATTTCGTCGCCTGCCATGTCAACCCAGAGTAAGAACAGCCGGCCGTGGACGCCGTCTACCAGTTCAATTCACAGCGACAACAGTCAGCCACGCACATCATCTACCTCAGTCCATTCGGCCGCATCTGTACCTCCCAGTGGACCCGCTAATATTCCTCTATCCCTTCATCCTGGCCGGACATCGATACCTATATTCCCGCCATATCAACCATCCTCCTGCGCTACACCCCCTCCTAATCCAGCCACCAATTTCCACAGCCAGCAGTACCCTCCTCCTTATCAGCACCAGCTCTCTCAACCCCAATCCCACTCCCAGAGGCACGCCGAACAATCCCTACACTTCTCTGCGCCCCTCAACAAATACCCACCCCCTTCACAAAACGACTCTCCCGCCAATATTCCCAACTCAAATCTGTACCCGGACGCCCTCCGTCTTTCCCGTATGGATTCGGTCAGTTCAGCGTACCCAGACGAGAACGATCACGCCCCATGGCAGACGCTCAAGACGGGGCCTAGCGTGAGGTATAGGGAGGGACACCCTGACTACCCGCAGATGAACCCTTACACCGGAGGTGGGAAGGCCCAGCACTCTGGAGCAGCCGCACCAGCACCAGTGCCAGAACCGACAACGATGGGTGGCACGTTGAATGGTCCTTTTATGGCGGAATTGGAGTGAAGAAGGGACGTGTCTGAGGACGTGTACATTGATGACGACACCTAAGCCCTATTTCTACACACCCAGAGCCATGCGACTTACGACATGTGCATCATGGGGATGTGAATTGGGACATGATTAATGACAATACCCGGTTACAACGATGATGAAGGCGAGAAGGTCAAGGAGGACGAAGAATGTAGGAAGATACCATCCCCAGAGACATGTCATATATTGGAGGCTCCGGTGCTCGATCTAGGGGGTAATACCCAGCCAAGCACTGAAATCTATCTGTCCTGTTTACACCGTTTTCTTGACCCATTCCTATTACCCAATTTCAGTCAACCCCTGTCTTACTACCACCCCGAACCATTCGTCCATTACAGCTTGTCCCAGCGAACATGTGTTCACCATTAGCCATTCCAACCCACACTATCTACTACCATCCACCCTCGTCCATCAACGAGACAGCTTACAGAGCAGCAAGGGCCACAGCACCGAGCGCAATGGCAAGACCGGCGACACCCTCCTGGACACGACCGGCGGCGGCAGTGACGATGGGCGGCGAGATAGGCTTGGTTGGCGGCGGCTGGGTGGGCTTGTGGGTGATGGTGCCGGGCGGCGGGGGGTGGCATTCAGGTCCCTTGCACGGAGGCGGGTGGCAGTGGTCATCGATGCAGGGGCAATCGGGTCCCTTGCATGGAGGAGGGGGCGGGTGGGTGGGCTTGACGGGGAGGACCTGTTTTGTGAAGTGTGTGTCAGTTGCGGCCGAGCTTCGCAATGGGAGGGGAGTCAGGACTTACCTCGGTCACGGTGCAGGGGCAGTCGAGGATGGTCAGGGTAGTGGCCTTGGTGACGGTGTAGGTACGCGTGCCGTGGGTGAAGGTGGTCGGCTTGGGGCAGTAAGTCGTAATGGCAGTCACGATGGAGGTGACGGTGGTGGCATTGTGATGGTGGTGGTGGTCGCCGTGGCTCTTGGTATAGCCCCCGTGGTGGTCGCCGTGGTGATCACTATAGCTGATGGTGTGGTGATGATGATCACCGTGGTCGTCGCTGCGCCACGTGTGGTGGTGATCATGGTCACTGTACGTGCGGTGCTCGCCGTAGTGCTCCGTGTAGTGATCCGGGTACGGCTCCGACGGGGGCCCGGCGGCGACGTGGACGGCCGAGCCGGCGAGGACCCAGAAGAGGCTCGTGAGCTGCATTTTGGCTTGCTGGTTCTTTTTTTTTTCGGGTTAGAGCGAGTGAAATGGTTGTTGAGCTGCCGTGGATGGAGTTCCCCGGGCTGTTGCTGTACAGAGTCGGGAGAAACGAGTGGCTGTTCTTGAACGAAGGACTGGTTGGGTGAGAACGGATGCTGATGGGTGAGGAGATCGAGAGGTTCGATGGAGGTGACGAACGTCGTCCTTTATGGACGCATCCGATCCGCCCAGAACCCAACTCAGGGATGGATGGCAGACGGTCAACATGTCGATGAGAATCCGTAATTTTACCACTGAGACGGCCGATGGGCCAATGGTTAATCGTCCTGGACATGAATCTTCAAAACATTGGACTCGACGTCCCGTCATCAAGAATGTCTCCCTATGGTGATGGGACTAGCTCATTCCAGTGACAGCCGTCCTCGTGGTATGGCGCCGTACCCCAAGTTTCGAACAGCTGGACATGTCAAAGAGAGAGAGAGAGAGAGCAGCCCGCATTCCACAGACACAACCACACAGAGTGCTTGAGTTTACAACTTCGAGGGGGCAAACAGGTTTTGGGAACTTATCATAGACTATTTGGCTTAAGGCGATGGCGGTCCTGTTCGAACCGGCCAGGCCCTTTTCCCTACGATGTCTCTCAACATAAGCTATATACATAATTTTTTTGATAGGTGTTTTTTGCCCTTTCCTTTTCTCTTCGTCGTGATCGTTCACACAACGGTGAAGGGGGTATCCGCCGTTTCGTCCAAGTTCGTGCGAAGAATGCCTTGACTCAACTCGAAGGAATTGCACTAGGTCGCCAAGACTCTAGCAAATCGCGTCGTTGAATGGGCGCGGCGATAAGTCGCGAGCATCGCTGAAACAGAACCCGCTTTCGGGGAGACGACCCAGCCCCCTTCGCTCAAATTCTTCATCGCCTGCCATCGGCCCGCTCTCGACAGTTCGCGTTCTTCCACTGAGACACCCAAATGTCCCCTCTTCGATGACAACACCTTCCACCTCCTCCCAATCCCATCCCGCCCCACCGAGTCAGATAGCCCGAGGAATGAACCATTTGTTGACTGCCAGGTCTCCTCTATCCATATGCGCGAAGCTAGCCGTTAAAACGCCGCTGTTTCCGTGGTAAATAAGATTGGGGGGGGGGAAATAACTAAAATAAATAATAGTGCCGGACAGGAGGGACAGTTAAGAAACATTATTAGAACTTTGGGGCGCGATATATTGGAGGATGGCGGTAACAATATGCGCCACGTGATGCGTGAGGAACAGTCCATGCCATCCGGCACTGGGCGAAGGTTTTCAGAGACTTGATCTCTGCAAATGAAACACGCCATGCCCGCCCAGTTTAGGTATGGATTGGTCTCGGAAGTTTTGGTGAAGAACTCAGAACGTTTGATTGGTGGTTGTGCGGATCATTTGCGGTTTGATCGACTTTGGCTGCGCTCTGGGATGCGACCACCTTGAGAGCCAACGACAATCGAATCAAAATCGTAATTCTTGAGCGTCTGCTCATATTTGGGACTGCGAAGGAATTTCGGCACCGAGTCCTAAAAGGCAAAAAGAATTCTTGTCAGTCCTGGCGCATGCACACTCAAGCCACGAGCTGGTATTAAAAGAGGTTTACTACTTACGCTTGCCATGAGTTTGAAGACGGCATTTTGGGCGTCTTCAAAGAGGGACATGACCTCTTGCAGGGTGTCGATCATGGCGACGTCCTGACCAACAGCCTTGGTCATGCGAGTTGCAAGGTTGTTCCGTAGCTGGTGGTCAATGTTTAGTTCGCATGGAGAGCCCGGGGCGAGGAAAGCGTTGTAGATGCCATATGCCTGGGCCATGATCTCCTTGATCCCGTCCACCGAGGCAGCGCTGTTGGGGCTCTTTTGTGCCGACCTGATGGCGAGGCGTGAATGGCGCACAAACTCGTCTACCTCGATGTAGAAAGACAAATTCTCCTCGCAATGCGTCTCCCTCAGGTTCTCGCGGAATAGCAAACGTAGGGCGGCGTCGTTGAGGATCTTGTCTAGTCGCTGGGTGTTGGAATCCCGGGAAATGCCGGCCTTTGTTGCCGGCGCGCCTTCGCTCTCAGAAGGGCGCCCTCTCGCGAGCGCGCCGTTGATCAGGTCTCTGCCCTTGGCGGTGAGTTGGTAGATGGCATGCTTGGTTGGCTGGAACAAGCTGCTCCCCGGGTTTTGTATCATGTACGACCGATCCTGCTGGATACTGTCGAGTAGGCCGAATTCGACAAAGAACGCTGCCATCTCATATGTCTCCCTCCGGTCCACCGTTGTGCAGCAATCCATGAGCCAGTCGGTTGCGGCCTTCCCGGTGAACGTGTCCTTGAACGTCTTCCCGCCTACTTTGCGCTCGCCGGCCATCTTCACGCCTGTGAGCCCATCACGGTAATCGCTCAAGGAATCCGAATCGGCCGAGTTGACACTGGACTTGACATTAATGCCGTTTGCGCCAATAAATCTCCTGAAGATGACTTCGATAGTGTCGCGATCCATCACGACCTTGTCCGTCTGCGCGTTTCTTTCGAGAATGACCAGATGTGCCATGCAGGTACTAACGAGCTCCGCCACTTGCTTCTGCTGGATGCCGTTCCTCGAACAGAACCGATCCAAAATGCAGACTCCTTTCGGAGTCAACTGCCAAACGGAGCCCTTCATATTGTAGACCTGCTGGTATCTCCCGTCTGCGGATTCGATAAACCTAGCATCGACGAACCGCTGGCATATGGATCGGGCCATATCCCTGGCCATGGAGAAAGTCGTGGTGGTCGTTGTCGTCACAATGCGCGACGGATCCTTGGGATCGGGCATGCGGTTGGACTGGGAGAACTTGAGCGAGCCCAGGTTGTTGATGGCATCTTCGGACAGGAAGGTATGCTCGACTTTGCTCAGTCGCACGCGATGCGCCGAGAGCGGAAGCAGGCTGACGATTAATGTGCCGAAGAGATCTTTGAAATCCTACCCTCGTGGTTAGCGGCCCGTTTTAGGATAGCTTACTGCGGCCATGGAACGATTTGGAGCAGAGTGGCGGCGGATGTAAACCGACTCGAGGAGTAGCAGTTGCGATACCGGTATCCTCCCCAGGATTCGACATCGTTAGGTGAAAGTGATGTAAAAGGAGCGAGGTAAAAAAGGGGCGGGTTAAGCAGAACATACTCTTGTAAACGGCCTATCATCGTCGGTCATGCGCAATAACCTCGAGGATGTCTGATGCATCTTGCTGTCGACACGGGGAAGATGAATGGGTTGTGGCCTTGTGGGATCCGTCTCGCTGTAGGGTTGAGACGGAGGGGCCTTCTGCAGTGGCGCCGTGCTTGAAATCTTGCCGTCTCCCTGGAGGGTGGAGGACGACGAGGACGACAAGGTGGAGGTGTTACGGTGGCGGGAGTTCTTGGATGGGCTGGGCTGGCCGCCGAAGAGGCCCGAGTCAGGACCGATGGAGAGTCGGCTCAGCGACTGTCGGGGGCGGACTCGCGGCTCGGCAATGCCGGCGAAGGTCTTGTCGATGGCGGCAGCAGCGAAGGCGAGCAGCCCGCCGGGCTTCTGGCTGCCGGAGAAGGAGGAGCCGGCGGAGTGGTGGCTCTGGAGCTGGGGTCTCGAGGAGCTGGCGGGAGGGGCGATTGGACGGTCGGAGGCGGGCTCGCGAGGGAGGCTGGTGGAGGATCGCGGGGGGTTCGATGTCTCTTGCTGGGCGGTGGTCGTGTGGTAGGATGGGCTGGAGAGTTGATCTGAGACTGGCGGCGTGGGGAGAGAGGAAGTCTGGAGGGAGACTGCGGCCATCTAACAGTGACGACGGTGATCGGGTAGTAGTAGGGGGGAAAAGGTGGGCAGGTGTGGACCACGGGTGGTTTTGTATTATCTGGGATCTGGGTTTGTCTTTGATGGTACGCTATCCTTTCGGGGTGTGTGGAGGGACTCAGTCTACTACTAGTTCGATGAATAAAATGAAACAGAAGGGAATAAAAGGAAGGACTTTTTTTTCCCAGTTTCGAAGAACCGGGTGAGGGCAAAGGAAGCCAGGAGGGGCCGGGCATGGCACAAGGGAGTGGGGACGAAGGAGGAAGGCACCTCCATGTAAGTGGGAATTGGGCGGAAGTACCGGTACGAAATCTGGGGGTCACTCTGCATGTACAGAGTGCAGGACAGAGGGAAGTACACACCACACTACATTTTGCTGCTCAAGGAACAATGGGCGTGTGTGCCAAGGGGAAACAGGGTCTACCGGGCAGGGATTGGCCATCTGGGCAGTGACAGAGTGGGGCTCAGCACCTGGGCGAGTGAAAGGAAAAAGCAATTGAGTACCCATTATTTCTCCAACATCTCTTATACTCAACCGTCGATGCAGAGGCAGCCTTGCCCTGGGCAGCAATGAGAAATACGGGAATTTGAAAAGAAGGAAAAGGAGGCGCACGAAAGAAACAACGGAACAAACAAGGCATAGCGAATTGGAAGCCGTACGAAAAGGGGGGGGCCGGCGGGGTGGTGGTGGGTTGACCTTTTCTTTTAGAAGCTGCAGAAAGGCCCACACATGGTTCATCACAGGTTGGGTTTCCTTTTTCCATACCACAAACTGCAGGGTCCGAAGCCCACCCCTCAGATGGTTCGGAGAGAGGCCACACACGTAAGGCCAGGGCGGTCAGGGCTGGTGGGACGGCGGGTTGCGGCCTGCCAATGGTGTCGGCCAAGACGAACACTTTCGCGAGTTTGGGCATGATCAGTTGGGGCCTCACTCAATCGGGACATCAATTGGGGCGGCGTCAAAGTTGTGCTATCTTCTGTATCCATACCTCGTACGACTTCTTCTTAGAGCCGGTTGCAGAGCCGGTGCTAGATCGCTGTAACGCATCCAGTTCCGGCAAGGCAGCGCTTGGCTGGGAGGGAGGAGGAGGAGGTGCGGAGAAGGGACCTGGTGTCCCGACAGCGGCTGGGAATCATTATTGCAGACTCCGTCCCGCTGCAAGGTACCAATGTTTTTCCTTCGGGCCGGCCGGGAAACAGAGTGTAGGCATTTGTTCTGCTGTGATCTTCCTTGTACATATTCTGTACAAGTACGGAGGAGACAGATTGATTATTGGGAGCGAAACTGGCCTGCAACTGCAAGCAAACCAGTTGCGGAGATGGCATGCGATGAATTGGGACAATGGGACGGGACTCTGGAGCGTCTGAGTGAGCAATTGAAGCAAGCGTGGTACTCTCGTCAGCTGTACCTGTACTTACGGTAGTCTACCCTGGCGAGACAGGGGGGTGCTGCTGGCCATGTGGTTTGTGGTGGAGGGAACACAACATGTGGAACAAGTGTGGAACCAGTGTGCATGTACCGCGACTTTGCAGATTCTCTTGCAGGAGAAAAGATGGGGCGGCCGTGTGTATGTGCATGCGGCATGGGCGGTGGGCGGTGGAAAAAGGACAAAGTGGAGCAGTCTCACCACTACCAGACCCAGCAGTACCTCCTCAAGCTCCTCCCCCCTCCCAAAGCAGGGTCGAGGTACCCCAGCAGCAGGGGGTACAAGATCCGCGCGTGGCTACAGGGATCATTGCCCACCACTCCCAGCAGCCCGCCCAGCCTCTGCAAAAGCCCTTCCCCCTGCTGGCCACGCTGCGAGACCTCACACTTTCTTACCCCCGCTCTGTTCCGTGTGAGGGTCTTTTCTTAGCCAATCACTCTGCTCCGGGTTGCAGTTTGATAGCAGACATCTCCACTAACCCTGCGAAAACGTACCCGGAGCTTCTTGTCAGTTGGCGGGTGGATACAATTGCCTAAGTTGTCGCCAGATGGAAGACGGAACATGGAACATGCCGTGCACTATTCCCGAGTGCACAAAGATATAATAATCCCAGAGCTACGCACGCATTCTACTGTAGCTTCGGTGAGTCCGTGCTGCTACGACGACTGATTACTGACGCAGTGCAGGAAACTTCAGGCGCAAGAAAGCATTCCCGTGTCGTTATTCCCGATCGGGGATGGCAGGGTTGAGCCAAAACCAGAGAGCCACGCACTTTGGTATGGGATCCCAGGTGGCTGCCTAGTAGCGTACGACAAGGAAGCCCAAACGAAAGGACCAACTTTACTGCCTTTAGGAGTCGTCCGTGCGGGCCGCAACCACCCTCCGGCCAGCGGGAAGGGTGCTCGAACTTCGGGTCCTCCCCTGGGGTTACAGTGGGTGGTATGGGATGGGTAGTGTTCACTTGAAAAGCGGGAAGGGAAAAAACAAGGCACTGGTGCCAAGAGGGTCCGGCTGAAGGAAGCGCTGTTTCCCTCTGGCAACCCCCTTCTCGAAGAAGTGTGAAGCACGAGAGGCGGTCCAGCCAGCGCCGGACACCACCTTCGGCGCATGAATTTGGCGAGAAGGGGATTGCCGACCTGGAACGACACGGCCTGAATATGGATCTTCGAGATCCCAGTTCCTCGACACTTGGCGTTTCGCTGCTCTCCTACCCAGCTTGGTCTAGTATTAATTTATACTAAAGATAGTACGAGAGAACTAACTAAACTCACAAAACATATGGCATGATGGTAGCTTTGCCCCCCTTCCCACCCCGGTCCAACAAAACAAAACTCGGGGATTTTTAATTGCCACCCCCAAAAAGATCGGGTCTGGAATGGATATCTTTACGCCGGCGTTTTTTAGTAGACGCGAATTTTTTTTTGGTCTGCTGCGATTTTCCTTGGTGAAGGAAAGCGGAGCGGGGAAAGGAAAGGGCAAGTGGAAAAACTACGGGAGGAAGAAATGCGGAGGTGATCGGGCGTCTGCGAGTGCGGTCTGCGGTTACAGCGCGGTATGCGGTACGGACTTGCACCACACATATTCTACATGCTCTAACGACGTTTTAAGGCGAGGTGGTCAATAATGCATACAATATACAGCATCAATTATTATCGCTAAAGGTACGGATACAGCACAGGCTGGATGTACAGTACCTTGCCTGTCTTGATTGGCTTAACAGGGCATTGGTTGAACAAGACATTAATTTAACAAGACCTTAATGTAACAAAGACAAAAGACGAGCGTGCAACACACAACCCACCACTTACGTACCTTAGTACCTATATATTGCCCTATATGTACTCCGTAGAGGCGGCTATTAGGTATGCCCCATTTGCCTCGCCTTCCCAGGGTTTGGAGTCAGGGCGGCGTTCCATGGTAGTACTTCCTTAGTCAGGTACAGAGTTTTTTTTTTTTTTTTTTGCTACCAAGAGAAAAAACATGCAAGCCAGATGGAATACGGAAAACCCAAAAGACAGAGGCATTAGCTCGAGGTGGCGGGTAATACGCCCTTTCAGCCACGTTGAAATTACTGTTTGTCAGAACATCAACCAGCCTGTCTGCCTATCACCGAGCACAAGGTTATCCCCTGTCAGGAAGCCGACGACTTTGTCAATATGTTGTTTTGTGACGCAGAGTTCGGACCACCACTAAATTGCTGTGCACTGGAAGGCGACAGACAACCTGCACGAGAGCTGATGGCTGGGAACACACCCAGCACACATACCATACCGCAGTAAGGCAAATCAAAACCGAAAAGAACCGATTCGGCACCGGACTGGGTGGGGTGGGGAAATATTGCCACGTGGTTGGAGAAGCCACAGGAATCGCTTCCCGTCCCGTGTTCTGCCACCCCCCTGTTCCCACTGCCTTTCTCTACCAGTCAGTCTCCCCTCCTCTCTCTCGAAGCTGGGCCGCAGCCCGCCTCAGGGGTTTTGAAACAAAATCAATTTGCCAACCGGGATGCGACCCAGTTGGAACGAGAAGGCGGCACTTCCCACGTGTTCTACGGGGCTGCCACGCGGTGAACCTTGACCGCGAACCAAGCCCTCACTTTTTTCCTCATCTCACTCGAGGGGCCAGAGAGAGGTACGATTTGCTTATTTTATTTGTTTTTGTGACCTGGGCGACGGGGTTGCCCATTGGGGTTTGGCTCGTCATTGGACGCGGATATTTGCGGACATTAGCAAACTTAAGCGCCACCTCGGCCTTGGGACAAGCAAACAAAAGGCGCGAAGGAAAATGCTGCTCCTCGGCAAGCTAAGGTACGTAGGTACCAGTACGTATAGGCGGGTGCTGACACTACATAATACAAGTGAGAAAGGTACCGGTTCCTGCCCAGCAATACTTTGTAAAGTATCGACACTCAAACAAATACACTACAATTAAACTGATATCCACCAACAAGCGGGCACGAGACCGGGTGACCAGGCTCGTGGGGACACGTTAAAGGTGAAACGACCCCAGCTCGGCGGCTACTACAAAATTAAAACAAATAATTACGCAGTAATAGTAAGCCATCTCTCCAGCCGGGATGTGCCCTGGAGAGGATCTCGACCTGTCGACTTTTAGAATTGCCGAGGTGGTCAGCCAGGTGTTGGCCGTCGGTTGCTGGACCCCGACAAGATTACTAAGTAGGTGTATGTCTGCACGTCGGATACTGGCTTGCTCTGCCTCATGGCGAGCAAGGATGAAGCCGATGCAAGACCCCAGATGGAGGTGTGTACTGGTACCACAACGTGAGCTCATCCTTGGGTTCCCGGTCCAGATCAAATCTGTCAAAAAGCCACCGTCCTTCTAGAACGGCCTACCAACAATGAACTAAGCTTTCTTTTTCGCCTTTTTGCTCCTATTGGGGGGTACTCAGTCGACGGGAACTACACGGCGTTGTCTAAGCTCTGCTGTTGGTTTTGCCAATTTTCCAGAGTTTATTTCCCACAACTCGGGCGGTCCCGCTCCCACCAACCTTCGATAGAAAGGTCACTAGAGCGGCGGTGAATAGATAGGGATATCACTGGAGCGGCGGCGAATAGATAAGAAATTACGAATTTTGTACACGATAGTTACGTCCGGCTTGACTCACCATTCTGCGCAACTACCGAGCGGCGGTATCCACATGTCGCATGTTCCGCTATCAATTGCATCACCTGAGGAGAACGATGCAATATTCCCGCCGCCCCCTTTTTGTGGTTCTCCGCCGTCGTTCGAGCCAGCCGCCCAAGGCTACTACGTTGCCCTCACCGCAACATCAACTATGTAATCCGTACGGATATTCGCCTTCCATGTCATAATTCGTGTGCCGTCGTCGCAGTGTCGCTGGCCCACGTTTGAGCAACTGTCCATTCACTTGCTCTCGTCCCCCTGGATAAACCTTGTCAACGAGGATCTCCCTAGCAAAAAAAACATACGATGTTGCTCGACAAAGGAGCCTCCAGTTCCATCAACCCCCACGAAACCGGAGGATAGCCGGATACGAAATAGCTAATCTCTGGAACCCTCAATTACCGCACCTGCCGCCTCTCCACTCAGCTCTGCGGCGAAGCCCCTTCCTGAACCTGGGAGCACACGTGTGAAATGCGTACATCATCACACCTCCACCACCACCACCCCAGCCCTGCGAGATGGGCTCCACACAAAGATCCCGATTCCTTCTCGCTTGTGAATCCGTGTGTAATTATGTACCTCTACAAAACGAACCATCAAGCTCCCCAGTCTCCACGCGAGTCATCCGCTGCATACCGCGCAGTACGGCCGTTTCTGCTAAGGAGGGTCTAACCCCAAAGGACTGGAGACACTACGTAAAGAGCGGCGAATGTTCCGCACCCTTGAGGTGGGGGAAAACTATTAACAGTCCAACATTTTGTGCACTACTAAGTTGGTAACTGTATGTACCTTCCAGGCTGAGAATAAAGCAACAGTTACGTGAAAATGCAAGGGCGCATAAAAATGATAACCCATGTCGGAATGCCTTATCACCAGCAAGATGATTGCCAAAATGATATCCAACACATAACTTTTTGCCACGCCATCTCTTTTCTTTTTTTCCTTCTCTTACCATTTTAGTCTTAGTAAGGCGTTGCCAGTGTCTCCACGTTTTAAGCTCGGCAGATATCTTTCCTACCGCGTACAAGTACGATGACCCTGGCGATCTCCGGCGGCAGCAGAGTCAGTTCCCAGCAATTTCAGAAATGGCCTGACATATGGATATGTAGTGGACCATCATTAGCACTGGTAGGTGTGTATGTTGTACTGTACCACATGCCTGAGGCTTTGGTAGGTTTGCCGACGCACCCGCCGAGCCTTGGCCGAATCGATTTGTCGGTGTGACCACGCTATATTAATACCAACCAACCTGAAAGAAGCCATCCCTTTCCCCAAAGCGGGAGGGCACACAGCTACCGGCATAATTTGGCACCTAGGAAGGGCCGGGCGACAGCTGCATGCCGATTACGTCACGTGGAGACGTTGCTTGCACGTGGAAAGTAGGGATACACCTCAGCTCTGTCTGTCTACATATCGTATATACTCCACACAGAACCGTGCAGATCCGGAGCTGAGTGACTACTATGCACGATCGTTGCAGCAGCTGTGAGCCCATTTTGGCTCACAAGCTTCCAAACCTTGTGCCGCTCACCGCACCTCTCAAACCAAAAGAACGGCTGTGCGGCCTCGAGTATAAAATGGCCCAAATGCTACCACTGCCACCTACCGCCCATGGGCATCTAGGCAAGAATGCATGGTTCTCAGCATGGTTGTTGTTACAACGCCCTCTTACGAGGCTCCCAAATGCCTATCGATCCTTGATACCCCTGCACACCGCTCTATGTGGTACGACAGTGCCCTCCGAGACCTCAAAAGGCTTAGGGAGCTCATGCATGCATCCTACTGTGTGAGTATCGACGTAGAGGGCCAAGAGGACTCTTCCTCCGGCATCACATCCGTTGGAATAGCAATCCTGCCCCCCACCTCCGTAACGGGCTCCGATTCCTTCTGCCGTAGGCAGGATGGCGACATAAATCTAGACGACCTAGTTTTGCAGCACCGGATCGGGTCTCATTGTTTCGCTATCCAAGGCCGAAGCCGTAGTGTAGGATACGAGAAATTCCACTATGGGCCAGTCACCACTGTCGACGATTCGGAGACTGAGGGGAAGATCACCGCGATTCTAGACGCAGTCAACTGCCCACGTACCCCTGCGAGTATCATCCTGGTCGGCTTTGACATGTCTGCAGACATGCGAGCCATTTCCTCAAAATTCCTTGCCGTCCTCGAATATGCGACGCAATGGGTCGATATAGGCGTCCTCGCCCGGCGCTTGTCGACACGACCGCACTTACGACCTTCGCTTCGAGATATCATGCTCTCTCTTGGCTTCCGCAGAAACCACTCGGTTCAAACGCGGTACTCAAACCATTCAGCGGGGATGGATGCGGTTCGCACACTAGGCACGCTTATTGCCCTCGTAGCACGGCAACCCATGTCCCAAAAGCTCGTGGTGTATCCGCACACCCAAGAAGAGCACCGGAACCGAAAGGTATGGGAGAAGGTGTTCTCTCCTCGTGCCAGGTTCCCCCATACTACTAAGATCAGCACTGCCGATGCCTCCCCTCTGCCGACTACCCTAAGCAGCCCACACAGGTTGTTCAACTTGGTCAAAGCAACGTTTGAGGAGCCCAAGGCTGTATCCGTTTGCCCCCCGGCTAAACAAAAGAGACCAAGGACACATGGCTGGATTTGTTTCTACGACGAGGCAACTCTAGAAGACTTCATCAGGGAATGGGATGGGAAGGAAGTCGATGGCAAGATCCTTCGTGTAGGAGGCAAACCACCACCGGAAGTTCAGGGCCGGATGGGGTTGGCTTCAACCGGGAACAAGCCTCAGCGTGCTTCAGGAGCAGAAAATTGGGACTTTCGTGGTTTTGACATGGATGCGGTGTTAGACGCTGGTCCTCTCGGTATGCTCCTCGAGCAATATACATAGCACCATACATACCTAGTCGCGATGATGTTGCCTTCTGATACCCAACTAAGCTCTTTCTATCATTAACCCGGTTGTTTACGTAGCATCTGACTGCAAGAAACCGACTATCAGGTATTTCGAATGAGTTGGCATCTAGTCAAGGCAATCTTCAATAACGACATTCACCTTTTCGCTAATGTTGCGAGGCTCTCAACTAATCCTCCTAGCTGGAAGGATGAACATGACGGCTTACGTTCAGTCCCGAGTCAACCCAAAAGCCTGACAAATACCAAACAAGAGCGTAACGGGATTAGTGGGACTGAGAGCTCATGCATGGTATCATATCATTTTCTTTGCAAATCCTATTTTACAACCCCCCGAACCTATGCGAACATGCATGGAGAGGCACCGTCCTCGCCATGGCATATGTTCCTCGTTCTAAGCATCTTCCCTGCCCCTTGGAGAGACTAACGCCGCGTAAACGCCTGTTCCAAAGTGTAACGCATATTGGTTTAGGTCCAAAGTCCAGATTCGCCCAATAGCCCAGGGGACATCCACTCCCCAAAATATCACATTCACGAAGGGACTCTGCTCCCACCACCCACGCTGGCCCTTCTAGATAGACGATGGCGCCGCATCTCTCTTCCACCCCTTAGCCCGCATGTTGTTCTCGATGCCCTTCCAAATAGCCTCAACCACTTCACGATCCCTCCACCTCCCCGTCTCCGCGCCCGTCGCGCCCGGGTCCCGCCACTTCTCGACCTGGCACGGCAGCACGCGGTGGCCGAATCCGCGGATCGATTCGGGCAGCTGGTCGCCCCTCCAGCCGACGTAGATGCCGAGCACGTGCTTGAAGAGCTCCGACGGGTTGCTCCACCGGTAGTTCTTGAACTGCCACGCCTGGCCCGTGGTGAAGACGGCGACCACGCGGTTCCAGTACTCGGGCTTGAACTGCTCCGGCCCTTCGACGAGGATGAAGCGCATCGGCCGGTTGGGGTCGATGTCCTTCATTATCCGCGACAGGTGCAGCATCGTCGAGGTCGAGCTGCTGTCGGGCGGCTCGTACCGGCCTCCCTCTAGGAAGGACTTGACGTTGGACATGCGGAGGAGGGAGGATGCCGAGGGGGAGAGAAGGATGATGGGGTCTGGCCGTCGCTGCGGCTTCTGGTTCAGGGCGAGGGCGGGGTTGTTTGCGATACTGCTAGGCGCAGCGCCCGGTTTCTTCAACATGAACGGCGCCGCTAGTTTCCGAACGTGCGAGAAGTCCTGAGAAAAAGCCCGCGATTAGCACATAAGAGCCGAGCTAGGGAGGATATGACTTGGAGTGGTGAGGGTTGGCCGGGCCTTACTGTAGGTAGGATTCCCCTCAAAACGGAGTTGCGGTCTCCCATACGTCGCTCTCCGCTATATATCTGAGCCAGCCTCGGATCTAGTGTGCCCCTCCCCGCTCTTGCTGCCGCCGATGCTGGCACCGCTGAGCCCTTCAGCGCGGCGGCCGTGGCGACGGCAGCCGCAGCACTGTCCTTCTCCCCAGCCAAGGGCTGGATGTATTCACTCTCCTCACTGGCGCCTTCCAACCAGGTGATCAAGTCCAGACGTTCGACAAACGCAAACTTGTGTACCGTTGCAGCCCCGGCGAGCTCCTCGTTCAGTTTGGTGGCCGAGGCATTGTACTCGGGAATCGCAACTTCTCGATTAAGCCACGCAAAGTAAATGCTTCGTAGGTCGACTGGGCGATCGTTGGAGACAAAGCGCGTCTCGCCATCTATCGGGATAGAGATGGGTTTGGGATGGGTGAATTGTAGGTGAGTTGCTTGCGACAGGTTTGCCTCCGCTGCTGAGGGCTCGGGCGACGCGGTCGGGATGATGGCACTCCCAGACGCGATGGACTGCCGGAGAAGGAGAAGGGGGTCTGGATCAGCAGAATCCATCTTGGAGGTGTGAATTGCAACAATTATGAGAGTGTGAAGTGTGCGCGTATAGTGATTGCAAAATTGTTGAAGGAGGCTTGTAAAGTTGAGTTCAAAGCAAGCTGGCCTGGTGAAGCTCTCAGAAAGAAATATCGCCAGCCGCAAGGTTGGATGCGAAGTCGTGCAAGGTCCCAATCAAACCTTACTCAAATTAGTTAGTCGTTTGCCAAGCTTTTGCCTGCAGCTCCACCACTTGCCGTTCTCAGCCTCAATACGAGACCCCACAAATCCTCAATAGCAACTGAGTACTATCAAAAGCTCAACAGCTGGAGGAAGGACAATAGGTAGAGGCACAGTAAATACGCAAAGGGTGTCTCCTTAGGTCACAATGTACCTTGGAACTTGGGCATTATTAACTCATGATCCGTAACCCCTCATATACTCAATGTTGAACAGCCAAGAAACCCACACGTTCATCCAGAATACTCCCTATAGTAATTTTCAGGCCAAATAGCTTGCAGCTTGGCCCGAAGTCATACCTTCATCGCAGGTGGGGTTGATTTCATATACCTCATAAAGGTGTCACCCATCTCTACTGTCCTCGCATCTTCGGCTCCAGCACGGTCAACGTGTTGGTTTGGCTAGGAAGAAACAACTAACTGCTCGATTCAAGTAGCCTTCCTGATTCTCAAGAGCCTAGTAGTCTCAAGAGTCTAGTAGCATTGTGTCGTCGCCATCAAACGTTGGTCCTTCAGGTTCTGCCGGCACGCCCCTCCCGCGCCCTGCCAGGAGTTCTTTTCTTACTTCCGGCCCGATCGCGGCGTGGCCGTGAGTAAGGAGCAGGTCTAACAATGCTTCTCGTTGGTCCTCGGTAACTGAACACATAAGAGTTAGCGCATGTTCAAGAGGCGTGGTGGTAATATGAAGATATCCCCTAGTATTCCCGTGAGATCGGACGTACTATCATTTCGATACCTCTCCGCAAAGGCAAGAAGGCATTGATGCCAGATGACGGGCAATGACTTGGTGCTTGTCGATGCCCAGCTAGCGGACCCGACGTCCACACTGCGATAGCGCATAAAGTGGAAAACCAAGCTATCAATTACCTGCCACGGTAATGCGTATCCTTTCTCGATTAGCGTCTTGAGAAAGACGTTTGTGGCGCCACCCCCTTCTGTGCCCTGAGATGACTCTTGGGCTGCGATATCGCATAACCCCTTAATTGCGGCCGCTGAATGTAAAACCGGGATCGAGATCCTTGCGAGAACGGCAGATATGATATGTGCCTCTCGGAGAGTGCAGGTCCCGCTTCCGACCAGAGGGAAGAGAAAGCCCTTGAAAAAGGCTGCTGGTTTGTAGAGGCATCTGTTCCGAGGTTAGCTAGATATCCGTTGCCAAAGCAGATAAGTGGAACCAACTTTTTCAAACTGTTGAAGAGGTGGACGTTCAGTTTGCGAGTCTCGTGAATGTCGTCGCGGACTCTTTCCAGGATCACCATCTCGATGAATTTCTGAGCCACGATGGGCTTGGAGGAGACGAAAATTCGGGTTGCGGCGTAACTGTTTAGAGATACAAGTCAGAATTGAAAATCATCTCGGGTTAAAATGAATGCATAGACGCCTCAGAAGCTAAAGCAGCTTTCCGGGGCCATCCTCTTGCGGTTCGAGGTTCGAGGTTCGAGGTTCGAGGTTCGAGGTTCGCTCTAGTGCGTGAGACTTACCAAGCATTTGTCGACCATGATTCCGGTTTGGTCACGAGCAGTATCTCTTCCCAGTGAGGGATCGTGGGAAGGATCTTGAAGACCTTTGGCAAAGGCCCCGACTTATACCGCGACAGTATGAGCCCTATCCTTTGATGGTGTTAACCTTGATCCATGGCATAGAACCAGAGGAGACATACTTAGTGAATGCCTCTTCCACCTTTGGTGGCAGTTCGTAGTCCTCCTCAAAGGGTGCTGCAGCTGGCCCACCATTATTCTGACCTCTTGCCTCGTGTTCCGCAATCTTTGCTAATATCAGGTCGGCCAGGTTGGTCCCAGACCCTTGTGCTTCTGCGACGTCGGCGTTCCCGTCCTCCAGCCACCCCGACAGCGGGTTTTCGTCTCCAGATGGTAGGAATTTATTGAATGTTTCAAGGTCATCAACCTCAATCTCTCCACCAAACTCCTCCGGTGCTTCATCATCATCACCGAACGTGTCGTCTTCAAAGACGGCATCCACAACCTCCTCATCATCGCCCAAGTCTAGCTGCCGAGCGAATGCCGGATCGAATGCGTTTCTGCTTGGTGGCGCTGTTGTGTTCTCTTGGCGGTCCTCCTCTGCAAGTTCGCGGCCAAGGCGCAGGATCTGTTTCGAAGCTTTAGACTCGACAAACTGGGCGTTCTCTTCCTCGTCGCGCTTCTTGTTCTTGGACGGTTTCGTTTTGAGGATTCCTGTGGCCAATATGTCCTCCTCCAGCGGGTTGTGTCGCCGGCCATGCCGGCCCGCTGTGGGGGTTGTTGCTTTCGGCATGTTGTGATCTCTGGCAAGAAAGAGAGTGAGATGGTGGTCCGACTGCCGTCAAATTAATTCAACTTTTTGGTGTTTTAATCCGCAAAATGCTAGAAAAAAATCCCAAGCAAGGGTCTGACCGCCCTACGATAAGACCGCACTAGGTCAAAAGCGCGGGCGGTGAGAGCATTCTGCCAGGCCTCAACCCCGCCAAACTGGGCAGATCATTATCGACCCCACCTTGCCTTGCTAGATCTCCGTCAAGTAAAAATTTAAACGCAACTCGCAACGTCTTAACATAAACGCATTGGGTGACGGTCTCATAGCTCTTCGATTATGCCGACGGAACTTGAAGAGGTAAGAAGCCGAAAAGCTATGATGGGAGGAGGAAGCTCTGTCCTAACATTTGAGTCTAGCTTGTAGGGTTCATAACCCATCAGAATCCTCAAATACGGCAGGTCGCTGCTGAAAATCTTGTACCTTATTCAACTGCGCAACCCTCGGTGTTCAAAACGGACCAGTCACGTCCCATCACCAACTTAAAGCTCTTAGTCAAAGACCACCCAGTATGACCCCTGAACAGTGCCGGCCGTGACAATACAGCATTGATACTAAAATACTATAATAGAAAATTGCCCAGCATGTCATTACTATCCTTGTCAATCTTTCCGCTGATCGCGAGATTCTCGAAAATCTCGCGACCGACGACAAGTTTCTCGATCTAGTCCTAACTCTTGTGACTGTATGTCAGTTTAGACCCTCTCCACCTATGCCAACCGGTCCTTTTTTTTGGCCGGGGAGAGGAATCCCAAGAGCCTATGATGATGGCGGCTGACGCAGTGCCTGCGTGGTAGGAACGCGACGAACCTAATGCGAACTTGCTGTCGATGCTGCTTGCCAATCTCGCAAAGTGGGATGCCCTCAAGCGTATCTTGGACAGAAAACAAAGGTGTCCCGAGGGTCTAGGCTCAGACGATCTGGTATTAAACCAGCTTCTTGACCTTTTTGTTAAGGGTTCGGACCAGTCATACAACAAGCACGCCGATTTCGACTATCTCGCATACCTCTTCGCAGATCTAGCGAAACACGCCGAGGTCCGCAGGTATTTCATCGAGAAGCAGACATATGACGACGTCGTTCCGTTGACTAAGTTGAAAGTATTCACGGAGCACAAGTCGGACGTAAGGAGGAAAGGTGTTGCGAGTACGATCAAGAACGTTGCGTTCGATGTCCCCTCCCATCCTTCGTTTCTGGCGGAGGACGAGATCAACATATTGCCTTATATCCTACTACCTATCACCGGCGGTGAGGAATACGATGACGAGGATACCATGGGAATGCTCCCAGACCTACAGCTCCTACCGCCGGACAAACAGAGGGATCCGGATCACAATATAATCCAGACACACGTTGAGACCTTGACGCTTCTGACGAGCACAAGGGAAGGCCGAGATTTGATGAGGGAGGTCAAGGTGTACCCGATTATCAGAGAAACGCATGCCCGGGTTGACAACGAAGGAGTCCAGGAAGCTTGTGACCGGTTAGTACAGGTTCTGATGAGAGATGAAGAGGATGCTGGGACGCCCGAAGTCGCCGCGCGAGGGAAGGTTGAAGACGGCTCCGACGACGATGACGATCGGATAGTCGAGGTTTAATGGAGTCGAACGGCAAACCAACCCCGCATTGGCGGCGCAGTGGTTGCCACTCCGATGCCTGGCGGGGTAAATGCCCGCCACAGCTACGATATCGAATACTTAGCTTCTGAACAGCGCCTCGCCTATAGCCCAGCTCGGTATCCGAATCTGCTTGAGAGATGGCTATCGATGGAGTCCGGGCAGTCCTTTATGAGATGAGGCAGCGTTGGCGCTATCTGGAATACAGATGCCGTGGTCGGGACTACTGAATTGTACTTGCTCTGTTCTCACCACTTAATCCATGAGCCTGGTTAATGCGCTCTTGCACATGAACGCGTCAAAATCAAATGTGCACGGACCACCCCCAGATATATATATCCCACACGCCCAACTTTAAACCTTTCTCGTCCTTCAACCACTCTTTTTTTTCACACCCTCCGTACCACATTTGCGCGCCGCGTCTCTCATCAGTTCTCCATACCCCGGATTCGTCTATGCCCATTAGCATCAAATCACAGAAGTACCATCATACTTGATGCTCACGCACACCTCAAGATGTCTAGTTCTAGCAGCAACTTAGCGCCTGCCCAGGACACGACTCTGTCGCCTGCGCCTGCCCAGGACACGACTCCGTCGCCTACCCCTGCCATGCACCCCGCCTTGAGCGCCCTCACCTATGCCGAACGCATCGCCATCAGGCTCGACAGCTACCGGAAAATTCTCGCTGACCGGCCATCCTACATGGAATCCAACCGCGACAATATTTTGTTCCTCCTCAGATATTACGAGAATGGCGGCGAAGAGCCTGCCCCAGGCGAGACCCGTTGGATCATGGACGGGAAGATACTCGACTACAAGCCAACGTTTCCAACACCTTCACCGGCACTTGGAGATACGGTCTGTCTTTTCCAGTCCCGTGCCATTCACTCAGCTAACTTCATACCTGCAGATCGACCTAGTTGTGCAGCTTGGACATACTGGAATCCCAGCGTCCTAGGTTGGCACTGCTCAGATGGCCCAGTCGTCGTCCTTCGGATGGAATGCTGGCCATACTATGCATGAAGTATCTATGTCTTCTTTTTGTTGTATACTTTGTTCTAACATGGGAAAGATTACTGCTAGGTTCCGGCTCGCGGTTACTCCACACATTATGACTGCCGTTTCCATTATGAATGATACCGGCTCCAATGCGCAGATGATACTCCCAGCGGATTTAGTTGCCCTTCAACACAATCCAGCCACGTCACCTTTCAATCTGAATTATGCTCACACGGCTGGTGGGATGCTTTATTGTCTTAGGGTTGACATTGAGGTGCAAATCATGGGGGCGAACGGAGTTGCAATGACGCACTGGTTACCAGAACGAGCTCTGGTTAGTCCTCCCGGGGGTATCCGGCTCTCAGGAAATGCTATGCGAAACCATCTTTATTTCGCCACAGCTCCTGGTAACACACAGCTTTACGTGGCAGCCAAGAAGCATGGTCTCACTACCCTACTTCCAGCTGTGTAGGCTAACTTGCCAACTGAGGTATTATGGTAGCTAGTTAGGTACCTAATCAGTGAGACAGCTGAATATCAATACTCCGTTACGAAGGCTTTGTTCATTCTTTGGTGACGTGGCTAAGTAGGAACTTGATATCATGCTGTCCTGGCGCTTCTGCTTTTTTATACCTGTCTTTATTTGGACGGATAACGACGAGGATGGCTGGGGATACGGCAGTTACCGCTACATGTCATACGGAAGCTCAAGGGCCATCGGAAATAAAATCTACAGGTTCTATCTTACAGATACCCACGTAGCAGGGATGTAGATATGGCAATAGCTATAGCTTGGTACTTATTACATTTGATGCTGATCGGCACAATAGTCACAATGCTTTGTTACGTGCTAAATTAGCATCAACTCCAGAACTGGGATATAGACATGGCAATAACTACACCTTTGGCGCTAATTGCATTTGATGCCGATTGGCATGAAAATAAGGCTGAGGCACTCTGAGAGGGTTGTTTTAGCTATGCTTGTGTTCGTGATTCTAGTCCTATCCAATCCTATAAAGACTGTATTAGCAAATGCGACAGTAAAGAGGCATGCAGCCACCTGATGCAATTGGGGAGCTGGTAGGTCATCTGTGGTGAATGGAGGAATTAGAAATCGTATATCTGTACTCGAGACTGACATGGGAGTTTCAGTACTTCGTGGTCCCACAAGACACCTGCGCATCACGGGGCCTAAGAGTTAAGCTTGGGGTTGACACTTTGATTTGAGGCCAGTGGGCGGTTCTCAATGCGACTGTTAGGCTGGATTGCGTGCCCGAGCTCTGGGCGCGGCCGTCTCGTTCTCAGCCCCTCCATCCATAGTTTCTATCGTGGTCGCAGCCCGGTTCTGTGCTCAATGGACGCGAAAAAACGGCAGTCCAAACCATAGCACATGTGGGTCTTTGTCGAAACAATGAGGCAGAAGGTGTGTATCCAATAATAGGACCATCCATTGGCGCCTACTCTTCGAGCATCCAGGAAGACGCGGCTCCTAGCACGTGACACCTAGCGATGAGGCTTTTGGTGACGCCCCAGGAAATGTGGGAGAGCCCGTGTTTCAATCCTCAAGCCCGGTTGGTTCCACCCGGCACGGTCGGTCCCGCCTTAGCGCAAGATGCCCCGCCATTGGCCCATAGGATCCTAGTAAGTCTGGGGCCCGCCATTAAGCGAACGAACCGCACCACGGGGATCGAAAACGTGCCGGATCCACCTCTGCGATTCGTGGGGGGACAACTTGGTTTTGGAGAACTTCGCATTGTGGCTTATCCCCCACACTCCTTTCTAGTTCAAGGCTCATCGGGCCTCGCGGGTCTCCACAAGCCAGGCTAGTCACGATGCTGTGCACGAACCGTGGACGACAAGTAAAGGGCCACTGTTGCCGGTCTCCCTTTCGGGCAAGCTCTGCGGTCGTGTGCGTCTAAACTTCCAAGGTGACTGCAAAACCAGTGAGTGACTCTTACGTGGAGTCAACTACAAGATAGGACAGTCCCGGGCGACGAAGGCAGAAGCAAGCAAGTTTAGGCAAGGAACCAACTGCATTGCCTCACGGCAATAAGTCCAAGTGTGACACGGAAGAATTCTTCGCCCCTTCGGTGAATGGTTCTGGAAGCCGAGGGGTTTTCCGAAAGCCTGTAGCGAATGCATGAGGCGAAGCATCAATTTACTCGACGTTGTCTGTAGGATTCAGGGACGAGCTGATACTTTAGACTCGAAGCTTAACCAGACTTGGCACCGTGCATGCCACGGGTCAAGGATGGGTCCCACAACACGCGCCTGCAGCCGATCAGCCCGGGCGTGGAGGTACGCGGTAAGCAAATAGGGGGGCAGCTCGATTCTCTCCCGAGGCCGCAGGGGGTCTAGCTCAAGGCAGATTAAATCGCGTAGTTCCTCAGCTCGACTGGTGTTAGTCGACTCGTTCCTCGATCTCCATCGCTCTCTCTTGAAAACTACGCCTCTCCTTGACGTTCATTTAAGGCCATCCGGCCCTCGGCCTCCCCTGCCTTTCGACTGGCCTGTAGGACCCCGGTTACTCGTTCCTCACTGCCCAAAGATAAACTACGGAGAGAGACTGCAGATCTCTCGCCGCCGCCGCCGCCATGGTCGACATTGACACATCCCCGCGGCCCTCCGATTCCTACACGCCTAGGACTGCGGGCGGCAACAATGCCTACCACAACTTCCACAACGACTTCCTGCACATCCAAGACCCTAATGAGCGAAGGAGACTCGCCCTCGCGGAGGTGGATAAGGCTCCGTTCGGATGGTACCATGTGAGAGCCATCGTTGTCGCGGGTGTTGGCTTCTTCACGGACTCATACGACATCTTCGTCGTTTCCATCTTAACCGTCATGTTGGGAATTGTCTACTACCCCGGAGTTGGCCACATGCCAGATTCATCCGACACTGCCATTAAGTTGGCGACGTCCGCCGGTACCGTCGTCGGTCAGCTCGGTTTCGGCGCCCTTGCAGATCTCGTCGGGCGGAAGAGGATGTACGGAGTAGAGCTGATCATAATCATCTTCGCAACCCTCGGCCAGGCACTCAGCTCCAACTCCCCTGCATGCAGCGTCGTCGGCCTTATCATTTTCTGGCGCGTGCTTATGGTGAGTATACTCGGACCGAGGCCAAGGGGACGGACTTTGGGAAGCTAACTAGACACACAGGGCATTGGCATCGGTGGTGACTACCCCTTATCTAGTATCATCACCTCTGAGTTCGCAACGACAAAATGGAGAGGCGCCATGATGGGTGCCGTGTTCGCCATGCAGGGACTCGGCCAGCTAGCCGCCGCCTTTGTTATGCTCTTCGTCACGATTGGCTTCAAGCAGTCCCTCATCAACTCCACCTCGCCCGCCACCTGTACCGGCGGGTGCGCCGAGGCCGTGGACAAGATGTGGCGGATCGTGATTGGCTTCGGCGCCGTCCCGGGTTGCATCGCCCTCTACTATCGGTTGACGATCCCGGAGACGCCTCGGTACACCTTCGATGTCGCTCGAGACGTCGAGCGGGCCGATGACGATATCAAGGCCTACATTGGGGGCAGGCACGAAGGCACCCCAGACGAGCTAACCCGTATCACTGCACAACGGCAGGCCGTCGAGCATCTGACTGTCCAGAAGGCCAGCTGGAGCGATTTCATCCGCCACTACTCGACGCCAAAGAACGGCATGCTTCTTGCCGGGTACGTAGTTGGCCATTATGGACCCAAACCTAACTTGGGAGTTATCACTAACTGATGTACAGGACGGCTCTCTCATGGTGCTTCCTAGATATTGCGTACTACGGGCTCTCCTTGAACAATGCCGCTATTCTCGAAACGATTGGCTACTCGACAAAAAACACGCAGGCCACTTATCAATATCTTTACAACACGGCCATTGGCAACCTGATCATTGTGCTGGCCGGTGCGGTTCCGGGCTACTGGGTCACCGTCGCCACCGTCGACACCCTCGGGCGAAAACCAATCCAGCTGATGGGCTTCTTCATCCTGACGATCCTCTTCATCGTCATGGGATTCGCCTACAACAACATCAGCGCCAACGGCCTGCTGGCCATCTACGTACTCGCCCAGTTCTTCTTCAACTTCGGCCCCAACTCCACCACCTTCATCGTCCCAGGCGAGTGCTTCCCGACACGCTACCGCTCCACCTCGCACGGCATCTCCGCGGCGGCGGGCAAGATCGGCTCCATCATCGGCCAGGGCGCCATCGCGCCGCTGCGCACGAGGGGCGGTACCGCCGCTAACCCTAGCCCGTGGATGGACCACGTGTTGGAGATTTACGCCCTCTTCATGCTCCTGGGCTGCTTCTCCACGCTGCTGATCAAGGAGACCAAGCGGAAGACCCTCGAGGAGCTGTCCGGGGATGATGACTACGCGGCCGGCGGGCAGGGGATCAACGGCGCTGGTTCGGGGGAGAAACGGTCGGCCTGGCGGGCTGCTTTGTTCGAGTAAGGATAATAATATGGGTTCATAGACGGGTAGCTAGGGATTTTCTCTGTGGTGTAATTTTACTCGCGTGATATTCAAGAAGAGATATTATATATACCCCTTTTACATATAAAAATAGAAGCCTGTCGCTATGCGCCTGGTAATGCATGCACTTCAGTCACCTGGATGTAAGTAAGTAATCACCAGTTCTAACATCAGTACCTCACCTGTACCGGAAATGTACAGTCTAGAAGCAGAGAGTTCTTTGGAGTGAGTCTTGGAATGAGGATCTGTCTATATTGTGAAGATCTCTAACATGCCAACTATGCTGAAGGAAATGCCATGTATCTCTCGTTTACCCCTCTCTACAGGGCTGATACGCTGATCTCCTTTTGCTAGGAAGGAAATGGGAGCCATAGAAAAGACCAAAGGAATTAATTAGAAACGAGAACTCC
>Ga0164242_10000725_pt1 | contig 39835 bp, 39 predicted proteins | sample OricomgcompostMG_FD_108783 | JGI IMG/M metagenome (GOLD analysis project Ga0164242, IMG submission 108783) | Miracle-Growth compost microbial communities from Emeryville, California, USA - Original compost - Miracle growth compost (MG) ... | reverse complement strand
GCCCCACGTCCCGGCGACGTGCCTCGCGGATCGGGGGTCAGGGTCCCCGCGACCGCAACGACGCGCAGTAGTTCTGACTTGGCGGCCTTGACCCGGCACCCGACACACGTTCGGACCGGCTCCTGGCTGCGAGCCGTCGCCAAGTCTAGCCCTGATCGTCCGGACGAATGTCGATCCGCCAACCCGTAAGCCGGTTGGCGAGCCGGGCGTTCTGGCCTTCCTTGCCGATTGCGAGAGAGAGCTGGAAGTCCGGTACGACGACCCGAGCGGCCTTCATCGCGGCATCGACGACCGTCACACTCACGACCTGAGCGGGCGAAAGAGCGTTGCCGACGAAGGTCGCAGGATCCTCGGCCCAGTCGATGATGTCGATCTTCTCCCCGTGCAGCTCGGTGACCACCGCACGGACCCGTGCCCCCATCGGGCCGATACAGGCGCCGCGAGCGCGCACCGCGTTGGAGTTCGATCGGACGGCCACCTTCGTGCGATGACCGGCCTCACGGGCGATGGCGACGATCTCTACGGTGCCGTCGGCGATCTCGGGCACCTCCATCGCGAAGAGCTTGCGCACCAGGTTCGGATGGGTGCGGGACAGCGTGACCTGCGCTCCGCGCATCCCGCGATTCACGCTCACGACCAGGCACCGCAGCCGCTCCCCGTGGACGTACCGCTCCCCCGGCACCTGCTCCCCCGGCGGCAGCACACCTTCGAGATCGCCGAGATCGACCAGCACCGGCCCGTCGGCACGCATGCCCGAGTGATGCTGGACGACTCCGCTGACCAGGTCGCCTTCCTTGCCGACGTACTCGCCGTACGTCGTCTCCTGAGCGTGGTCGCGCAGCCGGGACATGATCACGTGCTTGGCGGTCATCGCGGCGATCCGGCCGAAGTCGCCGGGGGTGTCGTCGTACTCACGCACGACCTGGCCCTCGTCGTCGACCTCCTGTGCCCACACCGTGACCTCACCGGACTTGCGATCCAATGCGACCCGGGCACGCGGCTGGGCGCCCTCAGTGCGCTCGTACGCCGCGAGCAGCGCGGACTCCAGTGCCTCGACCACAGTGTCGAGCGAGACGTCCTTCTCCCGGACAAGTCCCTTGAGGGCAGCCATGTCGATGTTCATCGGGAGAACTCCACGATGATCTTGCCTGGGCCCAGCTCGCCATGACCGACCTCACGCCTTGCCCCGTTGACCTCGAGGGCTACGCCGTCGTCGGTGGCTTCCAGGATCCGGCCCTGCTGTCCGCCCACCTCGACGAGTCGTCCGATGTTGCGGCGCCAGTGGCGTGGCTCGGTGAGCGGGCGGTCGACCCCCGGTGAGGTCACCTCGAGGGTGTATGCCGACTCGCCGAACGCGTCGGCGGAGTCGAGCGCGTCCGACACCGCGCGAGACACCTCCGCGACCCCATCCAGGTCGATGCCGCCGTCACGGTCGACCACGACGCGGACCACACTGCGGCGACCGGCGGAGCTGACGACGACGTCTTCCAGGTCGTAGCCGGCCGACACGACGACCGGCTCGACCAGTGGGCGCAGCGAAGCTGCGGTCGTCGCCGCCATGCGGTGGAGAGTAATCGGAATGGCAGACTGGGCGCGGTGAAATCTGCTGCCCCGGTGCTGACGCACCTGTCTCGGCGGTCGATTCTCGGCCTCGCTGCGCTCGGTCTCGCGGGTTGCAAGGCGGGCTCGTCTGCTGCCTCGGGTCGCGCCGAGCCGGACGCGGCCGCCCTCGTTGCGGCACGCAGCTCGGAGGCGGTGCTCGTGGCGGCCTGTATGGCGACCGGCCTGGCCGGTGAAGCCGTCGTTCACCGGCAGCACCTTGCCGCCCTGGGTGGCACCGAGACCGTACCCACCACCCTCAACACTCCAGCCCGAAGCGCCGTACGGGCGCTGCTTCGCGACAACGCCGACAAGTTGCGCAGTGCGGCTACGGGTGCCGTCGACGGCTCCACCGCCGCGCTCTTGGCCAGCATCGCGGCCGCGCACGAGGTGGCGGCCCGTGAGTGAGCTCTCGGCGCTGAAGTCGGCCCTCGCGGCCGAGCAAGCGGTCGTCTACGGGTACGGCGTCGTCGGCGCTCACCTGTCCGGTGCCCCCCGCCGTCATGCGATGGATCGGCTGACGAAGCATCAGACTCGACGCGACGAGATCTCGGCCCTCATCACGGCATCCGGTGCGGTTCCGCCCGGCGGCTTGCCGGCCTACCGGTTGCCGTTCCCGGTCGACGATCCCGCTGCCGCGCGGCGGCTTGCCGGTTCGCTCGAGGACGGCGCCGCCGGTGCCGCGTGGGACCTCGTTGCCGCAACCGCGTCGCGATCGCCCGCGCGCCGGCTTGCCGTGGGTTGGCTGGCCGACGCTGCAGTTGCCGCGTCCCGGTGGGGCGCTCCGCCGGCTCCGTTCCCGGGGCGCCCTTAGGAGAGCGCGGCGACTGCCTCGCCCAGCGCCACGGTTCGCCGCTCCCCCGTCTTGCGGTCCTTGACCTCGATGTTCCCATCCGCGAGCGCCTTGCCGACGACGACGATCGTCGGCATGCCCAGCAGGTCGGCGTCGGCGAACTTCGCGCCGGCCGAGCCGTCGCGGTCGTCCAGCAGCACATTGCGACCGGCGGCCTCGAGGTCATCGGCCAGCCGGCTTGCCGCGTCGAGCTGCTCGACGCCCTTCCCGACGGGAACGATGTGGACGTCGTAGGGCGCGATCGACGCCGGCCAGCACAAGCCCGATTCGTCCAGGGTCTGTTCCGCGACCGCGGCAACCGCGCGGCTCACCCCGATGCCGTAGGAGCCCATCGTGATGCGGATCGGCTCGCCGTCCGGACCCTGCGCATCGAGTGAGAACGCGTCGGCGTACTTCTTGCCGAGCTGGAAGACGTGACCGATCTCGATGCCGCGCGCGATCGACAGCTCGCCGCCGCATCGACCGCACCGATCGCCGTCGCGAATCTCGACAGCGCCGATCTCGCCTACCGGTTCGAAGTCACGGCCGCGGACCACGTTCGCGGCGTGCTTGTCGCTTTCGTTGGCGCCGGTGACCCAGGAGCTTCCCGGCACGACAGTCGGGTCGACCAGGTAGCGCACCTGCCACTCGGCGAGCCGCTGCGGCCCGATGTAACCGGGGACCAGACCGGGCACCGTCTTGATGAGGTCAGGGTCGGCGACCTCGACCTCGACCGGCTCGAGCTGGCCGGCCAGCCGCTTCATGTCGACCTCACGGTCGCCTGGGACGCCGACGATCAGGAGCTCCCACTTGCCGCCGGGCTCGCGCGTCTTCAGCACGACGTTCTTCAGTGTGTCCGCGGCGGTCACCCCCCGCTCGTTCAGAGCCTTGACGAGCGTCTCGATCGTCGTCGTGTCCGGGGTGTCGAGAACCTCGCTGGCAGGCTGACCGCTCGGGTCTTGCGGCGCCGGCGTTCGGATCTCGACCGCCTCGGTGTTCGCCGTGTAGTCACAGTTCGAGCACTGCACGAAGGTGTCCTCGCCGTGCTCCGCGGGGGCGAGGAACTCCTCGCTCGCCGATCCGCCCATTGCGCCTGAGACGGCGAAGGCGATGCGGTAGTCCAGACCCAGCCGGTTGAAGATCCGTTGATACGCGCCGCGGTGGGCGTCGTACGACGCCTGCAGGCCCGCGTCGTCGAGGTCGAAGGAGTACGAGTCCTTCATGACGAACTCGCGGCCGCGCAGCAGGCCGGCGCGTGGCCGCGCCTCGTCTCGGTACTTCGTCTGGATCTGGTACAGCGAGATCGGGTAGTCGCGGTAGGAGGAGTACTCGCCCTTGACCAGCAGCGTGAACATCTCCTCGTGCGTGGGGCCGAGGAGGTGCTCGGCGCCCTTACGGTCGCTGAGCCGGAACAGCGTGTCCCCGTAGGCCGTCCAGCGATGGCTGACCTCGTAGATCTCACGCGGGAGCAGAGCGGGGAACTGCACTTCCTGGGCCCCGATCGCGTTCATCTCCTCACGGACGACAGCCGCGACGTTGTCGAGGATCTTCTTGCCCAGCGGGAGCCAGGTGTAGATGCCCGGCGAGACCCGGCGGATGTAGCCGGCGCGCACCAACAGGCGATGACTCGGCAGCTCGGCGTCCGCCGGGTCGTCTCGCAGCGTACGGAGGAACAGCTGCGACATCCGGGTCACCATGAGGGCGAGCCTATTCGGCAGTGTCGTCCCGATATTTCAGGCACGCGACCTTCACGCCCCCGACGTCGTACAACGGCGGATCGACGTGGTCGTCGCGGAACTCGACGGTGACGGCCTCGCCGTCGGGCCGGATGTTGCGCACACCGCGCCACAGCGGATCCGTCGGGTTCTCCCGCCGGATCGTCTCGAGGAGGTCCTCGACGTCCTTCCCGGTCGCTCGCCCACCCGCGGCCAGCGTCGCGGTGGTAGCCGGTTGCTCCAGCTCGTCGAGCTCCCCGACGACCGCGCGCTCGGTTTCGTAGGTCTCCGCGGGCCGCGACACCCAGTGCCGCTCGAGGAGATCAGCGAGATCGCGGCTCTCCCACCCGCACTGCTCGAACGCGACGGGACAGCGCGGGTGGAACGAGCAGCCAAGCGGCGGCAGGGCCGCGTCGGGCACCTCGCCGCGCGGCAGGTCGCGTGGGACGGCGCGGCCCGGATCCGGCTCCGGGATGGCTCGCAACAGAGCTTGCGTATAGGGGTGCCGCGGATCGGCGTAGATCTGCTCGGCCGGGCCATACTCGACGACCCGGCCGAGATACATGATCGCGATGGTGTCGCAGAAGAACTTGGCCGTGGCGAGGTCGTGGGTGATGTACAGGTAGGTGAGCCCGAGGTCTCGCTTGAGGTCCAGCATCAGCTCGAGGATCCGCGCCCTGACGCTCATGTCGAGCATCGAGACGGGTTCGTCCGCGACGAGCAGGTCCGGACCGCAGATGACCGCGCGGGCGAGGACAGCGCGCTGCTTCTGGCCGCCCGAGAGGTCGCTCGGGTACTTGGCCATGACACCCGTGCCCAGTCCGACACGCTCGAGCGCCTCCGCAACCCGAGCTTCGCGCTCGGTCTTGCCCATCGCGAGCTTGTGGATCTGCAGCGGGTGCCCGACTGCTTGCGCGATGGTCATGGCCGGGTTGAGCGAGGCATTCGGGTCCTGGAAGACCATCTGCATCCGTCGCCGCAGCGGACGAAGCCGTGACTCGCGAAGGCCGGTCAGATCGGTTCCGTCGAAGCGGACGGTGCCTGACGTCAAGGGGACGGTACGCAAGGCGATCCGGCCGAGGGTCGTCTTCCCGCTTCCCGACTCGCCGACGACACCGAGTACCTCACCTCGCCGCAGCGAGAGCGTGACGCCGTCCACTGCCTTCACCGACCCGACGTCGCGACCGGCCATGCGTTGCAGGAAGCTCCCGCGCAGCCCGAAGTGCACCCGAACATCGTCGAGCTCGAGCAGTGGTCGTTCAGACATGAAGCCAGCACTCCACAGGATGCCCGCCGCCGAGCTCCACCGATGGCGGGAAGCGTTCGCTGCACACCGCCATCACGTCCGGGCAGCGCGGGTGGAACCGGCACCCGGATGGTGGCGAGAGCAGGTCTGGCGGCGAGCCCTCGATGTAGCGGAGGCCAGTGGTCCGCAGACTGATCGTCGAGGCGAGCAGCTCGCGCGTGTACGGATGCTGCGGGTCGGCGAACACGGCCGAGACCGGCCCCTGCTCCACCACGCGACCGGCGTACATGACCGCAACTCGGTCACAGGCCTCGGCCACGATGCCGAGGTTGTGGGTGATGAAGAGGATCGAGGTGTCGAAGTTCCGTTTGACGTCCGCGAGGATCTCGAGGATCTGCGCCTCGACGAGTACGTCGAGCGCTGTCGTCGGCTCGTCCGCCACGACGAACTTCGGGCCGAGCACCAGCGTCAGCGCGATCAGGATTCGTTGTCGCATCCCGCCGGAGAACTCGTACGGATAGTTGCCGAACCTGGTCGGGGGGATGCCCATGCCCGCGAGGGCGTCAAGCGATCGACGACGCACCTCGGTGTCACTCAGCTCGGGCTCGTGGGTCCGTAACGCCTCGGCGAAGTGCGCGCTCACCCGCATCAACGGGTCGAGACGGGTCATCGGCTCCTGGAAGACCATCCCCAGCGACGGGCCGCGCAGCCATCTCATCTCCTCGCTCGGCAGCTCGACCAGGTTCCGGCCGTCGAACTCGACCAACCCGTCGCGTACCGCACCGGCCGGCAGAAGGCCGAGCAGGCCCCGCGCCAGAGTTGACTTCCCACAGCCCGACTCGCCGACCACCCCGAGCATCTCGCCCTGCCGGACATCGAGAGAGACGCCGTCGACGGCCTGGACGGGTCCCCGTTCGCTGCCGTACCAGACCCGGAGGTCGCGGACCTTGATCACCGACGTGCCTGCGGTCTCGGGGGCCAGCGCCGGCTCCAGGCCCGCTTTCGGCATCGCCATCGCCGTGAAACGCCGCTGGCGCAACAGCGGGTTGATCGAGTCGTTCAGGCTCTCGCCGACGAGGGTGAGACCGGTGACGAGCAGGATGATCGCGAGGCCTGGGAACAGCCCGGTCCACCAGTAGCCCGCCTGCGCGTCGTCGATGCCGCGCGAGATGTCGTACCCCCACTCTGCCGCCGCGGACGGATCGATCCCGATACCCAGGAAGGACAAGGCTGCCAGCGTGAGGATCGCGTCCGCCGCGTTGAGGGAGGCCAGCACCGGGACTGACTGCACCACGTTGGCGAAGACGTATCGACGGATGACGGTCCGCGGCGGCGCGCCGAGGACGCGGCCGGCCTCGACGTAGGGCTCCTCCCGCACGGACAGCACGCTGTTGCGTACGACGCGGAAGTACTGCGGGATGTAGATCACGGTGATCGCGAACGCGGCGGTCGCCACGCCGCCGCCGATGGAACCCTGGAGGAGGAACGCGATCACGATTGCAAGCAGGAGGTACGGAAAGGCGATGAGCGAGTCGTTGATGAGCACCAGGATCCGGTCGAGCCACCCGCCGAAGTAGCCGGAGACAAGCCCCAACGGCACGCCGACCACGATGCTCAGCAGCAGCGCGAGGAGAACAACCTCGATCGATGTGCGTGCCCCCCAGATGATTCGCGACAACACGTCGTCGGACTGGACCGTCGTGCCAAGCAGGTGATGGATCGACGGCGCGGCCTGTTGCGGAAAGCGCACGCCGTCGGCGGCGTACTGGTCGAACCCGTACGGCGCGATGAGTGGCGCGAAGACGGCCAGGATCACGAAGACGGCGGTGAGCGAGATCCCGACCCACAACAGAACCCTCGGCAGACCGCGCGCCGCGAACAGCGGCGCCAGCGCCCGGCGCAGGCCGCGCATCAGTACCGCACCCGCGGGTCGATCCAGGCGTTGATCACGTCGATCAGCAGGCTGATGACGACCACTGCCAGCGTGAACGCGGTGACGATGCCCTGCACCGCCGTGTAGTCACGCGCCTCCAGGTAGAACACCAGCCGGTTCCCGATGCCGGGCCAGTTGAAGGTCTGCTCGGTGAGCACCGCGCCGGACATCAGCAGCGCCGCCTGCAGACCCGTGATCGTGACGATCGGGACGAGTGCGTTTCGCAACGCGTGGCGTACGACGACGCCGCGTTCACCTATGCCGCGCGCCCGCGCGGCCTCGATGTAGTCGCCGCGCAGCGTCTGGATCACGTTGACTCGCACCAGGCGGATCACCACGCCGGAGATCGTCAGGCCGAGAACGGCCGCCGGCAGCACCAAGTGCTTGAGGAGATCAGGAAGCGCGCCCCACTTTCCGTCGATCACCGCGTCGAGGATCAGCAGGTGGGTGTGCGGCTTGATGTCGAGCTGGGTCAGCACCGATGCCTGGCTCGACGTCGGCAGCCAGCCGAGCTTGCGCCCGAAGAGCTCCTGGGCGAGCAGTCCGAGGAAGAACACCGGTGCCGCGTAGATGACGATGCCGAACAGCCGGGACGAGACGTCTATCCAGGTGTCGCGCATTCGTCCCGCGAGCAGGCCCAGCGGGATGCCCACCAGCACAGCGACGAGCATCGCCGCCAGTGTCAGCTCGAGCGTCGCGCCACCGTTGCGGGTGATGACCTGGGTCACCGGCTGGTGGTCGGTGATCGCCGTTCCGAAGTTCCCGGTGAAGACCTGTCCGAGGTAGTTGAAGTACTGCACCAGAAGCGGTTTGTCGAAGCCCGCCTGGTGTTCACGCACCGCCAGCTGCGCGGGCGACAGATGTGCGCCGACCGATGCCTGAATGGGGTCGCCGGGGGCGACCCGCATCAGGATGAACACGATGGTGAGCAGGATGAACACCATCGGTATTACGAGGAGCAACCGCGTCACAAGATAGCGACGCAGCGACCCAGTGGTGCTGGAGGCCACTGCCTGCGGCAGCTCTCCGCTAGCTCTTGCCGACCAACCAGAACCGGAAGTCGTACGCCGGATCGAGGGTGTCCTCGACGCCGGTGACCCCGTCGCGCACAGCGGCCACCTGCCCGCCCTGCCAGATCGGGATCAGCGGCACGTCCTGGGCAAGCAGCGTCTGCATCTGCGCGAAGATCTGGTTGCGCTCACTCTCGCTGGTCGACGCCTGCTCGGCGCTGATCAGCTGGTCCACTTTCGGGTTGCAGTAGTGGTCGTTGAGGAACGCTGTCTTGCACGGGAAGAACGGACCGGTGTAGTCGTCGGCGTCCGGGTAGTCGGGGAACCAGCCGAACAAGAACGCTCCGTAGGTGTCGGTCAGGGCGGCCTTGTCGTAGGTGGCCCACTCGGCGGTCTGCAGCTTGACCTTGAACAGCCCGCTCGCGTTGAGCTGACGCATCAGCTCGGTCGCGAGGTCCGCGTCGTTGTAGTGGTTGACGTTGTACCAGAGGGTCAGCGGGACGGGCGTCGTGACACCTGCCGCTTCGAGCGCCGCCTTCGCCTTCGTCACATCGGGAGCGGCGCCGTACTCGGTCTTGAGCGCCTCGGTCGCACCGTTCAGGCCCTGCGGGATGATCGAGTACAGCGGCGTGACCGTGTCTCGATAAGCCGAGGAGGCGATCGACGCGCGGTCGATGACCTGAGCTGCCGCCTTTCGGATCGCCAGCTTCTGCGCAGCGGTGTCGCCGGGCTGCAGCTTCTGGTTGAACACGAGATAGCGGATCTCGATTCCCGCGCCCTTTGCCAAACTGAGGCCGTTGGAGCTCTCGAGCGCCGAAAGCTGCGTGGGCGAGAGGGTGCGGTAGGCGATGTCGACCTGGCCGGACTGCGCGTCCGACACGAGCGTCGAGGCGTCCTGCTCGTACTTCACGACGAACTTCGAGTTGTTCAGCTTCGCGCTGCCCCCGTAGTGCGGGTTGGGGGTGAACTCCGCAAGCTGGTTGGGTGTGTAGCTCGACAGCTGGTACGGACCGGATCCGACCACCTTGTCATCGGCGAGCAGCTTCTTCGCTGGGAAGACCTTCTGGTCGACGATGGACGCGGCAGCCGTGGTGAGGACGTCAGGCCACGTCGCGTCCGGCGCCTTGAGCGTGAACGTCACGGTGTTGCCGGAGGCCGTCACGCTCTTCATCGGCGCGAACAGGCTCGCCGGGCCGTTCGGACTGTTGATCGCGATCACCCGGTTGAAGGAGAAGACCACGTCGTCGGCGGTCACCGGATCGCCGTTCGAGAACGCCTGTCCCGGAACCAGGTTGCAGACGTAGGTCGTCTTGCCCTTGAAGTCGCAGTTCGCCGCCGACGCAGCGATGTCGCTGGTGCCGGGCGGCACCTGAAGGAGGGTCTGGTAGACGTTGTACTGCAACGTCCAGGACGGCAGGTCGTAGGAGCCCGCCGGGTCCGCGGACACGATCGTGTCGGTCGTCCCGAGCACGACGGTCGCCTTCGGGTTCGTCGATCCGCCGCCCGGACTCGCCGCGCCGCCACTGCTGCTGGAACCACACGCCGCTGCGCCGATGACCATCGCGACGCCAACTGCTCCGAGGCCGACTTTCCGCATGCGAGCTCTCCTTACGGGCGATACCTCGCATCCAAGCGAATCTGGACCGTCAAAACAAGATCGACGCAAAAAGCCCGATCTCGGCAAAGCCGACACGCTCATATGCCCGTCTGGCAGGAGCATTGAAGTCGTTGACGTAGAGCGAGACGGCGGGCGCGACGTCGCGAAGGCACGACGCGACGACTGCGGCCATGCCCGGAATCGAGAGTCCGCATCCCCGTCGGCGAGGGTCCACCCACACGCCCTGAACCTGACACGCGAACTTCGTCGCCGCGCCGATCTCGGCCTTGAACACCACCTGGTCGCCCTCGAACCGGGCGAAGGCACGTCCACTGCTGACCAGCTCCCGGACCCGAGCCCGGTAGAGGGCGCCACCGTCGCCGGCGACCGGGGAGACGCCGACCTCCTCTGTGAACATCGCGATGCTCGCGGGCAGCAGCATCTCGAGCTCGTCGAGCTGGACCCGGCGTACCGCGGTGTCCGGCGCGACGTTCGAGTACGCGGTCGTCATCATCAGCGGTTGTCGCATCCTGATGTCCCGCGCCGGGCCCCAGTGCGGTTCGAGGGCCGCCCACATGACTGCGACCATCTCGGCAGGCCCGACGATCGACGAGCATCGGCGTCCCTGTCGCGCGGCGTGCTCGGCGAAGGCGCAGAGCGCGTGCTCGTCGGCACCTATCGGGATCAGGTTCGCACCGGCGTAACAGAGCGCGGCTGGCTGGCTTCCCGTGCCGTAGCCCCACACCTGTGCGCCGAGGCGCTCGGGCGCGAGCCCGGCAGCGTTGACGCGAGAAGCAACGAACACGTTCCCGATCGGGTCCGCGTTGAGCAGATCGAGGACTGCGGGCATGTCCCTGTCGTCGAGGACACGCAACATCAGTGGCTCGCCACCAGCTATCCGACGGAGACGCTGGGCTCGCCCGAGCCGACTCCGTCCGCTTCCATCTCCGCGGCGAGGCGCAGGGCCTCTTCGACCAGCGTCTCGACGATCTGCGCCTCTGGCACCGTCTTGATCACCTCGCCCTTGACGAAGATCTGACCCTTGCCGTTTCCGGATGCGACGCCGAGGTCGGCTTCACGCGCCTCCCCGGGCCCGTTGACGACGCAACCCATCACGGCGACGCGAAGCGGGACCGTCATTCCTTCGAGACCGGCCTGCACCTTCTCGGCCAACGTGTAGACGTCGACCTGCGCGCGGCCACACGAGGGGCATGACACGATCTCCAGCCGGCGGCGCCGCAAACCGAGTGACTCGAGGATCGCGATGCCGACTTTGACCTCTTCGACCGGCGGCGCCGAGAGCGAGACACGGATCGTGTCGCCGATGCCTTCGGCGAGCAGCGCCCCGAACGCCACCGCCGACTTGATCGTGCCCTGGAAGATCGGCCCGGCCTCGGTGACGCCGAGGTGCAGCGGGTAGTCGCAGCGCTCAGCGAGCAGCCGGTACGCCGAGACCATGACCACCGGGTCGTGATGCTTCACCGAGATCTTGATGTCGCCGAAGTCGTGGTCCTCGAACAGCGAGCACTCCCACAGGGCGCTCTCGACCAGCGCCTCCGGTGTCGGACCGCCGTGCTTCTCGAGAAAGCGCTTGTCGAGCGAGCCGGCGTTGACCCCGATCCGGATCGGTACACCCGCCGACTTCGCCGCGTCGGCAACCTCCTTCACGCGGCCGTCGAACTCCTTGATGTTGCCAGGGTTCACCCGCACGGCGGCACAACCGGCGTCAATGGCCGCGAAGATGTACCGCGGCTGGAAGTGGATGTCCGCGATCACCGGAATCTGCGAATGCTTCGCGATCTCCGGCAGCGCGTCGGCATCATCCTGGCTCGGTACCGCGACCCGAACGATCTGGCATCCCGCGGCCGTGAGCTCCGCGATCTGCTGCAGGGTGGCGTCGACCTCCACCGTCTTCGTCGTCGTCATCGACTGCACGCTGACCGGCGCGTCGCCGCCGACCGCCACGTTGCCCACGTGGATCTGCCGACTAACTCGGCGCGGGGCGAGAGCCATGGCTCCTTCTACTGGATGCTGATCGGGTTCGTGATGCCGGCATAGAGCAGAACCAGTGAAAGGCCGACGATCACCGCAAACACAGCGTAGGTCACCGGCAGGATCTTCATGATGTCCACGCGGCCGGGATCCCGGCGGCCGAACAGTCGATAGAGCCGACTTCTGGACTCCTCGAAGCCGATGATCGCGACGTGCCCGCCGTCGAACGGGAGCAGCGGCAGCATGTTGAGCAGACCAACGGCCAGGTTCACCTCGGCAAGGATCATCAACAGGGCCGCAACCACGTCGCCGGTCCCAAGACCCGACGAGGTGATCTGACCACTCACCCGGGCGACATCCACGATGCTGGCAGCACCCTGGTTGTCGCGCGGCTTGCCGGAGAAGATGTCTTCTACCTGATGCGGCAGGTCGCCGAGCGCCTTGCCGGACGACGCGATGAGCGAGCCGAGTGTGGTGAAGGTCCGGCCGAACGCACCGGTGACACTGACCGGGTTGCCCTCGATACGCGGCGCGATCCCGATCTTGCCGACCAGCTTGTCGCCGCGCTTCACGGCCGCGGTCACCAGCGGCACGTTGAGCGGGTGGTCGTCGCGCAGAACGGTCAGCACCAGGAGCTGGCCGGGCTGCGCCTCGAGCGCGCGGGACAGCTCGCCGTAGGTGGTGATCGGGGTCTTGTTGACTGCCACGACCTTGTCGCCGGCATGCAGCTTCCCGAATGCCGGCGCTTTCGGGTCCGTCGTCGAGCAGGCGGTCTCGGTGACCTTCAGCGGGACGCACTTCTCGACCTGGTCGATCGTGGTCGTCGGACTGGCGTCCAGCTGGTCCTTGCCCGTCACGGCAAGGATTCCGAACACCAGCACGATCGCCATCACGAAATGGGTGAAGGACCCGGCGCACAGGACGACGAGCCGCCGCCCGGCCGGTTGCTTGTAGAAGGCACGCGCCTCGTCCGCCGGGTCAACCGCCTCGAGCGCGGTCATCCCGTCGATCTTCACGAAACCGCCGAACGGCAGCGCCTTCACGCCGTACTCGGTCTCGCCGCGCCGAGTCGACCAGAGTGTGGGGCCGAAGCCGACGAAGAACCGCGACGCCTTCATGCCGTAGTGCCTGGCCGTCGAGAAGTGGCCGTACTCGTGCAACATGATCGAGAGCAGGATGCCGACCGAGAAGACGATCACGCCGATGGCATAGCTCATGCCGTCATCTCCCGCGCACGGGCACGCGCCCAGGACTCGGCCTCCGCCACGTCGTCCAGGGTAAGGGCCGAACCTGAAGCCGGGCTGTGCTCGGCGAGGATCGCGGCGATGGTGTCAACGATCTGCAGGAACCCGATCCGGCCTGCCACAAATGCCGCGACTGCCTCTTCGTTGGCCGCGTTGAAGACGGCCGGTGCGGTGCCCCCCGCCCGACCCGCCTCCCGGGCGAGATCCACGGCGGGAAACGTCGCGGTGTCCAGGGGCTCGAAGGTCCAGCTCGCCGCCTGCGTCCAGTCGAGGGCGGGCCCGGCGTCCATGACACGGTCCGGCCAGGCCAGGCCGAGTGAGATCGGCAGGTGCATGTCGGGCGGGCTCGCGACCGCGACCGTCGTGCCGTCGACGTACTCCACCATGGAATGGACGATCGACTGCGGATGTACGACGACGTCGATCGCGTCGTAGGCCACGTCGAACAGCCAATGCGCCTCGATCAGCTCGAGGCCCTTGTTGACCAGCGTCGCGGAGTTCAGCGTGATGACCGGACCCATGTCCCAGGTCGGGTGGGCGAGGGCCTGTTCTCTCGTCACCTGAGTCAGCTGCGCCCGCGTGCGGCCTCTGAACGGACCGCCGCTTGCGGTCAGAACGAGCTTGCGGACGTCGCTCGCCGTGCCGGCGCGCAGGCACTGGGCGAGGGCAGAATGCTCGGAGTCGACCGGCACGATCTGTCCCGGCTTCGCCCGGTTCGCCACGAGCGGCCCGCCCGCGATCAGTGACTCCTTGTTGGCGAGGGCGAGGGTGGCACCCGACTCCAGTGCAGCAAGAGTCGGTGCGAGACCGACCGAGCCCGTCATTCCGTTGAGCACGACGTCGCACGGCCAGCCGGCGATGTCGGTGGCGGCCTGCGGGCCGGCCACCAGCTTCGGCAGCTGGTAGGCGCCGCGGTCGTAGCCGCGTCCTTGCGCCTCGGCGTACAGGGCGAGCTGGACGTCCTCGAGCGCTGACGGCTTCGCGACCGCAACCACCTCGACGTCCAGCTCGATCGCCTGCTCCGCCAGCAGCTTCGGACGATCGCCGCCGGCGGCCAGCCCCACCACGCGGAACGAGTCCGGGTTCGCGCGCACCACATCGATCGCCTGGGTCCCGACTGACCCGGTCGAACCGAGGATCACGACGGTGCGGCTCATGCGGTATCAGCCGCCGTTACGAAAGGTGAGGGTGAAGTTCTCGCCCGCGGTCAGTCGGCTGGTGGCGACCAATGTCGAGCCGCCGCGCACCCACACGAAGCGGTCGGGATGGTTCTCGCCCAACGGAGTGCCGTCGATGCGAACCCGGGTGACGCGGGTCTTCGTGAAGGGATTGAGCTCGCCCCTCACCCCGTCGACGTTGACCGCGTTGTCCCCGATGAAGGACTGGCTCGCGACCTTGCCGTGACCGGTGTGCGACCTCGAGACACCCGTGGTCGTGTCGTCGATCGTGACCGTGCTGGCGGCCCGGGTCACTCGGACCGACACCACGACGACATCGCCGGGCGTGAACGTGACCAAGCCCCCCTCGACCGTCTTGTCGTTGACGATGAACACCGACTGGTAGAACGCGGCCCCGTTCTGACAAGCCACGCCGATGCCACCGCCTGACGTCCGATGCGAGCCGGTGCGCGGGTTCACCTTCGAATACAGGAGAACGGACGGCCCGACGCCGCCGAGCTCGTGCTCGCACGTGATGCTCGGCACTTCGAAGGTCGCGGTCACGTTCTTGATGTGCGCGCTCGGCTTCGACACCACGTAGCCGGCGAAGATCGAACTGTGCGTTGCCGGCGCCGCGACGGCGGCAGACGGCGAGGCCAGCAGCGCAGCTGCGGTCGCCGCGACCGCGAACGCGGAACGCTTCATCTTCTGGTCCTCCATCGAGTCTGGGTGAGCCCCCGAGGCTGTCGTCCACGGTAGTCGCGGCTCAGGTGACCGTGGCGGCTACTTCTCCGCGGCGAGCTGGCCGCATGCGGCGGCGATCTCCCGGCCTCGGGTGTCGCGGACCGTCGTCGGCACGCCGTACGAGCGCAGAATCCGCACCATGTCGCGTTCTCGCTCCGGCGAGGTCGCCGTCCAGATCGATCCCGGTGTCGGATTGAGCGGGATGAAGTTCACGTGCGCGAGCTTGCCTCGGAGGAGTGAACCAAGAAGGTGGGCCCGCTCCGGCTGGTCGTTGACGTCCTTGATCATCGCGTACTCGAAGGAGATCCGGCGCCGCGTGACGTCGGCGTAGCGCCACGCTGCGTCCAGCACGTCCGCGACCTTCCAGCGCAGGTTGATGGGCACCAACGTGTCGCGCAGCTCGTCATCGGGTGCGTGCAGGGACACCGCGAGGTTGACCTGAAGGCCTTCGGCCGCGAGCTTGTCGATGCCGGGAACCAGGCCGACCGTCGACACCGTGATGTGGCGTTGCCCGATCCCCAGTCCGTCAGGCGCGGGATCGATCAAGCGCCGAAGCGCCGCGATCAGCGCCGGGTAGTTCGCAAGCGGCTCACCCATTCCCATGAAGACGATGTTGTCGACCTCGCCTCTTCCACCGACGACAACCTGCTCCACGATCTCGGCCGTCGACAGGTTGCGGGTGAGCCCTGCTTGGCCGGTCGCGCAGAACGGGCACCCCATGCCACAACCGGCCTGGGACGACACGCACATCGTCACGCGGTCCGGGTACCGCATCAGCACGCTTTCCACGAGCGATCCGTCGCCCAGCCGCCACAACGTCTTTCGGGTGCTGCCCCCGTCGCACTCGAGCGTGCGAACGTCCTCGAGCAGCGACGGCAAGAACTCGGCGGCGAGCCGCTCGCGGTCCCGTGCCGGGATGTCGGTCATCGCGGCGAGGTCCCGATGATGGACGAAGTAGTTGCGCGACAGCTGCTCGGCGCGGAACGCCGGCTCTCCCATCTCCGCCACAGCCGCCCGGCGCTCCGGCATGTCGAGGTCGGCAAGGTGACGCGGCGGCTTGTGTGGCCTCACGAGTGCAGCGGTACGAACGCCGCGAGTAGCGCCCACGCAGTCGGCGCCGACGGCAGCATCGAGTCAAGGCGGTCGAAGACCCCGCCGTGCCCGGGGAGCAAGGTGCCCATGTCCTTGATCCCGAGGTCACGCTTGATCATCGACTCGAACAAGTCGCCGAGCGTGGCCGTTGTGACGATAGCGATCCCGAAGAGCACCCCCTGCCACCAGTACGTGTGGAGCAGCTGCGTACACAGGATCCACCCCATGAAGGTGCAGAGGGCAACCGAGCCCGCGAGTCCTTCGATCGACTTCTTGGGACTGATCTTCGGCGCCAGCGGGTGCCTTCCGAACAGTGCACCGATGGCGTACCCACCGATATCGCTCGACACCACCACAGCGACGAAGATCGTGATCCGGCGATCACCGTCGTGCGCACCGAGCAGCAACGCGGCGAAGGCCGCGAGGTAGGCGACGTAGACGAGAGCCAGGACGCCCGAAGCGAGATCCCCGACGAGGCCGTCGATGCCGCGCCACACCCGCCAGAGGAGGATCGCCGGCAGCGACAGCAGCAGCGCCGTCGTCATCGCCTCCCGCCCATCGACATACGCGAGACAGAGAATCGCGACAGCGCCGGCTAGCAATGGGACCAACGGCGGATGCAGATCCTTGGCGCTCAGTCCCCGCACGATCTCCTGCATGCCGAGGCCGATCGCCAGGACGATGACAACGAGGAAGAGCGGCTTGTAGAGGAAGACCGTCAGGAAGAACAGGGCACCGAGTCCGAGTCCGACCCCCACCGCGACCGGCAGGTTTCGACCGGCCCGACCGGGTTGCCCCTCGCTCATACTTCGAGGAGCTCGGCTTCTTTGGCCTTGAGCGCCTCGTCGACCTGCTCGACGTAGCCGTGCGTCGTCTTCTCGAGCTCCTTCTCGGCACGCGCCACATCGTCCTCGCCGACCTCGCCGTCCTTGGCGAGCTTGTCGAGCGCCTCCTTGGCGTGCCGACGGATGTTGCGGATCGAGACCCGGCCGTCCTCGGCCTTGCCCCGAGCCACCTTGATCATCTCTCGGCGCCGCTCTTCGGTGAGCTGGGGAAAGACGACCCGAATGATGGATCCGTCGCTGGTCGGGTTCACGCCGAGATCGCTGTCGCGAATCGCCTTCTCGATGGCAGTGAGCGATCCCTTGTCGTACGGCGCGATGATCGCCATCCGCGGCTCGGGAACGTTGAACGACGCCAGCTGGTTCACCGGCGTCGGGGTGCCGTAGTAGTCGACCACGATCTTCGAGAACATCTGCGGCGTCGCCCGGCCGGTACGGATCGTGGCGAGGTCGTCGTGAAGCACGCTGACGGCCTTCTCCATCTTCTCCTCGGCCTCGAACATCGTCTCGTCAATCACGAGCTACTCCATCCCGCCCACGGCCGGCCCGGCATCAACCACGGTGCCGATGCTCTCACCACGGACGGCCCGCCCGATGTTGCCGTCGACCATGAGGTCGAAGACGACGATCGGCAACGAGTTGTCCATGCAGAGGGTGAAGGCAGTCAAATCGGCGACCTTCAGCTCGCGCGCCAGGACCTCGGAGTAGGTGATGTGATCGAACCGCTTCGCGCTGGGGTTGGCCCGTGGGTCATCGTCGTACACGCCGTCGACGGCCTTGGCCATGAGCAGGACTTCGGCGCCGATCTCCAGCGCACGTTGAGCGGCCGTGGTGTCGGTGGAGAAGAACGGCGCACCCAGACCAGCGCCGAAGATGACGACCCGACCCTTTTCGAGGTGGCGGATCGCGCGGCGAGGCACGTAGGGCTCCGCGACCTGACCCATCATGATCGCGGTCTGCACCCGCGTCTCGACGCCCTGCTTCTCGAGAAAGTCCTGCAGGGCCAGGCAGTTCATGACAGTCCCGAGCATTCCCATGTAGTCGGCTCGGCCGCGGTCCATGCCGCGCTCGGAGAGCTCATGACCGCGGAAGAAGTTGCCGCCGCCGATGACGACCGCAACTTGCACTCCGCCGCTGACGACGTCGGCGATCTGGCGCGCGACATCCTGCACGACGTCAGGATCGACCCCTACCGAGCCGCCCCCGAACATCTCCCCGCCCAGCTTGAGCAGGACACGACCCCACCGCGCCGGCGAGTCAGCCATGCGTCAGGCGCCCACCGCGAACCGGACGAACTTGGTGATCTTCACGCCGGCCTCGTCGAGCACCGCTTGAACCGACTTCTTGTTGTCGCGGACGTAGGCCTGGTCGAGCAGGACGTTGTCCTTGTAGAAGCCGGTCAACCTGCCCTCGACGATCTTCGGCAGAGCCTGCTCCGGTTTGCCCTCTTCACGCGCGGTTGCCTCGGCGATCCGGCGCTCGTTGGCGACCGTGTCCTCGGGAACGTCCTCGCGGCTGAGGTACGGCGGGTTGTACGTCGCGATCTGCATCGCCACGCCACGCGCCGTCTCGGCGTCGTCGCCCTCGAACTGCACGAGGACGCCGATCTGCGGGGGCAGATCGGTCGCCCGCTTGTGCAGGTAGGTGGTCGTCTTCCCTTCGAAGACCGCCAGCTCGCCAAGCCCGATCTTCTCGCCGATCACCGCGCCGGTCGCCTCGATCGCCGCCGACACCGTCCGCCCGTCCGCGAGCAACGCGGCGCCCAGTGCCTCGACGTCCGCCGGTCGGGTTTCGGCCGCGACCGTGACGACGTCCGCGGCGAGGGTCTGGAACTCGTCGTTCTTCGCGACGAAGTCGCTTTCCGACAGCAGCGTGATCATCGCGCCTTCGGCCGCAGCGACGAGTCCGTTGTTGGCCTCGCGGTCCTGCCGCTTCGCCTGCTTCGCCGCGCCCGCGATGCGGAGCAGCTCCACGGCCTTGTCGAAGTCGCCGTCGGCCTCTTCCAGTGCCTTCTTGCAGTCCATCATCCCCGCGCCGGTGGCGTCGCGGAGCTTCTTTACGTCAGCAGCGCTGACTGCCATCAGTTGTCACTCGCTTCCGGGGTTGCGGGCGTCTCGCTGCCTGCGGCAGCTTCGGGTGCCGTGGCCTCGCCGCCTGCGGCAGCTTCTGCGGCTGGTGCGGCTGCGCCTTCGAGCAGCTCACGCTCCCAGTCCGCGAGCGGCTCGTCGGCGCCGAGCTGGCCCGGCTCCGGTGTCTCGTCGCCCTCAGCCGCACCCGCGCGGGCGATCAGACCCTCGGCGACGGCGTCGGCGATGACGCGGGTCAGCGTCGCGACGGAGCGAATGGCGTCGTCGTTGCCCGGGATCGGGTAGTCGACGACGTCCGGGTCGCAGTTGCTGTCGAGGATCGCGACAACCGGGATGTTCAGCTTCCGCGCCTCCGCGACGGCGATGTGCTCCTTGTTCGTGTCGACCACCCACACCGCGCTCGGAACCTTCGCCATGTCGCGGATGCCGCCGAGCGTGCGGGCAAGCTTCTCGCGCTCACGCGAGAGCACGAGGGCTTCCTTCTTGGTGGTGACGTTCGTGCCGCCGGTGGCCTCGATGACCTCGAGCTCCTTGAGCCGCTGGAGCCGCTTGTGGACGGTCGAGAAGTTGGTCAGCATGCCGCCCAGCCAGCGCTGGTTCACGAAGGGCATGCCGACCCGGGTCGCCTGCTCGGCGATCGCGTCCTGCGCCTGCTTCTTCGTACCGACGAACAGGACCGAGCCACCGTGGGCGACGGTCTGCTTGATGAAGTCGTATGCGCGGTCGATGTAGGACAGCGACTGCTGCAGGTCGATGATGTAGATGCCGTTGCGCTCGGTGAAGATGAAGCGCTTCATCTTCGGGTTCCAGCGACGGGTCTGATGCCCGAAGTGGACGCCGCTCTCGAGCAGCTGGCGCATCGTGACGACGGCCATAGGTGGTGCTCCTCTCGTGCATGCTGCGCATGCACTCGGTTTCTCGCGACGAACCGGTTGGTCGTCGCGCCTGACGCCCCCGGCGCGACGAACCCCTGCGCTTGTTCAACGCTGTGCTGAACTCAACCCAGAGGACCGTACGACGCGCCTCGCCCATCGACGCTGAGTTGGACTCAACCCCTAGGGCGATCTGGTGACGTGCGAAGTCGGATCGCTTGCGCGAACCGCTGCCGGAAGTCTACGGGTGACTGTCCACAGGCGCGAAATTCGGCTTGGGCTCGACCGGGCTCGGCCCGATCATCGCAGCGTGATTCGGTCGCTCTGCGCTTTCGGCGCCTCGCTCCTCGTTGCTCTGGGCCCCGCTCCGGCGGGCTCCGCGCCTGCCTCGCCGGCTTCGCCCGCATCGGCCTACAGCTGGCCGTTGTCGCCCGGGCCCGATCGGATCGTGGGCGACTTCGACCCGCCGGCGCAGCCGTGGTTGGCAGGCAATCGGGGCCTCGATCTGGCCGGCCACCGCGGCCAGGCCGTCCACACCGCCAACAGCGGGATCGTGACGTTCGCCGGCCCGGTCGGGGGCACCGGAGCGGTGGCGATCACGTTCGGCTCGCTCCGCACGACGTATGAGCCCGTCACACCCAGCGTTCGACGCGGTGAACGGGTGGAAGCCGGGCAGGTGATCGGGCACCTGGACGCCGACCAGCTGCACTGGGGGCTGCTGCGCGGTACCGACTATCTCGACCCGCTCGCCCTGTTGGGGCTGCTACGGGTCAGGCTGCTACCGCTGCCCAGCCGCGGGTGACCACCGCCAGGTGGATGGGCGCGCGTCAGTCTTTCGGTTCGGCGAGCTTGCCGCGCAGCTGCAGCACCGCCTTGGTGTGCATCTGGCAGATCCGGCTCTCGGTGACGCCCAGGACCTGACCGATCTCGGCGAGCGTGAGGCCCTCGTAGTAGTACAGGGTGACGACGATCTTCTCCCGCTCAGGCAGCGTGTTGATGGCGCGCGCGAGGAGGTACTTCGTCTCCTCCGTCTCGAAGGCCGCGACCGGATCCTCGGCCTTGGTGTCCTCGAGCGTGTCGACCAGTGAGAGCTTGTCCCCGCGCTCTCCCCCGACGTTGAGCAGCTCGTCGAGTGCGATGACGTTGACGAAGGAGACCTGGGAGAAGATCGTGTGAAGCTCTTCGAGCTGGATCCCGAGCTCGGCGGCGACCTCCGCCTCCGTGGGCGTGCGGTGTAAGCGGGACTCGAGGGCGGCGTAGGCCTTCTCGACCTCACGGGCCTTGTAGCGGACGGAGCGCGGGATCCAGTCGATCGCGCGCAGCTCGTCGATGATCGCGCCCTTGATGCGGCTGATCGCGTAGGTCTCGAACTTGATCGCGCGGCTGACGTCGAACTTCTCGATCGCGTCGATCAACCCGAAGATCCCGTAGGAGACGAGGTCCGCCTGCTCGATGTTGGGCGGCAGGCCGACCCCCACGCGGCCGGCGACGTACTTCACCAGTGGTGAGTAGTGCAGGATCAGCCGCTCGCGGAGCGCGAGGTCACCACTGTCCTTGAACGACCGCCAGAGCTCGCTGATCGCCTCATCGACGGCCGCCTTCTCAACCCGGGCGTCGTCATCCTCGAGCGCGACCTTGTCACGCTCGGGGGTGCGCGGACTCATAGGTTGCTCTCAGCCGTTCGATAGAAACGTGGGTATAGATCTGAGTGGTTGCGAGCGTAGCGTGACCAAGCAGCTCCTGAACGCTTCTCAAGTCGGCGCCGCCTTCCAATAAGTGAGTCGCCGCGGTGTGTCGTAGTCCGTGTGGCCCGAGATCGGCCGCGCCAGGCACCGCCTTCAGCCGCTGGTGCACAACCCGTCGAGCCGCCCTCGGGTCCAGCCGTCGGCCGCGCGAGCCGAGCAGCACCGCCGGCGGGCTGTCCGCAGTCACCAACGCGGGCCGTCCGCGCGCCAGCCACGAGGCGGTCGCACGCGCAGCCGGCTCGCCGAGCGGCACCACGCGCTCCTTCGCCCCTTTCCCGAACAACCGGACGGTACGCCGCTCCCGGTCCAGATCGTCGATGTCGAGCCCGCACAGCTCGCTGACCCGTGCACCCGTGGCATAGAGCAGCTCGACGATCGCGGCGTCCCGCAACCCGATCGGGGTCCCATCTTCGGCTGCCGCCGCCATCACGGCGGCAGCCTGGTCGACACGTAGCACTTCAGGCAGCTTGCGCACCGCGCGAGGCGTCGCCAGCCGAGCGCCGGCATCTGTTTCGGCAAGCCCGTCACGAACCGCCCAGGCCATGAACATTCGCGCCGATGATGCGCGCCTTGCGAGGGTTGCCCGACTCTTGCCCGTGGTGTGAAGCTGCGCCAACCACGAGCGCAGAACGCCGACGTCGATTCCTGCGACAGTGGTCCGCCGCATCCGGGCGGCGTGGGTCAGGAGGCTGTCGAGGTCGTTGGCGTAGGCCCGAACCGTGTGGGGGGACAGGCCCCGCTCGAAGGTCAGATGCTCGACGTAACGAGCCCGTGCCTCGGCCAGCTCCGGGGATACCTCGAGCTCGGCGGTGGCCACCCGCCCACGCTCGACGCGTGGCTGCGCAGCGTCAAGTCGCCACGCTGCTTCGCAGCGTGATGTGGCGCTACCACCAACCGAGCGCCAGCTCCTCGGCCGAACCTGGCGCCGGCCCGCCGCGACGCTCGTCGCGCCCCGACTTGCTCATGCGCCACCCGCCGCCAACCTTCTCGACGAGCCCCGCCGACTCCAGCGCCGCCAACGCGGCAGCCATCGCGTCAAGGCGCAACCCAGCCGTCGTCGCAATCCGCTCCAGCGGGACGGGCCTCATCACGGGGACCGCCTCGAACGCGCGGCTGACCGTCGGACCGAGTAGGTCACGGCGGCGCACCGGACCGCTGACCCGCTCGGCGAAGCAACCGAGCGGACCGACCTGTTCGATCACCTCATCGACCTTGGTGACGAGCACGGCATCCGGTCGGTCGCGCAGCAGCTGGTGACACCCGGCAGACAGGATTGAGCTGACCGGTCCCGGAACCGCCATCACGTGCCGGAACAGCTCGGCCGCGTGCCGCGCCGTCGAGCGTGCACCACTACGCGGTGCCGCCTCGACGACAACGGTTCCGCCGGAGAGGGCCGCGATCAGCCGATTCCGCACCAGGAACCGGCCGCGATGCGGCGCCGAGCCCGGCGGTTGCTCGCTGACGATCACACCTTCGGCTCTGATGCGGTCGTAGAGCCCTCGGTTCGCGCCGGGGTAGACGACGTCGACGCCGCTAGCGAGAACCGCGACGGTTTGCCCGCCGGCCGCGAGCGCGCCGCGATGGGCGGCGGCGTCGATGCCCAGTGCCAGTCCGGACACGACTGTCCAACCGCGTTCGGCCAGGCCCGTGCTCAGCTCGGCCGCGATGGAGACGCCGTAGTCGGTCGGGGCGCGCGTGCCGACAACAGCGACTGCCCGCTCGCAGACGTCGTTCAACGAAGCGGTGCCCCGTAGCCAGAGGGCGAGGCAACCGGCGTCGAGGTGAGCCAGGTCGTCGAGGCCCGCAGGCCATTCCGGATCACCTGGGCACACGAGCCGGGCACCAAGCCGCGCGGCGAGCTCGAGCTCGCGCTCGGGCGACACGTCGAGGAGACGCGTGGCCATCGCGGCCACATCGAGGTTCGGGATCGGTGCCCGCCGACGGATGTCCTGAACCGCCTCGACCGGACCGACCTGTGCGACATGCCGCAACAATCCGGCCGATGGCGGCTCCGCGGCGCGCAACAGCTGCGCTCGAGCGGCTCTTTCCACATCGGTGACCACTAGGCGGTCCTCGCCAGCTCTGGGGTCGATCCCATGGCACGAAGTGCGCGCGCCCGTTCGACGTCGTCGCGGATCGGGAGGTCGCGACCCGCGAGATCGGCCAGCGTCCATGCAACCTTCATCACGCGGTCCACGCCGCGCGTCGACAGCCGCTGCCTGTCGAGATCCGCCGACAGCGACACGAGCGCATCGCTCGGGATCGGCCAGTTGCGACGGAGCTCCGGCCCCGGCACTGCCGCATTGGTCCCCCAGGGCGTCGAGCCCAGTCGGCGCACCGCTCTCGCGCGAGCCTCGAGAACCCGCGCGCGCACATTCGCGGTCGGCTCGCCGGTCGCGCCGGCCGCGAGCACGGCGCGGCTCACCGGGGTCAACCTCGCGCGCAGATCGATCCGGTCGAGCAACGGACCCGAGATCCGGTTCTTGTACGTCCGCAGCTGCACCGACGTGCAGCGGCACGACGCTGCATCGGTCGACTTCCCGCCGCGTGCGCACGGACACGGGTTCGCCGCCAGAACCAGCTGGAAGCGCGCGGGGTAGGTGGCTGCTCCGCCGGCGCGGTGGATCGTGACCGCGCCGGACTCCAGCGGTTGCCGCAGCGCATCCAGCGCTCGTCGTTCGAACTCGGGCGCCTCGTCCAAGAACAAGACGCCCCGGTGCGCCAGCGAGATCGTGCCCGGAGCCGGAACGCCGGTGCCGCCACCGACCAGGGACGCGACCGTCGCCGAGTGATGGGGTGCACAGAACGGCGGACGGCGCAGCAGCGGCCGGCCGGGGGCAAGTCGGCCGAGCAACGAGTGGATCGACGTGACCTCGAGCGCCTCGTCACCTTCCAGGTCAGGGAGGAGACCGGGCAGTCGCTCGGCCAGCATGGTCTTCCCGACACCGGGGGGCCCGGTGAGAAAGACGTGATGTCCGCCCGCCGCGGCAACCTCTATCGCGTGGCGGGCCTCTTCCTGTCCGATCACATCAGCAAGGTCGAGCGGTACGTCATCGGTGGGCCGCGGTGCCGGCGCGTCGTCGTACTCCGCCGTCTCCTCGCCGCGGAGGCGGCTGCACAGCTCCCGGAGCGATCCGACCGCAGTGATCTCGACGCCCGGCACGAGGGCGGCCTCAGCAGCGTTGCCTCGTGGCACGACGACCTTGCAGTGACCGAGCCGCACGGCGCCGATCACAGCGGGAAGGACACCCGTCACAGGATGGACCCGGCCGTCGAGGCCGAGCTCGCCGAGCACGACGAGATCGCGCACCGCCGCCGAGTCGAGCGCCCCCTGCGCCGCCAGGACCGCGACAGCCACCGCCAGGTCGAAATGACTTCCGCTCTTCCGCACTGATGCCGGGAACAAGCCCACGGTGATCTTGTGCGCCGGCCAGTTCTCACCAGCGCTTTCAACCGCCGAACGCACCCGTGACGATGACTGACGAACCGCCGTGTCGGGCAGACCGGTCCATTCGGTGCCCGGCAACCCCACCCCGACACTCGCTTCAACCGTGACGGCGTGCGCGACGAGTCCCGTCAAGACGACCGATCGGGTGCATCCGAGCTTCACAGCACACCTCGGTAGTGCTGGAGCTGAGTGCGGCCGTTACGCGGCATGACGATGCTGATGACGTCGAAGCGGACCGACCGCGGTGTCGGGTGTTCCCGCAGCCACCGGACCGCGAGCTCCCGAAGCTTCGCCGCCTTCTGCCAGGTCACGGCCTCGGCGGGAACGCCGTAGTCAGTCGACGACCGGGTCTTGACCTCGACGATGACGAGGTCCGAGCCATCGCAGGCGACGATGTCGATCTCGCCGGCATCGCAGCGCCAGTTACGGGTGACGATGTCGAAGCCGGCACCGATGAGATGACGAACGGCGAAGTCCTCGCCGGCCTTGCCTAGCTGATCCTTTGTTCGCATGCGACGACCGTGCGGGTCGCCGACGACTCGAACGGCCGAGGTGCGAGGGGGTTGTGGGTGACGACGTGTTGGACGCCGGCTGTGGCTAGCGGTCCTCGGGAAGCTCGAGATCCGAGGCCGGAAGCTCCTCGACGTTGATGTCCTTGAACGTCAGCACCCGCACGTTCTTCACGAACCGCGCCGGGCGGTACATGTCCCACACCCAGGCGTCGTGCATGACTGCCTCGAAGTAGGTCTCACCGCCTTCGGTGTGCTGGATCACCTGGACGTCGTTCGTGAGGTAGAACCGCCGCTCGGTCTCGACGACGTAGGTGAACAGCCGTACGACGTCGCGGTACTCCCGGTAGAGCTGCAGCTCCATCTCCGTCTCGTACTTCTCGAGATCCTCGGCGCTCACGACACCCATTCTTCCTGATCGACGACCAGCTCGGCGTCCACCTTGCGGACGTTCACGTAGGAGCGGCGATGCTCGGGGCATGGTCCGTGCATGGCGAGCGCGCTCTGGTGCTCCGGGGTGACGTAGCCCTTGTGGCTGGCGAACTCGTACCACGGCCAGGTGTCGTGCATCGCGACCATCAACCGGTCGCGGGTGACCTTGGCCAGCACAGAGGCCGCCGCGATGCACGCGGCGACCCGGTCGCCCTTCCAGACCGCCAACCCCGGGACATCGAGCCCAGGGACGGGGAACCCGTCCGACAGGACGTAGCCCGGGCGTACCGACAGGGAGGCCAACGCGCGACGCATCCCCATCACGTTGCTGACGTGCAACCCGATGCGGTCGACGTCGCTTGCCGGGATCACCACGACCGCGTACGCCGCGGCGCGCCGCACCACCTGGGCATATACCCGTTCGCGGGCGAGCGGGGTCAGCAACTTCGAGTCCGCAAGACCCGGAATCTCGCCGCGCTTCCCGGGCCGAAGCACTGCGGCAGCCACCACCAGCGGGCCGGCGCAGGCGCCGCGGCCGGCCTCGTCGACCCCCGCGACCGGCGTCAGCCCGCGCTTCGCCAGCGCCCGCTCGTAGCCGTAGATACCCGCCTCGCGGAACCAAGGAGCGGACGTTCTCACCGCCGAAAGCGCCATCAACGGCGAGCGTACGCGCCTGTCAGGCGCGATTCGCCGGCCGCCGCCGGCGCCGGCGCGCCCGCGCCAGCGCAACCGGTACGACCAGCGCGGCGCCGCCGAGCAGCGGCGCGCCCGGCAGGTTCGCAGCGGCCAGACCGACCTGCTTGAACGTCGAGGGCACCGGAAGCGTCTTCCAGTCGGAGATCGGCCAGATGACGACGAACGCACGGCCGATCACGTCGCTCACCGGAACGAACCCGTGGACCCGGGAGTCGTCGGAGTCGTCGCGGTGGTCGCCCATCACGAACAGCGCGCCCTTCGGGACGACCTTCGTCGTGTTGTCGAAGGCGCCGCCCGAGCACGGGTGGGAGCCCGGATAGAGGTACGGCTCGTGCAGCACGCGCCCGTTGACGGACAGGACGTCGTTCTTGCAGGCGATCTTGTCGCCCCCGACGGCGATCACCCGCTTGATGAAGTCGCTGCCGCCCGACGGCGCGATCCCGATCGCGGCCCCGATGCCGTGGAAGAAGCGCAGCACCGGATTGCTCGGGTTGGAGAAGTCGGTCTCCTTCGGCCACCCCGGTGGCTTCTTGAACACCACGATCTCGCCACGATGCGGGTCGCGGAAGTCGTAGACCAGCTTGTTGACCAGCACCCGGTCGTAGGGATGCTTGCCGGTGTCGGCGGAGTTCGCGAACGCCCCACCTCCCTGCAGGGTGTTCTCCATCGACGCCGACGGGATGTAGAACGCCTGCACCAGGAAGGTCTTGATCAGCAGCGCGAGCACCAGCGCGATGAGGATGAGGAACGGGAGCTCACGCCAGAACGAGCCGTGATGGTCCGACTCGCGGTTACGGGTTGCCGCGCCATCCGGCGGCGCACCGTCGGACTCAACGGACTCCGCGAGACTCTGCTCGGGGAGCTCGTCGGTCTCAGTGACGGATTCGTCGGTCACGTGACGCCGCTGTGCGCTTTCGCTCAGCTCGCCGGGGTGGCGTCGCGGCGCTCCTTGATCTTGGCCTTCTTGCCGCGGAGCTCGCGCAGGTAGTAGAGCTTCGCCCGGCGGACGTCACCGCGAGTCACGACCTCGAGGTGGTCGATGATCGGCGAGTGGACCGGGAAGGTTCGCTCGACACCGACGCCGAAGCTGACCTTGCGGACGGTGAAGGTCTCGCGGACGCCGCCGCCGTGACGGCGGATCACCACGCCCTGGAAGACCTGCACACGCGTGCGGTTGCCCTCGACGACGCGGACGTGAACCTTGACCGTGTCACCGGGGCGGAAGACCGGAACGTCGCTTCGTAGTGAGGCGGCGTCGATCGCGTCGAGCGTCTGCATGAGGTCGAATCCTTGTTCGGGGCACGCGCGAATGAAGCGGCGCGGTCGGTCAGGCGGTCTATCCACTTTGCCACAGCGGACCTGAAGGGCGGTAATCCGGTTCTTCAGGTAGGTGGGGTCACAGCAGGTCCGGGCGGCGCTCGCGTGTCAGGCGCTCGGACTCGGCCCGCCGCCAGTCCGCAACGGCCTTGTGGTCCCCCGAACGGAGGATTTCGGGCACCTCGAGCCCGCGCCAGCTGGCCGGCCTGGTGTACGCCGGCGCCTCGAGCAGCTTCCCCGCAGCGAACGAGTCGTCCAGCGGCGACTCGGGATTGCCCATGAATCCCGGTAGCAGCCGCACCACGGCCTCGATCAGCACCAGCGCCGCCACCTCCCCGCCGGCCAGAACGTAGTCGCCGATCGAGACCTCCGCGACCTCCATGCGCGTGGCGGCGTTGATCGCGACCCGCGCGTCGATGCCCTCGTAGCGACCACACCCGATGATCAACCAGGGCCGCGACGCCCATTCCACCGCCCGATGCTGTGTGAAGCGCTCGCCAGCGGGTGTCGGCAGGACGAGCAACGGCGAAAGGCCCGGGCCAGGCGGGTCGGCGAGCAGCGCATCGAGCGCTCGACCCCAGGGCTCGGGGCTCATCAGCATGCCGGGCCCGCCGCCGTACGGCGAGTCGTCGACTGATCGGTGAACGTCATCGGTGTGCCGGCGCAGATCGTGCACCCGGACGTCGATGTCCCCGCGTTGGCTCGCCTTGCCCAGCAACGAGACCGACAACGGACCGAAGTAGTCGGGGAAGATCGTGATGATGTCGATGCGCATCAGGCGTCACCGAGGTCCAGCAGCCCGTCGGGCGGATCGATCACGATGCGCCCGCCCGAGACGTCCACGGTCGGGACGATCTCGGTCACGAACGGGACCAGCGCATCCGCGGCATCACCGCGGTCCAGCACGAGCACGGACGGACCCGGTGGGTGGAGCACGTCGCTGACGGTTCCAACGATGGTTCCGTCGGGCAGTACCGCATCGAGACCGACGAGATCGTGGTCCCAGAAGTCGTCCTCGCCACCGCCGCGGCTGGTCGCGGAGTCCGCCACGAGCAACGTGCCCTGCAGTGCCTCGGCGGCGTTGCGATCGGGGATGCCTTCGAACCGGATCAACAACCTCCCGGCGTGCCACCGCACCGCCGAGATCGTCAGCGGACCCCGTTCCGGCGGGTCGGTGTGGAGCGACGCGCCGAGCGCATAGCGATGCCCCGGGTCGTCGGTCCGCACATCGACCGAGACCTCACCAGTGATGCCGTGAGCTTTCGCGATCCGGCCGACCACGAGCTGCATGGCGCCTACGTCGAGCTAGTCGACGAGATCGACGCGGACACCCTTGCCGCCGATCGCGGACATCACGGCGCGCAGCGCCTTCGCGGTGCGGCCCGAGCGACCGATCACCTTGCCCAGATCGTCGGGGTGGACCCGCACTTCGAGCACGCGCCCGTTACGGCGGTCGCGAAGGTCGACCCGGACGTCGTCAGGGTGGTCGACGATGCCGCGAACGAGATGGTCGAGCGCCTCGGTGAGCACCGGCTCACTCAGCCGGGGCTTCGGCAACAGGCTCGTCGGATGCCTCTGCCGCCGGAGCCTCAGCCGCCGGAGCCTCGGCGGTCGCGGCTTCGGTCGGCGCCTCAGCTGCCGGGGCTTCCTCGGCCGCAGCCTCGGCCGCCTTCTTGGCCGGCGCCTTCTTCGCGGCGGTCTTCTTGGCCGGCGCGTCGTCGAGGGTCTCCTTGGCCGCAGCCTCGAACGTCGCCTTGCGGTCGGCCTTCGGGGCGGCGGTCCGGACGCCCTCGGTCGGCGCCGGAAGGCCCTTGTGGGCCTGCCAGTCCCCGGTGAGCTTCAGAATCGCCGCGACCGGCTCCGTCGGCTGAGCGCCGACCGACAGCCAGTAGCGCGCCCGATCGGAGTCAACCTCGATGAGCGACGGGTCGGACTTCGGGTGGTACTTCCCGATCGTCTCGATGACCCGGCCGTCGCGCTTGGTGCGCGCGTCGGCGACCACGATGCGGTAGTACGGCGCCCGGATCTTGCCCAGCCGCATAAGTCTGATCTTGGTTGCCACGAGGTGCTGCTCTCCAAAAGCTGGAATCAAGAAGGTCGTTCGCGCGCCTACGCTCGCCGCGCCGACCGGGCAGTCTACCTGGCTGGCAGCGAGCCCGCTTTCCAGATGTCCCGCAAGCCCAGGGGCATGATCACGAACCCCCACGCTCCGAGGCCGACCAGGTCGAGTCCCCCGGTGACGATCGCCCCCGCGATGAAGAAGACGAGCACGGCAACCAGGAAGGCGGTCCAGCTGACCCGGCCGACCGGACCGAACGTCGTGGGGGTCTTCCGCCACCTGGTCTTCACCATGGGAAGGGGCGGTGCGTTGGCGGCCAGCTGGTTGGTGCCGGCCATGATCGAGCGCTCGACGGGCGCCCCGGCGGCCGGCGCCGCGAGAGGCGCGCCGCCACGCGGCAGGTAGCACTGAGCGCACCACTGCGCGGTAGCGGGCAGGGCGGCTCCACACCCCGAGCACTGCTCCATGACGAAGCGCCTTTCAGTCCGCCCCCGGCAACTTCAGGTTAGACAGATCCGGGGCCAGGCCGGGCGGGAGCTTCATGCCCGGCGGCAGGCCAAGACCGGGCGGGACCTGCGCTCCTGGGGCCAGGCCGCGGGCTGGGCCACGTCCGCGCTTCGAGCCGCCCTTCTTGCCCTTCCGAGACGAGGATCGCCGGGGGCCGCCCAGGCCACCGGCCATCTGCTTCATCATCTTGCGAGCCTCGAAGAACCGGTCGACGAGCCGGTTGACCTCCGTGACGGTCGTCCCGGAGCCGTTCGCGATCCGCAGGCGCCGCGAGCCGTTGAGGATCTTCGGGTCCTGCCGCTCGGCCGGCGTCATCGAGCGGATGATCGCCGCGATCCGGTCGAGGTCCTTGTCGTCGATGGAGGCGATCGCTTCCTTCATCTGGCCCATGCCCGGCAGCATCCCGAGCAGGTTGCCGATCGGACCCATGCGGCGGACCATCATCATCTGCTCGAGGAAGTCCTCGAGGGTCAGCTCGCCGCCCCCGAGCATCTTCTCGGCCATACGCTCGGCTTCGTCGGCCTCGAAGGTGCGCTCGGCCTGCTCGATCAGGGTGAGCATGTCGCCCATCCCGAGAATGCGCGACGCCATGCGCTCGGGATGGAAGACGTCGAAGTCGGCGAGCTTCTCGCCGGTCGATGCGAACATGATCGGTCGCCCCGTGACCTTGGCGACCGACAGGGCGGCACCACCGCGGGCGTCGCCGTCGAGCTTGGTCAGTACGACGCCGGTGAATCCGACGCCGTCGCGGAAGGCTTCCGCGGTGTTGACGGCGTCCTGGCCGATCATCGCGTCGACCACGAACAGCGTCTCGTCCGGCGACACCGCGTCACGAATGGCGACCGCCTGGGCCATCATCTCGGCGTCGATGCCGAGCCGACCCGCGGTGTCGACGACGACGATGTCGTGACCCATGCGGCGAGCGTGCTCGATCGCATCGCGCGCGACGCCAACCGGATCCCCGACCCCGTTACCGGGCTCGGGCGCGAAGACGTCGACCCCGGCCTGACCCCCGACGACCTTCAGCTGGTCGACGGCGTTCGGGCGCTGCAGATCGGCCGCGACCAGCAGCGGCGCATGTCGCTGCTGCTTCAGCCAGCGCGCCAGCTTCCCGGCCAACGTGGTCTTGCCGGCTCCTTGCAGGCCGGCGAGCATGACGACCGTTGGCGGCGTCTTCGCCAGCGACAGCTGGCGGGTCTCGCCGCCGAGGATCGCGACCAGCTCTTCGTTGACGATCTTGATGACCTGCTGGGCCGGATTGAGCGCCTGACTGACGGCGGCACCGCGAGCGCGGTCCTTGATCGCCGCGATGAACTCCCGCACCACCGGAAGCGCGACATCGGCCTCGAGCAGCGCAATGCGGATCTCGCGCGCTGTGGCATCGATATCGGCCTCGGAGAGACGGCCTTTGCCCCGCAGCGAGGTGAAGACCGACTCCAGCCGGTCGGAAAGAGTGTCGAACATCGCAGCGTCAGCGTACGTCGAAGGGTGACGTCACAGACCAAGCCTGTTCCGGCCTGAGCCGGGGTTGGGGCCCCGGCTCAGGTCAGCGCGGAGCGCAGGGCGAAGTCCGTGCTGATCTCGACCCCGCCGCCCGCGTACAGCGACTCGACGAGTTCGCCGTAGCGCGCGAGCACTCCGCGCCGCTTCAGCTTCATCGTCGGGGTGAGCACGTCGGTGTCCGGCTGCCACTCCTCGTGGAGGATGGCGATCCGGCGCGGCTGCTCCACCCGAGACAGCCGCTGGTTCGCCTCGGCCACGCCGTCGGCGATCTCGCGGATGACCTCGGGGTCAACCGCGACCTCGGCGATCGAACGGCCCGGGAACCGTCTGGCGACTGCATCGGGATCGAGGGTCAGCAACGCGATCAGATACGGCTTCGCGTCGCCGATCACCATCGCTTGGCCGACGAGCGGGACAGTCTTGAGCACGGACTCGACGTTGGCCGGCGACACGTTCTTGCCACCGGCGGTGATGAGCAGCTCCTTCTTGCGGTCAACGATCTTGAGGTAGCCGTCCGCATCGAACTCCCCGATGTCACCGGTGTGCAGCCAGCCATCGGCATCGAGCGCCTCGGCGGTTCGCTCCGGATCGTCGAGGTAGCCGGGAAACACGATCGGACCGCGGCAGAGGACCTCTCCATCTGCTGCGGTGATCACCTCCGTACCGGGATAGGCCGTGCCGACGCGGCCGACCTTGACGCGGAACGGCTCCCACGTCATCCCGCCGCAGTTCTCGCTCATTCCGTAGACCTCGCTCATCGGCAATCCGATGTCGCGGAGGAAGTCGATCACCTCGGGCGGCACCGGAGCAGCGCCGGAGAACACGAACTCGGCGTCGTCCAACCCGATCGCCGCACGAATCGGCGCGAACACCATCGCATCGACGAACTCCCAGGTCTCCGCGAGCTCCCCGGTCGGCTCCTCGCCGCGGGCACGCAGCTGGGCCACCTCGTGCCCGACCCGCAGCGCGTCCTTGAACTGCGCCTGCGTGGCCGCATCGCGCGCGGCCACCTGCGCCTGCACCCCGGCGACCAGCTTCTCCCACACCCGCGGCGGACCGAAGAAGCCGCCGGGCCGCACCTCGACGAGGTACTTCGGCAGCTCGGTCAGCTCGGCCATCGGCACCACCTCGGCGCCCCGAAGGATGGGGCTGTAGTGCGTGACCATTCGTTCGGCGATGTGGGCCATCGGCAGGTAGGAGATCAACCGGCGACCTTCGTCGGTCTCACGTCCGATGTAGCTCGCAAACGCGGTCGAGGCCGCGATGACGTTGTTGTGGGTGAGCATCACGCCCTTGGGCGGCCCGGTGGTACCAGACGTGTAGATGACGGTGGTGAGCGAAGCCGGGTCGAGACCTGCCGCAACCGCGCCGATGTCGACCGGATCGCCCGCGGCGACCTCCTCCCACGGGATGGTTCCCTGCGGGGCGTCGCCGAGAACGACAACGGACCGCAGTTGCGGGCAGTCATGCGCCGCCGCGAGCACCCGTTCGGCAAAGTCGCCGCCCTCGACGACGGCGACCGAGGCCTGGCAGTGGTTGACCAGGTAGGCGATCTGCTCCGGCGAGGACGAGTTGTAGATCGAGATCGGAGTGGCCCCGGCCGCCAACACGCCGATGTCGGTCACATGGAACTCGATCCGGTTGCGCATCATCAGCACGACCCGGTCCCCCGCGGTAACGCCGAGCCCGGCAAGGCCACCGGCGAATCGGGCCGCCCGATCGGCGTACTGGGACCACGTCATCTGCTCACCATGCAGCTCCCGCACGGCGACGTGGTCCGGTTGCCGTTGGACCGTCCGCAGGAAGGCGTCAAGGACGTTGCGGGGCAGGTTGTTGCTCATACGCGGAACGGTACGACGCACAATGCCTCTGTGACGAGTGGGGTGTGGGAGGCGCGCTATCCCGACCTGAACGGCAAGGTGGCGGTGGTGGCGGGAACGTCGGGTGCGCTCGGCGACATTGCCCAGGTGTTGGCTCGAAGTGGCGTGCTGGCCGCCCTCGTCGTGGACGACCGGGAGCTCGTCGGGACCGCGACCGGCTATGCCGATGGCCTGGGCGTTGCGTCGTTCGGCGTCGTCGCGGATCCGACACAACGCTCGACCTGGGAGCGGGTGGCGTCCCACATCGAACAGCGCCTCGGGCCCATCGATGTCGTGGTTGCCGCCGGTCCGCCCGCCGCTCGGTTGACCATCGCCGACGCGCTGATACCGGATATGGCAGCGCGCGGGCGCGGCGTCGTCATAGAGATCGGAGCGGCGGCGGAACCGCTTGTCGTCCCCGCAGGCCTGCGGCACCGAGCCATCGCGGCAGCGGCGGACGTCAGAGCTCTCGACCTGGCCGCCGTCGTCGCGCTGTGCGCGAGCGACCTGCTCTCGGCAGCTGAGGTAGGCATCACCCTCGCCGATCCCTAACAGGCAGCGATCAGTGCGGCCTCGATCTCCAAACGTCGCTGCGCATCATCGACAGTCTTGCCGTTGACATCGACGACGTAGAACGCGTCGACCACCTCGGCACCCAGCGTCTGGACCCGCGCCGAGCGAACGTCGAGCCGCTCGTCGGCCAGCACCTTGGTCAATCTGTGCAGCAGACCGTCGGCGTCGTGCGTTCGCACCTCGACGATCGTGGAGTGGTGCGACTCCTCGTCGAACCAGAGCACGAGCGGCGGCGCAACCGCGCGCGTCCCGTCGCGATAGGCCTGCTCGCGCTCGCGCAGCCTGTCGGCAAGCGGCAGGTTGTCGTCGAACGCCCGTCTGACGTCGGCCGCCAGCGCATCGAGATCGGGTAACGAGCCGAACTTCGGCGCGACTTCGAGAACCGTGACCGCCATCCGGCCTGCATCGGTCGAGACCGACGTCGCGGTCGCGGAGCGAATCGCGAGCCGATGTAGCGCCGCGACGCCGGCCCACCGCGACAGGAGTCCGGGACGATCCGGCGCGACGATCGTGAGCTGGGACCCCGACAGGTCGACCCCGAGCTCCCCCGCATGGGCAAGCGAACGCTGCTCCGCGGTGGTCGCCTCGTACTCGGGCAGATGCTCCCCGGCCATCGCTGCCGATGCGCGTCGCACCAGCTCAGTGATCAGGCCTGCCTTCCAGTCACTCCATGCCGCCGGCCCGGTTGCAGCGGCGTCGGCGATCGTCAGCGCGTGGAGCAGCTCGAGTGTCGCGACGTCACCAACGGCGCGCGTGACGATGTCGATCGTCGCCGGGTCACTGAGATCTCGGCGGGTCGCCGTGTCGGGCAGCAGCAGATGGTGGCGGACCAGGTCCGTGACGATGTCGGCGTCCTCGTCGGACAACCCGATGCGCCTGGCGATGACAGGGACCCGCTCGACTCCCGCCTCGGTGTGGTCGCCGGGGAACCCTTTGCCGATGTCGTGGAGGAGCGATCCCAGCAACAGCAGATCGGGGCGAGCGACCTGACGCGCAAGGGATGCGGCTTCGACCGCCGCCTCGATGAGATGGCGGTCAACCGTGTAGCGATGGACGGCGTTGTGCTGAGGCTTGCAGCGCACCGGCTCCCACTCCGGAACCAGGCGGACGAGCAGACCGGCTTGGTCGAGCGCCTCGACGGCCGCGACTGCTGGCCGGCCCGCGCCGAGCAATGCGATGAACGCATCACGCGCCTCGGGGGGCCAGGGCTCCGGTATCGGGGGACAGTCCTGCGCCAAGCGCTTTGTGACCTGCTCACCGATCGGCAGCGCGGCCTGGGCGGCAGCAGCAGCGACCCGGAGCACCAGCACTGGATCGTTGGCGGGATCCGCGTCACGCGCGAGATGAACCTCGCCGTCCTGTTCCACGACGCCCTCGGCGAGCGGTCGCCGCGGCGCGACGCCACCGCGCCTCCCCCAACGTCGTGGCGGACGGCTCGCGACCAGCGCGCGGCGGCACGCCTCGTCGGTGGCGTAGGCGATGGTGCGCGCCGCGTCGAACACCCGCCGCATCAGCTCGTCGGCGTCGTGCAACCCGAACGTGGCGGCGATCGGGAGCTGCTCCTGCTTCACGAGGCGGTCACTGCCACGCGGCGAACGCCGATGCAGCTCGCCGCGTACGTCGAGCAGCCAGTCGTACGCGTTGCGCACCGGCTCCGCCGGTGCATCGGCCACCCACGCGAGCGCGATCGCAGTCATCGCCTGGACGTCACGAAGACCGCCACGTGCGTCCTTGAGATCCGGCTCGAGCAGGAATGACAGCTCCCCGCACCGCTCGCCTCGCTCCTGCACCGCCGCTACCAGCTCCGGCAAGCGACGACGAACGTCGCGACGCCACGTCTCGAAGATCCGGGTCCGCAACCTCGCGGTGAGCGTCTCGTCGCCGGCGACATGGCGAAGATCGAGCAGCCCCAGCATCGCCTTCAGGTCCTCGCGTGCCACCTCGATCGCCTCGTCGACCGTCCGCACGGAGTGGTCGAGCCCGACGCCCGCGTCCCACACCGGGTACCAGATCGAGTTCGCGAGCTCCTCGAACTCCACACCGTCGTGATGTAGCAGCAACAGGTCGAGGTCGCTTCCCGCCGCGGGCTCGCGTCTGCCGTAGCCACCAACCGCCACGAGCGCGACACCGCTCGCATCACTGCCATGCGCGATCGCCAGGGCACTGCAGACCCGGTCGGTCAGCCAGCTGTCGGCGGCCTCGGTCAAGGCCGCGCGAAGCGCTGCCCCGGTCAGCCCCTCGGTCGCCAGGATGCTCGCACGCGCGTCCCGAAGAGCCGCGGACGAGTCGTCGGTCACGTGCCGGTCAGCCGAGGCGCGCTGCGCGGGTGTTGCCGAAGTCGTACGCCGACTCGGCGTGCAGGACCGTGTCGAGGCCTTCGACCTCCGCAGCTTCGGTGACGCGCAGCCCCATCGTCTTCTGTACGAGGGTGGCGATGAGGTAGGTCATCGTGAACGCCCACGCGATCGTGACGACGACCGCGAGCGCCTGTACGCCGAGCAGGTGGAAGCTGTGGCCGTGAACGAGGCCGTCGTACTTGATAGCCCCGTTCACCTTCGTCGTGGCGAACACGCCGACGAGCAACGTGCCCACAAGGCCGGCCGCGCCGTGCACGCCCACCACGTCGAGCGAGTCGTCGTACCCGCCCCGATGCTTGAAGCTGCAGGCGAACAACGACACGGCTCCGCCGGCGGCTCCGATCAGGATCGACGCCATGCTGTTCACGAACCCGCACGCAGGCGTGATCGCGACGAGCCCCGCGACGGCCCCGGAGGCCGCGCCAAGGGTGGTGGCTTTGCCGGTGCGTGCCTTCTCGAGGACCAGCCACGCGAGCATCCCGGCTGATGCCGCGAGCTGTGTGCCGACCAGCGCCTGCGAAGCGAGCGCGCCGGAGGCAAGTGCGCTGCCGGCGTTGAAGCCGAACCAGCCGAACCACAGGATGCCGGCGCCCAGCATCGTGAACGGAAGCGAGTGCGGCGCGATGACCTCGCGCGGCCAGCCTTTGCGCCGGCCGATGACGAGCGCGAGCGCAAGCGCGGAGGCGCCGGAGTCGATCTCGACGACGTTGCCGCCGGCGAAGTCGAGAACGCCTTTCTTGGCGAGCCAGCCAGCCGGCGAGAAGACCCAATGAGCGATCGGCGCGTAGACGATGACAAGCCACAGGACGGCGAACAGCAGGAACGCGCCGAACTTGGCTCGCTCTGCCACCGTGCCGGTGAGCAGTGCGGCGGTGATGACCGCAAACATCATCTGGAATGCCGCGAAGGCCAGCGGCGGCACCGTCAGCTGGAAGCCGGGCACCTGCATCTCTGGGTGGGCGAGTCCGGCGAGGTGAAGGTTGCCGAGCAAGCCATGGCCGGCGTCAGGGCCGAAGGCAATCGAGTACGCAACCACCGCCCAGACGATGCTGACGACGCCGATGGTGGCGAAGTTCGCGACGATCATCGCCAGCACGTTCTTGGTGCGGATCATGCCGCCGTAGAACAGCGCCAGCCCCGGCGTCATGAACAGCACTAGTGCAGCAGAGCCGAGCACCCACGCGGTGTCTCCAGCATTCACGCGGCTTCTCCCCCATCGATGTGTTCGGCGGTAACCCTAGAGGTCACCGCCGAACACACCTGCCCCTGGCAGGGCGAGTCGGTCGATCGGAGCTAGAGCGCGTCGGCGCCCTTCTCCCCGGTGCGGACCCGGACGATCTGGTCGACCGGGGTCACCCAGACCTTGCCGTCACCGATCTGGCCGGTGCTGGCCGCCTTGACGACCACCGCCACCACCCCATCGGCGTCCGCGTCGTCAACGACGATCTCCACCCGGATCTTCGGGACGAAGTCGACCTTGTACTCCGCACCTCGGTAGACCTCGGTGTGTCCCTTCTGCCGGCCGTAGCCCTGCACCTCGCTGACGGTGAGGCCGGCGACGCCGTAGGCCTCGAGGGCGCTCTTCACGTCCTCGAGCTTGAACGGCTTGATGATCGCGGTGACGAGCTTCACGCCTGCACCTCCGTGCGGTGGCCGAGGGTCGAGGACAAGACCGAGCTGGTGGCGAAGGACGACCCTGAGAACGAGCCGGCCGACAGAGCGTTGAAATCGTAGGCCGACTCGGCATGGAGCGACTCGTCCATGCCGACCATCTGTTGCTCGTCGCTCATCCGGATCCCGATCGTGTGCTTGAGGATGAATCCGATGATCATCGTCGCCACGAATGAGTAGCCGACCGCCGCCCCCACCGCTTCGGCCTGCAGCTTCAGCAGGTGACCGCCGCCGCCGTAGAAGATGCCGTTCGCACCAACGCCGGTCTTCGTCGTCCCGAAGAAGCCGATCAGCAGAGCACCGAGAACGCCGCCGACGAGGTGCACAGCGCCGACGTCAAGCGCGTCGTCGAGACCGAGCTTGAACTTGATCGTCGTACACAAGGAGCAGACGGCGCCGGCGATCAAGCCGAGGAAGATCGCGCCCACCGGTGAGACGAAGCCGGCCGCCGGCGTGATCGCGACTAGACCCGCGACCGCCCCAGACGCCGCTCCCAGCGTCGTTGCATGACCGTCACGAAGCTTCTCCACGATCAGCCAGCCGAGCAGCGCCGCCGCAGTGGCGGTGTTCGTGTTGACGAAGGCGTAGCCGGCGAGGTTGTTCGCACCGAGTGAGGATCCGGCGTTGAAGCCGAACCAGCCGAACCACAGCAGACCCGCGCCGAGCAGAACGTAGGGAACGTTGTGCGGACGCATCCGCTCCTTCGGCCAGCCCTTCCGCCTGCCCAGCAGGATCGCCATCGCGATGCCCGCGGCGCCGGCGTTCGCGTGCACCACGGTGCCACCCGCGAAATCCTCGGCACCCTTCTGGAACAGCCAGCCTTCCGGGGAGAACACCCAGTGCGCGATCGGCGCGTAGACCAGCACAACCCACAGGCCGATGAAGACGACGTAGGAGCTGAACTTGAACCGGTCGGCGGTCGAGCCGGTGATCAGCGCCGGGGTGATGACCGCAAACATCAGCTGGAACGCCACGAACGCAAGAGGTGGGATCGTCGCGCCGACGCCGCCGACGACGGGCTCGTTCATGTGACCGAGCCCCCATTGGTGGAGGTTGCCGGCGAAACCGCCGAAACCGCTCTTTCCGAAGGCCAGGCTGTAGACAACGAGCACCCAGAGCACGCTGACGACGCCAATGGCAACGTAGTTCTGCATCAGCATGCCGAGCACGTTCTTGCCGCGGACCATGCCGCCGTAG
>Ga0164242_10000724_pt1 | contig 39873 bp, 42 predicted proteins | sample OricomgcompostMG_FD_108783 | JGI IMG/M metagenome (GOLD analysis project Ga0164242, IMG submission 108783) | Miracle-Growth compost microbial communities from Emeryville, California, USA - Original compost - Miracle growth compost (MG) ... | reverse complement strand
GCCCATGCCAGTCATTGAGGTGCCAGACATCCAGACCATGCACCAACCATGCACCAGGCAGATCCATCTGGGCAGAGTGCAACATTGCGCGCTTTGGAAGAGGTCTGGCCCCCCTGGGAGAAGGTTAGCGCTGATTTTAATGTTCCGTACTTTCCCCCCCACCCCCTCCAAAATTTCAGGCCTTGGCCAAAGTGAAGGCCCAGTTCGCCGTGCGCTACTGCACACTCGTCCCACAAACAGGCGAGCTCCGGACGGCTTTGGTGGGCCCGACTTGGGGAGATGCCAGAGATGAAAATAGAAAACCCTCCCAGTCCGCAGGTGGTGGTGATGGTGGTGGTGCTGTCGCCGGCCGTCGACGTTGAAGTGTTCTTTCTTCTGGGAACCCCGCATTCTGCTGCCTGTGCTCACTCGCCCCTGGGGCGCGGGGAGCATGGCGGAAACGTGGAGTTCCCGTTCAGCAACGACGTTTCCATATTTCTTCTCCCATGCACTCCGCAGTCGACTTGGGAGGTTGGGACACTTTTGTTTCTCCCTGATAGCGAAAAAGGGGATTATCCGAACAAGTCCCATTTTGACAGCCACAAGTGCGGTGGGGCGGTGGCGTCCAATTGGTCGAACCTTATCAGAGATCAACCTAATCAGGTAGGGATAGTGCCGATCAGCGCGGAGACGGAGCATTTCCTTGACCTCCCCCTTGAGAATTAGGGCTGCGCCGTTGCTGTTGCACATCCACTTCCAACTTTGTACGTACATAACTTCGTCTCGCATGCTGCGGCGTCCTGGCGATGGTTGGCTCGCCAAAAAAAAAAAAAAAAGGCCTTGAGTTCGCAAGATTCCGGGGCCGCCTCGTCTTCTAGATCTCTCCATCTTTTCGCCGATCAGGGTCGCTGGGGACTCATGTGGAGGACCCTTTTCGCGGGCGTAGCCGGACCCTTTTGCGGTGTATTCAACTTGGAACCCAGCCGACAGGACACCTCCATCACCTAACCCGACAATGATAACGGGCGGGGTTGTGAGCTTTCCCTTATTATGTGGAGCTTTTGTTCCGGAGGGACTCAACACGCTAGTACCCGTCCGGAGCCCGGCCCCACTGGGCTTGAGGTTAACTTACATCGTCGGTATGTGCAGTACGTACGTCGCATGCTTCTGTTAATAACTCCATTAAGGATTCCATGCACTGCTGCCGTCTCAGGTTCAAACCAGAAACGAGCCCGCAGGGCACACGTCGGCCTGCGGAGTCACGCACAGGAATCTGTACGGATACATCAGCCGTAATGCGAAATGGGTATGGGGAATTTGCAAAAAGCCGTTCCATCCGGACATGGTAGATTGTGCATGGGCAATGAGCTGCCCGCATGCACCATATGCACGACATGCAGAAGAAAGCAGGTCGTCTTCGACGAAAGCTCCCAGTAACGTCTCTGGCTTGCGAATACCGTTTCGCTTTGAGGAGAGGATGGGCTGAACTGTCGAGCCCTTTCTCTTTCTCCCTCTCCCTCTTGGTTTCCGAAGGACCTCGAGGAAGGATGGTTGAGGGCAGTGCAGGGGTTCCCTTCGTGATTTGAAAATCCGAAGATGGATGCATCAGCTTCGAAGGTAGGAGAGAGGGGTTGCGTTCCCCTGCAAATCTGTTGCGCCCAGCAGTGTTTAATTGGCCAATTCCAATTGACGAGCGAAACATGAAAGCTGCGAGGGGTCAAAAACCGGTTCTCTGCATCAACGGAATTCAGCAGGTCAACTACAGGCCGCTGGCATAACCACATCATCCAAAGCAACAACTCGTAGAGCGGAGCTTCAGCCTATTATCTAGCGGGCGCGCCGGAGTTTGGAAGATATCGTGATCCTTTCCCCAACAGTCATCTGGCGATTGGTGATGGAAGTGATGGCGGTGGTGTGAAAAGTCGAGAACAGGAAGCATTTCAAAGGAACCCCGCCCCTGATTGGCTAGAGCACTACCGCTGGGGTGGGTCAACAGAGAAATTTGCCTGCCCGCCTTGTCCCTGTACATGTACTTCGTACAGGGCCAACACGCTATGTCCACCCCCAAGGTACGTACTTGAATCCCCCCCCTTGCCACGGCAACACCAGAAACCTGGGTCTCGAGAAGCATTGATTTCATTGTTGGCACATGAAATGGTTCTTCTCCGATACCGTCTTACATGTGGCAATGTGTGTACAGAGGGCTACGCTGCTGATCCCTTCTTCAGTCGACTCACCGCCCCCTCCGCAACAGTCCTGTCCCGCTGCCTGCATTGCTCTAGCTCGTCGATGATGGATGGTGCCGTGGAAATGGTCGAATTTGCGAATGCACCTCAGATATGCATCGACGAGTGAGTTCTCCTCGACTCAGGCGAATCATGTTGCTGGCTGGGTGCGGTGCCCAGTTCCTGCCGCTCAATTGGCCAATCTGGGCTTGTTAGACCCATCTGGGTGGGGAACTCGTTTGTTGGGTGGGCTGCTTCTCCGACTCCGGCTAACGGTGTGATCTCGGTGAGGGTACCTTGCTAGCTGCCGCTTTGTTGCCCTTTTGATATCCGGATGCGGGATAGCTACGGAGGTAGCTTGAGCAACTGAGGAAACCCGTCAGCAATAGCTTTCTGCTTGGTCGTTTCGGTGCGACATCCGTTCGCTGAAAAAGGGGGACCAAAGCGAGACAAAAAAAAAGGAAGAAGGCAGAACAAGACATACATACATCCTACCTCTACATGGCTTGTGAGGAGCGATGAAACGGGGGCAGAGGAAGGTTTAACCGCACAACAATCTGCAAAGGTGTTTCTATGTGCCATCGCCTAGGTTTCGTCTTGTCCAATGGATGGAAAGACAGGCTATACAGCAACCCCCTCCCCTGACTCTCCATGTACATAGTAAATGCTCCTCAATGCATGCTCCAGTGGCGTTACCTAGCTAATCAATCACGCAGGAAGGTCATGATCCTTCAGGGGAGGACCGATGTTTCAACGGTCACCTCACCAGCCGGCAGCGCAGCCAGGAAGAGGAGGGGATCCCTAGCAATCGGTTTGTCATGGATACACATCGTCGCGACACTAATTTACTGCATATGTAATCTGTCCTGCGGTATGGTGTATCGTATTAGTGTCAGTGTTAGTGCTATGCAGCCCGTCTGTCCTAGTAGGGTTATCGAAATAAACCCTCAAGCGAGGGCCTCCCCAGGGCACCAACCAAGCGTCGTGCAGCTTCCAAGGATTTGCTCGTATCTGCCTCGCCTACTGGCCTGGGCGGGTGCGGCTATTGCCACCCACAGAAAGGAACTGGCTCCCGCCGTGGGGCGGCCCTTCCTCGAAATTGGGGTGTACTGCGAAGCCGTGGGATGTTACCCTATCTGGATTATTGTTTGTCTTTGTCATTTCGATATCTTCCATCCTCTCAAACGTCGAAAGGTTTGGTTGCCATGGCCGTTCTCGGAGGGGACGGGGGGCGTCCTTATCAGGGGAGTCGCACGGCTAGGCGAAGGCGAGTGGGCACGCATCTGTCGTAGCTATCACCGTGACGGCTCTTGCGTAGCAAACCAGCTAAGTAATCCGTGCACCGAATATCCGTACACAGTAGTATCTTTTAGGATCTTGCGTTCTTGCTGGCTAGGGAGGCTCGAGGTCCTGGGACGCGGCCGCGACTGGTAAGCAAATTTGACAAAAGCAAGGAAACTCGATCGATCGTGGCCCGAGCGCAACACCAGAGCCAAGCGCATGGGCCAAGGGGGCCCCGGCTCGGCACCGCCCCCTGCACGACAAAGAAACCGCCGTCTTTAGCGTTGCGACTTTTTAGTGTTGCATGGGGTGGCATCAACTTCAGCGATCACATACATACTGTGTAGTATGGTGTTGTTTGGAGGGACTGCAGCAGATGCCCCACCTCTCTAACTGTGCCCGACGGATGTTGTCTGGGTGCGCATGCAACTGGTAGCTTCAAGTACGGCTTGATGTACCCAGGGACATTGTTTGAAGCAAGAGCACTGGCGAACCCGTCAGGGATCATAAAGGCGTTCAATATCTCAGGATACTATCACAGTAAAAGTAATATCAGGTCATGGTGGGGTTTGTCTTGATTGGCCCGGCCACTCGTCATGGTGACAGTCCCGAAGCCAGTTTATTATTGGACTCTGCAAATTCGCGTATCAAGAACCCTGTCTGTGAGATGTCGGAAGAGGGGGAGATGCGAAATCAGACGGCGGGGTTGGTGTAGCCTTGCCGGTCAAGTGTCGTCCTGCCGCCCACAAACGCTGTGCTTTTCACCCTCCCGGAAGTCAGACTCCAGAGTCCAGACTTCGGGGATGGACCGGCGGGGGTGAATTGCATCTGCTAATCCTCGACGGGCCGAAATATGCTCCTCACAAATCGCTAGCTCAACGACGTTAATTCTCAAATGGATGTTGCCCCTGAAATAGTAAGGAGATCGTGTAGGGCAGCGGCCTCTGTGTGGCGGCTCCGCAGCTGGGTAAAATCGTATGATGGGCTAGTGAAACGAGCGGCTCGAACTTGAGGATGCACGAGCGGTTGGACATGAACAAGAAGGCTTGGCAGCGTGTACGCCTACACATACATAGCGCAGGTCAAGTTCCCCCTTGGTAGAACAATGGCGTGGCCGTCGCGAAGTAGCTGCAGCTAATAAGCCATGGCTGTGATGGATAATGGAGCTTCCCACCACACCCGGCCGCCGATGGATCGCCCAACATCCATGGGTTCGTTGATCCAAGGTTGTGACTCGCGAGGCCGGTCAGCCAGCGCGGGGCGATGAGCAAGGGGATGCACCAACAGAAGACGCGAATTTTAGTTAGTTGCATGGCGCTGGTGCAGCCTCTCATGCACGTACAAACTAGCTGCCCACCCTCAAGGCCAGGGCCCAGGGCGGCGCCAAGACCCGCTATGGGAGTCTATCTTGGGCTCGGCCACTCTCGAATTGATTGCAGAGATTTCACCATCCCTCTCGCCATCAGCGATCGACCCATCCCAGAAACGTGGGTGAGTCGTGCTCGGACGGGCGCTGACGGTGAGCTGTAGCAAAAGCGACGGGAGCCGATAGCGGCTCGGCATTCCCAAGCTTCGGTTTCTTGGCTGTTGTGGCAAGGCGTACTACCTACGCATGTATTATTATTCGTTGCTCAAGATAGCTCGGGCATTTATTGCCAATGGGCGAGCTTGGGGTCGGGGTTTGTTGGACCTTCAAACGGGTGAAAAAAGCAAAAAAGCAAAACGAACAGGAGGAGGAAAAATCAGATCGATAACGGTGACTGGCTTGATAAGCGAGCATTGTCAAATTTCTTACCATGACGTCATGATTCCCACGCTCGCTGATATGGAGAGATAACGGTATCTCAGCATCGAATATACGCATACAGAGTAGGTCCTCGGCTCGAGTGGTGGGCGGTGGACGGCAAACTTCGGGTGATTCAAACCTGCGATGCATAAAAATAAGTAGAAGATGGAAGGAGAAGGCTTCCATTTCCACTTCCACCTACCCCGGTTCCCAAGTCGAGAGAGTGTGTGGTGCCGCCAAATGCTGCCGATCTGAGACTCGACGAGACAATGAAGGAAGAAGCAAGCTGACTGACAATCAATAGTCAAAATAGCAAATACAGATTACGGGGCACATAGGAAGCACCAATACAATGTAGTAGTAGGAGGGCCCAGTGCGGAACTGCCACCGTCGCCCATGGATACAATAAGCTCGAGACGGCGCCGGGCGCATTCCATTCCATTGAGTAATTCATTCGAGAGTATGCGTAGAACGAGGGCGTAAAGGCAGAGGAGACAGACGCATCTTTGCCACTAATTGCAAATTCTTCGTTCTGTTGAGCTGCTTTCTCAACTCTCGGCGGCTTAAACAGCCAATCAGTTCGAGTAACCCAGCAATCGTCTCGAGGTGACTGCGACGGGAGTTGGGATGCAACGACAGGGGAGTGGCAAAAGGTGAGGAGGAGAGTTTGAGCGAGAGAAAAAATTCAGACACCAAAAGTTAGTGTGGGGGGTGTCTCCATAAGACTAGACCAGGAAGCCCCTGCAAGTACACATACCTGGCAGGGATCAAGATACGTACCTATCCCAACCATTCGCACCCCCGGTCAACCAGCTTTGTGCACCCTCCCCACCTTGATTTTTCCACACTCCTCCCCCATTACCACCGCCGCTCTCCGGCCCCCCCAGCAAGGTACCACCCGGTGGTACCACCTCTTACACCACGTACTAACAATAACTTGGCGATGCTCCATGGCGTGAGCCTGTCTGAGGTCCACGCTAGCTTCCCTGGCCCGTTGCCACGCCTTCCGAGAATCCCATCATACAAAACCATTCGAAGCTCCGCTTCCCATTCCCTCCCATCGCCGGTTCTTCTCCCCCGCCCAGCGCTTCGTCGTGTTTATATCTCGATCCTCCTTCCTCCCCCTGCCCTTGGTTTTCCAAGCCGCTTCCATTGCTGGCTGTGGTGACCAGTCAAGCATCGAGACGCAATTATTTTGTGCCTTGATCCATACCAGGCGTTGAGAATCACGGCTGCTGCTTGTGCAAGCTGCTCCCTCGTTCTCGTCCCCGGTCCGCCGTCCGCCCTCACGGCACCGAGCTCTTGACTCTCGTTTTTGTTGACGATTGTAGTCGAGCTTGTGTTTGCCCCCTTCTCCCTGCTCCCTCCCCAGACCCCCCCCGGAGTCATTTGCATCGTTGCTGGAATATTGCCGTTGCATACCTTGACACCCTGAATTCTCCCGGATACGTGCGATTGTAAGTGTGAAGCTCTGCATCCGGAAAACCGTTGACGGTCCTATTTGCCACCCACCACCAAAAATTTATAACCCTGACTACCCTATCGACTCACTCACCCACCAGTCTCCCTCCCACCACCTTCCACTTCCTTCTTTTCCTTTTTTCTTTTTCTTTTCGTCATTGGGACTTCTTTTCTCGCCAGGACCGTTGGCGAGGACTTCGCAGCGTTGATTTTGTTTTAACGTCTGTTTTGCTGACATTTGGCCTTGCCCGTTTTCCCAGCTTCGCCTACGCGCCTGGCCGCCTTCGAGAAAAGGACTAGACGTCCCCGATGAATCGGCCCTGATACGAACTATATCCCCAGAGTTTCACATCTCCGCATCCCCCGAGCCCATACACCCCCTCCCGCCTTCATTAATCCCTCTTCCGCCGGGGGCGTCATTCTCATCCCCCAGCAACCTTAATATTTTGGGAATGCCGTACACTCCCCCTTCCCATCGGTCCCCAGCATCCTCAGCTTCTACCTCGCCCGACACCAGCCGCAGGTCGTCTTTCCATGCCACTCCAACGGGCGGCTCAAGGCCTTCGCTGCCTCGATCCGCGTCGTACATGACAAGGCACCGGCGGACAACTTCGGCACCCGTACCTGACCGTGGCCATGTTGGCAGACCGACGCCCGAGGCAACGTCGGAGGATCTGAAGGGCATGGTGAACAACGGTAGTGTTCGGCAATCTCCCCCGCCGGTCACCGACGATCGGATAATGCCAAGCGGCGCCATGCTCTCCCCCCCGGCATCCTCCCCGGAGTCGCCCTGTAGCGACGAGGAAGATGGCCCTGAGCGTCGAGGCCGCCAGATGAAGGATCTGAAAGCGTTGCACGACGCAATCAGTCGAATTCCGCAGCACAGAGAGGCATCGCCCGACAAAGTTGGTCCTCGAGGTGTTCGCCCCTTACCACCGCGAGGCGCTGCGATCGCAGAAGGTATGCATCACAGTTTCAGTACTGGCTCTCTGGGCGAGCTTGCGGCAGGGCGTCGAAGGTCAGCCCACGCTAGGTCGGCCACGGAGCCGAATGTATTCGGCACCAAGTCCGAGGGAAACTCGTTAACGAGCTCTGAAGAGGACTCGGAGGAGGATTGGCGGACAAAGCCCCAGATGGTCCGCAAGAAGTCAGGCGAGCTTGTCCGCCCAGCCCTACGGGCCCCTTCGAGGCGACGGCCGTCCAGCATGCCTGGCACCCCGACATTCTCCAAAGCTGTCCACTTCGACTCGCACCTTGAGCACGTCAGGCACTTCCTCCAGGTCGATCGCCCGCTTGCTGTCAGTGCTGGCTCATCGCCGGTCGATAATTACGAGAGCGATAACGAATATCCTTTCCAAGGAGATGACCACTCCGCCTCGCGATCGCCACCTTTTGAATGGGAGGTCACCATGACAAACTTGCCGGCCGAGACTCCCATTCGAAAGGCTCAAGCCGTCCGACTGGAACGGATCTGGTTGTCGACCGACCAGAAATGTCTGATAGGGGCGGTTGTTGTGGCCAATATCGCGTTCCAGAAGCAAGTTACCTGCCGGTTCACGCTCGACTATTGGAAGACGACGTCAGAGGTCGTTGCGGAATACAATGGAGAAGTGCGCCCGAGGGAAACTCACACGGGTCATGACCGGTTCAACTTCACCATAAAGCTGTCCGACATCTCTCACCTGGAGTCCAAGACCCTCTACTTCTGTATCCGGTACAACGTTTCTGGCAAAGAGCTGTGGGATAATAACGGCGGCATGAACTTCCAGGTTGACTTCAAGAGGAAGATGCTCCCTCGGAACGGCAAGCAGGGCGTTGCCGGTGCTGTTTCACGGACCGCTAATGGTCTCCCGCGGAGCTCTCGCCGAGCCAGCCCCTCGACCGCTCCCCGGCCCAAGTCGATACCGGCGGGAACCCACGGTTTCGGTGACAGCCCTAAGCTAGGCCTTGACCAGTCCATTCATGACTACCTAGGCGAACCCGCGCCAACGGGGGTGAGGCTAAAGGGCGTGAAGTCTACGCCGAGCCTTCCTAGCGACAATCTGTCTGCCCGCCTCTCCGCGCCGAGCGGCCAGGCCTTTGCCAACCGGTACGACTTTGGCGCGTCCCTGACTGCGGCTGTCCAAGCTGCCAAGGAAGCTACGTCGGGCAAGTCAGATGGCTTGTATATGAAGCCACACAAGCCTCCAACTACGTCCTCGCCCCTTGGCACGGCCAAAGTCGTCAGGAACCCCACCACCGCCAACCCCACCGCGGCCGCGGCCGCGGTTAAAAGGGCGGCCTCTCCGGCGGCCTCGCCTGCTACCGACTCGCCTAGTGGTGCGAGCATTTCGTCGTCGTCATACGAAGAACTGGTCAACAAATACTGTTTTGTACGTGCCCCTGGTTGAACCGCCACATCCTCTCGGCCTCCCCCTTGGTATCCGGCACCGGGTTATCTCGAATCACAACATGACAAGGTCGACTAACACATTCCTCTTGCAGTTCGGATCGAAGCCCTCCCGCCCACGAGGCGCTGATGATGCTTCGGGCACCAACAGTACCAACTCGAGTGTTGGGACTAGGAGTCCAACCAATCCCCTTGCATCTCCGAGTCTTCAACAGCAACAGACTGCACTCCACTCCGAAGACTGGGCCCGACGTGCGGGCTCTGCCATCTCTCCCGCCAGGAACCTTTCCGTTGAGCGAACAGGCAGTCCTGGCGCCAGCCAACCGCTATCGCCGTCCGCGTTGAGTCAGATCACGAGCAGATCAACTTCCCCTGCCTCGCTAGTGGGTAGCTTCACCCCATTCGTCGATGCGTCCCCCAATGCGTACCAGCACCTACAAGATCGTTTTCCCTTTGCCGGTGGCGAGAGTCACGCTGCGACAGCGATCAGGGGTTAGGCAACACCGGCGAATCTCCGGTCGCCTGGAAAATTGTTCACTCGACGAAATTCATGGCTGGACTCGATTGATTCATGGACCCCCGAAGACCGAATGTCTCGGGGCTATCAAAACTGCGTCACACAGCAGTGCAACACTGATCCCTGTGTACATTCATACCTCGCATCGCCCTCCTGCGAGGTCTCCATTTCCTCATTTATAGCCAGTCATTTTCATTTCCTGGTTATTTTGTCCTTCCACTGTATGGTGTTCTGGGTAGATTAATTTATTGCTTACAAAAGGGATGTTACGCAGCCTCGTTATACGACGGGAGCAATAGGTTGGAGTTTTGCGGGACGGTCACGGCTCAGGGGTCATTTTCTCACTCTCGACACGATTCTCTTGTGTCTGGTCGTACATACAAGTCGTTGAGTATACGGTTAACGGCTGGTCTGGTTTCTAATTGCGTAATGTTGCGTTTTCTTTTTACGGCTCTTTCGCACGAAGCGCTCTGGTCATCATTATCGCCTCTCTGTGGCGACGGCTTATGAATACTATCAGTATTTTTGGTTCGTTTTATCGGGCCCGAGGGGTAGGCAGGAGGTGCAAAACAATCGGCAACACAAGGGCAAGTCTGTCCAAGGGGGAAAAGGTTGGGCCCGGTATACACAGGACGGCTAAGGGGGAAAAGTGGTTTGGGGGTTTAGGAAAATGATTTTGGACATGATCCCGCTTATTTTTACGTTGCTAGCGTTAGAGCAAAGTTGTAGAATGAGTCGGAAAATAACGATAAACAAACTCCACCGGTCCCATAGCTCTTCTTCGTGATACAGCATCCAACATTGTTGGCCTTCCCGGCGTTCATAGCTGGGATTTTAACGCCGACGACGGTACGCCATTCCTGCGTTTCTGCTGGAGCCGGCCACCGGCATCGACATCCAAACTCTGATGGATTGAAAGAGCAAGGCGGGATAAGACGGCCTAATATCAGGCGAACTCAAAGAGGAAGCTCGCAATATTTGCATGGGTTAGCAAGCACCAGTCTTCGTCCGCATCAGAAATCGAGGCCACGTGCGAGATCGCCCTACAAACATTGGCATCACTTGGCTGGGGTTGAGCCGGCACCCCACAGTACCCGGGCCAATCACATTGACGTTAAAGAAAACAGGCTGACCATCTCCAATGAGCCAAGGTGGTGTAGTTATCCACCACCCTTATGAGACCTTGTTCCTTGCGCTATGCAAAAGATCCCCGTTTAGAACTTTGGTCGATGGATTCGTCGATCCACACGTGTCCAACGGGAAGCTTACACCCATGAGGTGGCCAATAAGTGGCTGGTCCCCGAGCACGCTTGCTTCCACGACCTGGCTTCACCCAGATTATCGGCTTTGATGCTTCTCCCGCTGTCCGCCATCCCCGCCCTGGCGCACCAGAGCAAGAGAAGGCTCAAAAAGGGAGCGATGGCCTCGAAGGCCCCGGTTACTAGCCGCTGAACTCTACCTCTTCGCCTCCGAAGACAAGCGGTACCGGGTCAAGTTCACCGCTGCCTCGCATCCTGCTTTCCGCCCGGCCATCATGACGTCTATCCTCTCGAAACTGGGGCTTGGGAGCCAACCAGTCAGCCGTACCAATCGCAATGGAGCCGTCGAATCTCTCCCACTCTACTCACCCATCGCCGCTAGCGAGTCCTCGACCTACCGCCGCAGTGAGAGCGAAACTTACCCCTCCGCCGACGACGATGACGAGACTGAAACCGGCGAGCTCCTCCATCCTGCCCAGCGCCACGCCAGCGCCGGCGCGACTACGAAGACCGCTGCCCCCGGATTCTTCGGACGTTTCGACTCCACGCGTTTTCTCGCCGACTTCACCCTTGGCTTCGCCGACGGCCTGACGGTGCCGTTCGCCTTAACGGCGGGCCTCTCCTCCTTGGGACAGACGGACACGGTCATCTACGCGGGCATGGCCGAGATATGTGCTGGGAGCATTAGCATGGGTATTGGAGGGTACCTGTCGGCCCGAGGAGAGCGGAAGGCCGCCGCCGCAGCCGCCGCCGCCTCTACCAAGGACACGACTGCTGTTGGTGTAGGAGCCGGCGAGTGGCAAGGCAACGATCCGGAGAAGGAGGCGGCAACCCCGGCGAGGGAGGCGGCTGTGACGAGCTACCTCGACCCCCTTGGCTTGCCGCCGGACCTGACAGCGATGGTCCTAGAACATGTTAGAGGGAGGCCTGAGATCTGCGAGGTATTATACCAAAAGGCGACTGGCGAGGACGATGACGACGATGAAGCCGACAGACTGGCATCGCCCATACTCATCGGTTCGTCCGTCTCGCTAGGCTACCTCCTCGGCGGCCTGCTACCCCTCTTCCCGTACTTCTTCGTCAGTCACGTCGGCGATGGCCTACTCTGGAGCTTCGTCGTCTGCGTCGTCGCTCTATTCATCTTCGGCTTCTCGAAGGACTTTGCGCTAAGCCGCCACCGCGGTGAGGGGCCATTGCGGCAGGTGGGCAGGCAGTGGATTCCGTGGAGGGATGTTGGACGGAGCGCGTGGGAGGGCGCTCAGATGGTTATCCTTGGTAGCGTCGCGGCTCTGGCTGCGGTGTTGTGCGTCAGGTTGTTCGAAGGGTTTAGTGCAGCTTCATCCGAGCCAGCTTCATGACACGGGGAATAGCTCCCGTGGTTGACACTGCAGCAATAAAAGCGCCCCTCGGGGTGAGGGTTGGCCATCTCACATGAAGTACCTAGGCTCTCTGCTAGTTCTTTCTCATTCCCGATGCACGAGCCTCTCTTCTCGATGCGTCGGCAAAGCTTTAGTATACGTCCATAACTAGACATATATATATGTACAAGGTAGTAGTCTTGCCCAAGGCATCCAAATAACCCGACCCTAAGCTTCGTAGGGCAATTACCGATCCGTCTAGCTACTAATTAATTATCATCCCCTATTTATCCTAGAAACTATCCTTTCTAACACCGGTTAGTTAGTGGCGACCGTCGCCATCGGCCTAGAGTTAACAACTCACTCAACTGACCTAAGAATACTTCGAATGTTTTCGACTCGGGTGCGCAAGAGCGAGATGAGTACACTCCCTCTTCAACCCTACCAGCAGGTTCGTCCACTCGGTTGGCCGAACTCAGCGTCGCTAATCATCAATTGTAGTGACGTATACCGGTCAGATCCCCCCTTCCCCCGTCCCCCTTACCACCCACTCCCTAGCCCCCTCCTCCCCTCCATTCACGGGTATCGCGTCACGCCTCGGAACTGCGCATGCCTCGTCTGCCGGTACGGCGTGTACCGGGGCGTAGGGGGTATCCTGGTCGGCGGTGGTACCAGGGGCGGTGCCCCCCTGCGCAGCCCCGTCGGCGGCGGTTGCGGCGGCATCGGTCGCCGCCGCGCCCAGGGGTCGTAACCCATTCCCTCGTCCTCCGAGCTCGACCCGTCGCCCGACGACGACACCGTGCGACCGCCGCCGCGCAGTCGGGACGTCGATATGCAGTACCAGAGAAGCAACACCAAAAGCACGAAACCGCCCACTGACCCGGCGATGGCGCCGATCTGGGCGCCGGTGAGGACCGTTGACTGCGGGGTCACGGAGATGGGTACTGTCGCGGTCGGCGACGCCGAGGTCGTCGTCGTCTCTGGGGTCGGGGTTAGGGTGGGGCCGCCGCCGAGGGTGACGATTGCCGTGATAGTCGTGTGAGAGCGGGTGATGGTCTGGGTTACGACGGGGCCGTCGCGGGACGGCGGGGTCTCGGCGGCAAGTGGGGTCGAAATTAAAATCGCCATGGTGACGCCGCGGTGGTCTCGACAATAGTTTATCTCGTAATGCCGCAAGCTGGACGAGTCGATCGCACGGGCGTGCTCCTCTTGACGCCACGATTCGCCGACTTGGTGTTTATCGCAGCCATCTGTTTTTCCATATCCCACGATATCCCTGGGAATCCTCCCCTCATATTATCGACCGATATGGTGGAGTTTCAGCTGGATCCTTCCTTCTCTCGGGCCCCCCTCCGGCCACCCATCCCCCCCTCTCCAATAATTTCCCTCTGAGACACGGCACTATCAGATGACATCGTGCGGCACAGCTAGGCAAGAAACACCTAACCCACGCCCGCCGAGCGCCATCGGCAAAGCACTATTGGGGCCCGAGGTGTGAGAGCTTGTTGTGGTGGTGTGGGTGGGGGCGCCGCGCCCAAAAGCCATCCAGGTTCGATTAGGCATCCCGTCCGGTAGAGACTAATTGACGCCCTTCCCGACGGGGAACATCATATTGTTCGTATCGCCCTACCAGCCCACACCTATTTCTAGCTCGTTCTGGCCCTTCTGTCAGCTATAAAACTCCCCCCTATTTGTCGAGGCCAACCGCGGGTCGGTCATCCGCCCAATAGGAGCTACAGGGTCGGCGATGTCGACATGCAACTTAGCTGTTTAGGCTAGCTCTCTTTGACGAATCGCAGTTGGCTGGAAGGAACGTGAGGGGGGAATGCACCTCTCCAGTCGCTGTGTTGTGCGCATGCAACAGAGATGATGAGCGTTCAAGCAAGCCGGGAATGGAGGGACTAATCTGTAGCGCGTGCCACACCACATCGTGTGGTTGCATGTCAAATGACCGGTGTACAAGGCTTGACCAAGGCCACAGGCTAGTTTAGCGCCTTGGTGCTTACGGCCCTGCCAGGCGACTGAGGGTGCCGCGCCAGGAAGATGGCTACGGTACCTATACGTGCCTTACCTAGGTACCTTCGTGAGAAATGAAACGGCCCAATCCTCCAGGTTGAACCTATGGGGTGTCACGCGCGGACGATCGAGAGGTGGGCAACTGATTGTTCACACTCGCCATACGCAGCAACTCGAACGAGATATTCAAATTTTATCAGATACTTAGGTTGGCGAGAGTGGACGTCTGAGTCCATCTCCCACTCTGTGGGGTCTACTTGATCACTTTTACAACACGTCATTGCGTCCCTTCGACTAAGGTAGGTACTAAAAGGCAGAGCGTCGAGTCGTGATTGTCGTACCTATCTATGACTGCTTGAACATGTACCGCCTAGGGCAATCTGTAATGGCCATGCTTCTCTTGTGTGCGCCTCTCCCCTGATGCCCATCGAAGCAGGTGCCGTACTATCCCACAGATGTCCAAAGCCCCAGTGACGCCTCTTTCCTGCCCCGAGCCACCAACTTCTCGATTCCATGTAGGCAACATAAGCTCGAAAGACAATAGGAGTACAACCCCCTGCCTATTTTCCACCATAGCCGTGGTGATAGCCAAAATCCGCCGCGCCAGACTTGAGCCTCTGGTTCCCATCCGGCCATACAGGGTTAGACCCGGAGACGGCATTCTGCTGCATCCTCTGCTGGCGTTCATGATAGGAGGTTCCATGCTCATCAGCGGTGCGGGGACGCACAGGGGGCACGACCTTCGGATGGCCCTCCTGGGTTGGGGTTCGGCTGCCTCGATGTTGGGCCTGGTCGAAGGAGCTGTCCGGAAAGGGGGGGTTGACGTAAGGGGGCTCTAGAATACCCCTGATCTCAAGACTCGACAGGGCAATATCCTGGGGGGCTACGCGGTGGGTTCGGTTGGCTGCTTTAGTGCCAACCCTGAGGCCACGGGTCTGGGGTTGAGCTGCGGCACCGACAGACCGGGCTGCAGAGTTTTGCGGTGTGGTGTGCGTTTTGCCAATATCTTTTGTGTGAGCGGTGTAAAGGCCGTGGAACTCCTTGCTGTCATCCGCTACCGATGTGCCGTTGATGGCTGCTTCTGCTCTAGGATACCTAGTGTTCTCCTCCAATCTATAATATGAATAGTCTGGAGGTGTGTGGGACCCTACGGCCTGTGCTTGGTGATGGATCGCGGTCCCAGCCTTACCGGCAACTGGCCTCGAGGTGGATCTGGCCCGCTGCTCCAGAACGACGCCGCCACCGCCAGCTCCAAAACAAGCATCCTTGGCAGATCCAGCACTGTTACGGAGGAAATGCCAACAGGCCGCTGCCCTCTCTGTGGCGACGGCTGGAAGTGTTTTGTCGGAAGGTGGGAGAGATGGCCGAGGTTGAGAGCTGGCCCTTCCGCCTGGGAGATTGCGAGCCGGAGGTGAGGGGTTCTCGTAATAGTAGCGTATATGGAGCTTGCCATGTCTCTTCTTCTTCCGTTCCGCGAAAAACAAGGCGAGCCAGATGACAAACAAGACTGTTGTTGTTGCACTCATTCCGAGAATCACTCCCAGGGGCAGGACGTTGTGTTGGATAGCAGGGTAAAGGGTTGTGGAAACTAGAGTGATGGTAGCCATGAGAAGAAGGACAAGAAGAGTGCCGAACTTGAGTCTACGGAGCCTTTTCAAGGATCTACTAACAGTAGGTCCATGAGTGGCTTCGAGGTCCATGGCTTCGAGGGTTCTATGCTGATTAGACGCCATCCTCGGTCAGAGCTTTCCTCGCTGGTGGTGCGTTGGGCGAATGCGGGACTCTGAATGGGTCTTGTCTGCAATGATCAAGCCGATTCTAGATTGACTTCTCCCTAACATATACTTTTACCCATCATACCTTGTTTGTGGCGAGATGACCCCAACGGAGATCTTCCGGCAGTCATAGTGAGACTATTGTCTTTGCTTTAAAACGGAATAAGTCCTTTGGATGTCAACGCCCTGCTCCTTCCCCTATCCAACCGGAGCTCCGGATTTGCTATAGACCTCCTCGTTGGTTTGCAAAGTTCTCTAGCGGTGAGAAAATATGACGCGTAGAAGTGCTGCCCAGGCCAGTCCCGATTATCGACCAATCCCGCTGTTCGTCGACAAAGCATCGGACCGCCCGACCAACTTGTCCACCGTTTCATAAACTGGCATTAAACAATACAAGTCGGTCACGCCGGCAATGGGCCGCTCTTAAAGAGAGAACATATGTCAGTCTCTGATACGCCCTTAACAACACTTGCAGACATCATGATGAGGAGTATATATGTGCGCTAGCTATCTGGTCTGCGCTGTGAGACTGCAGATGGAAGCCTGATACTTTGCGACCTTTTAGAAACGTTTTATACCTACCCAAGGGAAGTCTGTTCTTTGAGCTTGGCGTTCGGTGGCTGAAATATCACAAACAACCACGAATTGGGCAGCGCCTATCGGGTTTCCCGGTAGCCCGGGCCATCATTCCCGGGCCGGTGCTTGCCGCCGAGAGAGGTAATCGGTTTCATAGTATCAGAGGCCAGGCCCGTATGTGGGAGCATAGAGGCCGAATTGAGAACGCAGCATTTAACACGCCACACAGTTGGTATAATGTTGCAAAAGAATTTTGGGTCACGGTCATGGGCCGAACCACGGTCTCAGACACTACCTAGGTTACCGCTTTAAAGGGCACGGCTACGCGTTAGAGAGTTAAAACTATAATCGACAAAGTTGTGATTGTGTGGCACTGAGCATGATTAACTAAAGAATAGCCGTAGAGCGTCGAGGAAGTCAACTATTGGTACCTCAGGCACTTCGTACTTCCGCTGGCTACGGTAATTTTAGGTGGGAACGCACGCACCGCGTAGGTTATCTCTCCCTTGTTCACAGTGGAAGAAGCTTATTCTCTCATGGATAACGCTGGGCTACCTCACCCTTCTAGCGCGTTGCTCACATGCTTCGTTGACTAAGCTATAGGTGACGGAAATGAGAGCAGTGACGGAGGGGCAACAGCAAGAACCTGATGGACCCTCGCCAACACGCAGTCCGCCTCGATGCCCTCGATGCCACCTTGTGTGTTGATGCCGAGGGTGAGATCTGTGGTATGTGGAAGCGTCACCTGAACCCCGGCAACTACTGGGTCATGGGCGGTTAAGCGCAGCAGCACCGATTGAACTCACGCACGATGGCGTTGTAGATCAAGGCCACACTTGAGGGTGTATTGCCTCCGGCCTTTCGCAAAATATCGGATATCTCTTCTAAAACTAGCCAACATTTTGCCTTATCTTTCCTTCTGTCCAACGTAGAAGCCAATTACATCTCAATTTTCCCAACATCCTCGCCTGTTGCATGTCGAATGGCATATGACACCATATCCAGCGTGTCCGTCGGTACAAACAAGTCCTCGGTCCGGCCCATGACATTATCGAAGTTAGCCAAATAGCCTTCGGGCGACTTCTCGCTAGCATGTCCTGGGACCGTAGCCAGAGTCGTCCTCGCTGCTCTCCCTCCGCCCACGCTGAAGATCTCGCCTGAGACGGGGCACTCCTCGCTCGCTAGCACGACTATGAAGTCGGCCACTAGGTGCGGCTCGAAGTACTGCCGAGTGATGCGCTTGATGACAGGAGACAGATCCGACATACGCGACACGGCAGACGGCATGATCCCGTTAATCTTGATGTCGGCCTTGGTGCTCATCCGGCCCAGGTCCCGTGTGAGCCCAAAGACGGCACCCTTAGAGGCCACGTAGCCTCCGTCGCCACCAGCGCCCATTCCTACGATGCTGTCAGACGACGTGTTGATGATCCGGCCATACCCCTGCTTCTCCATGGTCGGGTACACGGCACTGATGAGCATGATGCTACCCAGGGCTGCGATTTCCCACGTCCGCCGAAAGGACGCCACGTTGACATTGTCGTGCGAACTCATCTGTCCGGCGATGCCGGCGTTGTTGACGAGGATGTGTACCGCCCCATACGCAGCCAGTGTGTTCTGGACAAGCTCTTGGACTTCGGTCTGGACCGAGATGTCATGCCCGTCGGCCATCGCCTCCCCACCTCGGGCCTTGATCTCCTCTACGACGGCCTCGGACCGCGAAGCTGTCCCACGTTGGCCGTCGAGACTGCCACCGTAGTCGTTGACTACCACTTTTGCGCCATATGCTGCCAGAAGCAGGGCATACTCGCGGCCGAGCCCACCGCCAGCCCCAGTCACAATAGCTACTCGGCCCTGGAGCGATGTAAGTTTGATGGGTGTTGCCATGGTTGTAGTTTGCGAACTCGAATAATAGCAAAGGAGAAGCAGGTGAGGGGAAAGGGGCGTCGAAAATAGTCGTTAGGTCCACACTACATGCAAAAATGAATGGAGTCTACGTTTCGCTGAGTGTTGGGCCAAGAGGGTCATGAATGGGACGGCTTTCGTAGTACCTTCGCGGTCACTTAAAAATGACGGACATTAACTAGGACCCGAAGCGGGCAAGCTAGTTCGAATGGCCTCTTGCTGACTCGCCCCAAGTTGTCAGCGGCTGTGGGGAAAAGGTGGATGCCCAACAAAGCAATGACATGAGATCAAGGAGGACATGGAAGAAATCATAGTTCTTCAAGGGGAGAACTATCCTGGTCGAGGAGGGTGCCTTGTACCTTTGCTGCTTTGTCTGTCGTTTCAATTTCTCACGAGTCACACTTAATTATTATTACACCAGCTTCCGTTGCACGACCGTCATGCCAAGAGGAACGTCTATTTTTGATGGCCTGCGGCTGGCGGCATGCATCTTATCGCTTCGCCGTATGTGCCAAACCCTTGGTTATTAACTAGTTAATTAGCTGACGAACCTGTCCATCTCGCCCTCATTCTAGTCTTAATCATACCCAAAACCAAAATATGGGCATACATCTCTTCCCTCCGCGGGCGGGAACTACCGACTATCCCGCACCTGCTCACCAATACCACGATTAGGTGGTAAGCCTATTATTCACTCAGCCCTCTTCACCTTCTTGCTTTTTTCTCCCTTCTCTTGCGTAACATTGAGCTTGACTGACCGTCAGGATAAGGATCTCCAGATGGCTTTCACTCCACCAATTCAGGGCTGTTACAACCAGCGCCGTCGACAAGCAAGAGCTTTTACTCTCCTGCCCTGAACTAGTTGAGGCCGGTGCAAAGTGCGAAAATGTTTGTCGACCTGCTTGATTAGTTACATACCTATCTACCTAGTTACCATTACCAGCAACAGTCTGTATGACTGTGATTAATATTGACGAAGCTACCCAAACCTAGGTTCACACTCCCCGTTTTCAGGCCGTTTATCTAACCAGATTCCCACAATCGACTCACACCATCTTGTATGTTCACGGTGGCGGGTTCGTATCTGGTTCTCCCGACTCAGTCTCCCCGTATCTTTTGCAGCTCTGCATCGAGTTGCACACCCGCGGGCTCGTCGCCGACATTCTCGCCGTCAAATACGATCTAGCGCCTGAGCATCCTTACCCGCAAGCACTACGTCAGGTGGTGGCTGCATACGAGTATGCTCTGACCCAGTCAAATCCGATAGTATTACTCGGGGATTCGGCGGGTGGGAATCTGTGTTTGGCCCTACTACTGCACCTCGATAAGCCGCACCCAATGATCTCCCCATCCTATGCCCGGCCGCCGGGTGACAGGGGTATCGTCGCCACTTGCCTTACCAGTCCGTGGGTTGATCTCCGCAATGAGAGCGAGTCATACCGTAAAGATACAGGGATGGACTGCCTGGATAAGTCGGCCTTGGATTCATGGCGGGACGCATATCTTGGCTCGCATCCTCTTGACGACTATGTGTGCCCTGTTGATTGTAAGGTTGGGTGGAAAGACATCCTTCCATCCAATACGCTCCTTATGTCTGGCGACTTGGATCTCTTTTCAGCCGACATTAGACGGCTGGCCAGGAATATCGAGCTGGTTAGTCCTGGCGATCAAAGGCATATTACCCCCTTTGACCTTCTTGCTAACAATTCAGCAGGACGGATACCAAGCTCTAGATGTCGACATTGCCCCTCTCAAGGGTCATGTCTGGAATGTTGTCGACTTTGGAGGGAGAAAACCAGCACAGGAGTCACTGGAGGGCCAGAGCGAGGCGCTGGTAGGCGTGCGCTTCCAGGCGGATTGGATTGTCAAGCACTGCCAAGTGTAAAGTAGTCAAGGATGCGACGCGATTAGGCTCCAACGACGGGTTGGATTGTCATCAGAGCGAAAGGTTAAAATTGAATACACGACCGGACGCAATTTTTTTCCGTTAAGATAATAAAAAGAAGTAATAATTCCCGCAAACGTTCACCACCATGTGTCGTTAGCTAATTATCTAGAAGACAAAGCAAGGCTGGCTCATAATGACAGCCAGTTATTCCGCTTTAACCATACCGTCCTCCCTAGGGTTGTCACCGAGATTTGTCTTATGGAAGTGACGCGGCTTAACCCCTGCTGCGTAGAGCTCGTCAAGTTCAGCCACAGTCCGATCCTTGGTCTCAGGAAGCCAAAACCAGCATCCAACGAAACCGATCCAGGTAGTTGCGCCGAAAATAAAACCGACCTTGCCGCCGAGGTTCCCTGCGTCTGGGTTAAACATGTAGGGGAACACGAAGCCGACTAGCCACTGGACAACAACGAGCACAATGTTAGCCAATCCCTGCGTTCGCGATCGGAGGCGCCACGATGGGATTTCTGCCACGACAGTCCACGCCACCGTTCCCAGTGTAAGTTGATAGATAAACCCCTGTTTTTCCAGTTAGCCGAAGAGTAACTACATCAACTCCCCGCGGAGCGAGTCAAAGTTCAGGGAAATTGACGCTCCGATGTTCCGATGGTGATCGTACGTACCCAGACGAACATGAACGAAATAGTAACGAGGTAGGCATCCTTCTGTCCTGGGAGTGAAGCACCGCCGACGATGAGCAAAGTGCAGGCGCAAGCAAACTGACCCCAGACAATGAGCGGCCGGCGGCCGATAAAACCAATTAGCGACCAGGAGAGAATGTTGGCAACGAACATGCTGCAGTTGTTCAGCATGCCGAGCAAGAAGGACATTTTGGCGTCAAACCCGGTCAGCTGGTAGTAGTACGACTGGTAACCGAGCACGAATATAATTCCCGAGAGATACTGGCAGCCATACACGAACATGCAGATGAGGGTGCGTTTGCGATCCGTAGCGGCGAAGCACTCTGCATACGTGACATTCGCTGTCTGCGCCCGCTGCTCCTCTTCCATTCGTGCCGTGTCCTGGATCATGGCTAAGATGGCGTCCGGATTGATGGAAGCTGTCTTGGCGCCGTGGAGCCGATGGATAGACCGTCTTGCCTCGTTGACCCGTCCGACCCGGACCAGCCACACGGGCGACTCGGGCCAGAACCAGGCCGTAAGCAACATGAGGCAGGGGATGATCCACTGACACACGAACGGGATGATGTACGCATTGGGGTCATTCTGTGGCCCTAGCCGGTACATGATTCCCGTGAAGACGAGTACGCCCGAGAACTGAATGATGTTCGTCATGGCGGTGAGCCATCCGCGCAGCTTCAGAGGCGCCACCTCGGATGCGTACAGGGGCCCGATCACAAGCCAGGCACCGATGGGTAGGCCGTTGACCGCCTTTCCCGCGGTGAGCAGCCCCAGCGAACCGTTCCGGGTGGAGACGTACTGCATCGCGACACCAATGACGGAGACGGCGCACCATAGGATGTTGGTGTAGCGACGCCCGATCCGGTCGGCGAGCCAGCCCGTCAACGCCGCACCGGCGACGGCTCCTAGCTGGGAGACGCCACCGTAGAGGCTCTGCCAGGTTGCTGGAATGATGTATGTCGCCGCCTCGCCTTCGCCGTAGAGTTTGCCGTAATCCTCGCTGTATGTTGCTATTTCTTAGTACCCATCCCGTAGTAACATGTGATACACCATTTATAAAGTATCCATAGGCTTTGGGTTGAACATACCGAAACCTGGGGATGGCAAGTAGACTTCCCGCAATGATGCCATCGATACCGTAGCCGAATACGACTAGCTGCCCGTAGAGAACCCAGAGGGTGCTCCTCCAGTAGATCCAAACGCTGCGAAAGAAACTCAGATTCTTCTCGTACTCAATCTGACGCGCGGCAACCTCAGAACATTGCTGCTGCTGCTGTTGTTCTTGATCAGATTGCTCAAAGTGTTCCATCACAAGCTCGGACTTATGGGATTCGGTCATGGTTGAAATGGTCGGGGGAAAGGGGGTTGGTTGCTTGTCCGTCCGTCTGTCTTCTTGGACACAGTCGAGTTTCCGATTCCGGAGTTTTGTTTTGGCTCGGGATTACCAGTCTAGACATTCGGGCTGACAACTTCTGCTCATGGCTGAGAAAAATCAGGGAACTTTATGTAGGGTGATTATAACTGTGCTCTTTGGCTAGCGTCCCAAGCCCGCGGTGCCCCAGACCATATCAACCTAATCCCAGCTTTAGAGCTTGTGTCTGTGTCCTCACCGATGCGTAGATACAGAGAGGGGCAAAAGAGGTTTCACAGGGCGACGACAGAATATTGGTTTCTTTGGGGTCTAGTCCCTGTGGAGCGCACTTGCCTGGAGCTAGCTGACACAGCGTGCGGACTCAGCATTTGCTGAGTCCGTAGTGCCCCAAGATATGGGGGTGTGGGACCGGGTTTGGGGTTGCGGGGGAGATGCGAGGTGGGTAGAACTACTTCCGGGGAAGTTGAGGGATCATCAGTCAATGGCTTTAAACTCCAAGAATTAGCACCTCTCTTTAGGTCGTATAATCTGGTGTGGTATTGAAGTCCAAAGCCCCTTGATTCGTACTGGTGGTAGAATACACATTGAGAAACAGCACTATCCCAGCGTTCACAAACCCATTACACCCCGAGAACAAGATGACTCCTCGTGAAGAGCCGTCGCAAAACAACTATGAATTCACCTTCGATAATCGAACCGGCGGCACGCCGGTGGAGACGGGTGATCATACGGCCCCTTACAAAGTATCGGAGCATTTGCTTTGGGCTCCACGCAAGATGAGAGTTGCCTCAATCGGCGCCGGCGCCTCCGGAATCATGATGTGCTACAAGAAGGAGAAAGAGTTTGGCGACTCAATCGATTTGGTCGTGTATGAGAGTAAGTTTTCCTCCTCCCTCCTCTCTCTGAGAAAAGAAAATCAGCCGAAATTAACAAGTGTAAACCGACTAGGATATCCCAAGTGCGGCGGCGTGTGGTATGCCAACAAGTATCCTGGTTGTCGTTGCGACGTACCCTCCCCATCGTATCAGTTCTCCTTCGCGCCCAAACCCGACTGGTCGCGTTACTACTCACCCTCGGCCGAGATCCAGACTTACTACGAAGGTTTCGCCCGTGACCACGGCTATCTGGACCGATACATCAAGCTCTCACACGAAGTAACCCAGGCCATCTGGGACGAGACTACGAGTGAGTGGATCCTCTCCATCACCGAGACGACCGAGTCCGGGGAGAAACTGCGCAGCTTCGAAGACCGCGTTGATTTCTTGGTCGCCAATATCGGTGTGCTGAACACATGGCGGTGGCCCGATATCCCGAACCGGGAAACCTTCCGCGGGGAGATGACCCATTCAGCCAATTACGATACGAGCCTAGACCTCGCCGGCAAGACCGTCATCGTCATCGGCTCGGGTGCCTCGTCCATCCAGATCATCCCAGCTATTAGGAAGATAGCGGGAAAGGTCGTTTCTTTCTACCGTACGCCTCAGTGGATCAGCCCTGGCCTCGCCATGGAGGGCTACACCGATGTCCAAGGGCGCAACTTTGACTGTATGTACATTAACCAACCATTAATACCAAGAAACGATGGTGTATCTTTTGGTTTTGTGTGGAAGATGCTAACATGGCCACCCCAACGGGACTGCGTAGACACGGACGAACAAAAGCAATTCTTTGCCTCTAATCCGGCGGCGTATCTCGAGCACCGTAAGGCATTGGAAACCAAGATTAATTCAAGCTTCCGTGGTAATATTGCAGCTCACCAGGTCCAAAAGTTTACCCGGGAGGTACGCCTAGCCATTGTCTCCCTATGACCTTCCCCATATCCTTCCTCTTCCCCTTCACCAGCGGTATGTTTTGTTCTCAGCTAATGAAGACGTAATATGGTGATGATACTAGGCAGTCTCCAAGCACATGGCCGACACTCTCAACAACAAGGAGGATCTTGTCAAGCGCCTGGTCCCTGACTTCCCCGTGGGCTGCCGACGTTTGGGTCCAGCCGAGGGCTTCCTTGAGTCGTTCCTCGAGGAGAACGTCGAGCTTGCCAAGGGCGAGATTACCTCCTTCACGGAGAATGGTTTGCGTACAACCGAAGGTGTGGAGTATGCGGCTGACGTGATCATCTGCGCCACCGGGTTTGACGTCAACTTCCGACCTTACTTTCCCGTCGTTGGTGTGGACGGGGTCTCTTTGGACGAGGCGTGGAAAGACGATCCGTCGGCGTACCTGGCCCTCGCTGCTAGTGGATTTCCCAATTTTATGAGTGAGTCTTTTGTATTTCCTCCCAGAGCATTTGCTGGTATCTTTTATGGAAGATACCTCTGACCACTTGATTAATATTGCTCTATGAACTTTAGTCGGTTCTCTCGGCCCAAACTGTCCTGCAGGACATGGATCATTTGTCACGGTGCTCGAAGCCGCGCAGAACTACATTTGCAAGGTGATACGGAAGATCCAGACAGAGAATATCAGATCCTTCGACGTGAAACCTGAAGCTGTAGTCGAGTATAACGAACATGTCCACGAGTGGCTGAAGAGAACGTGAGTAACCGTCTAGTTAATGATGTTTTAGGGAGGAATGCTAAGATTACATGCAGGGTGTGGGCAGCCGGGTGTAGGTCATGGTACAACCGGGGACGGCCGGGCGGGAAGGTGACTGCACAGTATCCAGGGTCTCTTGTCCATTGGCGCTTGATGCTGGAGCAGCCACGGTTTGAGGACTACAACATTACTTACCGTAGCCGGAACAGATTTGAGTTCATGGGAAACGGCTTCGCTGAGCTCGAGGTTACTGGCGGGGATCTGGCGTGGTATTTAGAGCCTGGCTTTATCGAAAAGCCGCTCTTTGACCATTAAATTATTATTATTACCCATAACCATTGTTCACGGCTTTATTTGGAAGAGTAGCGGCGCACTTGGACACACGAGCCGTGACTTTGTTGTTCCTTTGTCCTTATCTAACTCCTTTGTCTCCTTATACCTTCCATCTTATTAAATTGATGATTATTGCGGTAGACATGGCTGGCTATAATAAATGGGAAAGACACAGAAGGATGGGCTTGCATTTACTGGGGGCATCTAGATTCCTGATTGAATATGGATTATACACTAGAAGCATGGCAAAGTCTTTCTTAACAACATGTTGCTCGACATAAACCCCTGGATTACCTACCTAGACAAGACAATTTCTGGTGGGCCGTATAAAAGCTTATGGCCTAGTATGTACGGTTGACAAGGACCCTAAGAGTCGTAATATGCGTCTGTCTCATTTTCATGTGCCTTGGATTGGATAAACGAAGACTTTTTCCCCTGCGTTGGTGTTGACAAGATATAGCTAGGCCAACTACTAGCCCCCAAGCCCGCAATATGAAATGCTGGGCTAGTGGAGACTGGAATACTCCAAATTGTGATTCAGCCCTTACGATTCACGATTTGGGTTCCATAGCCTGGAATTACGGTAGATGTAGGTATTTAATGTGCCTGAGCCTCGCTCATGTAGGGTTGGACTGGTTGACCGACATGCGCTGTCTAATTATAACAAATATCGTACTGTATCATATATTGGTACTTGTAAATTATGGGAAATAATGTGCTTGTGTGGCCCAATTCTTTTCCTAGGGGCTCTCCGAACCTCGCTCCTGTAACATGTCTCCGAAAAAAAACTCCTTGACGGTTTAACTAGTCCTTCACACCAGTGGGGGTGTTGCAAAGGACACCTTGCTCCAGGATGGGCAGGACACAGCAGCGCGCACGCTGTCCAATAGCGGAGCAGACAGCCGAGAACTCGTCGGCAGATGTCGAGGGATCGGGGGCTGAGATTAGATTTACTGTTAACATAATCCCCTCTATTGTGCTATTGGTAGTTTGAACATGTCGAAAGAACTTACGGTTTCCGCAATCGAGGTCAGCAACACCGAGGACATCGGTAGCGCAGCATTGCGCGGTGCCGTACAAGCCGGAGCAAGGGATATATACCTGGCGCTGTTCGGCGGGCACAGGGCCGGCGGCGGCTAGGTTGGTACAGGCAGCCGCAATGACGGTAAGAGTAGCGAATCCCTTCATGTTGGAGTCGGAGTGCTTGGCTTTGCGTAGGTAAGTTGAAAAGGATGGCTAGTTTGATAAGGATATAATGGAACAGGAGGTTTCTGAGAAATAAAGATGTTAATTCGGGAAGACTGAGAAACTTGCCAGTATTTATACACGAGTCAAGGGGGAGCCACCCAGATAGTGTTGCTGGCAGTATAGGACAAATACCTGGAAAACACCATTGCCCACTTTGAACTCAGTGACGTCCGCTTCCATTAACCAATTAGACAGTCAATAGCTCTTGAGTTTTTCTAGCAATCCCGGGTGAACTTCGTCACAATGCAACATGAAGATAGGAGGTGTAACTATAGCTTCATCCTTGTCCCTTAACAGGGCGTAACAGGGAATAAATGTGCGTCATTCGACCGAGCCTAGACCTAGTGCGCTTCAATATAACCTGCCGTGGGGATTCTTCGAGGGAGCTTGGCAAAGAACAAATGCTTTACTTGTTGTTTCTCATAACAGCTATCATCTATCGAGGTGTCTAACTAATTATCTGTGCAGTCAAATAAGCAGATGTAAGTCTTGTTTGCAATTAATGTTGGCTGCGCATAGTAAGTCTTCAGGTCTAGCGACCTAACACGGGAGAGTTGGAGAGCGATGACGGCACTACCCAACTCACCACCACCCTCCAGGGATGTAAAGGCTGGATGGTACGGCTTCCATGGCATGCATGGTTCTTAACCCGGTCGCCGGTTTACTTGTCTGCTTGTCTACAGGGGTTTCTAAGCATTCTCGGCGCAAGGGCCTCAACGCGACCGACAATGACGGCGTGGCTAAAGTGCATTAATTAATTACACGTACAGGATGGGACCTGCATTTCCATTAGGATGGGGCAAGCCGTCTGGCTTGTACCTAGTCTAAAATTGCAGGCTTAGGTACGTACCTGGTACCTTAAGACTACTATGTTTCCTCAATACTACACTATGCCTTGGTATCTTCATATGCAGATATGATAGGTTTACACGCTTTCCAAAGGAGTGGAGACTTGGAGGGATTGGAATCGCGTTCTGGTACAGTGGCCGATGTGACATCATAGCAATCATCATGGTGGCGATGTCGAGGTTACTCTACGAATGATTACTTCCTCGCCGCAGTCAAGCTAGTCCAAATTCCCCATTCGAACCAAAGACCATTCAAAATGGAAATTACGTCGCTGAAGCTTGCTTTGGCCTATCGGTGACGGTGGCTGGACAAGGGGCGACACAGGCTATAACACAAGTTTCCTTGTAAAAGGGGTTCTGTCCATTTTGGCCAACTCTATTAAGAGTCCTCAACTAAGACTTGTGCCAATATTCGTCCTGCCGGTGTTGGAGTGATTCAAGGGGTTCGAGGTGTTCGAGGGTATACCTAGACTGCCATTGCCTTTGTGCAGCCACTTCCAATGTGGGTATCGGTCAAAAAAACCGTGGCCAAGCTTCCAGTTTTTCAAGTCCAGGATTTCCGCTTCCAAACGCTTGGGATCGTTTAGTGCCGCTTGATCCGGTGTTTGAATGTCTACAGTCAGGTACCGAACTATATCTCGCGACACTTCGTAGAGACCAATCTCGTCAGAGATGGACATGTGAATGAGTTCTTCGCGCATTTCTGGCCTAGACGGATGGGTTAGCAAGCTCATACCGGGGCTCAGTGGAAACGATGGCGTCTATATTAGTTACCATGCGACGAGGTCTGCCGCAACGGGGTGCGAAACTGTCAGTTGAAGTCTAGTTGGCCGTAGCCAGGTAGGCAGATCCTGGTAAGCTTCCTCGTCCCCCACGATTTGCCACTAACACGGGACAGGTTAGCTAGTTCCACCAATTCCAGCACAAGAATCACGGGTGACAGAGACGGACATACCCTAAAAAGAAGATAGAGTACCCAATAAGTAGCCAGAAACTCCGAGGTTCGTCTTCTTTGCCGAACAGGCTCCAATAACTTCTTCAGATCAACAGACAGCGTATTCTTGGGGTTATCGAACAGGAAATCCACAAGCGTTGGCGGCCCGATGGATCCTATATTTGCCCGCGCCTGGTCGATTATAGTCGACACCTCTCTATCCTGTGGCGACGGCGGGTTCCGATTGAGTGGAAGCGCCCGTGACTGTATCTTCTCACACGCCGGTGGCTCGGCGAGCGACGGGCTAGACGAAGGCAACCACTCCCCGAAGTCGACACCCAGCAGCTCCATCATGTTTTTGATTGACAGTGCTGAGGAAGCGATGGGCGATGGTTGCCGCCAGGTGTTGTGGCCGCCGGGTATCGGGGAGCCGCGGAGGGGAGAGACCAGGAAGGAAGAGAGGGTTTGCCCAACTGGGGACCACATAGGGGCGTTGTTGAGACTCTGCCGAGAATCCTTCCGGAGGACATCATCAGGGTTGAGCACGGTGGAGCTGTTCTGTCGTGGCGAACCCGCAAGGTACGACATATTATTTCCCAAGTCAAATTGCTGTATCTGTGACGAACTCTCGTGGCTGTGGCTGCCGTTTTGGTTGTGATAAAGAGGGTGAGGGTGTGGGATGAAGTCCTCTTGCGCCACGGTGTCTGTGTGTTGAAATAAGCGGGACAGGGTATCAAATGCAAATATCCCCGGGCCAATGTCTGTATAATTCGCATCTGATGGGCGAGATTGATTGTCGAATGGCGGATTTGTCTGGGCGGGGGCATCGATATTGCCCGAAGTAGCTGTCGTGTGAAGCTGACCTCTCTCAAACGGCACATCTGCTGTCTCTGTTCTCGATTCCATCATCAAAGCATCCATGTGTCCCGCATGATCTCCGCTGAGAGTGTCGGCGCCTCCTACGGTGCTAATGTCGTGGATCCCTGTTCTCGAAAGTTGCTGTTGGCTCGGGTCATGGATGGACAGGTTCTGGTTCTGGTTCTGGTCGGGATGGAGCTGGTCCACATTGGACAGAGTCTCGTTTACAGGTATAGGATTAAATTCCTCGCTCGGGCGCGGATGCTGCACGCCAGCGGTGATTTTAGCTGGGTCAGGACTTCCAGGTTTGCTTCCCGTCGCGGAGTTTAGGATAGATTGGCACCTAAGCTGCCGGTGGCGCTGTACCAGAGCTTCCATCTCATCCCAGAGGCTGTGCATGTTTTTCAACTGAAGAACATTTGGAGTGTGAGCGTCGTCGCGCAAGATCGGTGGGGATCAGTAGGATTGCCGCAACAGATGCCCGGGGTGATCATTAATTACCTCTTCTTGTAGCCGCAGGTTTTGGGCTACTAACTCAGCCGTCCCTGAGTCTGCGCCAGACTTGAGCAAGTTGAGCCGGCCCTCGAGTTCCTCGATGTAGAGCTTCTGGCGCTTTCGGTGGTGCCTCTGCGCAAGCTTGTCCGTGAAGCGCTTCCGCTCCCGCCGCCTCTTTTCCGCCTCAGCCTGTGACTCTCCAGTGTGTTGCATTGTCTGTGTATCAGGGCTTGCGCCCGGGGATGAACCAGGCCACGCGGTCTGGCCGCTGCTTGTATCAACAGCGTGAACATCGCCCCGAAGCGGCGATAATCTAGAACTTTGGTTCATGGGAGGCTATAGTTGTGCTGGTGTAGTTTCGTCCCTTCAGACACACGGGAGGAGGGAAATTGAGATTGGGAGGAGGTTATCGGCAAGTGTGATGAATGATGCGGGGTTATCGTAGCAACTTGGAGAACCCTGGGGAGGCCTGTGGTCGGTCACCTCGGGACTGGGAATCCGGGTACAGGGAAGTCAATGGGGGAATATGCGGGGTAAGTGCCTCCCGCAGGTCCGGGCCAGCGACTACCTGTTTGGGGAGGGAAAAGTTTACGACGACTTGCTGATTGGTTCATCATCCGGAAAGTCATACATCAGAAGCAAAGCTGGGACTTGTCTCTACCTATCAAGGTACATAACTTAAATATATAATACTGTGTACAAAACTCTTACGCTATCAAGCCTCGATCTTCAAATGCCCATTCCACATGTCGTCGAATTTTCTCAACAACAACTTCTGCTCCATTAAATCTAGGTTTGCCGCAATGACAAGGGGGTATCCCCGCCAAGTTTCTGGTATTTCGGTCGTTGGTGCCAAGTCGGATGCCGGTGTCGATTCCCGAGTCGAGGCAGAAGTTAAGTACGGGGGAATATGGGGGCTATTGGGACAGTCTGTCCCTGTCCCTACCTTTGTCCCTGTCCCCGCCCAGAGCATATCGCTGGCGACAAGGCAATTCCGGAGCACTACCCGGCAATCTCGTCGCAAGCTATGATAGTCCGGTGGCCTTGTCTCTGATTCGTCGAGGGAGACCAAGGCGGTTGACGCAACAATCATGGTTCGCATCAGATCAGCTCTAGTACCAATGCTCAGCCTCCTGTCAACTCGCCAGCACCTGTCGAGAAACGCTCTCGAAGTCGCCAGGATTCCTCGAATTGATCGTAAAACTTGGTTGTCCCGCATCATATCCCAGTTGAGGCTGCCGCCAACCCCGTCGTTTCTTTTATCAGGTGCTCGATGGAGAGCGATGGTGATCCGAGCGATCAACAACTCGAGGCTCACCCTCGCTACAACCACAGACTGATCGCTTTCTTCATCCAACATCTCCCGCAAACCCTGGGCTTGGGTGTCGCGTTGGCGCTGCGCAAACTCTTGGGCTATTGACTCGACTCTCCAGAAATAGTCCTCGTGATGGATCCGGTTCCAGCTCGACTTTACCCGGCGCTGCTTACGAGCAGATGGAGCTTTCGCAAAATGCCGTTGGAGTACAATCTGAGCCATTCGCTCGCACAGCGCTATCTTGTGGCGGAAGCATGATCCTTTTTGCATGCTCATCCAGTATTCTGGAATTTGGCTTTTGAGGGGTGTCGCGGGGGTCAGATCGAAGTCTTCCAGCAGAAGGGGCTCAGCAGTAGATGGATCGAGAGCGAACGACGAGGGGTGCAATGGGAGCGCCGCTTCGAGCGAGTAACGGAGGAAGTGTAGCTGCTCCATCAAGAAGCCGCACCACCACAACCGCCTCCATAGCCTGGGTCTGGCTCGTATACTCGAATCGAGGCGTTGGGTTGCTGGGGCCAACCGTGTTTCGCGGAGGATCGCCATGGCTGTCTGTAACCAGCACGCACTGGATCGTCCGTAAGCCCGGATGCTAACATTTGTGGCAGCGAAGACCATCAAGAGCATGGATTGGACAATCTCCAAAGGATCATGGTCTGTTACAGACACCAGCTATTTTCGGATTGTCTTCCCGTCAGTCTCATCCAAACATACCTCCCGATCCCAACTCGGCCGGCCGATCTCGTTCCCTGCTTACCTCGAAACCTACGAGATTGCTCTCAAAGGCCTCTACGCGGTTGGAGAAGCCATGGAGGGTCAGAATTGCTGGATCTAACCAGGGCAATGCCGATGCGAGCAAGGCATGATGCAACAGGCTGCCCTTTGGAAAGGGCGTCGCACTTTCTTTGCAGGAGCGAAGTAGGGCAGGATAGTCCAGGACAGGAAGCTCAAAGTAGACGTGATCAAGGTAAATTCTGGCAGAAGCAGTTCCTAACTCGGTCGTGCAATCTGCAACAATGGCTAGTAACAAATTGGGGGATATTGTAGCGCCTTTGTCGCCCTCTGTTGATTGGGTGAATAACACAGAACCCATTAGCCACGGGAGAACAAGTTACAAAGCGATTCCATAAACTACTCAAACGTGATCCAACATCGACTGGTTCTCATAATTAATGAAATAGGAAGATGCAAGGTTCTGTGCCGTCCTCTTGCGATGCCCAGGGCAGACCATATCCCCGCATGTTGTTGCAGCCACACGGTTGGAACTAGATTCTATGCTCTGGCCCTTGTTCATGCTCAACGCTGACTCGAAAAGCTGACTCGTTTCTTCGGGGAAGAAGCTGACATCGCTAGTTTGTGCGGGGTTGATGAGCTCGCCAGGTTGCCGCAAGTCAGGAATTCCGCTAGCTCGGCAGACCAACTATCTATCGCAACGACGAAGTAATGGATTGCAGCGTGCAATTAGTAGTCATAATATGCGCGCGGGGTGTAGCTGACTAGTCATTGGCAAGGCTTATCTTGGAAGCTCCCTCAGAGGTTGATATCTACGCAACACGTAGAGTACATTGAACATTTAGCTCATTTCTGGCACATCATCAGGTACACTTTGACTATGGAGCCGACAAAAGATGAACTGAAGCTTGCCGGGGGCGTGGCAGTCATTACCGGAGCAGGCAGTGGGATTGGCTCGGGATTGGCCCGGAGAGCGGCTCAACTAGGAATGACCGTCATTGTTGCCGACATCGCCGTCGACAGGGCCAGGACTGTGGTACGGGAGATTATCGACGCAGGCGGTCAGGCTGAGGCGGTGGCTGTAGACGTCTCCCGGCCGGACGAACTGGACCGACTGGCCGAAGCGGTATACGAGCGACACGGGCATGTCCGACTGCTTGTCAATAACGCCGGCATTGAGACGTTGGGCCTCTGCTGGGAAGTTCCTGCGGCGAGATGGGATGCGACTCTCAACATCAACATACACGGGGTTGTCCACGGGGTGCGTGCCTTCGCTCCAAAGATGCTTGCCGCGGGCCAGGAATGCTGGATTGCAAACCTGTCGAGTGCTGGCGCGTTTGGTATGATGCCGACACAGGCGGCGTATATCATGACCAAGCATGCGGTTCAGTCGTTTACCGAGGGCCTGTTCCTTGACATGAAGACCATTAAAGCACCGGTCCACGTTTGTTCCGTCATCCCCGGGCTCGTCCGAACCGACATCTTCGATGCCACTCCAAAGCCGTCCGGAGGGGGACAAAACGGAGGCATTGCCGAATTTCGAAAGGTCATGTCGGATATGGCTCGGGATCATGGCATGGACACCGACCAGGCGAGCCGAATCATTATGACACAGATCGCGGCAGGCAAGTTTTGGATTTCGACGCATCCCGAGACGACTGACGGAATCATCGCCCATCGGATCGAGTTTCTCAGGCAACAGTTAGATCCAGACGTTATGCCCGAGTCCAAACACCTTGTCGACTTTTAGCTAAGTTCACTAAGTCACTAAGCCGTGTTGTGTTGCCCTGGTTGCGCCTGATGACGGATACTTCAACAAACTTTAAATGAGCTGTAATTAGAATATTCCGTAGTCCGAATAAATCTCACAACTTGGCCCTCTTCTGCTTCTCAGCCTCCGCCATCTCCTTCCACTGGCCCTTTAGCACTCTTCTCAGGATCTTGCCTGAGCTACTCTTCGGTATGGAGTCAACAAATTCTATACCGCCAGCAAGCCACTTGGGCCGAGCCTTGCGTGACTTGACGTATTCTTGCAGTTCTTTCTCCGTCTCGCTGCACTGCGGCACCCCGGGTCGAAGGACAACAAAAGCTCTAGGCAGTTCTCCCGAGTAGGCGTCAGGTATTCCCACTATTGCCGCATCGCTAATGTGGGGGTGGCCGTGAAGCAAATCCTCGAGCTCGGCCGGTGCGACGCCGTGACCACGAACCTAGTGAAGAATAGTCTGGTGAGTACCTTGGTAGCCATTCGTTGGGGTTTTGATTTCGGGTAGAGGACTTCCGGGGATGGTGTTCCTACCTTGATCAACTCCTTGATTCGATCATGGATGGTTATGAAACCATCTCCGTCTATAGCTCCCAAATCCCCAGTTCGCAAATAGCCATCCTCGCCGTACGTTTCCGCAGTTGCGGCTGGGTTATTCAGATACCCCATGGAAACTTGCGGCCCCCGCGCCCAGATCTGCTTTTGCCATTAGTAAAGCAGAGACCTTTCTTTCTCACGGATACTCTCTCATCTTCCTCGTATGCGTACCTCTCCAGCGTGGCCAGGGCCAACCTCATCCCCGGTTGATGGGTCCACGATCCGAATCTCCGTCCCGGGGACAATCTTGCCCACCTTTGCGGCGTTTTCCCACGAACAAAGATGGGCCGGCGTAAGTGTCAGGCACGATGTGCTTTCCGTCATGCCCCAGGCCTGTCGGATCACGACGTTCGGAAACCGAGCTGAGAGCTTGGCAATGACCTCCTCCGCTAGTGGTGCCGCACCCGTGTTGAACTGCGCTAGGAACGACAAATCATACTCTTGCGCAACTGGATCGTTGAGGAGGCGGATTAGAAGTGCTGCATACATTTGCCAGTTGTGTTAGCGATCACGTTTAGACTGTACGAGGATAGCTGCCTAGCTGTGTGGCAACAATTCCATAATAGAAACGAGAAGTGGCCTAGCATACGCGGAACGAGCCATAGCTCATTGCAGTGGTATCGGACAATTGTGTCCATCATTTTCCGCATATTGAACTTGGTCATTACGACCATGTCATACCCCAGAACAATGGGGAGGTGAAGAAGGTGAACAAGACCGGTGACTTATTAAGAAAAAGATTAGCATTGTAGGTCATCATCTTGCCTCGTAAATGCACCTCGGGTAAAGATTGCGTGGTTTTCACAGTCAACCTTACTTACTATGGTAGAATGGAAGGATTCCAAGGACTGTGCGACATCTATCCGGGGGCGTTAGCTGCCTCACTTGGCAGAGTTGTGCGATGATGTTAGTATGTGATATCATGACCTGTTACGGATTTGTGATGTGCTGTTAGCTTGCATTCCCATCGTCCAATGGTACGATGTGACCCAGTCTAGTTAACGTAGCCTAGTATTATGTTTTCAGAACGGAAAAGACTTAACCTACCGCCTTTGGCCGCCCAGTCGTCCCCGAGGTAAAAGACAGAAAGGCGCAAGAGGGCGAGGCGCCCTTGGTCGGTTCCCATTCTTGGACACCTCCTATCGAATCCAATGACCGGCCATAATCTACTAGGTCCTGAATATTCGTATAGCCTTGCCTTGATCCTTCTAAGAGAATAATTCGATCGTCGGCCAAGCCGACCATCTTACAGGCCTTGTGCGCTTCATCCAACGTGGCTAGGTTTGCGTAGACAATCGTGGCATTGGAAGCGCGGAAGAAATACGCCAAGTCCTCGGCTTTGGCTTCATTTGGCAACGTGGTGACGACGGCTCCGAGTCTGTTTGCGGACAACATCGCCAGCGGGTACCAAATCGAGTTGCTGCTGATAATGGCTACCGTCTGATGTGCATGGAGACTGCGCGATCGTGCCAGTGCCGCTGATAACCAGATAGCCTTGTTCCGAAGGTCCCAAAAGGATAGGAAATCTCCTGTACCTGCATCTCGAAAACCCCGCTCGTTCGATGGCTCACCTCTGGAATCAGATATGTCATTTGTTGATCCGAAGAGCCAATTCCACACGGACACATTAGTTGGGTCTATCTCGGTGTGTACGTTAGCTCTCAGGACGGCGAATCTTTCCCACAGCCGGAATCCACTGCAACTACGGTGTATCATTAATTTGCGAGGGGTGTCTTCACTCTCACTTACATGGCGAAAGTGGTGGTCCAAAGTGAGGCATGACGTGAGAATATGTTACAAGTTCATAGAAATTAATAATCTCTCAGCCCGGTCCGTTCAAAGCTTTCCTGTAGAAATATTCGCCGAAACATAAATAACAATAGCATCTAAATCTTGTCAGAGCTCGGTAATAATCCGTCGGGTAACCTGAACCGACCATGTCCTCGCTGACTCGGGAGAGTGACTCAGCCCTTCGGCTTTCCAGGCCCACTGTTGAAAATTCATCATTGGCCCATCGATCGTTCATATATTAGATGCAGGAGACTCAAATCTAACGGCCAAAAACTTTACAACCTCCTCCCAACAGTCATCTACATCGTCTTTGCGATAATCCTTGGATCCTTCCTTGTAGTGAGAAAATCCATGTATCGCCTCGGGATATTCCTTGACCATCACCTTAACCCCTGCTTTCTTGAGGTTTCCGGCGTACTCCATGGCCTCAAGTGCAAGGCAATCAAGCCCTGCTACAATGATTATGGCGGGAGCCAAATTTGGTTGAAGGGATTGCAATAACTCGACGTCCGCGGATACAGGTGCAACAAAAATCTGGTCTTTCTTGACATATGGTGGCAGGTACGACGCCTCCATCATCTCCGCGGCCCAAACCGGAAGGCTCTTCTCGCGCACACGTTGGTTTCCTGCAGCTGCCTTGTCGAGACGATCCCGGTAGAGAATATTGTTGCTGGTGCTTGGGTAAAGCATAATTTGTGCTGCAAGTTTGAACCCAGCCGGAAGCCCTTGCCGAAGTTGCGCGCAGGATCCTGTCGTAAATGATGTTAAGAGTGCTAGTGCAGTGACTAGGTTTCCACCAGCCGAATTTCCCATGACCGCAATTCGAGTTGGATCAATCTGTACTCCGATCTCTTCAGCTATCAATGGTGACAGCGCCCACTTCAAAACTGCATGCAGCTGTAGTAAGGCATGCGGGAAGGGGTAATACGGGGACTTTGCGTAGTCAATTGAGAGAACAACAGCTCCAAGCTGATAAGGAATCCAAAGTTAGCTTCAAATGCCCTAAAGCGCCCAGCTTGTTCAGCTTGATCTTGGGATTAACTCCCTACCTGGTCTGACAGCATCCGATCATTTTGCTCGCCATCATTCGGCTCGCCAAGGACGAAGCCTCCTCCTTCTGCAACGAGAAGCAAAGGGCGAGGATCGTCTAGGTTCATGTTGTCTTTGGGTAAACAGACTGAGCAGCTCACTTTCCCTCCCCCAATTCCAGGCGTATCGACCACCACTTGCCTGTCGAAGGACTGGCCAGTGCCGGTCATGGAATGCACAAGCGTCCGCATAAGCCATGTGGTCGTACTGAGAAAGATCCTGCGGGGCAGAAAATACCCAGAGCCACTGGTAACTTGCGGCGCTTCGATATCTTCCTGCTTCATCTTGATGGGTGGTCTTGAAGAGGCGGAGGCGGATGGGATGGATGATGGAAGTAAATAAGACCCGTCGAACTAAATATTTTGACGGCAAACTCGGGAAGGCAGGCGACAGCATCCCCCGTCAATGAGTCAGCTAAACTGACACGCTAATTAGCCTCCTGGCGCAAAGGACCTGTCTTCGCCGTCACCATCGCTATCGCCGTTGGGTTCTAATTTATCGGTAACCCTAACTTTTTCTTTTTTTCTCGCTCAATCTTCATTACCGCAGAACGGACCAAAGTTACTCCATGTCTCTCAGCGGCATAAGGGTGTGCGAAATGACCATTCCAAACGCCTGCGGCTGGCAAATGATCACAAAGGAATTTGGACATAAAATCTGCTAGAAAGCTCTTCCATAACTAATTTCTACGCCTCAACTCATCCGGAGTACTAGATCGGCTGATTTCATGATCCTTTTTCTGGCATGCCTTAGGACTCCGTTCCGTCCATGTAATTAAGCCGTTCTAGTTCAGGACCGGGGCCAGGAACCTGCTAGTGCCTTGTTATGGAGTAATTCTGTCGGTCCATTTTGTCCAAGTCTGAGGATCATCAGTAGCCTAGTCGCGAAAAATTGTAGACCAGTTTCTAGTGTCTAACTTACAGAACGTGAGATCTTCATGTTTCGCTTCCCGCTGTGATACCCCATTTCCCATGAACATGAATGGGTTGGGCTTGCATGAAGAAATAGTCAGTTATCTGTTAATAAACCACCAGTACTAGACGATGGAGATTCGCTGCTTACATTGATATATTCAATATCATAGTCTTCCCAGCGTGGTGAGGCGGTCATCTCCATGTAGTGGATGCTAGAACCAGGCCAAACTGCAGTGACTCGACCGCTAGCTTTGTCCTTATCTACACATCGGTGAGTTATCCTCCCCACGAATCACGGAAGAATAAAATCTTACACCAGCTATTGCACTGTCCCGTCCAGATCAAGTCCTGGTGCACACTCTGTGCGTACTGATTGAAGTGGTCTTGCATAGTCTTCTTCACGTCGAGTGTCTTGATCTGGTCCGTCTGCATCTTTAAGAGAGCCTGAATGATGTACTCTACGCTGTAAAATGTCTTAGCAACGTCTAATATCCGGCGCAAGTATTCTTACCTCGACTCAATGCAAGGTATTAAGGAGCCATTAGCTATCGGACAGTTGGGGCCAAGAAGAGCTGATTTGGATTATTAGCCTTGTTGAGAAGCAACTGAGGGAGGGAGAGAAGGAGAATAATAACTTACTGAAATAATTGGGCAGCCCTGCAATTGCCAGTCCAAGATATGCCTCGGGGCCACGGTGTTTCCAAAGAGATCTCAAACTACACCCGCGTCGCCCGGTAATATCATACCGCGTGGAGAAGGAGGTGTTGAACCCTGTTGCACACACGATAATATCAGCTTCGTGTACTTGCCCATCTGTTGTCTCTATGCCGAGCTCGGTGACCCTCTTGATCGCCGTTCGAATGACATCTACATTGGCCTTCTGTACGGCGTTGAGGTATGGAAGCCCCGGTGTAAGTCGTCGGCAACCGAGCTCCCAGCTAGTCGATCAGCAATGTCAGCCATTCTTGTCTGGATAGAGCCTGCGTTACCTTGGGATAAGCTTCTCTTGTAACTCTGGAGAGCTTATCGCTTGCCTCATCACTCTCTCCGCCCACTGTTTATATGGCCAGTGTGTCAGCCTAGAGGGATAAGATAATTATAGTCGATCCTAGAAAAGAAAAGGCTTACTCTCCGCCCCTCCGCCTGTTCCTTGGAAGTCTTCACGTTGGCAATGAAGTTTTCATTCATTTGTTGCTCGATACCCTTTCGAAACTTTTTGTAGTAGGTTGGGTCGTTGGCAAATTTTTGGATTCGGGATTCCGAGTCTGCAGTCTGTTAATGAAGGAGGATTGAGGTCAAACAGGATTACTTACAGGGCTCATTAAAAGTCGAAGACTCAACTCCGAATCCAACTGTGGGCAAGATATAGGTGGGCGATCTCACATAGATATCGAGATGCTTTACCGCTGGCTGGATGCTAGGCACGATCTGGATGCTAGTGGCACCAGATCCAATTATGGCAATAGACTTGCCAGCCAGGTCCACTTCGTCGTCCTTAAGACGGTGAGAAAGTTAGCCCATATGTACAAAAAGAATTTTCTGCGATGGATTCAGATGGACACTTACCCACGCAGCACTGTGTATCAAATTGCCTTCGAAGTTCTCCAGTCCTTCAATGTCTGGCCATTTCCAGTCATTCAGAATCCCTCCTGCATTGATGAACACATCTCCCTCAAAGGCTTCAGGCTCCGAGTCATTGAGGACGCTGGAAACTTCTATCTGCCACTTTGCCCTTTGATCATTCCATTTTGCTGACATTACTCGAGAGCTGAATGAAATGAACGGGTAAATGTCGTACGTCTTGGCCACTGAGGTAAAATATTGTCCAATCTCTCCCGCTGGAGAAAAGCTGAGCGAATTGTTAATAGCTGGAAGGATTGGGAGGGGGTCGTTGGGGGGGGGGGGGGAAAGGAACGGGCGGGATGGGGGGGGCAACGTGG
>Ga0164242_10000723_pt1 | contig 39969 bp, 46 predicted proteins | sample OricomgcompostMG_FD_108783 | JGI IMG/M metagenome (GOLD analysis project Ga0164242, IMG submission 108783) | Miracle-Growth compost microbial communities from Emeryville, California, USA - Original compost - Miracle growth compost (MG) ... | reverse complement strand
CGCTATGATTTCCAGCAGCCGGCTACGCGACTGCTCGTCGAGCCGCGGCACAATGCGCCGGCGGATATAATTGCGTAAATACTTCTCGTCCGTGTTGGTGCTGTCCTCCCGCCACTCCAAACGATGTACGCGTGCGTAGTCCGCAATCTCCGCCTTTGAAATGTACAGCAGCGGGCGCTCTACACCTCCGTGGCTCTTCAGGGCGCTAAGGCCTTTGCGGCCGGTGCCTCGCAACAAATTGATAACGGCCGTCTCCAGCACATCGTCCTGGTGGTGGGCGGTGACGATCGCGTCAGCATTCGTTGCGTCCAACACTCCCCGCAAAAAAGCGTAGCGGGCCCGGCGGGCCGCCGCCTCGCCGGTATCAGGCCCGAGCCGCCCTTCGGCACAATAAAACGGCAAGCCGTAGCTGGCGGCCAATGCTTCGACAAACCGGCGGTCTTCGCCCGAGTCCGGCCGGATGCCATGATCGAAATGCGCCACGATCACATCAATCGCCGGCCGCGCACGGAGCGCATGCAGCAGCGACACCGAATCAATGCCGCCCGACACGGCGACAACATATTTTCCCGAGCCTAAACTTACCTGCATTTCAGTTATAATTATATATCGTGAAGCGACTTTATTTCATTCGGCACGGCCAGAGCGTCATGAACGTGCAAGGCCTGCGCGCCGGCCACATCAACACGCCGTTGACCGACGAAGGTCGCCAGCAAGCCAAGCGCGCCGGGCGGGCGGCCAAGCGGCATGACATCGATACGATTGTTTGCTCGCCCCTGGCACGGGCGCGCGAAACGGCTGAGATCGCCGCCAAGGAAATCGGCCTGCCAATCAGCGAAATCCACGTGAATGCCCTGCTCATCGAGCGTGATTTCGGGCCGCTCGACGGCCAACCGTATGACCCAGACCTTGATCTGGACGGCTTTTCCGACGTCGAGTCGTTCGACGAGACCCGCGAGCGCGCCAAGCTGGCCCTGGAATGGATCAAAACGCTCGGCGGCGGCAACGTGCTGGTGGTCAGCCACGGCGGCCTGGGCCGGGCCATGCGCAGTCTGCTCAAGCCCGACATCGACCCTTCGATCCATCTGCCTAACGCCGAGATCGAGCAGTGGCTATGAGCAATAATCCGCGGGTTGGCGTCGGTGTTTTCGTCTGGAAGGACAATAAATTTTTAATGGGCAAGCGGCTCGGCTCGCACGGTCACGATACCTGGAGCATCCCGGGCGGCCACCTGGAATTCGGCGAGAGCTGGGAGGCGTGCGCCAAGCGCGAAGTCATGGAAGAGACCGGTCTGCGCGTCAAAAACGTCAGGCTGATCGCCGTGACCAACGACCTCTTCAAAAAAGACGACAAGCATTACATCACGCTGTGGGTCTATTCCGATTGGCAAAGCGGCGAACCCTCGATCCAGGAGCCGGATAAGTGGGTCGACCAGCAATGGCGGACGTTCAAGACTTTGCCGGCGCCGCTTTTCGAGCCTTGCTGGACCAATCTGCGCGCCGCCAAACCCGAGCTATTCGAATAGATGCCTGGTCAACAGGGATAAATCATGCTATATTACCCCGGTTGCAAGGTCGATAGGCCGGGGTAGCTCAGTTGGTTAGAGCGCAGGACTCATAAGCCTGAGGTCGCGAGTTCAAGCCTCGCCCCCGGTACCAAGGAGACGTCTTATGGCAGGCAGCCCAAAAGCGGAACGTTACTGCAATCGAACGTATGAAAACGACCCGACCGACCACGGTTTTATAGTGCGTCGCCGCGAGACGCCGAAACGCATCGAGCGTACCGCGATGAACGATCACTTTTTCCTCTGGAACAACGAAAACCGGCGGTATGAACTTATTTATCAAGGTTCGGCGGATATCATCAGCCTGCTTCGTCTGCATCGATCAGTAGACAAGCAATTGGTAAAAGCCGGGGAAGAACGCCGAGCGCTCTCTTTCTTCAATGTCCACGGCGAGTTTTTTGACCGCGTCTTCGCGGACGCCGTAGTGATGAATGTCGACATGGAGGATACCGGCCACATGCACACCGCCATGTTCGACACCGAAGACGGTAATACTTTCGCTACCGCCATAGATTATATATATTGCCTCGGTTTACCGCGGTCTTACCATGAAGGCAGTCTCATGACCCTGACGGATTATGAGCCACTTGAAAAGCCCGAAGTCGATTCGTAGTTTTTCGTCCTTTTGGACTCGTCAGCATAAGCGCGCACTCATGGAAACTACCGGCAAAGAAGATACTAAAGCGAGGACACGAATGTCCAGAGCGATAGCAGAGCTTCCTCACCGACCCGTTTGTCAGCGGGCTTTCATCTAAATCAGAGGCCTTAGACTGCCTGTTCTTTTACTTCGGTACCGATTATTCGGTGGTGAATTCGTAGGTGGCGGACGGATGCCCCATGGCGTCGATTGACAGGGACTTCACCCAGGAGGTAGTGGCATTGGTGTAAGCACCACCGTCACCGGCCTGGATACTCACTCCCGTGATCACGTCTTCCCCGTGTGCCGCCAGAATGCCGGCCCACGTGGTTTCCAGACCCGGATGTTCGCCGGCGTCGTCGTCATAGCGCCAGGTGCCTTTCAGCGGTTCCCAAGTGTGAATCCACCGGGAAACAACGTAGGCCTTTTCGCCGGTTGCGTTTTGCGTGTTCGGCGAGAAAACGACATGATGCGTTTCACCGCCAGACGACGTAATGAACCGGAAAAACGGCGTGGCACCGTGGGTGTCGGTGGTCGACTGGAAATACGAGGCGACGTAACTGACGTCAGCGACTTCCTCGAGTTTCAAGCCGTCGATACCGTGGTACAGGATGCCTGCGTACTGAGCGCCATCTTCGAACGGGCCATGAGCGCCGCCGAATTGGACTCCGTCGGAGGTGATCGCCGGCTTCGGGGCCGGATTCGTACCACCGTCGGTGCCGTAACGGCCTTCCCATTCACCGCCGGCACCCTGGTCGCTCAGTGACGTCACGTGAATGACAGCGTCACGACCGGGGGCGCCTTGCGGGCCCTGGGGTCCTGCCGGGCCGACTGGGCCGACTGGGCCTTGCGGACCAGTGTCGCCCTTGTCACCTTTGTCGCCCTTAGGTCCCTGCGGGCCTTGAACGCCCTGAGGGCCTTGCACACCCTGTGAACCTTGCGGACCGGGGCCGCCGGGCGTGCCGGGGTTTCCTGGAGCGCCGGGCGAACCGGTGTCGCCTTTTTCACCTTTCGATCCACTCGGGCCCTGCGGACCAGGCGCGCCTTCGGCGCCGTTTTTGCCGTCATGACCGTTTTGGCCATTCTGACCTGGAGCGCCTTGGGGCCCTTGAGCACCCGGTTGGTTGGTGTCGTGGGACGGGACGTTGACCGTCGCGATTCGACTGTGACGATTGAAATCCTTCAGCGTCAGCGAACCGTTTTTGATCTGGCGACCGGTGATCGATTCACTTTCGATCTGGTTGCCACTGATCTTCGACGCGGCGTAAGCACCGACGCCGCCAAGGGCGACGAACAGCGCGACGGACGCCACGATCAATGCCGCCGACGATTGTCGCGGCTTAAGCTTGCTCATGAGAGCACGCATACTTTCTCCTTTGTGTGGGGAATAGGACAACTACTTACGAAAGTACCTCTGTAAAAGAGCAAAACTCAAACACTCTTCTACCGAGACGTGTGATTTCACCTCAGGAAAGCAGATGAATTTGCAAAACATATTCTACTACATTTAATAATTTATTGCAATCTCCCCTATAATAATTACAATGCATTTTGATATCGGCGTCGCCATTCTGGTGTTCGGCGTGATTTTCTTGGCCGAATTGCCCGACAAATCGATGTTCGCCACCCTGGTACTTGGCAACCGCTTGCCGGCTTTTTATGTCTGGCTGGGCGCCGCGGCGGCGTTCTTGACTCACGTAATTATCGCCGTAGCCGCCGCCAAGTTGTTGACGCTGCTGCCACACCGGATCATGGAGTTGGTGATCGCGGCGCTCTTTTTGGCCGGCGCCACCATGTTGTTTTTCGGCAAGCACGGACTCGAAGACGAACCCGGCGACCCCCGGACACCGCGTGACACTCATAATCCGCTTAAAGTCTTCGGAACGGCTTTCAGCATTATTTTCATCGGCGAATGGGGCGACATCACCCAAATCGCTACCGCGAATTACGCCGCCAAATATCATGACCCGTTGAGCGTGGCCATCGGAGCCGTCCTGGGCCTATGGGTCGTTTCCGCCCTGGCCGTCACGGTCGGCAACAAGATCCTGGGGCTTATTCCGGCCGGGATATTATTGCGATTGATGGGCGTCATCATGGTGGTGTTCGCGGTACTCAGCGTCATCTCGGCGTTCAAGTGAACGTACTCGACATAAAACGCGACCATTGCTTGTTAGAGATGAAGATCCACTTAAAAACGCCCGGCAAGGAACCGGGCGTTTTAGTGTGAGGCTACCTAGTTAGGTAAGACGTTTCGTCTTCGGCGCCTGACTTCGCCGATTTACAGCTTCTTCAGCAATCGGTCGATTTTGAGGATGCCCTGGTTGGACGTGCCGGCTAATTCGAAAGCCAGGCCGTTGGTTGACTTCATCGGTCAGCGCTCCTTTATTTTTTAATATTTGGTTGGTTTTTGTTTGTGATCACGAACGTTATTTATTATACACAATTTTGATAATTTGTCAATTCGCGTATGTTTTTGTTCGCTGGATCTGTACTTATAATAGCCCTCCGGCGAGGACGAGCGCAAGCGTTTTGGCGAATTATACCGTTGTATTTTTTTCCGAGCGGGCGGTGGTCCAGAAAAAAGCCACCGCGGCTATCAATAATACTACCGCGACGCCGATCAACAAGCCGTTGGCATGGTGTTTATCAGTGGTGCTCGTGTTCTTCGCGGGCTCGTGAACGGTCCCGGTTGAAGCGCCGCTGACCGTCACCGTCGGCAAGACCTGATTCTGCAGGCTGATACCTTGGGTAGTGCTAGTCGACAACAGATTTGATGCCGTACCCGGCTGCACATTGCCGGAACTGGTGGCGCCCGTGGACGGACCGACTGAGCTTTGCGGGGTTTGCGTATTGGTTAAACCGGTGGGGCTCCCATTGCCGCCGGTAATCGGTAGTGCCATTGACCTTTATTGTATAGCAAAGCAACCGTTCGTTATAGCTGCTTTGTTTTTCTTCGCTAACAATTATTTTGACTTATTCTGTCTTCCATGATGTACTTGCTTGGTAGCGTGACACCCGAGACTTGTGTTACACCAAATGAATTATGTCAGAAATATTGCCTCACGAACCAGCTCCTTCCGCGGATGTTGAAGTGTACGCCCCTGAAACGGCGAATCGACAGCTCGGTCAGCGGCTTCGCCATGCGGCACGGGCCGCGCTGGCCGTGGCAGGTGTTTCCCTGGCTCTCGCGGGCGGCTCGGAATCATTAGCTCCTCCGGCGGCCCATGCCGCGCCGGCAAAAATAAAAGAATTGGACGACGATCCGTCAGGGCTAGGGCCAATTGCCACTGCTCCGTTGGCGCCCGTTCCCGAACCGTCTACGCCGGAAGTCGGCATCGCCACCGGCAGCTGGAACGACGACGGGCTAGGCAATCACACACTGTTTAAGAATATGGTTGCCGAGGGTCTGAGCGAGGTGCGTCTGAGTTATCTAGGAAACGATCCCGCGACCATGCGAGTAATGCGCGGTGAAATAGCGAGCGCGTTAGCCAACGACATAGAACCCGTGCTCGGTCTGCCGGTCAACCTGACTCCGAAGCAGGCGGTGACCATAGTCAACCAATTCCCGAACGTCAACGCCTTCGTCATCGGCAATGAAGTCAACAGCCCGCTTTTCTCCAACCTGACGCCCGAACAATACGTCGATCTGCTGGCGCATACGTCGGCCGCCATACGCACCGTGAGGCCCGGCGTCGACATCCGCGCCTTCGCGCTGGCCTCCAATTATCACCCGATAGCTTACCTGGAAACAGCCGCCCAATACGCCGCTCAAACATACGGCGGGCTTCAAAATATAGCCACTACCATCGACGAGCATGACTACGGGTCTCTGGCCCGGGACGAACGAAAATTACAAACCACCATCCAGATCATCGGCCCGGAGATGCCGATCGTACTCGGCGAGGTCGGTTATATATTGAATGATGTTACCCACACCGGCTACAACACGCCCGATCAGCAGGCGGCGAACGAAGCGGCTCTCTACGCGTACGTTTCGCAGTATCCGCAGGTCAAGTCGATGGATATCTTTCGCTACAAAGCCAATCCGAACGATCCTTTCGATACCGCCAACGTCGCCGCTGACGGCACCTTCCGACCGGCGTACTACGCCTTACAGGCAATACTTTTAAATGATGTTGCTCCCGCGCTAGTTCAGCGGCGCGCCGCCACCCACCACGATTCGCGTGCCGATCATGTTACTCGCCAAGATAATAGATAATGCCGTAGCTCATCATTGGCCCTGCCGGCTGGGACACGACTAGCCGTTATCGTTACGATTCCGTAGCACCCGCAGAGAAATCATATAGCCGACCCCTGCCGCCGCCACAAAAACCGCGACCACGTCGCCGGGACCGGTATTATTGAGTGCTTGGTTCGACGAGCCGGACGCATGGTTCGAGTTATTTGAGCCGGACTGCTGCGGCGAAGCCGGCTTGCTTTGCGTAGTTTTAGGATGCACTACCGGTGCCGGCTTGGGCGTCGGCGTCGGCGAAGACGAATGCACCAATAGGTAGACCCCCACGGCAACCAAGATTACTATTATGGTCCCCCCGGCAATGATTCGTCTGCGATTCATGTATCCTCCCTTGATCAGTCTCGATTTCGCAAGTTTCACCATACAATACCTGTTATTACCACATCGCACAAGCAAATATGTCACGCCCCGAACTGTTCCTAAGAAGAACCGCCGATTAGCGTTTAGTTATGCCCCGCACACGATCTCCAGCTTCATGCCGTCAGGATCATAGAAGAACACCGCGTAGTAGCGGTCATTGTAAAACTCCGCCGGGCCGGCTTCGATTTCGTAACCACTACTTTTTAGCCAGTCCGCGCAGCTATCAACGTGATCGCGAGTAGGCGCATTAATGGCAACGTGGTGCAACCCCACATCATAGCGATCATAAGGCGCGCCCCGTGCTGCCGATTGTCTCTCCCTGATTCCAATCGCCCCCTCGGCAAAACCGCCGGGGCCCGCCAAATACGTGAGAGGCTCGCCGTTCTCGCCTTTGATAGTATTTTCGGCGGTCCACCCAAGCGGCCCCAAAAGCTCTCTATAAAATTTCAAACTTACTTCAATTGAGCCGACCACTATATCCACGTGCCTGATGGAGGCCGATGCGGCGCTATCTTTCATACGCTTATCCTACCAGACGTCATGCGGACTAGAGCCTTTTTACAGAGGCAGCAATTAAAAAGAGGCCGCCGGACGACGAGCCTCTATCTAGCGCCTTTAAATGGTTATTATGAATAGAATGGTGTAGAACTCAATTAAGTCGGGGCAAAGCTATGTGGCAGATTGCTACCAATTACCAGAAGTCTTATCACTCCCAGCCTCAAGCAAACATAGGGAGACCTTTCAGGACTATAGACTTCTAAAGATTTATTCTCCCTCAAGCCTTTTTTGTAAGAGATGCTCAAAGAGATCGTGTAGCCTATGCAGTTCATCCGAATAATAACTTATTTTGCTATTGAAGGGAGACGTATCTGCTGACGAGCTATTTATAATACGATGATACGAGGCATAAATTGTACCTACCTGACTCATTTTTGCAGATACTTCCTCAAGCTCATCTTCGTCCATGAAGCTATATTGGTGCTCAGCTGCCCTAAGATTAGCCTTGAAAGATTTTGGTGGCATTATTTCCCCGCCATGAAAACTGAGTCCCAGAATCTTAGTACCGTTTAGTGGACACACTTTCGTTTTCCTCCGATTTAAGTCAAGCTCCAAGTGGCTTTTGATTTCTGAGGTGAGCTTTATTTTGAGCTCTTCTAGCACAGACTTATTGTTGCCAGATATCACAATGTCGTCGTAGTAACGAGAATAATGGGCGTCTTGTAAGCCTACTTCATAAATAAGCCTCCTGGCTAACGCATCAATCTTAAGGCCAATAACTTCTGAAATAGCAGGCGAAGCAATGAGACCGCGCCGCAAATATCCATTGTGGAAATATACCTTTTCAATTTCGTTAGCATACTGGCTAAGATTTGCGGAATCTGTAATTAGTTGGATAAGGTGCCTGTAAGAGATACTTTCAAAATATTTCCTGATGTCGGCAATTAAGCCAAAAGAGTTATGTCGGTGCTGTTCTATAAGTTCATAAATACGTTTGCGAGCGAACGCTCCTGTTCGGGGATTTTTTGAGCGTATATACCTTTTAAACTGCTCATCAAAATACTTATCAAAACTTATTGAAACTGACGTGAATTTTCGATCACAGTGACGCCATATACCACCACTTAATATCAAATGGCTCTCTGCGGCGACTAGAAAAACATCAAGCTTGTCTTTTGGTACGCCAATTAGGTCGTGGAGCATGCAACATAGTGCGAGGAGGCACTAGAAAAATATTCTCAACGGAGATCTGCATGTTGGATTGAAGCAAACCAACAACCTCGCAAAATCTATTATACCGCACTAAAGTCTACGATCACGCTCATTATGTTCTTGGTGTTCGTCGGTACTAAAAGATTGCAAACGGATTTTAGCCTTGAGCAATACATAAAATCGAGCATTAGAGGAAGTGCTATAAGTTTTTGTGTCGTTTAGGAACTTAGAATAGACACTGAGTATTGCATCAGGCAACATAAAAGCTGGCAGATCTTTGTGTAAATAACCTTTGACCTCAGAGTCTCTATACTCATTTGCGTGCTCTACGAAGACGGTTATATCTCTTGCCCGGTGGATATGCTGTAGATGATTAACGGCCCGTTCCATAGCAGTGCGCTTTGCAGCAGCTTCATTTTCAGCCATTAAGTAGTATGTATATGTTTTGGCGCCGATAGGTAATTTTGATATTACTTCAACTATTTGCGATTGCTGTGCGTCATTCATTTCGCTGAAATGTATCTTTCGTCCTGTCTTAGGAAATCGTATGGGATCAGCGATAGTGCTCATTATCCGTGCTACAGAGTCTTCCACCTGCTCTTGCCCGATTTCCACGCCACATATACTGATCTTCCATAGCTTCTTGTCAACTTGTTCGATACTCTCGTCTAGATAAATATTTAGCATGTCTTGAGTATATCAACCCTACTGAAGTCATTATGCTATCGGCTTAAACTTCGACCCATTAAGACTTTGCAGTTTTTCTGAGCGTGTTCGGTAGACGATTTTCAATAAATCCTATCGGTTAATACAAAAAATAGCCGACGATTCGGCTATTGATTCTATTGTGGTTGCGGGGGCAGGACTCGAACCTGCGACCTCGTGGTTATGAGCCACGCGAGCTGCCGCTGCTCCACCCCGCATATCGTTCACTTGGAACGTGATTAACCTAACTTTTGCTCAGTAAATTATAGCAAACAGGGGTCGGAAAATCAATCGTTGTTGCTGCGGTGCAAGAAGAAGTCGACCCACGACTCAAAATGACGCTGATAGGCCGGCTGGTGTTCGTCGGCGGCCGGCGGCCGAGACGGCATGGCGGCGTCGCTGGTGTAGGCCAGCGCCACGTTTTCCGGTACTATCAGCTCCTTCTCACCCGGCGCGGCCAGACCCAGGTTCTGCCGGGCCGTCAGTTCCAAATATTGATCGCTGTTCAAATAATCGTTCTGCAGAGCAAGGTTGTTATTCTCCAGCTGCTGCACGTCATTTTGCTGCTTGAGCGCCGATACTTTTTTCTGCAGCGTGTAGTTGGTCTGAATGGTCTTGATACCACTCCAGCTGATCAGCAGCACGATCACCACGAACACCACCTGCCCGGCGAAACGTATGTCGCCCAGCCGCTTGATAAAATCACTCAGTCTGTTTTTGTATGTTTGTATTTGCATGTTTAACAACCATTGCCATTATATAACAAACGGCTAGTTGGCGTCGCGGCGCAAAAAGAGCAGCCAGGCGACGACCCAGGCTATCAGCAAATAAATGCCGAAGATGATGGCCGCCCGGTCATAGCTCATGGTGCCTTGCGAAGCGGGCGGATGCGTCAGGATGGCGTTTGAGGCGCCGGTGAACGGCAGATAGACGGCTTTCGTCTTAAGCAGCGAGGTAAACATCAGCTCTACCGTCGGTATGACGAACAACGTGACGATAGCGCCCACCTGACTGCGTACCAGCACGCCGATAGCCAGCGCCGCCAACAGCGAAGTCCAGCCATAATACAAACTGCGCCACAACAAACTGGCGAAGGGAATCGTCTGGGCCGCCAAATGGCTGCCCTTCAGAGAAATGCCCACGTACGACGCCAGCGGCGCCAGCACGGCGACCACTAACGTAAGCAACAGCGCGTAAACGGAGATGGTGATTATCTTGGCCGCCAGCACCCGGCTGCGACTCTTGCTGTTGGTGAGCGTATAAAGAATGGTGTTGTAGCGATATTCGTGAGTGATGAGCAGCAGCGCCACGATGGAGCCCAGAATAATCGGTATGCTGGTCAGCGCGCCGGTGATAACGCTCGTGTAGTGGTTCGGGTCATGCAGGTCAGCGCCTTTCAGCTTAAAGCCCATCACGTATCCCGTGACAAATATGGTCAACAGCAGGCCGATGGTCGTAATGACGTAAGTGGAACGCACCGAGAGTAGTTTGCGGAACTCGGATTTTACGGCGGCCAACATCACTTGGCTCCTTTCTTGGTTCCGGTCTCGGTCGCGGCCTTGGTGGCGAACTCTTCGCTGCCGGCCGTAAGCTCCAAAAACGCCTCTTCGAGCGAAGCGGCCTGCGGCGCCAACTCGTAAAGCGGCACGTTATTTTCGAAAGCCAGTTCGCCGATGGCGTCGCTCGTCAGGCCCGAGACCTTCAGGCCGTCGTCGGTTTTACTGACGGCTGCTTCTTGCGCCTTGAGTTTGCGTTCCAGCAGGGCGAGCTTCGGCGACCGTACCAAAACGCCGGAGTGGCCGCTGGTGGCGATTAGTTTCTTCATGGACGTATCGGCGATCAGCTTGCCCTTGCCGATCACCACCACGTTGTCGGCCATCTGCGACATTTCGCTGAGCAGGTGCGACGAAACGAACACGCCGTTGCCCTGATCGGCGTAAGCCTTCAAAAATTCCCTCAGCCAGGCGATGCCTTCCGGGTCGAGGCCGTTGGCCGGCTCGTCAAGCATCAGATACTTCGGCTTGCCTAAGATCGCCGCCGCGATACCGAGCCGCTGACTCATGCCCAGGCTGAATTTGCCGGGACCTTTCTTGGCCACGTCGCTCAGGCCCACTTGTTCCAGCGCTTCGTCCACGCGGCTCAGCGGGATCCCGCCGGCGTTCGCCAGGATTTTCAGGTGCTGGCGGGCCGAACGCGTCGGATGAAAGGCCTTGGCCTCCAGCAAAATGCCGATTACTTTTGACGGCTCGGTATAGCTATACAGATTTTTGCCATCGAACGACGTGCTGCCGCCGCCCTTATCCAGCCCCAGCATCAGCCGCATGGTCGTCGACTTGCCGGCGCCGTTCGGCCCCAAAAAGCCGGTCACCTTGCCGGTCTCCACCTCGAACGTCACGTCGTCAACGGCAACCTTCTTGCGATAGTGCTTAGACAGATGGGACGCCTTAATCATCCCTCCATCATACCAAATACTCGAGAACGACTTCACGCGCACCTTATAAAGTAGCCGGCAATTCTGTTATACTCGTCTCTGTTAGCATGCGATGAGGGGGTGTAGCTCATCGGTTAGAGCAGGCGGCTCATAACCGCTTGGTAGATGGTTCGATTCCATCCACCCCCACCATAGTTTCACTAGGGACGCTTCGCTCGTGTCTACAAAACATGCCACCGGCATGTTTAGGGTTCGATTCCATCCACCCCCACCAGTTTATTACTTGTTCACATTCCGCCGATTTTCTGTAATATTTCTCTTGGCAAAATATCGGGATTGTGATTACGCTCGAAATGTAAAAACATATTAGTCAATATATTTGACTTTTCCCTGCAATAGGTGTATATTGGCTTTAGATGAAATTAATAAATAAAAATGTAATAAACACATGCCCTCACACCCCGAAACACTAGAAGCAAACCAACTTGACGAGGAGCCTGAAGGGGCCCGCCGCAGCTACGCCGGCACATTCGATGAACTCTTGTCGCCAGAAGAAAGAGACCGTCTGGAAAGCATGCGCGCCAAAATAGACGAAGAACGCGAGCGGGCGCAGCTGGAAGGTGAAGTTACTTATGAACGAGCAGTAAAGAAAGAGGCGTCCGACGGCGTTGAAGCCGCCGCTAACGACTACGCCGCGGCGGCCCGTTTGCTTATTAACGCGGCAGCCGACGACATAGCGCTTAGTACCCGTGAAGAACCACGCGTACCAAATCCGGTCCAGTACTTAAAGATTTCCGACGCTTTAACCAAGCAGGCGGAGACCGTGGATGAAGATGAGCTCATGAACGACACCGAAGGTCGGCCTACGAACGCTCATGACTACCTCAGCGCGAAAGCGGTCAAGTTTTGGGACAAAGGCATCGACCTCTTGCTTAATGCCGACAGTCAGCCGGTAGAACTTCACGTACCGGACAATCCTGCCAGGTTCGTTGCCACAGCCGTCGCCAAAGCGGCCAAAGACATCGATGAAACGCAAGAATACGATGTGCTGGGCGACACCGCGGAGACCGAACTCGCCGAGCAATTGGAAGCCGGCGGCGCCAAAGAAATAAAAAGCCTGGTTTCCAGACGGCTTAAAAAGGAACAAGCCCTTCAGGTCGTAGGGCTTTCCAGCACCATCCTGCAAGGCAGGTTGACCGATTTTTATTCGCACGAGTTCAGCTTGACGTAGGCCCCGATAAGTTCACAGCATTCAGCAAACCTATAAGTTCGTCCGTGCTTCCGGCGCGCATCAGCCGTTCGCGCAGTTCTTTGGCGTGGTCGAAGCCGTTGACGTAGATTTTGCAGAATTTGTTGAGCGTCGGGATGGGGCGTTCGCGGTTCTGCCAGGTCGCGGCGAATAACTCCACGTGCTTCCGATACAGCGCGAGCCGCTGCTCGGGGGCGTACCTAGGCCACGGGCTTTGCTCGGCGAAAGCGAACGGGTCTTCAAAAACACCGCGGCCAATCATGATGCCGTCCAGGCCGTATTTTTCGGCCAGCTCAAGGCCGTGCCGGCGGTCCCGGACATCGCCGTTGCCAACCAGCAGCGTGCCGGGAGCGAGCCGGTCACGCAGCTCGCGAACTTCGCCTATCTTATCCCAATGGGCCGGCACCTTGCTCATTTCCCGGCGGGTCCGACCATGAATAGTTAACATGTTAAGTTTCTGCCGTAAGAGAAATTCCGGCCAAGTCAGGTCGATATCATTGAAGCCGAGGCGCGTTTTGACGCTTAGCGGCAGCTCGCCGCGCAAGCCTTCCCTGGCGGCTTCGATGATTTCTCCGGCCAGCTGGCGGTCGTTGATAAGCGCGCTGCAGGCGCCGTTCTTGACGACGGTCTTGTCGGGACAACCCATGTTCAGATCGACGCCGGCGAAATTGACGCCTGCCGGCAAGCCGAACCCGCGGGCGAAGGTGCCGTCGGCCAGCTGGCGAGCCGTTTTGTAAAAGTTTTCCGGATTTTTGCCCCAGATCTGCGCGATCAGCGGTCGCTCGGCAGGTGTGAAACGCAACTTTTTAAGCAGCTTGGGGCGGCCCGGGCTCTGCAGCCCGTCCACGTTCACGAACTCCGTAAAAAACAAATCCGGTGGCGCGCAGCCGGCCACCACCCGGCGAAAAACCGTGTCCGTCACGTCATCCAGCGGCGCCAGCGCGAAAAACGGCCGCGGCAAATCCTTGAAAATCATTACCGTCCATTATAAAGCATTCGGCCGTCTCGGGCCGAGCGCCGCCTTCGCTCTAAATGCCCGGCTCCAGACGAAATCCTGGTCGTCTGCAAAGAAAACTACGGCTCTGCGGTACGCCGAGCTATCACGCGACCCATCTCGGCGATGACCGCCTGTTCGACGATGTGCGGTCGGACGTTCGAACCGGCTTCGTAGCGGCGGGTGCTGCGCCGGGCGGCCATGCTGCCGAGCCGCTGGCGCATACTTTTGCGAGGGCCGGAGCCACTGTTAATTTCTGCCGCCCGCTCGATAAGGGCGGCATCTTCCGAGATCGGCGCGACGAGAGGATCTTCCTCCTCCGGGTTGTTGTTCCGGGGTTCTGGTATCTCTTCCATACGCCCTACTTTACCCGAACGACCTGACGCGTGACTGTAAAGAATTCAACTGCGAAAAGGAATCAAAGCTTATGCGGCTCCGCGGTGAGCTCTAGCTTGTTTTACCTCGTGAATGCTCTTCAACTGCTTCTCAAGTTTCTTCTGATAATCGCCGCGCGCCGTGTTTTTGCCTACTTCTTGGCGAACTTTAGTCCCGTAGAGGCCGAAGAAATCTTCCCACATGTTTCGCGCCCGAGCGTCAACCAAATGTCTCTGCATGAGTCTTTTTCGCCTCATAACGGCATAACCCGTCGCTTCCCAAAAGTTTGCTTTGGCAGTTTTAAGAAAACGGGCCGCGTTGTTCTCCGCCCCATCCCGGACTGTCGGCACGGCCGCGCGGTAGCGTCCGTAAATCGGACCGTTATGCCGATGTTCTCTGGAGGCCACTTGGAGGCCCTTTCTTTGGTTACGCAGACTAAGGGCGCTTAACGAGGTTAGCAATTGCTCGGCCCGTTCCTCCAAATCTTTCCACGTTCCCGGCTCTCCATACACCACTTCGTATGAAATCGGGTCACCCAGGAGTTTTTCCCGGGGTTCATCGGGGAAAATCTCTCCGGGGATTACCGCGTCTGGATCAACCGAGGTCAGGAATTGACCTTGATAATCAGACTCATTTTTTGGAACTTCCGCTGACATGAATATAAATACCTTCTCTTTACCGGCTGGCTATTGTACGACTAAATGCGATTTTTAGCAATGGAATTACCGGCGGTCGGCTTTGCCGCCCTTGATAACGGTGGGAGCGGAGCGATCATGTCCGAACGGCGTAACCTTTATATGATCAGGAACCCTGTCGGCATCGGCTATCCTTTTGTCTCGGGCCGTCCTTGCTTCCGGCCGGTCTCTCAGCGTGGCCTCGCGCCGGGCACCGGGCTCTGGCGTGTGGTTTTCATCGACCAGCTCAAGATGAGCAGTGCGCGCTACCGGTGATTCGCCCATGGCTCGCACGCGCTCTATCGTTTCCGGGAGAGTTTCGGCCGTGTCATACCCAAGGTCGCGGAGCGTCTCATCATCGACTCCGCGATTTACGTTCCAGTTATCGCGGGCTGCCTGGATAAGTTCGTGCTGAGATGGAATTTCGGCCATAACAGATAGTATTATATCACGCTTATGCAATATTTGCAATAAACGCCTGCGTCTGTCGTGGCTGGCTTATTCCCAGCGGAAGACACGGAAAGCGACGGCGTAGATGATGATCGTCCAGGCGGCCATGATGCCAAGCTGCGAGCCGAGGCTGAAGAGCGACTGGCCTTCGGTAGCGATCAGGCGAGCGCCGTCGATTACCGGCGTCAGCGGCATAAAGGTAGTAACGTGCTGCAGCCATTCCGGCATCAGAAAGCGAGGGAAAAAGACGCCGGTCAGGAACATCATCGGAAAGACCACGATGTTGGCCAGCGGCGCGGCCTGTCGCTCGTTCTTAGCCCAGCCGCCCACGGCCAGACCGATACCCAGGATCATGATGATGCCGAACGCCAGAAAAAGCGCCAGCTCGAAGTAATTCCCCACTACTTTCAGGTTGAAGACCAGGATAGCCACGATGAACATGGCGGCCAGCGACATCAGCCCGACCACGGCGTTGCCGAGCATCGTCGACATGAAATACTGCCAGACCCTGAGCGGCGTGGTGTGCAGCCGGCGCAGGATGCCCATCTTTTTAAGTTCCGGAAAGACGTTGATGGGGCCGAAGATGCCGGCGCCCAAGATGGCGAAGCCAAGCAACCCGGTAAAGGTGTAATCGAACTGCGACAGACTGCGAGTATTGGTTTGTTTCTGCGTGACTGAAAATGGCGTCGGCGTCTTTGTCAGCTTATTGTTGATTGATTCGAACTGCGCCTGCAGTACCGACGTCAACGTCTGGGCCGCCGAGGCGTTGTTTTCCGTATAATGAACTATCGCTCGGCCCGAAGGAATGCCGTTCTTGGCATTTTTGACGGTGCCGAAGCTGGCCGGCAGCTCGATAGTGGCGTCCAGCTGTCCCCGGCTCATTTGCTCGTTGGCCTGTTTGAAATCGGTAACCTCATGATTGACCTTGAAGATTTTTTCGGAATCAATCTGCTTGACGAACTGACGGGCGAACTGCGAATGCGAGTCATTAATGACCGCCACGTTGAACGAAGTACTTGAATTTTTGCCGAAGATGCCGCCGAAAACGAACAGGAAGATCAACGGGAACAGGAACGTGAAGAACAGCGCCGTACGGTCGCGGAACAGCCGCCGCATATTAATGACGAAAAAGGTCCAGACGGTAAATAATTTGCGCTGCCAGTCGCGCTGTTGTGGCTTCATCCTCTCAGCTCCTTGCCGGTCAGGTCGATGAAGACGTCTTCCAGGTTGGCTTGCTCGACCGGTTGTTCCTTGTGAAAACCGCGTTTTAAAAGTTTTTTGATGAGGTTTTGCGGCGTATCGATGGTAATGATTTTGCCGTTGTCCATGATCGCCACGCGGTCGCAGAGAATTTCGGCCTCGTCCATGTAATGCGTGGTGAGGATAACGCTGATGCCGCGGCTCTGGACTTCGCGCACCAGATCCCAGAGGTTGCGGCGGGCCTGCGGGTCAAGGCCGGTGGTCGGTTCGTCGAGGAAAAATATCTTCGGATTATGCACCAGTGCCGCCACGATGCTGAAGCGTTGCCGCTGGCCGCCCGAGAGGTTTTCGACATAGCTGTCGGCTTTGTCGCCCAGCTGGACTTCATCCAGGAACTTCTTGGGATCGACGCGCTCGCCGTAAGCGGCCGCGAACATGCTGATGAGCTCAGTCAGCTTAGTTTTGTCCTGAAAGCCGGGGGTCTGCGGCTGCACGCCGATCACGCCGCGGATCTCAAAAGGGTTGCTGGCCACGTCCACGCCGTCGATGGTGGCGCTGCCGCCGTCGATCTCACGCAGCGTCTCGATCATTTCCAGCGTAGTGGTCTTGCCGGCGCCGTTGGGCCCCAAGATGCCGAAAATTTCGCCCTTCTTAACCTCGAAGGAGATGCCGTCGACGGCCGGCTTGCCATCGTAGACCTTCTTCAGTTTTTTGACTTTCAGAATCGCGTCGGCCATATGTAGCTTTAACTATAACACTATAAACTTAACATGTTAAGCATTGTATAAAAATACCCGGCCTCTCTCGAAGCCGGGTAACTTTTTTGTAACTTTTTAAGGGTGTTACTTGCGCTTAACGGTCAGGAAGCCATTGCGCGGATTTTCGTTCACTTCCATGCCAGCCGGCAGATCGGTGCCTTCTGGGCGTTCGTCCTTGCTGAAGTAGTAAATAGTTTGCTGTTTACCACCGCGAAGCGTGACGTTCTTAGAATTTAAGTAGTACGTTACACCTTTAGAGTTAGTGTGCTTATATGCCATTGCTGACTCTCCCTCTTCTTACCGTTATTAGTGTACCCCTAACATACTCTGATGGGTTTTCACTTGTCAACCCTTGAAGCCTTAATCGAACCGGTTTCGACTAACATCGGTAAGCATGAGCTTTATTGACGTAACGCCGGCCGGGCCGCTGCCGGTATGCCTGACGCGCCGGTAGCGCCAGCATGAGCATTTTCTATTGCGCTGCCAAGGGAGCTGTATTACACTATGTCAGTAACCATAAAAACTATAAGAGGTGGAGAAGAGAAAGTATGGATTTTACAAACCGCGGTCCGCAGCCCCAATCGGCAGCTCCGGCACCAGCTCCAAAAAGTAAGCGAGGGCGCGACAACGGCAAGTGGAAGCGCATCGGCGTCACTCTCATCGGCGCAGTGTTAGTCATTCTGATATTGGCGGTAATCGCCCTAATCAGCTTCGGCGGCCCGAAGAGTGAAGATAAGTACGTTGATTCCTCGAAATTGCAGGCCGTGTTCCTGAACACCGGCCAGGTCTACTTCGGCAACGTGAAAGCACTGAACAACAAGTATTTCGTGCTGACCAACATCTATTACCTGCAAGCTAGCAACAGCAACGGGTCAAGCTCCAGCAGCAACAGCTCCAGCAGCAACAACAACATCACCTTGGTGAAGCTCGGCTGTGAATTGCACGAGCCGTACGACCAGATGGTCATTAACAGCGATCAGGTTACCTTCTGGGAGAATCTCCAGGACGGCGGTCAGGTGGCTAAGGCCGTCAAGACCTTCGAGCAGCAGAACCCGAACGGCCAGAAGTGTGCCGATCAGAGCAGCAGCGCCAGCACCAACTCCAGCAGCGCCGCTCAGAACGCCGGCTCGAACAACAGCTCTTCCAGCAACTCCAATTCGAGCAGCAATAACAGCTCGAACTCGAGCAACTCCGGCTCTAACCAATAAACTCGGTTAGCGAGCTTGCTAATAACCCCTCTCACGCGGAGGGGTTATTTTTATATTGCTGAGGGGGCCACTGGCCACTCTCGGCAAGTAGTGCGTTACACGCGGGCCGGCTGACGCCGGTCCGGTTGCACTACGCCTGACCCTACTTGCCGAGAGTGGCCAGTGGCCCTTCGCTTTCTATAATCTTTAGGCGACGTGACGCTTGAACCAGTGGTTGACCGCGAAAGCGGCGACGAACAGCAGCCAGCCGAGCGCGGCGACTAACAAGCTCCAGCCGGCCAGGTCTGGCGACCAGCTGGGCGAAGCGAAGCTGAATTTGTAGAGCGCGTCGGGGATGTCGGCCGGCGCCGCGGTGCCACCATGTGACTGCACATACTGCTCGATGCACGGCACACGGTTATGACCCGAAAAATCGACGGAATCCTGCTGCTCGCAATATTTTTGAGCCTCGGTGTAGAGCTGGTCGCCATTTTGCTTCTGCTCCTCCGCCTGAACCAGCCGGTCGTAAGTGTATTTGAGCTGGATCGGCGGGTAGACGGCGTTCGGGCCGCTGCTCAGGTTGGTGTTCATGTGCGCCGTCACGTAGGCTTGCAGATCGTGCAGCGCGCCGCTCACGTCGCCATCATTTTTATCGGCCGCGTAGACGGCGTCGCGCAGCTTGACCATATGTTCGTTGTTGGCCCTGAGCGCGAAAACACAGACCACGGTGCTAACCATGGCGACAATCAAGAAATATCCCGGCTTGACGGCCCGTAGTCTGGTCCAAACGTGATGAAGGTAACGCTTATTCATTCAGTATGATTATATCCTACGCCGCTACGGTATAATTTAAAGTGATGCCTAAACAATCGATGCATATTTATTTTTCGGGGATCGGCGGCGCCGGTATCGGGCCGCTGGCGCAGATTGCTCATCAAGCGGGCTATCAAGTGTCCGGCTCCGATAAGCAGGACTCGCAGTACATAGAGTATCTGAAAAAACATGGCATTACCGACATTCACATCGGCCAGACGCGTGAGGCTATCGCCAAGGTGCACGACGCCCGTCCGATCGATTGGTTCGTGTACACCTCCGCCCTGCCGTTGGAAAACCCGGACGCGCCGGAACTGGTTTTTTGTCGCGAGCAAGACATCAAGACCTCCAAGCGCGACGAGCTTTTGAACCAGATCTTAGAGGAGCAGAAACTTAAACTGATCGCCATCGCCGGCACGCATGGCAAGACTACGACTACCGCCATGATGGTCTGGCTTTTTAAGAAACTCGGCATTCCGGTCAGTTATCTGCTGCCGGCCAAGACGAACTTCGCGGAGATGGGCGAGTTCGCCGAAGGTTCGGAATATTTTATTTATGAATGTGACGAGTTCGACCGCAATTTTCTGGCCTTCAACCCATTCATCAGCATCATCACCGGCGTCAGTTGGGACCATCACGAGATTTTTCCGACGCGCGAAGACTACCAGGACGCCTTCCGGGAGTTTATCGAGCAGTCTGAGTGGCTGGAGATTTGGCAGGATGACGCCGATTACCTGGGTCTGGCGCCAAACGATCACCACGCCGTGATGGACGCCGGCGATCCCGAAATCGACAAGTTGAAACTGCTCGGCCGCTACAACCGACTGGATGCCTGGCTGAGCGTGAAGGCCGCCCGGCAGCTGACCCGGAAGCCGCTCGAAGAACTCATCAAGCTAATCGACGATTTTCCCGGCCTGTCGCGGCGCATGGAAAAAATCGCGCCGAACCTTTACAGCGATTACGCCCACACGCCGGAGAAAATCCGCGGCGCCATGAGCGTGGCGCTTGAAATGGCCGCCGAAGCCGGCCAAAAAGTGGTCGTGGTATACGAGCCGCTGACCGACCGGCGCCAGCACTATATGATCGACGCTTATCAGGATTGTTTCGACGGCGCGGCCAAGCTGTACTGGCTGCCAAGCTACCTGGCGCGCGAAGATCCGAAGCAGCGCATCATTCCGCCGATCGAACTGATTACTCATTTGAGCGACCCGTCGATCGCCGAGGCCGCCGAACGCAACGCGCACCTCAAACATGTCGTCGAAAGACACCTGAAGGCCGGCGACATGGTGGTCTGCATGGCCGGCGGTGGCGGCGGCAGCCTGGACGACTGGCTCCGCGAAGAATTTAAAAGCTAGTCCCAGCCGAACTCGGCGTATGTCTTGTCCGCTTTGATGGCGGCCAGTACTTCACGCGTGCTCGGCGTCAATTTTTCAGGCAGCTCATCAAGGCTGAACCAACGGATTTCGTCGTGCTTATCGGGTTCGGCGTTCACCGCCTCGCCTCGCCAGCCCACAACTTCGAAACAAACGCCTATGCGGACCTCGTCAATATCCGGTTTAAACTCGTGCAGCGTCACCGCGTGGTGGAACTGGTCGCGCGTGACTTCGAGGCCGACTTCTTCTTCGAGCTCGCGCTGAGCGGCCCGGGTGAAGCTTTCATTTTTCTCGACATGGCCGGCCGGCAAAGCATAGTGCCCGTCCATCCAGCCGGTATGGCTGCGCAAAACGAACAGCACTTTACCGCGGCGACGCACCAGCATAAGAACGGCTGGTATATTGGTGGTTCCGCTCATCGGTTGTCGCCCGAGCCGCCAAGCACGCCGCGTTTTTTGCGGCTTTGCAATTTATCTAAATTTTGCTGAGCGATGGCGTCCATGGAAACGCCGAGCTGATCGGCGAAAACGGCCAGGTACCACAGCACGTCGCCGATTTCTTTGGCCAGTTCCTGCTTGTCTTCTTCCGAAACTTCACCTTTTTTGTCGCGGATGATCTTTTTGACTTTTTCGGCGATCTCTCCGGATTCACCGTTGATGCCGAGCACCCAGTGCAGCAGATCCTTGAACTCATCGTCGGTTGACAGTACGGTTGTCAGCGCCTGTTTCTGGTAATCGTCGAACTTCATTTACAGCTCCCTTCCTGATTCACTTATAGTAACAGCTCCCTGCCGGACGATCTCGATAGCGTCGTCGACAATGCGGATAATGGTGGACGGTTTCCGCCCTAACAGATCGCCGCCGTCAGCGTAAAAATCCGGCCCGTCGCCGAAATATTTTTTAGCCTCGCTTATGGTGTTGGCCGGCGGCTGACCCGGCTGGTTGGCGCTGCTGGTAAGCAGCGGCCCGGTTTCGGCCAGCAAGGCCTGCAGGTTCTTGTCGCCGGGAAGACGCACCGCCAGGCTCATCTTGCCGCGGTGCAGATAACTGAGCGCCGGGTCGGCGCACGGAATGATGACGCTGACCGGACCCGGCCAATACCGCTCGACGGCGGTCAGGTAGCGACGCTTCAAGCCCAGTGCTTCCAGCTGGTCGATGTCGGCCGCGATAAGCGTGCCCGGCTTGTTTTCGCGCCGTTTCAACTGATATAAGCGTTCGGCCGCATGCTTGTCTCCGGCCCGCGCCACCACGCCATATACCGTATCGGTCGGGATGACGCCAACAGCGCCTTCGTTTTTTAGTTGACGGGCGATCAGGGCTATATCCATACGCCACCCATTGTAACGCACCGTTTATTTATTGGTCTGGACGTAGGCGTAGACCGCTAAAATAGCCAGTCCGAAGATGACGATGACCGTGGCGGTGATAGCCAAACCGACGCCACTGCCGGCGGTTTCTTTCGGCTTGGCAGGAGCGTGTGCCGGCGGTTTCGCCGAAGGATGAGCATTTTTAACGGGTTTCCCGTCTGATTTGTGATCGGTATCAGCTTGCTGGGCCCGCTTGTCGGCGGCGGCGAGCGCATCAACCGGATCAATTTCAGCTGCCGGAGCTTGGACGGCGGCTCCGGCGGGATCTCCGGTGGAAACCCCGGCGGTTGAAGCTTCACGCCCGGCTTCCTTTTCGGGGGGCGGCGCGACCACGTCCATCACGGGCGTTGGAGCGCCTGCGGGTACGATTGCTTCTGCCATGATTTTCGTCTCCGTTTTATTGATTACATTTTAACATAAACGTTAAAGGCTCAGCGTTGCGCCATGCCTATGAATCATACCCTCCTCGACCAAGCTGGCGATTACGCTGTCGAGGCGCTCATCATTGATTTCCGCCCGCAGGTCTTCAAGCCGGCGCGATCCGTCGCCAAGCATACGCAGTACATGGCCGCGGATTTGCCGCCTCGAGCCTTCGAACCTCGATTGTTTGGCATAGGTTTTGCTGCGGCGGTTCGGATTGCCGATCGTTTTCTTGAGGTATGTGCCGTAATCCATCAACGCCCAATACCATTCGCGGTAATGTCCCTCGGGCAAAGCAGCTTTTATCAGCTCCACGATGTCTTTATCTGAAATATCCATTCGATCGTTAAAAAAGTGGTGGATGAAAACGGTGCGGATGTTGGTTTCCACGAACACTACCGGTTTGTCGAAAGCATACGCCAGAATGGCGCTAGCCGTGGCGTGACCGATCCCCGCCAGCTTGGTCAGTTCGGCTTCGCTATCTGGAAAACGGCCGCCGTAATCTCGCACGAGCTGCCCGGCCGCCTGCCACAGAAATTTGGCGCGGCGGTTATAGCCCAGCCCGTTCCAGGCACGCAAAACGTCGCCGAGCGGCGCGGCCGCCAGTGTCGCCGCAGACGGGAACCGCTCCAAAAATGCCCGATATTTCGGGATGACCCGGCTAACCTGTGTTTGCTGCAGCATCAGTTCGCTGACCATGATTTTGTACGGGTCGAACCCTCCGCCGGCTTCCGGGCGGCGCCACGGTAGATCGTGCCGGGCCAGCCGGTCGTACTGTCGCCAGACCGTATTTTGAAAATCTTGCCTATCCGTTTCGTCCATTGCTCTTACTCATTGTATTATTAATCCAGCGATGATTCAGTATTTTCTGCGGCAAGCCAAGCGCTTCGCGGTGCTGGTGCCTGGCATTGTTATTGCCTATTTTTCGGTTCGGAATATTTTTCCGTACTTTGACAACCGCTTACCTCTGAGTGTGGCCATTCTGGCGACTTACGCGCTTGGCGCTTACGTGCTGGTGCCTGGCATCATCCGTCTGTTTCGGATTATCTTTCCGCCCCGGCACCTGCCGCTGTACTGCGTGACGCCGGACGGCTTCGCGTCCGACCCGCTGAACGTCGGCATTATCGCTACCCGCCGGGAGCTCATAAGCGTTATGGAGCAAACCGGCTGGCACATGGCCGACCCGCACACACCGCGCAACGTGGCGCAGGCCATTCTCAGCACCCTCGCCCGACGGACATATCATAACGCGCCGGTGAGCAGTCTGTACCTATTCGGGCGCAAGCAGGATGTGGCCTTCGAGATCCCGACCGGCGGCGTCGGCGGTCGGCATCATGTGCGCTTTTGGGCTACCACTTACCACCGTGATAGGGGCCGGCTCAGTATCCAAGGCATCCATTGGTCACATCGCCGACAACATTTGCAGCGTGATAATTTGCTGTGGGTCGGCGCCGCTTCGTTGGATAAAGGCCTGAATTTCATTCGCCACAATTTGCAGTTGACCCATATGATCGACGCCGACACCGACCGGGAGCGGGAGCTGATCGTCCGTCGGCTGCGCCGGGAGAACCGCGTGGAAAGCACCGAAAAAATCCGGTTGGATAATCCGTATCGTCTGGTCAACCGCACCTGGCTCGGCAGTCTGCATGCCGACGGCGTCATGACGGTCGTGAAACTGAAAAAGCAGCGGTCAAAAAGTAAACGGCCCTAGAGCCCGCCATAACCGTAGCCATAATTATCGAGCCGCGGCACCGGCTTGTAGTAGTAGCCTATCTTGAACGGCTGCTGGCCGGTTTTCAGCCCGTTGGCCGGCGCAATATATAGGTCCGTGCCGCCCTGCGACAGCAGCACGTAGTCGTCGCTGAACCAGCCGTACGGCTGATAACCGCCCAGCCCGTTCAGCACTTCGCCGTGCTGCGCGGCATTATCGCCGACGAACAGGTTGGTCTGACCGTTTTGCTGATCGGTCCAAAACGTCCGCTTGCCCGAAGGCGACAACAAATAGGTCGGGTACGACCGCAGGAACGTCGAATGGTCGATGCTCACCGTGTTGACGGTCTGGTTGGCGAAATTGTAGTAAGTGGTCGCGTTCTTGGCGCTGCTGTAGGTTTCGTAATACACCGCTTGCGGCTGATAATGTGCCGCCAGCACATAATTCAGGCCGGCCGATGGATACGTTTGATAGTCTTTTTTATTTTGTCCGTCCGGCTCGACCGCTCGGATACTGGCGTTCTTGCCGCCTAGGTCGCCGCCGCCGGAATACCACTGCGTGTTGTAAACCAACAAATTATCGAGCACGTAAAAGTCGTAAAACTCCTGAGCGACATAACCATTGTCGCCGTTTTCGGCCCGGCTTTGATCGAGCTGATTGAGCTGCCGGTGGTCGGCATCGTAACTTCTAACCGTTTCATGACCGGTCTGGGACTGCGGCACGGTAGCGCTCACAAAATCGTACATAAAGTCGTGCCCCGACCAGCCTATCAGATTGAAGTTGCCGTTATTGCCATCGAACTCGGTAACCTTATCATCGTCGGTATCGATCAGATAGAGCGCCGGCCGGGCGCCGCCACGATTACTTTTAAGTGCCAGATAGCGCCAGTCGCGCGTCGCCAGCAGGCTGGTAGTCGTCGGATCCTCCTTGCCGGTGCCGGCAAGCACCGTCTGACGATCGGAGCCGTCCAGGTTGCTTTTAACGACATCGATCGTGCCGCCGACGTTGGACAAGAAGTAAATCTGCCCGGCCGGGACCAGCTTGAAGCTATTGGCCGGCACCACGCTGTTCGTCACCTGGATCGTCACCTTGGCCGAATTGTAATTTTTAAGGCTGACGGTGGCGCTGTCGGTGGCCGCCGACGCCGGCAGCACGATGGTGGCTTTGCCGTGTGCGTCTGTCTTGATGGTCGTCTTCAGCGCCGTGATCCGAGCATTGGCCAGCGGCCGGCCGGTAAACAGATTGGTTACCGTAATCGGCACCTGGCGGCCGGTAGCCACCAATTTAACGCGGCGTTTGGCCGACGAACCCAGCCCTACGAACGTTTTAGCGTCGTATGTCTTGTAATACTGTTTACTGACCGCGAACGTCGCGTTGCCGGGTGGTACTTTGAGCGTCGCCGCGCCATTGGCGTTCGTTTCCGCTACCGCGCCGTGCAAGCTGACTTTAGCGTCGCTGACCGGCGTATTCGTCTTGCTGTCGATCACTATTACGCTGACCTGTTTTTTGATGACCAGCCCGAGCAGCTTGTAGCGTGTTACCGGCAGCGCGAAAGCCACAATTATAAGAATAGTAATGATAGCCCATAACCGCCGGCTCTTAAGCAGCCTTTTCAGTTTGTCTTTCCAGCCGGGCCCGCCTGGTGGCCGGCTATGCTTGCGGCCCAAGGCGTCTTGGACGGCCAGCATGGTGTCGGCCTCACGGGCGGCGATGTCATCCACGGCCTGATCAGTGTCGGCGTCTTCGACCTCGGCCGTTCGGTCGCCGGGTGAGCGCTCGGTACCGGGCAACCCCCGAGGGTCGGTTGCCGGTGCTTCTTCGTCGGGCACTCCATTCGACGTCTCGGTCGACCTTTCATTTTCCGCCTCAGACACCGGTATTTTTCTGGATGGCGCGGTTTCCTCGGATGATTTGGCCGGCTTTTTGGCCGCATCGGTATTCACGCCACTGGCACCGGCTGCCAGCTCGGGCGCCGTGGAGGGCGCGCCGGCAGCAGCCGAGCGCCCCTCGGGAGGCGTCTCTTCGGATGCGGGCGGTTGGTTGGTTTTTTTGCGGGCCATCGTACTTATCCTTAAGATCTAACCCCTAGTCTAACAAAAAACCGGCGATCTCGGGTCGCCGGTCACTCGCCATATCGCTAATTATCCCAGGTGGCGCAACAAGCCCAAAGCCAGCGCGTTCAAACGTTTTTTAGGACCGGTGCGAAAAAACATGCCGCTTTAAACCTCTTTGTTTTATTAAGCTTACGCCTATCGTAGCGCTCCATTTATTAACCGTCAAGGATATAATGGAAGCCATGTCCATAGCAAGTCCGGCCGAATTGAAAAAAGCCGCCGGCCATCTATCGAAGCACGATCCGGCGCTAGCGCCAATTATCAAACAGGCAGGATCAGCGACCTTCGGGCCGCACGATGATTATTACGGCGCGCTGGTCAATTCAATCATCGGCCAGCAACTGAGCGTTAAAGCGGCGGCTTCCATAAAGTGCCGTTTTCAGGCCCTGTTCGGCGGCAAGCTGCCGACGCCGGCCGAGATCCTGGAAAAATCCGAGGACGATTTACGTGCCGCGGGCTTAAGCCGGCCAAAGATCAAATACATCCGCGACTTAGCCGAGCACATTCTCGATGGCAAGCTCGACTTTGGGAAACTTAACATGTTAAGTAATGAGAAGATCGTCGCTGAACTGACAGACGTAAAAGGCCTCGGTGAATGGACGGCGCACATGTTCCTGATGTTTTGCATGGGTCGGCTCGATGTATTGGCCCACGGTGATCTGGGTATCAGAAACGGTATCCGCCGCCTGTATGACTTGCCGGACTTACCCAGTCCGCAGACGGTCGACGAAATCGCGCTGCTGAACGGCTGGCACCCTTACGAATCGGTCGCCTGCTGGTATGTCTGGCACTCGCTGGACAATGCGCCGGCCTAAACCCGGCATCTTTTACCGCCATCCTTTTGCCGCCGATTCGGCCGGGCTCAGCTGCTTAGCGATTGACGGTAGACATATCCGGGTAGCGCTCGCCGGCGGTGGCACCTTTGGGCGCGGCTTCATCCAGGCGCTTCAGGTCTTCATCGGTCAGCTCTACATCGACGGCGCCGATATTTTCCTCTAGATAGTTGACGTGGCGCGTGCCTGGAATCGGCACGATGTCATCGCCTTGGGCCAGTACCCACGCCAATGCTAACTGGCCGGTGGTACAGCCCTTTTCCGCGGCGATTTGATTGACCCGCTCTACAAGTTCAAGATTTTTTTGAAAGTTCTCGCCTTGGAAGCGCGGATTGTGGCGGCGGAAGTCATCCTCGTCGAAATCATCGGGCGATTTGATCTGGCCGGTCAGGAAACCGCGGCCTAGCGGGCTGTAAGCCACGAAACCGATGCCGAGTTCGCGCACGGTAGCTAGAATTTCATCTTCCGGATCACGCGACCACAATGAATATTCGGTTTGCAGGGCGGTGATCTTATGCACCTTGGCAGCCCGGCGGATGGTTTCCGGCGCCGCTTCGCTCATGCCGATATAGCGCACTTTGCCCTCTTCCACGAGCTTGGCCATCTCACCGATAGTGTCTTCGATCGGCACGTCCGGGTCGACACGGTGCTGGTAATACAGATCGACGTGATCGACACCCAAACGCTTCAGACTGCCTTCAATCGACTTGCGCACGTATTCCGGCCGGCCGTTGACGCCGCCTGTACGGTTACCGTTCTCGTCTACCTCGTTGCCGAACTTAGTGGCCAAAACCACTTGGTCGCGGCGGCCTTTGATGGCTTTGCCCACCAGTTCTTCGTTCGTCCACGGCCCGTACATGTCAGCCGTGTCGAGCAGCGTGACGCCATTATCCAGCGCGTATTGGATCACTTTGATCGATTCGTTGTCGTCATGCGCGCCATAAAAAGCGCTCATGCCCATGCAGCCGAGTCCGATAGCCGAAACTTCCAGGTCGCCCAGTTTGCGTGTTTGCATAGAAATATCTCCCTTCCGGTTAGATTATTTCTTATACTATACAAAATATATCGACTGGCCGTCTGTAATATTGGCCACTGCAACTTTGCTTTTTGAGCTCCGATATGTTTAGATAGCGAGAACGTGGCGGTCACGCGAAGAGCCATGCGCCCCGTTCGGCGAACGACATGGCGGTGACACCAAGGGCCACTACAGAACGGATCTTCATCAATCTAAACGGAGATTTCGTTATGGCACATCAAAGTACCAGCGCGCAAGAGGCCAAAAGGGACGAATACTCGCTGAAGTATTGGCGCTCGTGGGGCTCCTGGTTCAGCTGGGGCTCACCGGTCGGCTTGGGATTGTTCTTCATCTCAATCGCCTTCAGCCTCTGGCTGCTCAGCCAGGCCTTCGGCTGGAACTAAAATCCGGCCCACGAAAAAACACGGCCATTCAAGTGGTCGTGTTTTTATTTATTTTAAGGGCTCAAGCGGTTGATGTCGCGGGGGAAGAGGATGGCTTCTTTGACGTTGTTCAGGCCGATGGCTTTTTCGGTCAGGCGGTCGATGCCGAAGCCGAAGCCGGCGTGCGGCGGCAGGCCGTGTTTGAAGGCGCTGAGATAGGGCGCGAAGCCGGGACTTTCCGGATCGATTCCGGCGGCTTTCATTTGCTCCAGCAGGTTTTCGTGACGGTGTTCGCGCTGCGGCACGGTGGAGATCTCGATGCCGCGGAACAGCAGGTCGGCCGAGCGGGCCGAGCCGTCCTCACCTGCCATGTGATAGAATTTCATCTTGCTTTTCGGCAGGTCGGTGGCGAAGACCGCCTCGCAGCCGTCGTGTTTCTTGGTATACTCGCAGATCCAGCGCTCCTCTTCCGGCGTCAAGTCGGTTTCCTGACTGGTGTCCTTGCCGGTCTCCTTCTGATACATTTCATGGATCTGTTTCATGGAATAGCGGGGAAATTCCGGTTTGAGCGTCAGTTCCGGGGCACGCAGCTTTTTCAGGTCTTCGCCGTGTTCTTTGTAAAGTCGCGTCAGCACACCATAGACCAGTTCTTGAAGCAGTTTGAGGATGTCGTCGTGGTCGATGAAGCCCATTTCCACGTCAAGCATGGTGACTTCGGAGACGTGGCGCGTGGTGGCGCTCAGTTCGGCGCGAAAAGCCGGACCGATCTCAAATACTCGCTCGAACACGCCGACCATGATCTGCTTGTAGAGCTGCGGGCTCTGGGCCAGCGTGGCTTCTTTGCCGAAATAATCCAGTTTGAAGACCTCCGCGCCGCCCTCGGCCGCGCCCGCCACCAGCTTGGGCGTGTTGATTTCCACGAAATCACGTTCATATAAAAACTCGCGGATATAGCGCAGCAGGTCGCTGCGAATTTTGAAAATAGCCGTCTCATGCAGGTTGCGCAGGCCGAGCACGCGGTGGTCAAATAGCGTGTCGAGATTGTCTGGTTTGTGGCTGAGCGGCTTGTCGATCTCGATCGGCGGCTCGTCGGTCACCGGTACCATGACAGTCAATTTGGCGTCATGTAGTTCGGCGCCACCCGGGGCGCGCGGCTCTTCCACGGCCATGCCGTCCACGGCCAGCACCGTGCCGATCTGCAGACCGCGCAGCTTTTCAACCTCGTCTTTATCATCAATTACGACCTGTACGATGCCGTGTCGGTCGCGCACGTTTATGAAGGTCAGGCCGCCGAGCAAACGCTTCTTGTGCAGCCAGCCTTCGATATGGACGGTTTTACCGACGTGCTGTTTGACGTCGTCACTTAGAATTCTCATAATCCTGGTTATTTTACCACTTAGCTATCTGTTTTAACAGGGGTGTTCTGCGGCTTGTCGTTTTTTTCTGCCGAATCAGGGGCTTCGGAGTCCTCTGTCGGCTCTTCAGCTTCCGGCTGTTCCGAGGTCTTCTCTTTCCTTCCGGCCGACCGCGGATGGCGTAGGGCCACGGCGGCTTTCTCGCTGTATTGTTCGAAGTCTTCACCCGGCACATGCCCGAGCAGCTGCCGTAAAATGGCGTCGATCGATATGATGCCGACGTAGTCCGCCGAGCTGTCGACCACTACGAACAGCGGGCAATTGGTAGTAAAGAACGCGTGCAGCGCCTGGTCGAGCGGGTCGTTTTCGTTCAAATAATATACTTCTTTGTCCATCAGGTTTTTAACCTGACCGTTGCTGCGCAAGCTCAATCGCTTGAAGGCCAGCAGGCCCACGAAATCGCCCTTGGCGCTTTCGCGTACCAGCAGATAGCCCTGCCCGTTTTTGTGCAGCTCATCGATCAGTACCGGCCCGACGGTGTCGCCGGCCAGCGCCGTCTTCACTTTTTTGCGCGGCGTCATCACGTCGCGCACACGCAGCTCGCCGAAACTGAGCGCGCGTTTGGCGATTTCCAGCTCTTCATCGCGCAGCCGGCTGTCCGACTGGCGCTGCTGCTGTTCGATCAGTTCAAGCAGATCTTCCCGCTCGAACAGGCCGGTGTGCGCCTCGGCGGTGTAACTTTTTTGCGCCAGGGCCGTGCCGCGGCTGAGTGGCCGATGCAGGTAGCCCAGCAGCCAGACGATCGCCGGCGTCACCAGACTGGTCAGATTCATGCCTAATTTGGTAACCCGGCTGGAAGGCAGCCAGGAATTTACCGCCCAGAGCAGTATGATGATGGCGATAAAACCCAACCAGGCCGGGGCGACATTCACCAGCACCACGAAGGCGCCGGCCGTCGCCAAGCCGATCCAGATCCAAAGCAGGCCGCGCAGACTGCCGCCGTAAGCTACCGCCGGATAGAGCCGGACGGCCAGCGGGTCGTGCGCTTCGGCCCGACGCTTTAGTTCGCGCGCCGGCAGGTAGTAGTACGTCTTACGCGCCACCACGCCGTAAATAGCGATGAGCAACAGGATAACGGCCGCCGGATAACTGTTCATGCCCCTTTAGCTTATACGTCCGCGCCGCGATTGAAAAGTCAGCAATCTCAAAGCTATATATTGTATACTGGTTCTACATAAAGTGAATCAGGAGTTTTACGGGCATGTCCAAACAATTTTTGGCGATATTGGCAGTAATTATCATCGTGTTGATCGGCGTTTTCGCGCTGACCGGCAATAAATCGTCGAACAATTCCAAGTCAAGCGGCGGCACGCCGACCAGCCATGTCGAAGGCGAAGGCAAATCCGACGTGACCTTAGTGGAATACGGCGATTACGAGTGCCCTTACTGCGAGGAATATTACCCGATCGTCAAGCAAGTGCAGACCGAATTCAACGACCAGATCACTTTCCAATTCCGTAACTTCCCGCTGACTTCCATTCACCAGAACGCCTTTGCCGGCGCCCGTGCCGCCGAAGCGGCCGGTTTGCAGAATAAGTTCTGGCAAATGCACGACTTGCTGTACGAAAACCAGAACCAGTGGGCTCAGGCTAGCAACCCGACGCAGTATTTCAACCAGTACGCGCAGCAAATCGGCCTGAACGTTACGCAATTCAAGAAAGATTACTCCTCGACCAAGGTCAACGACCTGATCAACGCCGACATGGCCGCCGGCAACAAGCTCGGCATCAACGCCACGCCGACTTTCCTGCTTGACGGCAAGCAGATTAACGTCAGTGCCAGCGTGTCGTCGTTCGAAACTCAAATCAAGAGCGCCATCGCCAAGAAGAGCGGCAAATCAAGCAGCGGCACGCCCAGCACCGGCACCACCAGCCAAAGCACCGAGACCAAATCCACCGACAAACCTCAGTAGTGCAGATATTCGCGCCAGGCGGGTTTTTCGACGCGCACGGCCACTTTCTGAGCTGACGCTCTGGCGATTTTTACTTTTACGGACACCTCGTTCACCTCTCGATTGACGGCCGTGGGCCGCCATCACTTTTTGTTTTGATTATTTTTGTCTCCCGGACCGCGGCATCGCGGCCAAAAGCAGGTCTCTATCGTACCAAGCCGCTTATGGCTTGTCAACGCCGGCGGTCTCGGTCAGCGAAATGTACAACCAATTTTGATTGCTGTATTGCTCGACGCTTTTCAGCAAGCCCCGAATCGACTGCCGGCGCCGCAGCGCGCTGCGGACTTTGCCCGAGGAAATATCAGGCGCGTAGCTGTTTATGACACTGTAGGCCCGCGGCACAATCGGCCAGCCGCCAATCAATTCGTGAATGTCCGCGCTATCGTCTTGCCAGCGGCAGCCCACGACAAGTTCGGCCTGACTCAATAATCGCTCGGCCTGCGGCCACGACGGCAAGTTGCTGATGGCATCTGAACCGAACAGAAAAGCCAGTTGGTGGCCGCGGAATCTGGTCTGCAGCTTCGGCAAAGTGCGAGCCACGCTAAAGCTGACGTCGTCCAGCTCCAACACTTCGAACCCGGGGTGCGGCCGAACAGCTTTTTTGAGCATCGCCACGCGGTGGCCGAAATGCTCTACGCCGCTCTTGTGGCGCGGCCGCCGTTCCGGCAAAAAATACACTTTATCGAGCCCGGCCCGCTGCACGGCCTGCAGCGCGAAACCGATGTGTCCGGCGTGCACCGGATCGAACGTGCCAGCGTAAATACCAATCCGCTTTTGAACCATATTTTAATTATACGCCGCAGCCTGAGCCAATGCTTGGGCTTATTTGCCTTTAGAGCAGCCGCAGCTGCCGGTAATCCGCGACTTCGTGACCTTGGTTTTGACGTTCTTGGCACCGCACTCGGGACACTTTTTAGATACAAACTCGCACTCGTCGCCGGCAGAAGAATTATCTCGATTTTGATCAGCCTCCTCACCGTAGCCAAGCGCGGCGCCGGGGCACGAAGAGTCCATTCTGTTAGCCTTAGCGAACCGTATGTGTTCGACAACCCGCTCGGCGTCCCCCCGCTGGTACGCCAAACGGGCTTCCATGAGCGCGGCCGCGGAGACGGCGCCGAATACGGCGGGATCAATATCGTCGTCACCGACGGCCTGTTCAAGCATTTGCTCGCCGGATATCTCATGCAGGCGCCGGACTGCTTCCACCGGACTGCCTATGACCGTCCTTTCATTTATAAGTTGATTTACGATCTTCTGAACTTTCGGCTCGAACCTTTCCTCCCGTTCACGACAAAGCTTGAGATACGCCGCGTAATCCTGCGCGGGTTTAGCCTGGCCGAAGAACGTACCGCGGACCGCGTCAGTCAGTCTAACCAGGTCAACCGTACCGTTTGGCAGCATGCGCTTGGGAACCAGCACGGGCGTATCTAAGATTTCGGTAGCGTCCAGGCCGCTGTAATCAACGCCTAACTTTTCTGCTGCTTTTACAACGGTAGTTTCGTCGTGACGCGGAGCGCCCGGTTTTTCCACGCCGGCCACGAAAGCGGATGCCGTAACCAGCCGGCCGTTCTCCACGCTCGTCACCTGTATGGCGCAGCTCATAGTGTCGGTAAAGAAGCCCGCCCGCTTCATAGCCGCTTCGCTCATATTGTCGGCCGCCCGCGAAAAGACGACGAAATAGTGGTCGTCCAGATCGCCCTGATCAAAGTGATACTGCAGCCGAAACGTGTTTCTGGTTTCCGCTTCGGTCCGCTCGCGCATTTGCCAAGTATCGGCGGCGAACCGCAAGCTGTTAGCCTGTACCGAATCCAGCCTCTGACCGTGCTGCTGAATTTTGCCGGCTTCGTCGACCATCAGATCGACGCTTGTGATGTGGCCGGCCTTCATGGTGCGCTCAATAACATCTGTTCGGACGTTGGTCTCGATCATCGCCCGGGCTCGCCGGTCGCCCTCAGCCGCCAGCTGGACGGCTTCGTGCAACGACTCGATCGGCTGCACGGCGGTCGGCGCTTCCACGCAATCATTGACGGCCACCGCGCCAATAAATTCAGCCGCCCGCCGACGAATTTCTTCGTCACTGGCGAGTTCCGGGATGATTCGGGCTGTTGTTTCGGCTGCGACGGCCATAAAATATCCTTTGCTCCAACGAGCGAGGGACATACGTTCCGGTGTGCTCTTGCTCGAGAGACTTCGTTAGAGCTGTATCGGACTTAGGCGACCTTGGTCGTCATCACCGTTGCGGCACAGTTCCCGAATTGCACGGAATTCCAGCTGTATGTTTGTTAACTCCACCTGAGTTATCTTCAGCATAGCACCGACCGACAACGCTAGATATAGTATTAATTACTATGGTCGCCACTCCAGAAGTAGCGTGGTCGTGCCCCAGACGATCTTAGGAGTTCTGACGTTGCTTGAGTGCAGTCAGGCGCGGCATGAAACTTTGGGCGGCGCCTTCCAAACCCAACACTTTAAGCGCGCCGATCAAAACATACAGGTGATCGAGACCGGATTCCGCCAACTCGACGCCGGATTGCTCGACCTGCTGGAAAGCATGTTCCACCTTCTCGACCAGCCACTTCTCTTCACCGGCCGTCACTTGGTTGGAGGTAATTTTTTTGTCGCTGCCGCCGATGATTTCCAGCGAGCGCGCCGAGTGGTCACGCTTGCGGATATGTCCGCGTTTGATGAGATTGTTGACGTGCAGCGACACCGTGGCCACGGAATTATAATTCAGGCCGTGCATGATTTCGCGGTAGCTCGGACTATAACCGTGCTCGGCGATGAACGTCTCGATAAAAGTCAGCAACTCCTTCTGCTTCTTGGTAGGCCGGAGCCTCTTTTGGTCCGATGTTTGCTTTTCGTTCATAACTACTAGTATGTCACAAAATTCGGCTATTTCGGCCTTAATCCGATCAGGTTGAACGCGGCGTAGCCGCCTCCCAGATACACAAGGCCCATGCCGCTGATGCCTACGTCGGCGCCCGCTTCAAGCCCGAAGCCCAGTTCCGCGCCCAGACCGCCCGCTATCGCCAAAAAACCAACCGCCGTCCAATGCAGCCCCGTTCGCCAGTGCTCATATTTCTCCGGACGGCGATCCGCCAGAGTGGCGTCAACCTTAAAAAATTCGTCGATCTTATCCATGCGCCCTTTCTTGTAAGCGCTTGCCGGCTTTTTCCGGAAACACCCAGTACTTGTACCACAGCCAGCTCCAGACGGTGAAAAAGCCGGCCGAGATGAAGAAGCCGATATACGGCGTGACGCCGATGGATTTGAGGCCCCAAATAATCAGATAATCCAGTACGAAGCCGACGCTTTCGATGGTGACGTAGCGGCCGGCATGCTGCATTTCACTCAAATGCACCTGATCCGAAAAGGCCCAGAAGCGCTGCACCAGGTAATTGAGCGACCAGCCGATGGCGTCGGCGGCGATTTTGGAGGGCAGCCAGCTCCACTTGAAGCCGGAGTAACAGAGGGCAAAAACAGCGTAGCCGACCCAAAAATACACGCCGCCGCCGGCCATATATTTGGCAAAGCGCTTAACGTCGGTACGCTTCACGTTGCTTTTTTGCCTCCGGTAACGGCACCATGGCGACGCCGGCCAGCCCCCACCACACATAAGCCAGCGTGTCGTCGGCCCAGGCATGGGACAGCAGGTTGATAAAACTGATGCCGATCATGCTGCCATAGAGCATCACGGCCAGCGGATCGCGGCGGCGCACGTACAGCAGGTAGCCCACCCCGGCGTTGATCAGCAGGAACAAAATCAAGCCGATCCAGCCGGTTTCTTGAGCCACTTGGATGTAATAATTCTCGGCGATACGCGGCGGATGGTTATTGTAGACGCTGGCGGGGCCGGCCGAGCCCGGGCCGCGGCCGAACGGTTGGTGCAGCATATCGCGCAAGCCGCTCTTCATGGCCGCCAGGTGCCCGTCGTCGGATGTCGTTTTGACGGCCGAATGGGTTTGGGTATGCGTGAAATAGTTCTCGAAGCGCTCGCTGCGATGCCCGAACGCGAATACCGCGCCGCCCAGCACGATCAGCGCTCCGATAACAACCAACCCCGGTTTGAGATGGCGCCGATCCAGCAGCTGGATGGAAACCGCCGCCACGGTCAGCACCGCGCCGATCCAAGCGCTGCGCGAAAAGCTGAAGAACAGCGTCAGCCACGAACCGATGTACAGCGTAATATACGGCCAGCTGCGGCGGCCGGAAATGATCAGGCCGGTCAGGACGCTGATCGGGATAAGCAGGTAAGCGCCGAGCGGATTGGAGCCACGCAGCGTAGACAAAATCCGTACGTAATGCTGATTATGGTTGATGGTGTCGTACGGCTGGATGGTATTTGGCCCGTAGCCGAAATGGCTTAGGAAATTATGCGGCAAGACAAGCGCTTCGAGCAGCCCGAAGACGACGACTACGGCGGCGGGGAGCAATATCATCCACTGCCAGTTTTTACGCAGGCGCGAGGTGCGCAGCGCCACTCCCCAGGTGATCAAGAAAAAGATCAGGAAGCGCAGGTCGACGATCCAACCGTAGCCCATGGCCTTGGCCGTCACGGTGTGCTGATGCAGGGCCACCAGCCCCCAGCCGATGTTGAGCGCGATGTAAAAAATCACCAGCCAGGCCAGCTTTCTGGTAAGCGTGTGGCCGCGGATTTTGCCGTCGGTCACAACAAGGTAGAGCGTCCCGATGATACAAAGCAGCAAGAGCGCCTCTTTCCAGAGTCGCAGCGCCGTGTAATGACCGATTAAACTGGCACCCCAGACCGTCAAAAAAGCGTGCAGCGGCATAAGCAGGATGATCAGCATGCTGACGCCGGCCACCAGCCACAAAATACGGTACTTCAGGGTGTGCGCTCTCATAAATGCTACAATTTAGTATACCGGTTGCGCGGCCGACAGGTATAGTTTCATCCAAGATAATGAAAAATAACGCTTCCCTGCTGTATAACTTTTGCCTGGTGGTGGGCGATGCCATTGCCATTACGCTGGCCTTTACAGCGGCTTACATTCTGCGCGTTTCAATCAGTCACAGCCCCATCAGCGCCGACGTGCAGGCCCATACCTATATTTGGGCGCTGGTAAGCCTGCTGCCGTTTTGGATTTTGATTTTCGGATTGCTGGGCCTCTATAATTCCCGAGTTTACAGCAAGCGTTTCAGCGAATTGGGCCGGCTGCTGACCGGCTCGTTCATCGGTATTCTCTTCGTTATAAGTTACAGCTACATTACAAACACGACGATTTTCCCGGCACGCCTGGTGACGCTCTACGGTTTCGCGCTGGCCTTCTTTTTCGCGCTGTTGTTCCGCACCATCGCCCGTGGCGTCCAGCGCAAACTGTTCAGTTACGGCATCGGCATCAACAACGTGCTGATCGTCGGCGACACGGCGGTAACCCACGAGCTGGTGCACGCGCTGGCCGACTCCGGAGCTACCGGTTACCGGGTAGTGGGTATCATCGGCGGTACGAAACATCCCTTGCGTTCAGATATCGGCTGCTCGGTTTTTAAAGATTTCGCGACCGCTCGCAAGGCGCTCAGGAACAAACAGCCGCACACCATCGTCCAGACCGAACTTTACGCGGCACCGGCCGATAACGACGAGATCCTGACGTATGCCCAGGAACACCACATCGCTTATCGGTTCGTGCCCGGCAATAGCGAGCTGTTCGTCGGCAACATCGAAGTTGATTTGTTCCAGGCCGTGCCGGTGATCGCCGTGCACCAGACTGCCCTGATCGGTTGGGGCCGAGTAGTCAAACGGCTGACGGATCTGCTCCTCGGCGGTCTCCTGCTGCTCCTGTCTTCGCCGTTCATGCTGCTGATCGCGCTGGCCGAGCTGCTCAGCGGCAGCGGTTCGGTCTTTTTCCGCCAGACCCGCCTGACCCGGTTCAATCAGAAATTCAAGGTCTTTAAATTCCGCAGTCAGTACAAGAAATACGACGGCACCACGCCGGAAGAGGCCTTCGCCAAAATGGGCCGGCCGGAGTTCATCAAACAATATCGTGAGAATGGCGACTTCCTACCTAATGATCCGCGCGTGACGCCGCTCGGCCGCTTCCTACGCCGCACCAGCTTGGACGAGCTGCCCCAGCTTATCAACGTGGTACGTGGCGACATCAGTCTGGTCGGGCCGCGGGCGCTGATTCCTCAGGAACTCGACGTGTACGCCAAACGACACGCCATTTTGAGCGTCAAATCGGGCATGACCGGCCTGGCGCAGGTTTCCGGCCGGCGTAATATCAGCTTCGAAGAGCGTCGCAAACTTGATTTATATTACGTGCAGAATTGGACGTTTTGGGGCGATATGGTGATCCTCGTGAAAACCATTTGGATCGTGCTGTTCCATAAGGGAGCCGTCTGATGGCCGGCCGGAAGGTGGCGATCGTTTGCGACTGGCTGCTCGGCATAGGCGGCGCCGAGCGCGTAGTGCTGGAAATCCATAAGCTGTACCCCGACGCGCCGATTTACACTTCGCAATATGACACCTCCGCGCTGGAATTGTTCCGGTTCGAGGGTACGGAAAATCTCGACGTGCGGGCTACCTGGCTGCAAAAATTGCCCAAAAGTTTGAAGAAATTTCTGCCGCTGCTGCGCGCCTGGACCTTCAGCCGGCTGGACCTCAGCGAGTACGATTTGGTGATCTCGATCAGCGGCGCCGAAGCCAAGGGCGTAAAGACCGGCCCGCGGACGACCCATATCTGCTACTGCCACTCGCCGACGCATTATTATTGGAGCCGTTACGACGAATATATGAGCCGCCCCGGTTTCCCGAAAGGTTTGAACTGGCTGGCCCGGCTTGGTTTACGACTGTGGGTCGGGCCGCTGCGGCGCTGGGACAAACGGGCCGCCAAGCGGCCGGATTACATGGTTGCCAACTCCACGCATACCCAGGAGATGATCAAAAAATACTATAAACGCGATTCGGTCGTGGTGCACCCGCCGGTCGACACGGATCGCTTCAAGATCACCGGCAAGCCGCCGCTGCGCCACGGCTTCGTGACGGCCGGGCGGCAGACGCCGTACAAGCGTATCGACCTGGCCGTACAGGCCTGTACCGAACTCGGCGTGCCGCTGGTAGTCATAGGCAACGGGCCGGAGCACCGCCGACTCGAAAAAATGGCCGGGCGCAACGTGACGTTCCTCACCCAGGTCAACGACAACGAAATCGTCTCGCATTTCCAGACCGCCCTGGCCTTTATCTTTCCGACCAACGTCGAGGATTTCGGCGTGGTCGGCGTGGAAGCCATGGCCGCCGGCACGCCGGTGATCGCCTACGGCAAAGGTGGCCCGCGCGACTATGTGATACCGAACAAGACCGGCCTGTTCTTCGAGAAGCAAGACGCGAAATCGCTCGTCAAAGTCCTGGAAACGGCGATGAATAAAAAATTCGACTATGAGGCGATCGCCACGCGGGCTCAGGCCTTTTCTGTTACCAGCTTCCGTAAAAATCTGCGATCGGCCATCGCCGACTGCCTGAAAGATTAAACGACTTTAACGATGCCCTCGATGGCATAAGCCGTGTCTTCCCAGCTGCGGACCGAAATGCAGTCGATGCCCATTTTGTAGACGGCGTAGTCATTACCGCCTTCGACGATTTTGTCGCCCATGAACAAAACGTCTTCATTTTTCATATTGCGCACGGCCAGCAGGCGTTCCATACCGTAAGCTTTGTCGATGCCGGGCTTGGTAACGTCGATCGAGGTGGCGCCGGCCGCCCGGACTTCGAACTCCGGAATCTTCGGGGCGACAATCTTACGGATCTGATGCTTCTTGCTGCTATCCGGATCCCACTCCTCTTTTAGGCGCACGCCTTCCTCGCCCAGTTCGGCGACGATTTCCTGGCCGAGGATCGACAATGTGATCTGGCTGTCCCGGTCCTCTATAACTTCGCCGTAGGTCTTTTCAGCCTTATGGCCGGATTCTTCCAGACCCTCTTCCAGCGCTTTGATGATTTTCTTTTTTTGTTCGATCGTCAGGTCTTCGGCGTACTGCTGTTGCCAGTCTTTGACGCCAGCGTCGTAGCTGT
>Ga0164242_10000722_pt1 | contig 40000 bp, 61 predicted proteins | sample OricomgcompostMG_FD_108783 | JGI IMG/M metagenome (GOLD analysis project Ga0164242, IMG submission 108783) | Miracle-Growth compost microbial communities from Emeryville, California, USA - Original compost - Miracle growth compost (MG) ... | reverse complement strand
GTCAGAGACCTTGATAATCGTTTTGTGCAGGTATGGCACTCGGTAATACCTGCTGTCGGTCGAATCCCACCGGCAAGGACCGATGCCGTTGATCCAGATGTCGCCCACATCCGCGCTGGGTTCAGAGCCTTCATCATAATGTGTCAGTAACGCGACAAGGTTGTCGTCGAGCTCGTCATTTGTGAGTGCCGACCCCTTGTCTCGACGAAGCGTCAGACTCATGATGCATCCGTGTACTGAACCGTCCAGGTCACTGTGATCTGGTCACCGGCATCCTTGGTCTTCGTGCCGAACACCGACCGGTTCGTCATTGTGCCTGCCGCCGCGGCGTTGAACAGACCCAGTTCCGTCCACGCACCGGTTCCGACGCCAGGCGCAAATACCGCGATGTACTTGGCCGTGTTGCCGTCAGAACTGGCCGTGACGGCCACGCGACTATCCGCTATTTCCGCACCCAGGGCTGTATCGGTGCCAGCCGCTGCCGTGTTGTCCGTGCCTGGAGCCATGTGAGATATGACGTCCGTGGCGACTCCCACGGCGCGGCTGGCTGCATACGCCTCACCGCCGGCCACAACCATGTTGAGGATGCGATAACGCTCGACGTGGCCATTGGCACGCAAGATTTCGAGCAGTACTTCGCCCCGCGCACGCGCCTTGGAGCGCATGCAGGATTCGATGAGATGACGCAGCATGACTGTTCCTTAAAAAGTGGTGACGGTGCCCACGTAGTCGTCTTCGACGTAGCCAAATTCCACGTAGTCGTTCTGATACATGGAGCCGGAGTCCGATGCATGGGCGGAATCTGCCGGGCCGGTCTCTATGGCTGCTGTGACGGCATCTGAAGCATCGGCGTGATCCTGTAGAGGAAGTGCCATGGCCAGCACGATCAGGTCGCTGACCGACACGGCATCGGCGATCAGCTTCTCGACTGCCAAAGCAATGGCGTCACGCAGATCCCCGGCATCCGACAGCCCAGTGGTCCAGGCGGCAGTCAGCGGGTCCATGGCATGCGCCGTATCGGAGAGCTTGGCGCCGATGTCGAACAACAGGTCGCGCTCGGCCGCCGAGACGTGATCGGTGCGCAGGTAGTCGAACACCACGGCATCGACCGCCCGGGCGAAGTCGTGCAGCACTGGATTCATTGCCCGGGGATCGAGATAGCCGGTCACGGTCATGGCGATCCAGTTGCACACCAGCTCGAATAGCGTCGTGCCGCTCGCATCGGCCTTGGGCTGAACGATTTCCGCTTCGACCTTGATCTGGTCAGACATTGGCGAACTGCTCGCGCACGGTGAACTTCAGGATCGCGTAGGCGGTCTGGATGCGACCGTCGGAGAACGTGGTTTCCACCTCGGCCTCGAACTCGCCCTCGGTATCGAGGGCATCGGCTGACCAGTCCATCGCTACGCGCCCGCCGCGGCCGGCCACATCGTACGGCGCGGTGGTGATCACCGTTCCTGACTCGGAATCGAAGAACCCGGCAATCGGATAGCAGGTCATCACGGCCTTGGTGGTATCCGAGCCCACTTCCCGAAACAACACGCGGGTCGACGTGCCGGAATCGGACAGGTCGATGGGCAGGCCCGTGCGTTCGTCTGTGAGAGACAGAACGAGCTGCGGGCCGGTGTCGCCCTGCACGAGTTTGATCTTGTCGCTCATGACTGGCTACCTTGGTTCGGGATGGTGGCGAGTTTCGGCTGCACGGTGCCAGACAGCACAGCCTGGAACATCTGCAAGTGCTGTGCAGCCCGGGCCTGAAAAGCCGGGACGGTGTCGCATTCCTTGAGAAACGCCCGATACGCCACGTAATCAATCAGCGCCGTGTAATAGGCGCCCTCTTGCGTCAAGTCGTCTGCCGCGACGGCAACCGCGGGCAGCTCGGCATACTTCAATTCCACCTGTACTGCGGTGCCGGCCGGAGGATACACATCGAAGTGCCCAGGGTCGCGTTCGTCGTACAGGTAATGCTTGATCTCGATAGCGCCGGGCATCGAGCGCCAGGTCGGACGAATGCGGCCGAGATCGTCGGCATTGACCACGGTGATGGCGCGCTGCTTCGGGTGGGAGACGTTACGGACCACCGCGAAGAGCCAGCGCGAGGCGTCGGGCAATGCCTGGGTCACGCCAGCGGCGAGCGTGACCGTGGTAGTCGCCTCATACAAATCAGGCCGCAGCTTGTATGCGTCCTGGCGGCCATCGTTGAGCCAGCGTAACAGTTCATCTTCTGGCCAGTAGTCGTTGCCGGCATCCTGCAGGATGTCGGTGGCGCGGGTGATGACGTCCGAGGCTTTCATCAGATCGGCTCCTGCGCCGCGGTGCGCAGCACGTGGTGCTCGAAACCATGAGGCGAATCGTCTGCACTCTCGGTGATGGCGGCCTCAAAAGCCTGCAGGTACGTCGCAACGCGCGTGGGATCGGCGTAGCTGGCCCGATGTTGGTGCAGCCTGGCCAATGCGCCCTGTGCGATCATCTCGGCATACCGATCAAAGAGCAGATCGTCGACCTGTGTGGCTGTCCGCATTGGCGCGTACACGACTTCTACCGTCATGGCGTTGGCTGCCTTGACCGAGAGCATCGGCACGAGGCGCAAGATGCCGGGAAGCCGGCTGTGATAGAAGCGCAGCCGGTTCAAGTCGCTCACCGCCAGGCTCATCCAGCCGTCCGGATACTGATCATCCAACTCCGGCCGCGTGGCCGGGTCGACCTTTCCACAAGCCAATTGCACGCTCTTGACGCCCGTGACCACGGTCTGGCTATCGGGCGAATCCAGCTCGTACTCGGCGATGTTGGCCAATAGCGTGATGGGGTCCGATACACTGGTCAGCACGCTAGTGCGGGTGGCGAATTCCACGCAGGCATCCACCACCGCATCGTCGATGGCAGGCAGCGGCGCGCCGTCGAGAAACGGCAGCACGTAACGCTCGAAATCGGACACATTCGCCACGGATTACCCCAGCGTGTCGCGCTCATTGCGCAGACCGATCACGCGCTCGATGAGCGCTTCCTTGGACTGGCCAGCTTCGAGATCGATGTGGAATTCGCGCTGCGCGTAGGCCAGGATGTCCGGCTCGGTCATGCCCTGCAGGTTCGGCAGGTCCACCGCCGGGATGACATGCACGGGTTCGGTCGGCGCATCGGGCAGCGAATTGATGACGGTATTGACCACGCCGGGGTCCTGCTCGACTTCCTCGTCGGCCTGGGCCCACACATCGGGATGCTTGAGGAATTTCAGGCCCAGCACACCAGGCACGACATGCACTTGCCGAGGTAGCCAGACCAGATCGGTGCCGGCAACCGTGTCGCGCTGACGCGCCTTCTTGCCGATGTACTTGATGGCCATGCCCGGCACATCGGGGTTTTGTCGGGGGGTGGACTTCTGTTTGGCCATGCTCTATATCTCCTTGGGGTTAAAGGGCGCCAGCCCGAACCGAAGCCCGGGCTGGCAACGCCTTACTTGATGCCGACGCACTTGCCCTTGACGATGGCCGTGAGCGTGGCCGAGGCGGTAAACGCCGTGCCGCAGGTGGCCACGATCTTGACCGGCGACTCGAAGGTCACCGGCACGAACGTGGAATCGTGCGCGCCGGCATCGCTCAGGTCGGTGTCGGCGAAGAACGCATCATCGTCGGCGGTGGGGCCGTCGGCATCGACCGGCTCGAAGCCGATCTTGACCGAACCGGCCGTGGCTGCCGTATTGATCAGCCGAATGCCATTGACGCGAACGCCACCCGGGATGATCCCGAGATAGAGCTTGTCGGCGGCACCGGCCTTGTTGGCGATGCTGTAGTCATCCACCCAGGCGTTGCCGTAGGCGGACATGTGCAGCGGCTTCTGCGCGAAGTCGCTGGCGTAGACGCTGTTTGCCATGTTGTTTCTCCAGATTGGATTGGATACGGGTACGGCGCCGCCATCGACGGCGCTGCCTGGGCCTTAGTTGGTGGTCTTGACGGCCACGTCAAAGGCGATGACACCGTGATCGGTGGGTACCTTGCTGCCGTTGCCATCGGGGACCGAGAACCGCAGCTTGGTCTTGCCGCCCATCACCTCGCCCGCGACCTCCAAATTGCGGTTGAAGTTGTACCAGTGCTCCATCCACGATGCGTACGTGTCGGACTGCTGGTTGCGGCCATAGACCGATGCCAGGGCCTGGGCACCCATCAGAATGCAGCGATCGACCGCGTAGCCGGCAGTCAGCGAGGCATTGACCGTGGTGGTGGTTTCCTCCGCGGTGGCCTGGCCTGCTTCGGTGCACGTCTTGGTGGTGTCGCTCGCATTGAACCGAACCACCCAGTCCATCTTGCGCACCAGGATGTTGTGCCAGATGCCGGTCTCGCCGGTGAACAACGGGTGCTTCGTGCCGTAGGACTTGCGATTCCAGGCGTTTTGCAGGAACGTGCGCCAGGCGCCATCGCCCGTGGCCTGAAGAATCGAGTTCCAGGCCCGGTTGCTCACGTACATGACGTACAGCGGTTCGGAATCCGCCGCGGGATCGTCGGCGATGCGCACCGGCTGCAGTTTGAACGTCATGTCATCGATCACGGTGGCCAGCGCGTCGATATGATCGAGCGTGAACACATCGGTCGAGGCGATCGATGCGAGGTTCGAGCCGCCTTGCGCGATCGAGTCCGAGCCGTCGGCCACGAAGTGCCGGTTGTAGGTGGGCGCCTTGACCGAGTTGATCATGATGTCGGAGAACTCTCCGTCGGTGTCCAGCGGCACACCCCAGTCGATGCCATTCTGGCTGCCGCGCGCCCCGGCCAGGTGCACGAGGCTGACCTGGTCATTGAAGCGCTTGAACCAGCCCTGCAGGTTGGCCATGGCCACGCCGCGCAGGTTGTGCACGGTGCGCTGTTGGCTCATCTTGCCGCCGGCATCCACCACTTTCGTGGTCAGATCGATGCGGGCATCCATCGAGCTCGTATCGAGCCGGTCGCCCTTGCCCTCGGCCATCGCGTCGCCCATGATCGGCTTGCCGCCGGTCATGTTGATCAGGTCGACGCTGACCGTATCGCCCTGGGACTTGGACAGGTCCGTGACACGTACGATCGGCATGTCGGGGCTGGTCTGGCCCTTGAGCTTGCTCTCGGCGCCGGCCTGCTTGGGCGCGGGACCGGTCAGGTTGTTGGTGAAGGACGGTACGCGCTGCGTGGTTGCGAACAGCGCGGCACCGTAGACTTTCTTGGCAAGCGGGCTGCCTGCCGGAATGCTGGTTCCAGCCATGGTAAGACTCCATCATTTAGTTGAGGGGAACTAAACGAGGCGCGCCAGATACTCCTCTTGCTGCTCTTGCGTCATGCCGGCAAGCTTCTCGGTGAGAGCCGCCGCCGACATCTGTTCGACGGATTCGAGCTCGGTGGTCGTGGGCAAAGCACCACCGGGGATATCGGAAAGTGTGTTGGGGACGGCCGGCTTGGCACGGGCCAAGGCTTCATCGACCTTCTTTTCGGGATCGGCTGGCAGTTGCTTGGTGGCAGGCTTATCTTCAGGCTTGGCACCGGGCAACTCGATCACGCCGTTGGCGGCTTCGAACATGCGCACCGCCGCTTCGAACCGTGCCTGCATGGGCTGGCCTTGCCACTTGGGCTGGCCGCGCAGAACCTGGTCGAAGGCGGCGATGCTGTTGAACGCCTCGGGATCCTCGGTACGAACATGGGTGAGCTTCGGAATGGCGGCGATCGCTTCCTCGACAGTGACCTTGCGGGCAATGTCATCCTCACGCTCGGAGCGTTGACGCTGCTCATGCGTCTTGGATGCTTCGTCCTGCAAGGTCTTGACCGTGGAGACGAGCTTGTCGATCACGTCCGCCGCGGAAGGCAACTCCTCGCGCAATTCGTCGAGCGCGGTCTTGTCGATGATTTCGTCAATCGACTGAACCTTGACCGACTGGCCGGTTTCCTTGGCATGCTGCAGGGCTGCAATCTGTTCTGTCAGATCCTGCGCCACGCGTTCGGCCCGGATACGATCCTCACGCTCCTTGGCGAGCACCGAGTAAGGAATCTCGTGCTTGCCATCCTTGCTCTTGACCACCTGTTCGACAGATTCCGGCGCGGCATCCTTGGACTTGTCGTCGTTCGGCTGCTCGCCAACCTGGGGCTGGTCGGCCGGTTTGAGCTGCTCTTCGGTCTTGCCGGCGGCGCTCGGCGCAGCGCCCTGTGTTTCGCCTTCTTTCGCGGCTTGACCTTGACCGTCCGAATTGTCGCCACCGTCTTCCGGGGTGGTGAAGCTATCGAGATCGGGCATGCTCAGCGGGTCGTGCAGGTACTGGTCAATATCGTTCGTACTCATCAACACATCTCCAAGTTGTCGCATTGGTGCGGGTAAACAAAAAAGCCCCGATCCGGTATCCCGGCGGGGCTTGCGAGGCGCATATCCCTGCGCGTGGGTAAAAATTCGGTCTCAGGCGCTCTCGCCGTTCAGTTCGGCAATGAGCTGGTCGATGTCGGCCTTGATCTGCTCGAGATCGCTGGCACCGTACTGGATCATGGTGCGCGTGGTCTCGGCCGCTTCATGCTCGCGGGCAATCTCAAGCTTCGTGCTTGCGTCGGCCTGGGCTTTCTGCAGGGACGTATCGGCAGTCGGTGCGGCAGCCTTTTGCGCGTCGGCAGTAAGCTTGTCGGCCTGCGCATTGGTTTTCCGAATGTCTGCTTGCGCTTTGGCGACCACCAGTTCTTGGGCGGCGGCGGTGACCTTCGCAGCGGCGGCTTCCTTGGCCTTGGCCTCGGGGCTGTCCGGATCGTTGATCACGCCCATCTGCTTGCGAAGCAGTTCGGCCAGTTGCCGGCGCCGCGGCAGATCGGATGCTTCCATGATGAACGGCACGACGAACGCCTGCAGCTGCGGCGGAAGCGACTTGGTGACCTCGGTGAGCTGCGCGAACTGCTGGGCGCGGTACGTCGGGGTGGACGGCACATCCTCGAGCGCCATCTTCACGGGCGCACTCTGCACATCGTTGTCCCGGTATTTCTGGCCGGTTGCCGGGTCCACCCTGGGAATGTTCACGATGACGCGGCGCTTGGCCGTGCCGTTATCGACCAGGATGTCGACCTGCTTGGTCATGTCTTCACGAAGCAATTCCAGCAGGCGATCTCCGACGTTGCGCCGGGCCATCCGATAGTTGTCGTTGATTTCCGCCAGGGTCGTGGTGCCCTGTTCGACCAGGGACTGGATGGCCAGGCCGGAGTTGGCCTGCGAGTTCTGGCCCATCATGGCCGAGTAGACGCCGGCCGCTTCCTGGATCGCCTGCTTGCGCTCCTGCAGAAGCTGGTACTGAAACTGGGACAGATCACCGTTGTTATCGACCCGGATGCCGGCGGCGCCATGCTTGGCGTTCGGATTGGTGACCACGAAAGCATCGGAACGCGACAGTTCCCGGGAGACATCACTGATCGTGTTGTACTTCGTATCGACCGCATCGCTATCGACAAAGGCGCGGCGCCCCGAGAGCAGCCACATCATGCGCTGCATGCGGGCGTTGATCTCTTCCTGGGGTGAGAGCATGGAACGTACCAGGCCGTATGGCACGCCGGTCAGATCTTCCCGGTAGCCGAAGAAAGGCACGTACGGGAAATGGCGCCGGTTGGTGGCCAGGTCCGTCATGCGGTGCGGGCCGACGAAGAAGGCCACGCGCAGCTTGTCGTAGACGCCAATATGAGGCTGGACCATACCGGTAGCCACGACCGCCACGTGCATGGGGTTCTTGCGGTCGAACTCGACAGTGCGCCCGCCGGGCAGCGTCAAAACGTAACCGCGCAGCCAGATGCGGTACCAGACTTCGAAGCACACGATGCGCCCGCGCTCCGGATCGCGCCATTCCTCGTACTGGTCCAGGGAAAACCGGGCTTCCTGATCCTGGGCGTGGACCAGACTGACATCGGGCGTTTCGGCCATGAGATGATCGGACCAGTCGCGCCAGCCGCGGGCAGCATAGCGCAATAGGTCGGCGTGCTGGGGAAAGTACAGCACCAACTGATCGACGTCATACCAACGCTTGCGCACCACGTACCGCGCATCGGTCCAGTCGGGCATGACTGAGCGCCAATCCCAAAACAGTTCCCGCCGATGAAGCGAGCGGCAGCGATACCGGTAGTCAAATGGGTTGGAGCATCGGGAGACTTCCACACAGCCGAAACCAGACTTGATCTGCTGGGCGTAAGCGTCCGATATGGCCCGGTCGGCCTGGGTTTCGCGCTCGGCTTCCTTCATCTTGGCCGAAAGCGCTTCGGCCACGTCCTGCCACTTGTCATCATCGGCGCCGACGCGCCAGTCGGTGCGCGTCTTGGCTTCCATGCCCAGCACGGCGTTGACCGTCGGGGCGATCAGGTTCGTGATGAGCGGACCCATGCCGCGCTCTTCGAGCTTTTGCACGGTTTCGGCCGAGAGCTGGTTGCCATCGTAGAAGTCGGCACACTTGTCCGCCTCCACGCGCCAGGCCGGCTGATTGATGATTTCCGAGAGCCAGGACTCCAGGTGCACAACGTCGACCGCCTGAGGATCCTTCACGGGCTCGGAGCGGGCGCGCGCCGTCTGGCCATTGGACTGATCGATCAGATCCAGGCCATTCACAGCAGCAGTGCTCATCTATCGCCAATCCTCTCGGTAAATATTGATGCGCTCGGTCGAGCGCGTTGCGGCATAGCGCAGGCTCATGACGCCCGCGCGACTTGCGTCGATGGCATCGTCCATCTGCTTGACGATGACGCCATCCTTACGGTGGTAGAGGCGGTACTCCTCGAGCCAGCCCTCGCAGTTGGAGAACACCTTGAAGCGGCCGGTCTGCATGCGATTGAGCATGATCTGGATGCCGGGCTCCACGCCGTAGGAACCGTCCTCGAACTGCGCGCGTTCTGGCAGCATGGCCACGCCTTCGGCCATGTAGGTGTCGCGCATCGGAATGCCGGTGTCTTTCTGGGTCTGCAGCGCATCGTGGGGCCACGCGACCGGAATCCAATCGCCGCGCGCCTTGATCGCGCTGGCATGGATCGCCGGTACCGCCTTGTTGCGCTTGTACACGTCGTACAGGTAAACGGTGTCGGTATCGCGGTTGTGCGCGAGCCAGGCCGCTGCGGTCGGGTGATCCCAACCCAGGTCCATCCCAACGATGCGGTGCCACGCGTCGGGAATCGCAAAGCCCGGGATGACGATCTCGGACTCGGGAATGGGAAAGACCGCACCGGAGCCCAGCACGGGCTTGCCGAAGGCGCGGGCCTCGCGCTCGTGCTCCGGATAGGAGGCGACGATCGCGTCGGCCTGCTCTTTCGTGTAGTGCTTGGCATCGTAGATGCCCATGAACACCACGGTGCTGCCGGCGACCTTCTCGACCAGAAAGCGCATGACGGTCAGCGACATGCCCAGCAATGGCGTGAAGGTCAGATACACCGGGCCCAGCGTCGTGTTCGTACGCGTCAAGCCCTCGGAATAGATGTCGAGCGGCGGTTCCTCATCGAACCACACGTAATCCAGCGTCTCGGCCTGGAACTTCTCGCGGCCCTGGTTGTAGGAACGAAAGCCGATGACGCTGTGGCCGGCCTGGATGTCGCCGCCGCCACCGTGACGAACGATCACCTGGGCAATGGCGTTGGGCGTACCGACGGCGGCCTTGGTTTCGACGATTGCATCGGCCGGAATGGCTGCGGTGCCCAGATCGTGTGATAGACCAGGTCGGCCCAGCAGGAGGCGCTGCACGCCGTCGCGGGTCAGTTCGCCCGTGACGGATGCAGCCCAGCCGACGGTGGCCTTATCGAAGGTCTTGCCTTCCCACCATTCCGGGTAGCGGCCGGTGGCGTGCATGGCCGTCTCGAAGGATCCCGCCACCGTTTTTCCGAGCTGGTTGCCGGCCGAGAACAGGCGTTCTCGATAACCCTTTCCAGCGGCGTGGAACTCGCGCTGCTTCTCGTACGGCTTGTAGTACTTGAGTCGGTTGCGCCGGGCGCGCCGGGCTTTTTCCTGCAGCAGGATGGCCAGATTGCGCTTCGGGTTGTCGGTCAGGACATCTTCAAGCGCCATGATTATTGCTGCGCCGCGTCATATAACCCCGAGTTTTTCGACACTTTTTGCTGCAGGTGCAGCATGAATCGGGGGTGAACATGAATCAGTGGACGCTGGGCGCGGTGCCGGACAGAGCCGCGATCTCTTCCTTAGTGCGCCGGATGATGTCGTCGAGATCCGCGTCGGGAGTGCTATCGAGCAGGCCGGTGCGGATTTCCTGACGGTCGATGTAGTAGCCCATGACCTTGCCTCGACTGACCTCGGCGGCGATGGCTGGCGCGTACCAGCCGGCTTCCTGGGCTTCGCGACCCAATTCATCGAGCCGGGCCAGATGCGATTCCACCGTCATCTGTGCGCGCTTCTCCACGGGCTTGCGCAACTCGGCCAGCCTTGCGGTTATCTTGGGGTTATCCAGCAGTTCCTTCGCTGTCCGGTTCACCGTGGCAGGCTTCATCCCTTTGGCGTTGTACACGCGCCGGTAGGCCTCGCTTGCGTTACCCGTTTCCAGGTACGCGCAGCAGAAACTTTCCTGCTTCGAGGTGAGGTTCTTGGAATTGGACATGACGGGAAACTGGGAAAAAGGGGGATGTCTGTATATGGACCGGCCGGATTAAATCGCTCTACGGGCGTTCTGGAGGGTCGGTTTTTTTGAAATGGCGGGACTTCGCATATTTACCGGCTTTTGAGCTTGCGGTCGGCGCGCCGGTCGATTTGCTGCTCTTGGGCTGCGCTCAGGTTTCCGCGAGCGTGCTGCTGGCTGGCGCGGGCTTTGGCGTTGGCTGCCCGGGCACGTGTGTCGATCGGATACTTTCGCACGGTGGGCAATGCGAACTCATCGTTCGGCAGGCTGTGACGCTTCAGGGAAGTGAGCTTGGCCATGAGGACTCCTGGAATCAGGAAGGAAAGCGGCCCAGGAGCGGAATGCTCGGCCGGGCCGGGAGAATATGGACGCTCATGGGTGGACAGCCGGCCCCGGAGGAAGCGAGGAGACATCGCAGGAGGGGCACCGGGTGCAGGGGCCTGCTGCCGGCTGCCACCGATGAGCGCGGGCAAAAGAAAGGCGCCCGAGGTTTCCCAAGGGCGCCCACAAGCTACGAGACATAAACCTGGCAAGGACTATGAGTTCTCTACGCTTGATAAACGAATTCTATAGAAGAAGCCATGTCATTGGCAAGGACCCTGCTTTTGATCTATAGGTAGGCCGTCCAGAAATACAACGTTCTGGTCGAAGAAAAGCAGTGTCCGCGCTGACCGGGTGGCAAATCCCGACAGCGGCCGTAATCTGATTTTATCGAGTGCCCCGTGACGTGGGGCGAAGCGCTATATCCGAAATCGGACATCAGTTGCAGAGAACTCGTTTATCCGGGCACATACGGTTGTCCCGGCCCCCGTCCTTGCCATTTAAGGAGAGCAACATGTCGCGTTGCCATTCGTGCTGCGTTCTTGACGTGTCGGCCCCAGCAATGGCCCGGTGAATTTTCGGCTCGTCACACCGTGAGGCGCCCACGAAAAAGCCCGCGCAACTCTCGTTGGCGGGCTTTGGGCGCACTGGTGAAACCTAGTGAATTAACCCGTATTTTGCGATAAACCGTGATTTCTGTCAATAGTCCGCGCCGATTATTCCAGAGTCCCACAAGACGCCCTCGGCATCGTCCAGGGCCATCTGCTCCAGGCCCTTGATGGGCTGCTTCTCTCCGGGAGGCGGTTTTCGAGACCCGCGAAGCCAGCGGCAGATTTCGCTGTTCTGCTTGCTCGCGGTATTCGGTGCCACCTCGGCAGCCTTGGCTAGCTTACCGAGCCGAATTTCTTCGCCGAAATAGCGCATCACGATTCCATCGCGCAGCGCCCGCATTGTGATATGCCCAGTCAGGGCCTGGGTGACGGCAGCGTCCGATATTTCCCGAATGGCACCCATCCAGATAAGGCTTCGAACAGCGCCGCCGCAGCATGGACACTCGCTATCGCGTGATGCGAATCGAGCGATCAGCACCATTTGATGCAGGCGTGGCAGCTTGCGCAGATGGCGCAGAATGATTCCTGCCTGACCAGCCGCGTCCATGCCCGAAAGTCCTTTGCCGGTGCGTTTGAACTTGTCAGCCAGTCGGTTCATGATGGGCCGGTTTAGCGTGGACTCGCTGAAGTTGTACGCGAAGCTCAGTGCTTGATGTGCTGTGTTGAATAAAGGCTCGTTCATCGGCCCCTCTCTTCGTAAAGTTTGCAACGCTGTCCCACTTCCATGTCCTGGCGGCATTTCAAGACACGGCGCCCTTGCCAGTCTTCGGTGAGAAACAAAAACAGGCATCCGGCACAGGATCGGATTGGTCGGCCCTCTTCCTTGCGTTCGAGCACGTCGACGGGATCTCGATATTTCGGCGATGCGAGGGCCATCTCTAAGATCGCTTTCCTACTATGCAGAGGTAGCAGAAGCCTCCCACCACGAGCAAGACAACAGGAGCCCAGAACGGCGACAGAACAAGCCACCATGACCAGGACGCGACAACGCCAACTGCAGCGAGTTTGAACGCGATGAGCAAGATGCCCAATAATCCAAAAAATCCTATTTTCATCACCAGGTATCCTTGCGTTCGGGTTTTTGAATATTTCCAATGTCATCCAGCGTGCGGCCAGCCGGGCCAGCGCTGGAGACGGATATCGTGGGCGGCTGCACTGCGGCAGCACGCTCGACAGCCATGCGCCAGTTGCGCGGCGGTACATAGGCGGGACGCTGCAGGGTGCCGGGCACCTGGCGGACGATGGATTCGGAATATGGTGGCGGTTCCCTGGGTGCGGCCTTCGGTTCGGCGCGCACGTTGATGGATGGGCCGTGTTTCGCGGGCTTGTCCGCAAACTGCTTGCTGGTCCGGCGCAGAGGCTTTGCCGTCTTTTTCTTGAAGGCGTAGCGCTTCGAGAATTCCGACCAGTTCAGGTACACCTGCAGGGGTGTACTGCCGTGTTGCTCGATCATGTCGTCGAAGCAAACCCAGCCGCCGTCCCAGGCGATTCGGATGCGTGGTTTCATGGGTGTTGTCCCCAGAGCCAATCCTGCGACACCGGCCCGGGCTTTTTCGTGGCCTTCGACTTGGGCCGCTTCGGTGTCGGCTTCCAGGCGCCGGTTTCGCGGGCTATGGCCCAGTCGAGGATGGCCAGTGCGTCGGCTGCATTGTCTGTGTCGGGGCGGTAGCCGCGGCGCCTGGCCTCCGCAATCATGTCCGGCTTCTTGGCGCGACCGTCGCCGGTCCAGTGCTTTTTCACGGTGGCGACGTGCACCGGATATAGATCGAGGTTATGGCTGTCGGCTGCAAGCTCGATGAGCGCCTTGAAGCCGCCGTACACGTCGCCGGCGGCGATGCTGGAACGACCTTGCCCTTGCATGACGATTTCGTAGGCAATCGCGTGGATCTGCTCTTCGACGATCAATGCGGACAACCACGACCGGAATCGCTGCCAACGCTGGCCGGGTGTCCAGCTGGCGCGCGGTGCGAACGATTCGGTACCGTGGCTGATCGAGCCATCTCGCCGGCGCACTGCCCATCCGGCGTGATTTCCAAGGTCCAGCGCCAGGATGTTGATGTTGATCTCGTCCACTTCGCGCCCGCCGGGCACGCGCCTATTCATGCGGGTTTCGACCGTTTGGCGGGCGACTCCAGCCCCACCGTCCAAAAACTCGTCCGCGGTTCCAACTTCCGGTTTTTCGATCAGGTCCGAGGCGCCGGCAGGCGGAAATTCGTCGGGCACGTCGGCCAAGGAATGTAGGTTCATGCGTCAATTTCCTCCGAGCAGGAAGCATCCATCCAGGACGCGCCGGCACTCCCTTGTTTCGGGGCGCCCATGTGCGCCTGGGGCGTGCGGCACTCGCGAAACAGGACGGCGATCATGTGGGAGCCCAGGCTCCAGCGCTTTTCATGGGCGCCCTTGACCAGATCCGGGCGCAACACCTTGACCCGGGCGCGCAGCGCGGCAAAATCGGCGCCTGGTTGTTCCGGGTTGGTCAGTTGCCGGGCGATCTGCCAGAGCTCGCGGCGGTTGGCGATGAGCGCCGTAGCCGCGTCGTGCTCGGCGCGCGGCATCTGAAAGTGCACCGTGCACCACCAGTCCTTCGAGCCGGTCGTGCTAGGCGATAACACCCCCGGCAGGCAACATCCGGGTGCGGCACACATGCCGTGGCGGGATTCACCCTCGCCCGAGACTGCGGCGCTGGCTTCGGCGTAGCTGTTCATGCCTGTTCTCCCAGGTACTGGTCGACTTTTGCGTCGGAGGCAGCTTTCAGGCCGGCCAGACGATCACGCTCGGCGGCGTTGGCTTTCTCTGCCGTGGATGGCCGAGGTTCGAACGCGGCGCCCAGCATCTGGCGCAAGCGTTGCAGGTTTGCTTCCACCACGTCGCCTGCGACCGGTTCAGGCTCCTCTGGCGCCGACAGGAGCGCGGCGACGGTGGGCGCCGGCAGCAGCTGAGCCTGCACGGCCTGCTCGAGCGCTCGCTGGCGTTGTTCCGGATCGTGCCCGAGGGATGCAGTCCATTGAACCGGCCGGCGCGCGCCCCGGGCATCGGAAACCAGGCGGTTGTAAGCCGCGCGAAACGCCATCCGGGCACCAACCTCATCGCCGGCTGCCAGGACCGGCCGGGCCGCCGCCATGGCCTGCGCGATTTCATCGGTCCAGACGACCGTTGCCGCCTCATCGGTGGCGCGCAGCGCGATGGCCCAGGCTTCATCGGCCTCGGGACGGTTATCGCCCGAACCCTCCCCGAGCATGACCAGGATCTGCGCCGGCGTGGGCGGAAATTTCGGTTCAGATCGGGTGTACTGCCCGAAGACTTGGCTGACAGCCTCGATCGGATAGGGTTGCAGGATTCGCCACCACACGCTCATCGCCTCAGCCGACGGCGTGGGCCGGTTGTAGACCTCGAAAACGCCAGCCAGCAACCGGCCAAACTTGTCATTGTCGTTGGTGTGCATCACGGACTCTCCGCGTCGATAGTGCGGCCGTCATCGAGAAAGCCGCCGGTCAATTGCAAAAATCTCTGGTGTTCAGCTTCTGTGCGCTGCTGGCGCCCAAACGCCGGTGCACCTCGTTGCTGCTGATCGCGCAGCGGGTACAGGTCCGTCCACTTCCCGCTGCGTACGCTCTGCTCGATGACCAGCACTGGGTCATTGCCGGCTTTCCGCAGTCGATCGAGGTGGCGAAGGGCCAAGTCGGCGGCGCGCTCGGTCATCGGAGACTTGACGGTAAGGCGGTGGTCCACCCAATCCGCCCAGGATTGCATCGGCAGCCAGTCCGGCAGAGGCATGGCCAGCAGCGTGTCGCGGTCGGCACCGGGTTTCGTGCTCGCACGCGATGATGGTTTTACGGTTCCATGACGGTTCAATTGATGGTTAAGTGATGGTTTGGGGGCATCTCCTGCCCCCCTGGGGGGCACGTCGTGCCGGGGTGGGGGGGCATCTGCTGCCGGGGTGGGGGGCATCTGCTGCCGGGGTGCATCTGCTGCCGGGGGGCACGTGCTGCCCCCCTGGGGGGCATCTGCTGCCGGGGTGTCATTGCCCGGGTCGTCTGATTGGGGGGCATCTCCTGCCCCCCTGGGGGGCACGTCGTGCCGGGGTGCCTGAGTCTCAATTACCTCGGACAGGGTCAGAAAATAGACCGTACTGGTGCCCCGCCGCTTCTCGCTGTGTATCGCTCCCATGTCCTCCAATGCACGAATCGCCTGACGCACGGCACGCTCAGACAGGCAAGTACGTGACACGATTTGCGCGATAGATGGATAGCACTCGCCCGGGTCGCTCGCGTTGTCGGCCAGCGACAGCAGAACGAGCTTCTGGGTGGGCGACACGTTCAGCCGCCACGCGAGGGTCATCTGGGCGATGCTCATCGGCGCCTCCAGATCCGATCCACCGCCGTTGCCTTATGGTTGTTGCAAGTCGCACATAGCGTGCGAAGGTTATCCGGATGGGTTGCCCCGCCGTTTGCCAACGACACTTCGTGATCCAACACAAGCGGGATCGGGTGCCCATTACGAGTAACAGCCTCGATGAACAATGCTTTATGACCGTCATAGCCAGGCGGCACGCCCGCGGCTTCTGCGCCGCACTCGCCGCAGCAATAGCCGTCTCGCGCATAAACGTAGGCGCGTAGTGCTGCATGGGCTTGTCGCTTGAAATCCAACCGTTCGTGTCTTTGAGGCAGCGGCCAAGCACGGCCATGGACATCCACCCATGTACCTGGTGGGGCCTTTCGGTCGGCCGGCAAATTTGCGTTGGGCTGCTGCAATGCCCAGGTGACGGCCTGGTGGCTCATGCAGCCCACCTTTGCGGTCGCACGCTGGCCGCGATATACAGCGGATGCTTTGGACTGCCATCCTGGTTAAGGCCAATGTGATGGAGCCGTTCAGAGAGTCCCGGAATGCCCAACATCAGCCGCAGTACCGTATCGGCCCGCTTGCGCGCCATAGACTGGCCACCCCAGGCGCACACGATCAGAGAGGCGGCACGCGCGATATCGAGGATGGCGGCATTGGCCAGGCCCGCGGGCCCGAGCGCGTCCGCATGGCGGCGAAGCGCCGACGGATTCGTGGCACGCAGCGGAAACAGGTTCACAACGTCGAGTCGGCCGTAACCCCAGTCTCGGGCAAACGCCACGCAGCGGCGCACGGTCGGATCGTCGACCTGACCATCGGCCGTGGAAGGGTTCAGCATGACGAACGCCACGCTGGGTAGGCTCTCATCCCAGACTCGCCACAGGAGGTAGCGATACTGGCCGCATTCAGAAATGGTGGCGCCGGAGGCTTGAGGTAGGAGGGTCATGCGACCCCCTCTTTCTCATCTCTTGCTGCAAGATCCGTCGATAACCACATGGCATAGCTCAAACGAGCAGCGCAGGCCTTTTCGATCCCATACCGCGTCACCAGTTTCCAACTCAACAGCCGAGCTATTTCCAAGGTGATTGTGTGTTTAGGGCGGTCGGCGCACAACTGGGTCCACACAGCCCCTGCAATTGCGTAGTTGATCTTTTCTTCAGATAGCTTTGCGTGGACACGCACGGAAACTTCGCTATTTGTTCGCTCCAGACCGTCAAGTTCGGCTTCCTGGGCGCGCATGCGTCGCTTCTGATTTCGTCCGAATCGTCGACTCATGCCACCATCCTTTCCCACTGGCCGTTCGCGGCACGCCGGGCCTCTTCGGGAACGTGAACGCCCTGCTCTTCCAGCAACTCCAGGCAGCGACGCAGCAGTTCTCGTTGCTGGCCGAACATCTGCTCGAACTGCGCCTTGTGCGGATGGACAGCGATTGCGCCCGTGGTGCCGTCGTCCTGATGATGTGGGCCGCACAAAGGCAACACCAGCCAATGTGCCCAGGGTTTCGTACGCCCATCGATGTGGTGAACGCTGCAGTACGTGTTGAGGCGACCATGCTGGCGGCAGGCAATGCAGCCTACGAACTGGCACAAGACGTCATGGAATCGCTTTTCAGCCGCAGTGCGGGTGCGCCCTTTCATGCCGTCACCTCCAGATCCCGCCTCGTCGGCAAGCTGTCATCTTCGGTGAGAGGATCGATTTTCTTAACGCGGTCGACTTCGATAACCCAGCCGTCGCCTTCATGGGTAGTGATTACAGCGCCGGTAGAGGATCGTTGGCATTGCGTGCACAGCCAACCGGATCGAAACGGTGAGCTTCCCGCTGTAAATAGCAGACCTAGAGACCCTCCCCCACAGCATCGCTTGGGTTTCACCACCATCACCAGATCACCGGGTTTGATGTCACTCATGCTGGCGCTCCATCTCGGTACCATCCCGGGACATCCACCGGTTCAGTCCACCGGACGCCCATTGCATCCCCCTCGGCGTACATGAAAGCGATGAATTCCGACATCCACCGTTTGCTCTGCTCGCTGGTATGCACGCCGAGTGATACGAACCCGCCGCGCAGGCCCTTCGCAATCCGTTTCTCGTTGGCCATGGAGGCGGTCAGTAGATCCTTCCAATCCGTGTCGGCCATGAAATCCTTATGGCCGTTGATCTCCCATTTGATCTGGCGGGAAAAGTCGCCGAGCATCGCCCACATTTTTTTCTTCTGCTCGAGCGTCGCGTTCGGCTCTATAGGCGGCATGAAAAACCAGCCGTCGGGCGCCTGGCGCACCGTCTCGATTGCGCGAGACCGGTTATAGGGAGTGAGCTGGATGCGTCGTTGCATGCGCCCTACCCCAGCAGTGGATCGCGCCGTTGAATGAGCGGTGCGGCACCGAAACAATGCCGCTCCATGACCAGGCGCGCGTATTCGGCGGTGGTCATGCCTGACTGGCGGGCCAGCAGCGTCATCGTCTCGCGCAATTCCTCGGGCACCGGGATGTCCAGGCGCTGGTCGCATTTGCCGTACACGGATGTGATCTGCCGCGATTCGGACGAATCATTGGGATCAAGCATGGGACATATCTCCGGTTCGCGTCCAATTCACCGCGGCGCGCGCGGTGGGCAGACTGTGGCCATGGACAAGAAAAAAACACTGTTTGATCTGCCCGAGGACATCGAGCAGCGATTGATGGATGAGGCCGAGGACGAGGCGCGCCAGGCCCACGATGGAAAGCCTGGCACATCGGCCGAGGTGATCCACCGCTTCTACCAGAAGGTGCGCGCGTGGCTCGGGCCGCGCGGCACGCTGCACTGACGTATCGGGTGCGCCGATGGGAATGCGCGTGTCAGCCGGATCCGGCCGCCAGGGATGGGGGTCAGCCATTCCAGCCCTCCTTGCTCCGCGAGCCGCGGACGTACCCGACGAGAAATCCACCGGCAAAGCCCAAGGCTATGAAGATGAACAAGACAGTGTCAGGCATGAACGGACTCCTGCGGTGCCGGCAGATCAGGCCAGATGCGCCAGTAGTCGGTGGGTCGCAGCTCCTGGCGCGTGACGCCGCCCTCTGTTGCTCGTTCGATGGCTAGGCACCATTCGATCGGGACCGGGCGAACGCCATGACACCACTGATGAACAGTCGGAGGCTTGATGCCAAGGATTTTCGACAATGCAGAAAGGCCGCCGACAATCTCGCAGGCCTTCGCAACAGGAGTGTTTTTCATCATGACGCACAGTATAAGGCTACGCCTAATGTACTTCAATAGGAATTGCCTAATTTCTTTTCCATGTGATTTATTAGGCAATGCTTAAGGGAAAGGAATTCGGACAAGCAATCGGCAAAGCGATCGACCTGAAGCTAAAGTCGGGAAGCGCCGACTCGAAAGCCGCGATTGCTCGTCACTTCAAAATGCAGCCCCCGTCTTTGGCGGACTGGGTTAAGAAAGGCGCTGTATCCAAAGATAAATTACCGGAGCTATGGCGCTATTTCTCGGATGTAGTGGGCCCAGAACACTGGGGGCTCACAAAATCTGAATGGCCTGCCGGTTTGACCGATACCTCTGACCGTTCAGCCAACATCAGCGTTGAGGAGTCGAGCGGCCTCTATGACATTGAATGGCCGTTCAAACATGTGCGCCCAGAGCAAATATATGGTCTGACAGCACAGCAGCGCGAAGACCTTGAAGACTACATGCTTCTGTTTCTCAACAAGCTGGGCAAGAAACCAACAAAAAAATTCGGGTCATAGAGGGCGGGAGAAATAATGTCGATTTGGTTGGAACCGATAGTACAGAATCAACCAACTGTAATTTATCGCGGCGTGGGAATCTCAATATAAAAATGGTTCATCCCCGTGAGTTTTCCCTCGATCGCTTTTTTTTCGACCGTAAGTAACTTAACAATACAGTTGTATTTAATCATGAGTGGAGGCGGTATGCGAGTTCTAACTGTTGCGATCTTAGCGTGTGCATTGGCCGGTTGTGTATCCGTCGGTTCGGTATCCAAGCTGGATCGTGACACGTACACCATCGGCTCATCCACTGGGAACGGCTCCATTTCCGACAGCGAACTCATCCTGAAGGCGGCACAGAAAGCCAACCAATTCTGTGACCAGAAAGGCCTCGACATGGTGCGCGTCGACTCAACTGTCGATAGCCATCGAGGGATGGGCAACAGAGACGTGGTGTTCAATTTCCGGTGCGTAGTAAAGCAACAATGATCGATCCGTATGAAGGGACTGGCTTCGGCTGGATTGCCTTGGCATTCTGCGGGTTTGTTGCCGGCTACTTGCTGGCCAAGCTTAAAGTACTGACCGACAAAAACACAGTCTCATTTTGTTCATGGACGGCCGCAGTTGTTGCAGCAGTGGCTGCATTCAGCGGTGGTTGGGAAAATACGTCATTCACAATGCTGGCGGGTCGTGTGGCGATATTCGCGATCATCTGGTTCATATTCGGAATCGTGTTCACCATTGGAGTCGCTATGGGCAAGGACAAGGCAAACAAAAAATAATGACCTCCCTCACCAGAAAGTCGACCAAGGCCGAGAACTCGAAAACCCTTCTTGATCTGTGGCTCGAACGGCCGCCAGAACGGCGCGTCACAGAAGAGGATTTCGTTCAGTTCTATACCTACATCAGCGAGAATCACGGTTTTCTATTTCATGGAATGCGCGGTGACCATCTCGGGTGTTTGCGAACCATTTTGCTTCCCTACATGCACGAACGGTCGTAAGCACGGCCTCGCAAATTCTATCCGGTGTCAGCACGATAATCGCCGTCGACAGCCCTCGAAACTCTGCTGAGGTCAGCTTGTCCAACTTCGCGCACCTGGCCAGTTCAGCATCCAGGCGCGCCCTCACCCCTCCTCCCTTGGCCCATACCGCAGTCATCGCCCTATTCGCCGCAGCCCGATCCGTGGAATAGGCGGGCAGCGCGATGTTGACCGCCTCCAACGATATCAGCGCTTCTTCGGGTATGTCGAACACTTCGTGCGCGATATCCCAATCCATATCCAGCGCTGCCTGATTCAGGCCGACATCCAGCGGCGTGGCAGCATCGCAACGGCCGCAGTATTCCTTCCTCTGTTCTTCCGACATCGTGATTAGCTCCTCGAAAATTATTAGGCATAGCCTATTGACATATAGTAAGGCTACGCCTAATATTACTCCCAAGCTTCACGAAACACCGAAGCAACGCTCTTTTAAAACCAGGGATTTAAGGAAAGTTGGGATATCACACCCAAGAGAGGGGCCATGCGTGCGTAGCACGTTCTGACCGGTGTGCCGCAGCGTGAGTCGCAGGAAGCTGCCAAGGTCCAGAAGGACGGCGAAGTGCGATGTCAGAGGCCCCGCATAGCGAGCGGTACCCATTCATGGGCAAATGGACCTAACCCGGCCGGGTGAGTGCCGGGACCATCATCGAAGCGGCGGCGTGGGAAATCGGTGACACGCAAAGTGGGTATCGCGGCCACAGAAAAAAGGAGCGATCAAGGTAGGTAGGTGACCGCAGACCGCTCTACAGCACAGGATGCTGGTGAAGTCGAAACACATCGCCGGGGTAACGTCCGGCCCGCTTCGATGATGGCGGCAGCCCATGAGGCAACTGAAACATGAAATCGACCCCGGAGGTAGGGCTTCGGCGTAACCACCCAAGGGTCGACAGAGAGGCCGAAACTGTAAGCCATCAACGGCGCTGCCTGCGGTCGGACATCGTAGGCAGCGCCATCATCGAAGCGGCGCGGCTGCCGCAAAGACCGGGTGAGTAGCCGTGCGGCTCGATGCGCGCCACCCCTTGGCGCCGCTTCGATGATGGCCTGTGCCGCGAGTATGCCCGGAGTGCCTCACCGGGAAGTGTTCGGACTTCTACACCCGAATGCTATACAGCCGGGAAAGACCGGCACCACCCTCCTTTCCTGAAATCCCTGGTTCGAGCTTTTGGGAGAACAGGGATGAATCTCAACAATTTGCCGGAACAGCCGACCATACCGCCCGAGCCTTCGTCAGGCCTGCAGTTGGTCTGCGATGCGATCCGCGGCGACACCTACGTCGAACAGATAGCCACCATTGCCCGGCGCGCGAAAGAAGTCTTGCGCACCCGCATGGGCACGGTCCGCACCGTCAACCGCGAGGGTCACTATGTCGAGTTCGATGCCGGCGATCTGTACGACGACCTGATCGCCCATGAAGAATCGGCAGACCTGTCGATCCTGATGTCGGGCTGCCTTCACGATGCCGATTCCGCCACGCGACGCCGGGCCGACGCCTATCTCGATCGCTTGATCACTCGCTTCGCCGAAGAATACGCGCTCTACGCAGCCGATAAAGCGGTCGAGATTTATCTGGTCGGCCTGGGGGAAGCGGCATGAGCGCGCGCGACGACCAGATGATCATGCTCAAGATCATGATCCGCGAAAACCTGCGTCAGGTACGCGCTTGCGTCAATGCCGCCCGCTTGCGAGACGAGAGCTTGGCAGGCCAATCACTGGCCGATTGGTCGCAAGGCCATATTTCCGCTCTGTGGATGCTGTACCAGAACGATCACGACGTGCCGCGAGCCATCGCTGATGCCCTGTATGCCGCCCGCGTTGAATCGGAATGGCTCATGAGCGGCGAATATCCGGAGCCGAAGCCATCCGTGTAGCCGAACTGATTCCCGGCACGCTCCTGATCACCGTCGGCGTTCTCGCCTTGAAGCTGATCTTCACCGCCACCGTTTTCTAACCGCGCCGGACGGTTTTCCGGCAACCCAAGGAGATATCACATGAAATTGAAGCAACTCATCCTCGCGGCCGCGCTGGCCGCATCCGCCCCGCTGGCATTTGCCCACGGTGGCAACTACGGGAACCAGGGTGGTCCGTCGTCCTCGAGCACGATCGTTGCGGGCGGCGCGGCCGGTTTCGGTGGCGCGGCCTACGGCTCTGCCAACTCGGTGAGCCAGGGCAACGCAGCAGCCGGTACCGAGGTCGTGGGCAACGGCTATTCGATCCAGGCGGCCGGCGCCATCAGTGGTGGTTCGGCCACCATCGGCGGCCAGGTCACGCCGAGCGGCGCCACGGTGAACACGAGCACCACCCAATACGCGGTCACCGGCGGCTACGGCTCGACCGATCAGGTGGGCCTGCAGAACGGCGTGATCCTCAACGGCAACAGCGCGTTCGCCTCGTCCACGAACAACGCCAGCGGCAACGCGGTGTTCGGCGTGGGCGCCATCGGCGTGATCGCTGACATCACCCAGATCAGCAACATCAACCCGAACAACAACTGGTAATCGGTAGGCGGGGCCCGGTCGCACGGGCCCCTGACAGCCACGAACAGGAGATTTCAAACATGAACAAGATCAAATTCGTAGCCGCTCTGGCGATTGTAGCCTGCACGCCTGCATTTGCGGGCACTACGGCCAGCAGCATGGCGCAGACCCAGGCCGCAAGTACCGTCTCCAATCAGGGCGCCACAGGCAATTCACGCGTGACCTTCGAGGGTACGCAATATCCCACCACGACGCACAACTACGGCACCCCGATGATCTATGGCGCACCGTCCGCGTTCGGGTTTTCGCCGAGCAACTGCGGCGGTAGCGATACGTTGACCGTTGGCACGCCGATCGGCGGGTTCGCCGGCAGCCACGCCAAGCCCATGTACGACTGCAACGTGCGTCAGGACACGGTCATGCTCTACCAGTTAGGCCTGCATCAGGCCGCCAAACTGCGCATGGTGTGCTTCGGCAGTGACGCCAACCGTCAGGCGTTCGAAGCCAGCGGCGGCGTGTGCCCGTCCAGCGCTACCGCGAAGGGTATCGCCGGCGCGCCAGTCGGTCCCAGGTTCGAAGTCGCCCAGGTCGTACCCAAAACCATGCGCGGCACCATCCAGCCGGACGGTCAGATCAAGTGGGAGAAATAAGCATGCGCAACTCGAACTGGCCCGGCGGCGTCGATTACAGCCACTCCAACTTCACGCTGCGCTTTCCGCGCCGCTATGAAGGCCGCGGCGGCTGGGCTCCCAACAGCCACAAGATTCCGCCCCTGGAAGCAGCCATGTACATCCTGGGTACCACCTTTGCGATCTTCTTCGCCTGGGAAGTACTCAAGTTTCTGGTGGGGGCCTGACCATGAAGACCCATTTCTCCCGATCCTTGTACATGCGCTACCGCAGCAAGGAAGGCAGCCACCACGTGATGGAGCATCGCGTATGGGATGCCGACATCTTCGTCGCGGCGCGCCAGGCAGAAGCCCGCGAAAAAGGCGGCATGGCCGAGCCCATCAGCCGCGAGCAGTACTTGAAGGAGAGGGTCTGATGCGCGTCATGAAAACGGACCCCCGGGCCCACTCGAACCAGAAGCTGAACGCCCCGGCGCCTCTACCCTTCATTTCGCGTCGGGCCCTGGCCAAGGTCGCCCACCGGCTCAACCCGCCGACCCACTGCGACTGCTGCGGGGCCAAGACGGTCGAGCTGGTGGACAACAGCGAAATCTACGGGCGTCCGTACGGTGACTGGCATTACGCCTACCTCTGCCGCACATGCGACGCCTATGTCGGTCTGCATCCGGGCACCGATCTGCCGCTTGGCACCATGGCCGACAAGGTAACGCGCCAGGCGCGCCAGCAGAAGCGCGGCTTCCTCACCCTGATCGACACCGGCTTCGGCGGCGACGCGGATGCGGCCTATGTCTGGCTGGCCGAACAGATGGGCATCGACCAGAAGGAATGCCACTGGGGGCTGTTCACGCTCGAGCAGTGCAATCGCGCCGCGCAGATCGTCAGCGATGCGGAGACAAAACATGGATAGCAAGCACACTCCGGGCCCCTGGCGTATCGGCGAAAAGCTGTCATCGGCCGAAATGCAGTCTTTATTGGACGGGAATGGCCACTTCGTTGAAATCGACGCCCCGACCCATGGTGCCCTGGCCTTTGTGGTCTGGCGCATGGAAGACGACGATACCTCACCAAAGCAAGAGGCATCTGCCCATCTGATCGCCGCGGCACCGGATCTGTTTGCCGCTCTGGTCGACTGCGTGATGGTCATGGAGCGCGAATTGGCTGGCCTTCGGGTGATTCAGCCAGAACTGCGCGCCGCGCGCGCTGCCATCGCCAAGGCTATCGGGGAGGCCGCGCAATGAACGCCCCTCAAGACATTGACCGCAGTACTTTTCTTGGCGGCTCGGACATCGCTGCAGTATACGGCTTCAGCCCCTACAAGACTGCCGTGGAACTGTGGCTTGAGAAGACTGGCCGCCGCAGCAAGCCCAAGCCCAGCAAATACCAGCAACGCATCTTCGACCGCGGCCACCGGCTGGAACCGATCATCGTCGAAATGACGCTCGATAAGCTACGGGACTTGGGCCGCGACGTGGAACTGATCGCCACCAACCGGCGCTATCAGGATGAGGTCTATCCATTCCTGGCCTGCGAAATCGACTTCGAACTCATGCTCGACGGCGAACACATCAACGGGGATGCGAAAAGCGTGTCGGGCTTTGCGCGCCAAGGTTGGGGCGACGAAGAATTCACGGACCAGATCCCGCTGCACTATCACGCCCAATTCATGCACGGCCTGGGCATCACCGGCCGACGGCGCTGCCTGGTGTCAGCCCTCATGGGACTGGACGATGTGGCCCTGTACTGGGTGGATCGCGACGACGAACTGATCGAGAGCATGCGGGCTCGGGCCGTGGAGTTCTGGAACGACTGCGTCATCGGCGGCAAAACGCCTGACTTCATGAAGTTCGACGACGTGAAGGCGATCTATCCGGTGGACAACGGCAAGTCCTGCGAGGCCACCGAAGAAATTGTGGCCAAGGTAGGCAGGCTGGCAGCGATCAATCAGCAAATCTCGGCATGGAACGCCGAGAAGGAAGGCCTGCAGCTCGACATCGCCGAGTTCATCTCGCCCTATTCGATCCTCAAGTACCAGGGCAAACCCATTCTGACCTGGAAAGCCCAGGAAATGCGCCGCCTCGATGAGAAAGCTCTGGCTGAAGCGCATCCCGACATCGCCGCCAAATTCAAAACCCTGCAAACAATCCGCGTCATGCGGCTGAAAAAGGAACGCCAATCATGAGCACTGATCAATTGAAAGAAGCCGTCTCCGGCGCGGTCGCCACCCGACAGAAAAGCATTTTCGACTACCTGCACGATCCCAAGGTCGAACAGGGTATCGCCGCCGTGGCCGGGAAATTCCTCACCGCCGACAGGTTCCTCCGCCTGGCCGTGAACGCGGTACGCAAGACGCCTCTGCTGGCCAGCTGCGAACCGGCCTCTGTGCTGGGCGCATTCATGGCTTCGGCTGCCCTGGGACTGGAACCCAACACCATCCAACAGCAGGCTTTCCTGATTCCGTACAAGCGGAACGTGAAGGTCGGGCGCGAATGGGTCAAGGTCGTCGAGTGTCAGTTTCAGGTAGGCTACCGCGGCTTTGTGACACTGGCCCACCGCTCCCCGTACATCATGAGCATTCAGGCCGAAGCGATCCATGAACACGACCTGTTCGAACACATGATGGGTTCGGATAGCTTCCTGAAGTATCGCAAGGCATTGAAAGACCGCGGCGCCCTGCTGGGTGCGTATTGCCTCACGAAACTGGATTCCGGCATCGAACTGGCCACGGTGCTGCCGCTGGACGAAATCTACAAGATCCGCTCCAAGAGCGAGACGTTCAATGCCCTCACGCGCAACGTGACGATGGCAGAGAACGAAAAGGAACGCCAGCGCGCCGAAAAGTCCTTGTCTGAAACGCCTTGGGTCATGTGGGAAGACGACATGGCGGCGAAGTCCGCCATCAAGAAGCATGCCAAGCAGCTGCCGCTCAATCCAGGCGACACACTCGCGGCAGCCACGGCCATCGATTCCAGCGCCGAAGCCCGCACCGTAGATATGGCGGAAATGGCCGATCCGGATGTCGCGCGCGCGGTGGTCCAAGATGGCTTCGATCCCCCGGCTCTCGAAGATGACCCCAGCGACGTGGCCAACTTCAACTTTCCGCCAGAGAAAGAACGCGAGCCGGTAGCCGCTCGGGAAGAGCGAAACGCCGCACCTCGCGCTCGAACCCAGGCTCGACCGCCAGAGGACAACACGCCGGCCGCACCGACCTACGACCAGGTCGCGGCCGATCTGCGGTGTGCCAAGAACCTCGACGCGCTGCAGGTTGCCGCCGATCAAATCCGCGATGTGCACGACGAAATCGAGCGCAGCGACCTGCAGCACATCTACCGCCAGCGCCAGGCCGAGTTCGAAGAGCCTCAAGATGCCAAGCCGAACACGCCAGCCGCCAAGAGCGCCGGCCGTGGTTCCCGCCACAACAACATGAGCATGGAGTGAACATGAAGATCCAATCCATTGCCGTGCGCAACACCATGGGCGTGCGCGACATCAACCTGACCCTTGATACGCCCCTATTCCTGGCTGCCGGCGCCAATGGCGCGGGCAAATCCAGCTTGGTCGAGTCGATCCGGCTGGCCCTGGGCGAGGATCCGGAACGCGTCCACCTAAAGAAGCACTACGACTCGCTGGTCACCGAAGGCGCCAAGAACGGCCGTATCAGCCTGATGGTCGACGATGCCGAATTTGGCGTGACGCTACCGAGCGGCAAGGCGTACGGGCCGACAAATGGTCTGTCGCCCTTCCTGCCGTACGTCCTGGACACGCAGCGCTTCGCCAAGCTCGATGCGGACCAACGCCGCTCCCTGCTGTTCGACCTGACCGGTTGCAAGGTCAACGGCGCTTTCGTGCGTGACATGCTTGGGCGCCGCGGCATCGAGGCTGCGCTCGTCGACCAAGTACTGCCGGAGCTCGGCCGGGGCTTTCCCGCCGCCGAAGCGTGGGCGAAAGATCAAGCCAAGCAGGCCAAGGCTGGCTGGCGTGCCATCACCGGGGAAACCTGGGGCAGCCAGAAAGGTGAGGACTGGGAAGCGGATACTCCGGAACCCTTCGATGCCGTGCGCATGCGCCACGTCACCGCGCTGCTGGACGAACGGCGCGCCCAGATCCGCATCGCCAATCAGGATATCGGCGTGCTACGCGAAAAGGCGAAAGCGCATAGCGCCTGGGTCGAACGCCAGCAGGCAGCCGCCAAAGTGCCTGCGCGCGTCGCGGAACTGGAACGCAAGCTCGAATTCGACCAGGCCGAACTGACCAAGTGGCAGGAGAAGGTCGACGAACTGCAACTGAAAGCCGGTACCGGGCCGCGTGTGGGGCTGGTGCACGATCTGGCCGCAACACTGGCCGATGCCTATGAAGAGCTTTCCGCACCGAAGGATCTCGACACCCGCATCAACACGGTGCTAGAGGCCTACGAAACCCAGTACGGCGCACTGGACGCCCAGGGTGATCCGGAAGCGGCAGCTGCCCTGCCCGCGGCCATCCATTCCCGCGACATGTTCAAGCGCAGCGTCGAGAATGACCAGCGCGATCTGCAGGCGGCCAAGCCCGCTGAACCCGGGCCAGAACCCGAGAAGGTCGACGCCGAGGCGCTGGAAAAGCTCACTGCGCGCACCGCAGACCTGGATGCGGAGCTGCGCGGCTTCGAAGAGGAGCAGCGCCGGCTGGATCGTCTGCAATTGGTCGGCCAGCAGGCGGAAGCCAACACCAAGAAAGCCGCCACCCTGCACGACTCCATCCAGGCATACCTCAAACTGGCCGAAGCACTCGCTCCGGACGGCATCCCCGGCGAAATCCTGGGCACCGCTCTCAAACCGTTCAACGATGCCTTGCGTTCAAGCGCCCAGGAAACAGGCTGGATGCAGGTTGCCATCGCCGCCGATATGACGATCACCGCGGCGGGCCGCCCCTACAACCTCTTGTCCGAATCCGAGCAGTGGCGCACCGATGCCATGCTGGCCGAGGCCATTTCGCGGCTGGCCAATATCCGATTGTTGATCCTGGATCGGGCCGACATCCTGCAACCGTCTGACCGCCCCACCCTGATTGGCTGGCTCGAATCGCTGGCGACTGTCGATGCCATCGACACCGCCATCGTTGCAATCACGCTCAAGGCCCCACCCGCTGGGTTACCCGACGCCGTAACAGCGGTGTGGATCGAGAACGGCCGAATCGTCAATGCAACCCAGCCGCTGGCCGAAGCGGCTTAATCCGGAGAAATCATGAATATTGAAAATGCGCTGACCCGAGTGAGTGAATTGTGCCAAGAAATTGATGACATTCAATCCTTTCTCCGGAAAGCCGAAGCGCCGGGTGCCAATATCAACGGGGCCGTAAGGGTGAATTTCGGGGGATACATCAAATGCCCTGCGGTATCGCGCGAACGATGCCTCGAAATGTTGAACATTCAACTGCAGGCAGACCAAGCCGAACTCGACCGCCTGAAACCGATCATTGATATGGCCAATCTCGCACTGGCAGGTCTGTCGGCTGAATCGGAGTTCTGAATCGCTTATGGGCACTCAAGGCGCGGTGGCTCCCCTCATCCATCCCTGTCCGCCGCGCCTGCCCACCAATTACTCACCACCCAACCACAGGAGTCGAACCATGAATAGCATCGCACCCAAAAACGCCGCGGCCACTCCCGTCGAGACACGCGAAATCACGCAGCAGCTTAGCAACGCCAACCTGCAATTAGATTTGCTGAACCAAAGCCTGGAGCACCTGGTCAACCGGCTCGCTCCCGTTCTTCATTCATCCGCTCCAGAGGGGAAGGGAGAGCCCGTTCGACCCGTTCAGGAGAGCCCCCTTGGCGAAAGTCTGGCGCTGCTCACGGGACGCATTGAAGCATCCCAGGCTCGCGTCGGCGATCTGCTTCAGCGCCTGGAACTGGACTGATCCAGCCTCTTCATACCCCACTATTGGAGCGTAATCAATGTTCGAACTCTCCCACCAGACCGCACAGTTCACCAATCTGAACCTGCGTGCTGAAAAACATGGTGACGAAAATGCCCCCGGCGCTGACCTCACTTGCAGCGTCAGAATGCCTAATGACGTCCTCTCCGAGTTTCACTCGTCGCTGAAATCGACCTTTTACCGTGCGCCGGAACCCGGCGAAATGGACATGGTCGACAAGGCCCAGGAGGAACCGCTGGCACTCACTCGACTGCGCTTCGGCAAGTACGCCGACAGCCTCGCATGGCGCGACGAGATCGTCGGCGCAACATTCACCGTCCATTACGGTACAGGCGGTAAATCGGATGTGAAACTGGACGATGCCACAATCGATAAATTCCAGTTCGAATTCATGGATGGCGGCACAACGTTTATCAAGTTCCGGGTGAAATGCAACCCGGACGAAAAACAGATCGGCAAGCTCTACGGCCTGATCGGCGGCGAGATCGAGGTATCGCTGGAAGTTCCCAGTAATGCCATGGAGGCCGCAGCATGAATGGCGCCCTGGTATTCGACACGGAGACCACCGGACTGCCCGATTGGCACGCACCTTCCGAAAGTCCCGACCAGCCCCACATTGTGCAGCTTGCCGCCATGCTGGTGGACCTGGACACCCGGGAGACCATCAGCAGCATGGACGTGATCATCAAGCCCGATGGCTGGACGATCCCCGACGACGTGGCGGCCATCCACGGCATCACGACCGAACGCGCACTCGAAGTCGGTATTCCGGAAGCGTCTGCGGTCGCCCTATTCCTGGGTTTGTGGAATGGCCGCACGGTCATTGGCCATAACGTCGCTTTTGACCAACGCATCCTGCGCATCGCCCTCAAGCGCAATCCGGAAACGTTCTCCGAAACCATAGTGGAACGCTGGAAGGATTGCAGGGCCGAATGCACGCAGAAGCTGGCCACGCCCATTCTGAAGCTGCCGCCCACCGCCAAGATGCGCGCAGCCGGCCGGTTCCACAACAAAAGCGCGAACCTGAACGAGGCGCACGAGTTCTTCATCGGTTCGCCGGTGGAAAACGCGCACAGCGCCATGGCCGACGTGCAGGCCTGCTGGCGTGTCTACTGCGCCATCCAGGACATGCAGAAAGAAAAGGCTGCGTGAGGCGATCATGAGCAGCAAGTACCGAGCCGAGCGCCGCGCCAAGCACGAACGCCGTCTGCCCCGCATTCCGATGATGGCCGAGCTCAAGGACCAGTTCGGCATGCAGATGCACACGGCTCTGTCGTGTCTGGAAATGGCGCCCACCTCGGATACGTTCGATGCGCTCGCCGAAGTGTTCAACGTCGTGCAGGTTGCCATCGAACACAATCCGCGTCGCAGTCACGAGGCGCGGCTCATCAACGGCGGCGCGATGGCACTCAATCAGGCGCAGCAGCGAATCTGCGCCGATGTCGTCCCGCACGACTACGAGATTGCCCCGATTCGGGTTGCGGTGAACACCATCGACTCGATGATGGGCAAGCTCGATGTAACGGGGCTGTATGTGGCGATGCAGAAATTGAAAGCAATGAAGGTTACGGCATGACAACGGCAATCGACCTTTTCGCCGGTGCCGGCGGCTTTTCAACCGGCGCAACGATGGCCGGCTGTCATGTGATCTGGGCAGCAAACCACTGGCCAGCAGCCGTGCAATGGCATGCCGCGAACTATCCTGATACCGAACACGCCTGTCAGGATCTGCAGCAGGCAGATTTCACGACCGTTCCGGCTCACGATATTCTGCTTGCCTCTCCGTCCTGTCAAGGCCACAGCCCTGCCCGCGGCAAAGACCGCCCCCATCATGATGCGCAGCGCGCCACCGCCTGGGCGGTTGTGACCTGCACCGAAGTTCACAGGCCCCCTGTGGTGATCGTGGAAAACGTACCGGCTTTTGCCAAGTGGACGCTCTACAGGGCCTGGATATCGTCCATGAACGCACTGGGCTATGCTCTGGCGCCCATGGTCATCGATGCGGCAGATCACGGCGTGCCGCAACATCGCCAGCGTCTGTTCATCGTGGCTACGCGCTCACAACATCCCATCCAATTGCGACTGCCACATCGCGTGCAACGTGCGGCCGGCTCTGTCATAGACCTGCAGGCAGGAAAGTGGACGGTCATCGATCGCCCCGGCCGGAGTCAACGCACGCTGGCCCGCATAGTGGCTGGACGCGCCCGGTACGGCGATCGCTTTCTTGCTCCGTACTACGGCAGCGGTAGCGGTGAAACGGGGCGCAGCCTGGACCGTCCTATCGGCACTCTGACGACCCGGGCCCGGTGGGCAGTCATCAACGGCGACAGGATGCGCATGGTGCGCGCCCTCGAGGGCCGAGACCTGATGGGATTCCCCGCCGATTATCAGTTGCCCGCAAACGAGGCTTTGGCCTGGAATTTGCTGGGCAACGCGGTTTGCCCCCAGGTTGCGGCCGACATTATCGATGCAATCAGGGAGGCCGCATGAAACCCTACGAGGAATTCTTGCGCGACAAGGCCCACATTGACGGCGACCATGGTTTCGCCCCGGTGTGGATGCCAGATTACCTTTTCGATTTTCAAGCCGCAATGGTCGATTGGGTGTGTCACAAGGGTCGCGGCGCACTGTTCGAAGACTGCGGTCTTGGAAAGACCATTCAGGAATTGGTATGGGCTGAAAATGTGGTGCGAAAGACTAACACCAACGTCCTGATCGGCGCGCCGCTAGCCGTCACGTCTCAAATTGCACGAGAGGGTGAGAAATTCGGCATCGAGGCCAAGGTGTCGCGAGATGGAAAACTGCACCGTGGCATCACGATCACCAACTATGAACGGCTCGACAAGTTCGACGAACATGCCATCGGCGCGTTCGTGGCCGATGAATCCAGCATCCTGAAATCCTTCGACGGTACGCGGCGGGGGCAGATCACCACCTTCATGCGCAAGATGCCCTACCGGTTGCTATCCACCGCCACGGCCGCTCCGAACGACTACATCGAGCTGGGCACCTCGTCCGAAGCTCTGGGGTATCTGGGCTACATGGACATGCTGAATCGGTTCTTTAAGAACGATCTGAACAACTCCGCCACCGGACGCATGCGCGGGGAGGTCATCAAATGGCGCCTGAAAGGCCATGCCGAAGAGCCATTTTGGCGTTGGGTATGCGGGTGGGCCCGGGCGATGCGCAAGCCCTCGGATCTCGGCTTTGACGACTTCCGTCATGTCCTGCCGCGGCTATGCGAGGAAGAACACATGGTTGATTTGCAAGGAGCGGCTGAAGGCATGCTGTTCGCGCTTCCTGCCGTCGGACTGCGGGAGCAGAGAGAGGAACGCAGGCGCACTCTCCAGGCTCGATGTGAGCGGGCAGCCGCCCTAGTGGCGAACACGGGAGAGCCCGCTGTCATGTGGTGCGATCTGAACGACGAGGGAGATCTACTGGAGAAGCTTGTATCCGATGCCGTTCAGGTCAGCGGCAAAGACTCCGACGAAGCCAAGGAAGAAAAGTTGCTCGCCTTCTCGACAGGTCAGATCCGGGCCCTCGTCACCAAACAAAAAATCGCTGGGTGGGGCATGAACTGGCAGCACTGCGCCCACATGACGGACTTCCCTTCTCATTCGTATGAAGGGTATTACCAAAAGGTTCGTCGATTCTACCGTTTCGGCCAGACCAGGCGCGTGAAGGTCGATCTGATCACGACCGAGGGTAGCCGCGGGATCATGAAGAACCTGCAGCGCAAAGCCACCCAAGCTGAAGCGATGTTCGATCACCTTATAGCGCACATGAACCACGCGTTGGCCATCGATCGCTCGGCCGCGTTCACCAAGAAACTGGAGTTGCCGCAATGGCTGTAATGGATTCTCGTATCGGCAAAAACTATGCCATCTATTCGGGTGACTGCATCGAAGGCATGAGGGATCTGCCCAAGGGATGTATCCACTTCTCGGTATATTCGCCACCTTTCGGCGGAATGTATCACTACAGCAGCAATGACCGGGATCTCTCCAATTCGTCGAATTACGACGACTTCATCGAGCATTACGGATACGTGGTCAAGGAAGCGGCACGGGTGACTATGCCAGGACGCATGACCGCCGTGCACTGTATGGACGTACCGCGCAGCAATTCCGGCACAGACAGCTACATCGATTTCCCCGGCGACATCATTCGTTTGCACGAACGATACGGTTGGAAATACGCCGGACGACACATGATCTGGAAGGAACCGCTGGAAGTCCGGCTGCGCACCATGCAGAAGAATCTGGCTCACGCCTCTCTGTGCGCCGATTCCATCGACGCCGGCGTGGCAAGCGGCGATTATCTGCTCTTGTTCCGGAATGCCGGCAAGAATCCGGTGCCTGTGGCCCATCCTACCGGCTTACTGGAATATGCCGGCGAACGCATGCCGCCAGCGGAAGTACTGCCGTACCGCGGCTGGGCCGGCAAGCAAACTGAAAACCGTTTCTCCCACTGGATCTGGCGTCAGTACGCCGACTGCATGTGGGATGACATTCGTTTCAATCGCGTGCTGCCGTATCGTGAGGCCCGTGACAGCGAGGACGAAAAGCACGTTCACCCCCTGCAACTCGACGTCATCCATCGTTGTGTGGTGCTGCGCACCAATCCTGGCGAGGTGGTCCTGACCCCCTTTATGGGCGTCGGCTCCGAAATCTACGAACCACTGACATTGGGTCGGAAGGCCATCGGTTGGGAACTGAAACCGAGCTATTTTCGGCAAGCGATCAAGAACACCGAAGCGGCCGCGGCCGGATATCGATTCGACGCACCAAACAAAGACCTAGAACTCGAAGGGGCAGCACATGCCACCGACTAAATCCAAGATTCCCAGGCCCGACGCGGCCACCCTATTCGACATCATCGAAACCGAGGATGCAGCATGACTATCGACACCAAAAAACTAAAAGCAGCCGCCCTCGCCTGCGGTCCGTATTCCTGGCAGTGGTGGAACTCCAATTCCTTCCGACGCCTGACGTTCGTGGACAACGGACGACACTTGCAGGACGGCGGCGCACTGTGCGCAGTCGTGCAGCCGAGCGACGGTCACCCCGACGTGCTAATGGCGCCAGGCGTACGAGAGCTCATCGAACTGTGCAGCCCAGAAACGATTTACGAACTGTGCACCGAACTTGACCGGCAGCAGCGCGGGGAGGCTATATACCCGATACGACAAGGAAAACAGGAAGGGAGACTTGCAGAGAGCCCTTGGCATGCAGGCGATGTACTGCCCGCTGTCGGCTCGTACTGTCTTGTTTCTGGGACGAATTGCGACATCGAGAGCGATCAACACCGCGGTTATTCCTGGCGGAAGGTGATCGGTTACAGCACTGATAGGCAATTCGTCTGCTTTCAAACGGGGGATTGCTGGCCGACTGTTGAACGCACAATCAATTGCTGGTTTGCCGAGATTCCGCATCCTGCTGGCGCCGCCCCACACCCCGCCGAGCCAGTAGTCAACCAATCGTTGACAACTGCCGATGCCGCAACCGGCTGCGTCCGAGAAGCCCTGGAAGCAGCAAGGAATGGTCTGCAATGGTATCGGGATAGCTATCCAGATGCCGTAGATGGGAGCGACGACGAAGCTGACGAGTTGATTGATCGGGCATTAGCCGCACTCGCCCAGCCAACCGTCAAGGAATCCTTGACAGTTGATGATTGGAAGCTGATGCCAAAGGAATATACAGAAGCCATGGAGCATGCCGGTGTCAAGGCTCTTGAGCATGCGTGCGAAACCCTTGGTGAAAACCTAAGCAGCGAGAGCATGGTTGGCGTGGTCTACAACGCAATGTATGCGGCCCAGCCAACTACTCAGCAATCCTTACAAGATGCCGAGCCGATGAAGGTGCCGGACAGGACCGCACTGCTGGTGGCAATACAGCGATACGCCGACGAACGCGCCAGCATGACCAAGGCCCACTGCACGGGTGCGGCAGACAATGAGCAGCGAGACGCGTCAGACAGGACTGCGCAGGCATATTCTGATATGTGCGTCATGCTGGGCCGCTATGGCGCACAGCCTGCCGCTAGCGCGGAGCCGGTGCTTTACGGACTTAAATACCACGGGTCGCTAGACGTTAATGACGGAAATGTGTTTCGCACTCGCGCAGACGCCGAGAAATTTGTGAAGCAAACAGCTAAATTGGCGAGTCTAGATTGGGTAGCGCCTGAGATTGTGGCGCTCACCGCCCCCGTTGCCGCACAGCCCAGCGTGCCGGATGGATACAGGCTGCTTCCAGAATGGAAGTTGCGTCGCGCAATAGGAATTATCAACAAGGACGGCGACGAACATGGAGTCGGAGCCGATCTTGAAGCCATGCTCGAAGCCGCCCCTACCCCACCAACAGACGGGCAATCATGATCGAAGTTAGCAAAACCGCATTCTACGAGGCCGTCAGCGGCCCCGAGAATATCCACCCAACATCAGAACGTGACCGAACATTCTGGAAGAATTTGCGTACCGGAGAGATCATCGGTCACTGTTCGCAAGGCTACGTGCTCCGCCACGGAGAGCCTGTCCGTTACTACCTGACTCCCGAGTTTGCGGCCCTCAAGGGCATCAAGGAATGACATGGAAAAACTATTTTGCGACCTGAGAACGGATGAAGAAAAAGCCGACTTCTTCCTCTCCGGACAGGGTTATTCAACCGGCGTCATAGCGAAAGCGGTTCAGAACGATGTGGCCATGGCCTATCGGCGCTGCGCTGAATACAAAAAGGCGTGCCACGACGCCCAAGCTATCCGCAATGCAGCGCTGGAAGAAGCGGCGCGGCAATGCGGCGACATTTACAGTTGGCGAGGTGCTTATTCGGCTGGCTTGATGAGTACAAACACACTAGACGCCTGCGCCGCTGCAATCCGCGCCCTGAAATCGCAGGTAGCGAGTCAGACCTGCGGCGGTAACGGCATGATCGGTGGACCGAGCTACTACGAACCATGCGAAGGCGGCGAACCTTGCCCTGATTGTTCCCAGGTTGACAAATCCTCGAATCTGCAAGGAAATCAGGTTGACAAATCGCCTGAAATGCAATGTCAGCCCAGCGCCCAGGATCGGGAGGATGCGGAGCGCTATTTCGCCATCAGAGAAGGCGCTCGCAACGCAGCGTGCACCACATATTTCGCTGCCAGAGGTCATCTTAACTACAACCTAAAGGCTGCGGTTTTCGAGGCTGGGTTTGATCGTGGTTGGGACGCTTCCCGCGTGGCGAAGGAGAACGGCAATGACTGAAAACCTCATCGAAGGCATCCAGCGCCAGTGCAACCGAATCCGCGACGAAATACTGCCCGAGTTCGACAAGATTCCGACCGGCGCGCTCGCGGCCACCATGATGCGTCACTCCATCAAGAAGGCCGAGACGGCTATTGCGTCGGGTGATGTCCTGGCCATGCTCGTGGCATACAAGGATTTGGAGGGCGACGAAGTATGAAACCACCCTACGAATGGCTGGACCGCATGGGAGCCATCCAACTGCCTCACTTCACCCTGGTTTTAAGCCAGGAAGAGCTGGAATCGGCACTCAAGCACTGCAAGATGCTGCCCGGTGAGGCAGGACCGTTCTGCCCCAAGGCCGGCCACACATGGATGTTGAACGTCGACGGCAAGCGCATCGCCATCGTAGGGGTGCGTGACCACGACGAAGATGGCACGGAATGGCACCCATGTACAGTAGCCGCACTGCTCGTGCATGAGGCCGTACACATCTTCCAATGGTGGTGTGATGGTGTGGGTGAAACAAACCCCTCTGACGAGTTCGAGGCGTATTGCATCCAGTGGATCAGCCAGCAGCTATTCTATGAATACGACCGCAGGAGGTCGCAGCAATGAGTGATTTCGGAACGCGCCCGGCTTACCCCGAGTCAGTCCTGTATGACCCCATCCGCCAGATCATCGAATCTGGGCAGTCCTATGGTTACTACAGTGGCTTGAACATCCAGCAGCATGTGTGGTTGACCCTGTATGCGGCGCGCATCGCGGCCGGCGAGATGAGCGTCGATGCCAAGAACGCGGCCGATAATGGGCTGCCTGCCGTGCTGAAAAAATTGGAGGAACTGGCGTGAAACCACTATACATTTTCGACCTGGACGGCACCTTGGCCTTGATCGACCATCGCCGGCATTTCGTCGAGCGCGATCGCAAACACCAGGACTGGAAGGCTTTCTATGCCGCCTGCGACGAAGACAGGCCCAACACGCCAGTCATCAACACGCTCAACGCTCTGCGACTGATCGCCGAAGTTTGGGTATTCAGCGGCCGTTCTGACGAAGTGCGCGAGAAAACCATCGAATGGCTGGCGGCCCACACGTCATTTGCACCCTGGGACCTGGAAACCGCCCTGCTGATGCGCCGGGCCGGCGACTACACGCCCGACGACGTGCTCAAGCGCCAGTGGCTGCACGAGATGCTGCCAGAGGATCGCCAGCGTCTGGTCGCGGTGTTCGATGACCGGGACAAGGTTGTTCGGATGTGGCGAGAAGAAGGCGTGGCCTGCTTTCAAGTTGCGCCGGGAGAGTTCTGATGAAAGATACCGAAATGCCCAGTTGGCAAAAGCAGCAGCGCGCCGACTTCGAGGCGTCCCTGACCGAGTTCTACAAGCCCATCGAGATCACGCCAGATTTCACGCCAGGCCGACTCAACCCCGCGAACTACGAGGATGCCGTGGTCAGTGCACACTGGCAAGGCTACATGGCTGGTCAGGATGATCTGGTCGGCAAGATTCAACGTGAACTAATGGCCATCCCCCAACCTGGCCAACTCTCCGCAGACAACATGGACTTCTGGCGATCAGGACTTCAAACAGCGGTCGACGCCGTGAATCGGGCCCTGGGCGTGAGCGATTGAGTGTCGGAGATTGACGTGAATAACCTACAGACAGTGGATACCCGCGGCGCCGCCGACCTATTGAAGGTGCACCCCAAGACAGTCGCCGACCTCATCAGCACCGGCGCAATCCCGGCTGCCAAGGTCGGACGCTCCTACGTCATGCTGGTCAAAGACGTGATGGACTACCTCGAAAAGCGCATCCTCTCGCAGACCGCCACCAGGATGCGGGCCACTACCAAAGCTCCTCGGCCAGGTCACTCCCGCGCAGATTCGCATAACGCATCAACACCCGCGGGGAGCGGTGGCCGGTGATCTTGGCGATACGCGCCTCCGAGAGCGTGGTGCGCTCGAATATCCGACTTGTGGCTTCGTGCCTCAAGTCATGAAAGCGGAGATCCTTGCAGCCAGCCTGCTCAAATATATCGGCGAAGAGCTTGGAAAGGTAATCGCTGGCTGCCGCCAAAGACTCTTTTTTTCCATTCCACCATGGAAATAGTAGATCGTCCGGCTGAAGCTCTCGTTCTGCAATGTAGCTTTCCAGCAACACCAGCGCCACGCTGGTCATGGGCACCTGACGCTTGTCACCGTTCTTCGTCTTGTCCAGGAAGACGGTCTTCTTTTTCAGGTCCGCCTGGCGCACCGAGAGGGTATACATTTCCCGCAACCGCATGGCAGATTCCAGGGCCAGCAGGTAGAGCACCCGCAGCGCTTCCTTGTCTGGCAATGGCAGAGACTTGCGCTTCCTGGCTAACTCGCCGCCATCAATGATCGCCAGAATCTTTTCGTGCTCGCCGGGCTCAAGCCTACGGTCTCGTTCCTGGTCGATCCTCTTCCCTCCAGCGTGCGCCGCATCGTCCTCGGTGTACTGGGCGTAGCCGTTTGGTAACGTTCGAAATGGATGGTCTGGCATTGTCAGATAATTTTTTCGCATCCCCCAGTCTGTGCATCTGGCCAAGGCGCCCACTCTGGACCGGATGGTAGCGGGCGCTAGGTGCTCGACGCGCTTCATCTCCGTGATCCAGTCGTCGACCCAGTTGGAATTCATGTTGGCCAGGGACTCTTTGCCTCTGCGCCTCATAATGGCATGCAAGGCGCCCACGTCTTTCGCCGAAGGATGGGCGCTGCGTTGATACTCGCCGTCCAGATCCAGTAGCGTGCGGAATCTGTCCGGTTTGCGATGCTCGGCCGGGATGATGCCTCGATCAAGCAGCGTCTCCAGACGGTCCGCGTAGGCGTCTCCCTCTGCCTCCGTCTGAAACGTCATGTAAATTGGTTTGTCGAGCACTCCTGCTCGCTTGAAAACGAATTCCCACGTGCCGTTTTCACGTCGCCGCTTGCCCGCCATGTCCCAGCCCCATCATCCTGTCTCGTCCCTACTGTAAGGGCGTAGAGCGGTTGGTAGCAAGCTCTTTCTGGTTGGTTGTGACTCCCTTAGGCTCCCATTCTGGTTGGTTAAACAGCAAAGAAAAAGGCGCTTGGATCGTTCCAAACGCCTGATTCTATTGCTTTTTTATTGGTGGGTGCTACAGGGTTCGAACCTGTGACCTACGCCTTGTAAGGG
>Ga0164242_10000721_pt1 | contig 40041 bp, 28 predicted proteins | sample OricomgcompostMG_FD_108783 | JGI IMG/M metagenome (GOLD analysis project Ga0164242, IMG submission 108783) | Miracle-Growth compost microbial communities from Emeryville, California, USA - Original compost - Miracle growth compost (MG) ... | reverse complement strand
TCGCAGGCGCCGTTAAAAAACGGATCCACCATGCCGCTTTTGACAAAGCGCGCCAGGCATTGAATGATCGGGCCGCGTTCTTCGGCACGCCGCTTCGATTCCACAAATAACGGGCAATAGCGCCGCTGAAATCCGGTCATCGTCAGGCAATTATTTTTCTCTGCCAGTCGCGCTAAGCTTGCCGTTTGAAACGTCGTCAGTCCCGGCGGTTTTTCGATAAACAAATGATTCTTGCGACGGAGCACTTCCACCGACAGATCGAAAAGATGATGCGGCGGCATCAGAATATATACCGCGTCCGGTTCCACTTCGTCGAGCATCTTGCGGTAATCGGTATAAACGCGCGACACCTGAAATTTCTCCGCGGTCGCTTGCAGCTTGGGTTCGACGACATCGCATAACGCAACGAGTTCCACATCCGGCATGGATGTCAGGGACGGATAATGCATGGCATTTGCCAGGCTGCCGGCGCCAATGCCGGCCACGCGAATTTTTGTTGTTGAGTTCATTATTCTTCTCCAATTTAAAAGTACTTTTGTAGGGCGTGTCTTCTCACTTAACGAACCAATCGATCAAGCGTAGTTTTGATCGCCAATGCTTCCGCCGCCATTTGTTGTTGCGGTGGAAAATCGATAGCGTTATTTTTCACTTCCACATTGATACGATGCATTCTCTGATCGATCTCTTTCCAATTCCGGATAAAATATTCCGCCTGAATCCCGCCATATGGCAGGGGAATGGGAGCTTCCGCGACATATCCCGCAGCTTGCCAGGCATCTGTGATGTCCTGTGCCCAGGCCAGATTTTCCGGTTTCAGTTCTTCCGCGGGAGATTCCTCCAAGGGAAGAAAATTAACGCATTGTGCGGGTGAATTTTCAAATTCCATCTGGTGCAAATCGAGCCAATACTGGTAATGATATTGTGCATCCATGTGATGGAATAATTGAAAATAAGTAGACAGTTGGCTACGGTTCGGCTCCACATAGTGATAGGCATCAATGGGCTCGTAAATAATGCCGATGGGATCGGGGATTTTTCCCTGCCTTGTGTCGAATTGGTCGAGACGGTTCCACATCTGCCCGGGAAATTCCGGGTCTTCGCCGCAGATCAAACAACTGAAGCGTTGATTGGAAACTTTCGTTCCATCCCAAAATAAGTAAGGGGCGTTTTCCCGGCCGTGAGGATTGCCGATGGGATTGAAGGTGACGAGCGTCCGTGCCATGATCTGCTCGATATCCAGACGCGTCGGATTTCCCGCCAAATCCTTACCAGTGAGCAGTTGCTCGATCACGTCGATTATTCCCGCGGTTGTGGCCGGTTCGTGCGCATGAGGTTGGGCCACGTAGAGTGCGGTTTTATTTTCGCGCGGCACGGAAAAATCCGACAGAGTGATCGCGTAAACCTTGTGACCGGAATAGGCGAGCTTATATTCCACTTGCATTTTTGCCCCGGCGATCTCTTGCCACTGTTGCAGTTTTTCTTCTAATTGATGTTGTTTTGCTAAAAACATAAGTTGTCTCTGATAAAGTAGTATCCAGCGCGTGGCCACGGCCTCCGTGCCGTGGTTATTTTTACGCTATCCACGGCAGGGATGCCGTGGCCACGTAGACGGGAACGGCGGCGAGATAAAAGTACTTTTATTTTTGTAACACATAAACCGCCGTGTCACCCGGTGCCAGCGTCACCTGAACTTGGCCTCCTGCTGTTATTGTTTTTCCACTATAAAATTCATGTCCCGCGCCCAGTTCCGCCGGCAAGCGGAAATTGAATTCCATGGGTTTGCCGGTTTCGTTCAGCACGCATACAAGGGACGTTTTGTCGCCTTTCAAAAGCTGCACTTTCGCGGAATCCTGCCCGGGAATTTCTGCTAATTGATGCGCGATAAAAGTACTTTCATATTCCGCCAGCAGCCGCGTGGTTTCGGCAATCGCCGTCCACGAGCGGCCATCCAACACGTTGCGGTCATAGACCAACATCCCGGCTGTGGAATCGAGCGTGCGGCGCAGCAATTCGGCTTTCGTTGTGACGCGCTCCGGCGAAAGATCATCCGGCGAATAGGGCGTCATCCACACGCCCATCATCAACGGAATTCCATTCAGGCCTTCATAGGTGGCACGAATATCATCCAGCGGACGCCCCAAACCAGCAGACGCGATATCCACTGATTTTAATTGACCGATGTAACGCCAATCGATGCCGTAAACCGCCAGCGTGCGCGGGCTTTGGAACAGGCTGTAATTCATAAATGGCACGCCGGGCAGCGTTTGGTGCGTGGTCTCTTTCATCTTCGCCAAAATCTGCGCGGCGCGCCAGGCCATGAAATCCTGCCACGGCGCGAGATATTGATCTTCGATAATGCGCGGCGTCAAATTTATATTCGCCTCCAAGTGCGCTCGGTCGCGAAACGCCGCTAAACAGCGCTCGCAATAACACGAATGCGGACCGGTCACCGGGCTAAATTCATAGTCATAAATCACCGCGGCGGGATCGCCTTTTTGAATAACCGTGGCCATGGCCGCTCCGGCCACCGGCCATTTTTCGCCGGTTAATAACGTCGTGCACAACATGCCGCTGTTAGGCTTGCTGTTATGATCGATCAAGCGCTCATCAGGATGATCTTTGAGATACGGCGCAAGGCTGATGGAATAGGGTTGGAAATTCACCGTTTTGTCGTAACCGATGCCGTATTTTTTATTCTCACCATCAGGCAAAGGAAGGCCGACTTCCGCAATGCTGGTGAGGCCCGCGTTGCGCATGGTTTCCAGCGTGGCGCGGCGCAATGACAAGCTATCCATCGCGTCCAAACGCGAACTCCATAACTGCCAATTTAACTTTTGAGGCTGACGGCCATTAAGCGGCGGCAAGGCGCGCATTTCGAACGAGCGCGGCGCTTCGACCATCGTGCCGTCGTTGGCCTGCGACCAATAATGCAGCTTCCACGCAACGCCCTCTTTCGCTTGCGACGCATCGGCGATTTTCAGCATCACCTGAAAGATGGAACGGATGGCATCGCGATTATGGAGTAACGGTTTATCCGCGGTAATTTTATAGAGCGGAAAAACCTGGCCGTCAATTGTTGTCTCGCCCGCGTGCGCGCAATTAAATTGCGGCTGGCTTTTGGTGGTCGTCCCATAAAAACCGGTGCTGCCAAGCACTTGCAGCTCTTTGGGAATCGCTAAATACGTCGTCCAGTTATCCTGAATTTTCCCCGGCAAGCCGCGCACAATGAAACTCACGTGCTGAGCGCAGTTACCGGCGATATAAACCGCCGGCTGTGGCACTGGCCACACGGGAGTTTGATTCACCAGAATGGTGCGGCGAAATACCGTCGGCCCGTTTCCCGTAAAAGTACTTTTATCATCGGCTTTAACAATAGGCCAATTTCGATCATCCAGTGCCGATAACATCGCCTGCGCTGTGGCGGCGTCATTAGCGCGCCATGCCGCATCGAAGCGTCCCATTCCCGGCGATTCCATTGCAATGGTGGCGATGCCTGCATCCGCGCGCAACGCAATCACATTATCGCCGGCGCGCAACGGCAATTGTATTTCGCGATTTTCCGCTTTGTCGCCCTGCGCCAATATCTGATCATTGACCACTAATTGAAACGCTCCCGGCGTGGAAAATTTCATCGCCACAGAAAGCGATTGCACATCCATGTGCAGCGACGGCGAAAGATAGACGGGTTGCATGGTCGCAGCGTCGAATACTCCCCAGCGGGCGGCCGCCGCTCCCGACGCCGCAACGTCAAAGGCGTGTTGCGCAGAAACGGGTTTTTGTTGCGCTGGGAAAAAACTCGTTGCAAACGCTGTTTTGCTTCCCTCCGCCTGGATGCTTGAAATAATATCAATATCCGTCGGCGCGGCCGGCGCGATTTGCGCGGTTATTTTATTCAGCCCCAGCTGCAACCGTTGCAGCGGTGCATCGGGCGCAACAACAACATCCGGCAGACCGAAAATAAGCGTGCCCATTTCCAATGGGCTGTGCGCGCCGGCGCCGCTGGGATTCCAGGAGCTGGTTTCTTTGCGCCCCGCCGCATTGCGCACCAGCGCCACCTGCCAACGTTCACCGGCTTGCGGCGCGGCAGCGCCGATATCGGCCAGCGGAATTTGCATTTCCAGCGTCCAGAATCCGTCGCCCTGGCGCACCGCCGTTTTGAAATGCGAGTTCCACGATAAATCGCGCGTTCCCCACAAATCGCTTCGTTGCATTTTGGCATCGGCCATCACGCCGCGCGCGTTGGCATCAAATTCATACACCGGCCCGTCCGCGCGCGGTTGCAGGAAAACGATACACGAATCGTCGTTAATCACGTCGTGAAGTACTTTTCCATTGACGACATCGCCATCGCGCGATTGCGCCAGCGTGCGCATTTCATCGCCGCGCATATCCGCCGTTTTCAGCAGCGGTTCCGTGTTATTAAATAGAACATAGAGGTTCTGGTCGTCATGCAATAAACGCACTGTCGTTGTTTCCGTGGCCGGGCGCAAGGCGTTATAGGTCACAAAATCTTCAATCTCCACCGCGTTTTTCCAGGCTTCATCATCGCCGCGCCCATCGATGACCGGCGCGGACGTGGTTTTATTCACGCGCGCCACCGGCCCTTTGGGAAATAGCGGCGGAATGGCCGCCAATGCCGCGTCATCCAAATCGGCACGCGTGCTGATCACCACGCTTTCCACGCTCAATGCCTGGCCGGTCGTTTTATCGGCGCGGATTTCGAGACGCAACCGATTGCCGATTTTGGAAACTAATTCCGGTTTCAATTGCACCCATTGCCAATCGCCCGTTGTTTTAGGATGGCCTGTGTCCAGACGCCTTGCATAACCGCGCTCGCGTTCGTCGAGACTGATGGAAATGTATTCATCGTTCACGCTGCCAGAACGTCCGCGGATATATACCGTAACGGGTTTATTCGTATACGGCAGCGGAATCGGATAAAGGAAAATCACCGGCGCATGTGCCGTTCCATCCTCTGCAATCATCCCTGTGCTGCTGACAAAATCGATTGCGGAAAGTTTGTATCCCGGAACGTCGGCGTCCAAAAGTACTTTTGGAGACGCCTGCCCGGCAGCGAAAACATCGGCAATGTTGAAGGCGCTGCATCCGATGATAAGGCCCGTGGAAATGGAAAGAAAATGACGCCTGGTAAGGCGGAAATTAGTTGACATATCGGGTTTCACTTTTAATTTATATAGGGGTTCCAATTACGCGCACAAAATCCATTATTTACATAATCAGGAGCGTTAATGTTGCAGCGACCTGAGGAGGAGCCGGTATTGAAAGTGGGGCCGATATTCGCGAATATCATCGCGCGTGAGCGCCACTTAACATGCCCGTCGGCATACACCGCATTGCCGCCGTCAAGATGAGGGACCACTTTGAACTGATTGACTCCGCTGGTGGGAGCGGCATACGATCTCATACTCGACGCGCTCATTGTTTGAGAATCCGTCGTGCTCATCTCGGCAATTGCGATAACTTCCGCAGGCCGTTCCACTGCCGCCATGGAAAGCGGAATATTGTAAGGCGTTGTTACTCCCATCCAGTAAGAAATAGTGCTATAGTTACTGAACGCTGTAGAATAACCATAATTGGGGGTGTTTTTTGCGAATTGGCTGGAAGGGCACACAAAGATTTGCGTGCTTTTCACATAGGGATAAATAAGATCCATCCAGGTGTGATAATAGCCATAGCTGCCGCCGGCGTATACATAAAACTGACCGCTTGGCTTGCCGTTCCCTGCGGCATCCACGGCGGCGCAACTGGCGCGGGGGCAATAGGAAGAGAGCGGATAACGCTCATCATAATCCTGCGTGTATTGCATCAGACCAAGCCCGATCTGTTTCATGTTGCTCATGCAACTGCTTCGCCGCGCGTTTTCTCTGGCGCGCGCGAAAACTGGAAACAAGATTGCCGCAATAATAGAAATAATTGCAATAACAACTAAAAGTTCAATTAATGTGAATGCCCGATGCGTCTTTGTTTGACTTGGCATAATTGCCTCCAAAATGAGTTGTGCCGTTTGTGCGGCTATATTGTATTATGCCCCATGAAAGTACTTTCGAAACGAACGAATCAGGTCAATTGCGTGCATATCGGGCTTATTTTTGCGAAAGCCGAAATTCTGTTGGCGTGCAATGGTATTTTTCACAAAATAATTGCCGTAGCCGCCCAGGCAGCAATCCAACGCGTTCGCTGATTCGCACGATGGAAAGATCTGTTTGGGATAAAAGTACTTTTGCCTGCTCCAGCCGTTGCTCTGTTAGATAATCTACGAATGATTGATTCATCGCGGCGCGAAAACGCCGGGTAAATACCGAGCGCGAAAGTCCCACCCAGCGCGCCACGACATCAATCGAAAGAGGAGTTGCCAGGTGGTTTTGGATATATTGCAGGGCGTGATCAATGGGATCCAGACGTTGAGAAAGGGGAGAATCGGAAGGTAATGTCAAACTATCAAAACAACGCCCGGTTTCAATTTCTTCCTGGAGCAGCGCGATAAATCCGGCCAGAAGATGAAAAGTACTTTTCTCTCGCATGCCGTTTTGCAAATAAGTATCCAGTAGACAAAAAAGTTGGCAGGAAAGCGAATTCATCGCCCAACATGCCTCACCGGCGCCGGGCGGTGTATCGTGCTCATTATAATAGCGGGTAATGCGCGTGTGTACTTGGAAAGGATCGGGAGCGCCTCCCCAAAACAGAGCTAACTCGTGATGTGTTTCTCCTCGTATCTTTTTATGCGGCAAAAGAACTCTATTCCATTTAGGAAGCCGGCCGGGAACGAACATAAAATCTCCCGGCTGGCATTGCACTTGATAATCAGCAATCCGCAGAACTGGATTACCACTGATGACGACAGCCAGCATGGATTTCATTCCTTCCACCAAAACATCATTGGGCCAATGCGCTAATACGTAAGGATATTTTTTAACCTGCCGCCCACGCACCGGCACGCGAGGTCCTTGAATTTTGCGTTTTGTCACCTTGATGTGCGCTGGTAATTTCTGGTTGTTGAATTCTTCCATCGTCGGCGCTGCCAGCATGATCTGTGGCGGATGAGCCGATTCAAACCAGAATTGCATCTGTTTCAAGACTCCAAGGAATGGAATAAAATTCGTATTTTTGGATGTGCTTTGCACTTGACTTGTTGATTCTGCGTAGCCGTTTTTCTCTCGTCTCTGCGCGAGTTATCTATAGGTATGAATTTGCTGGTATTATATCGTAAATGCAGGACGCGGTTCCGCAATATTCACTTCACAACTGGTGGCATGGAGTCTTTTTTCACCATACCGGTGAAAGTATCAAATTCCGCGTGCGGCTGCAACATCATCTGGGTGACCTCTTCATCAGTGCGCGTCAGTGGCGAATGATAATCCGCCGGCAACATTTTCAGGTTGCGCAAACGCCATTGCAACGCAATCAAATTATATTCAATTAATTGCAAACGTTTCGCCTGTTTTGCTGTCATCGGCTGGCTCTTGGCTTTGAGAAATAAATTTTCTAATTCGGGATAATGATCGGCGTAAATTCCTTTGATCAAAAAGTTAGCAAAGTGGCCGCTGCCGCGTGGATCCGTTTCGTAAAAATTCGCGAACCATTTGTCCAACTTTAAGTACAAATCATTCATCACCGCGCCTGCCTGCGACCCATAAGCGTGATCGAGCCAATCCTGCTGTAATTTGTAAGCATCCAAATGCGGATTCCACATCATCTGCGCCATAACAGAATTAACCAGCGCGCCATAACCCCAATCCCAGGTGCCGTAAATATATAATCCTTTGACGTGATATTTGGCCAGATTGGCAAAGAGGAAATTCATCACACCCGGCATGGCCGGCGTAATTGTGCCGTTGCTTCCCGTGTAAGGCACAAAGCCGCTGGGCAAATCATAATAGAAAAGGTGTGGCGTGACTTTGCTCCAGCCGGATAAAAGTTTTACCAAATCATCCTGTACGTTTTTGCGATAAATACGATAGCCATAGGTGATCGATCCCGCCAGCACCGGATAGAAATTATCCGGCAACGTGATATTATTGTCGCTGGGCGGATACAGGTAATCATTGTAGATATATCCCGCCAGCTTAATATTCGCATCTTTTTTCAGCGCCTCCTGCGCCACGTCATTATAAAATTTCAATACCAGCGGCGTCATCGAAGTTTTGCCGTCCGACGTTTTGTCATATAACGCTTTGCTTTGTGGGCTGTCGCTCCAACCGCCGCCGTCGCTGGGCGAAAGGGAAAAGGTGTTTTGTTCGGGATGTGCTTTTAACGTGGCAATGGCACGGTCGGCGAAATATTGCACTACTTCAGGATTCGTAGTTTCCAATTTATACTGCCCCGTGGGCTCAGGACGTTGGCCGTCTTTCATGGCGAACCAATCGGGATGATTTTTATACATTGCTGGAGTGACGGTTTCCGTCCAATTGTGCTGATGCTGAATGCGAAATGAATAGCCCATTTTTTGACGTCGATCCCATGTCCCAATCAACTCACCTCCTTGTGCATATGGCATGCGGCGATTGATGAAAAAGGGCGCTTCACGGCGGTTAATCTGTGCCACACTAAAAGTACTTTTAGGCGGCACATCAAGCCCCAATTCGCCCGGCATCAGCCAGCGTACGTCCAGATAATCATGCAAAAAAGTGTACACGCCATTGGCTGTGCCGCGGCTGAATCCACCTTCCACTGTGTGTTCGCCATCAGTGGTATCAGGGCCAATGATGAAGACGTTCCCGTTTTGGGTGAGGATACGAAATCCTTCCAGCGGAATATCATTAAGCGGTATATTTACGCTTGTGGCTTGTTTTGTCGAACCCAGGCTGATGTAATTCTCCGAGGTGGTAACATCGTCTTTAATTAAAGGTAGTTTTACGCCGGTGGCCAGACTGATATCCTGCTGCAATTCCGCGGCGGCTTCCTGCACGGAAGAGGGCGCAGTGGCTGGAATAACAATACTAAAAGTACTTTTACTATTAGTGATAATGGTAATGTTTCCTGCAATTTGTGCTTTTGCCAGAATACATCCGTTAAAAAGCGCGGCGATGACTATTGCCGCAGTGAAGAAGGAATGGTTGATATATTTTTGCATAAATTTCCTGTAGAGGCGGCGTCTTGCCGCTTAATTTAAAACGGCAAGATACCGCTTCACTTTATCCAGCTTGAACAATTTGCTCAATTAAGATCCCACAACTCATCACATGCAGTGTTGCTTTGTGCGCTGCTTGGAAGATTACTAGCGCACGAACCGGGGCCGCTAATGGATGATAACTTTTGCCACTTAACATGGCCGTCCGCCCATAAAACATTGAGGCCGCCCATATGGCGTTCATCTAGATAACCTTTTCCCCCAAAGGCGCGGTAGTAACGACTTGGCGGTTCCAGAGTTTCGAGAGTCGGTGCGCTGGAATCAGCGAGGTAAATCGTCTGCGAGGGGTTTTGCATGGAAGCGAGAGAAACGCCACTGTAATTGTCACTGGTTCCTGTTACTAAATAGCTATAGTTAAACCCGTAATCGGTGTACCAACTTACGGTGGCTCCCGTTTCAACATTTTTGCCATAGATGCCACGGGTTCGTGTAATGTTGGCACTGGGACACGTGAAAACCTGTTTGTTTTTGGTGTATGTTATTAGACGATCCCAAATGCGGATTCGCACGTGGGTGCTGTCGGTGGTGGAAGTGGTGGCTATTTTCTCATCGTAATCCTGCGCGTACATCATTTCGGCCAGGCCGATCTGTTTCATATTGCTCATACAATTGGCGCGGCGTGCGCTTTCGCGTGCCCTGGAAAATACCGGAAATAGGATCGCTGCAAGAATTGAAATTATCGCAAAGACAACCAATAATTCTATCAATGTAAAAGCAAATCGTTTTCCTCTTGCGTGATTCATTTTCTGCCTCCGTCAATTTTAGCTGATGTTGTAATTATACCCCACATTCGCCAATTTTAAACTCATCAAATGATGGAGATATTTAATTTAAACAGATTTAATTAAATGAAACCGATATCTAAAAAGTACTTTTACGAGTTTTTACGCCGGTAATCATTGGGACTCATCCCAGTCGCGCGTTTAAACGTACCGCAGAAACTTGCCGCGCTGGCAAAGCCAATCAGCCGGGAAATATCATTGACGTTTTCGACATTGGCGGCCAGCATCAATTTTGCCGCTTCGACGCGCCGGACGGTGACATAACGCATCAGGCTGGTTCCCGTCACCTGCAAAAAGGTGCGGCCCAGATGATCCGCTGAAACATTTAATGCTTTCGCGATAACGTTCCGGTCGAGATTGCTGTGCAAGCGCCGTTCAATATAATCCATCGCTTTCTGGCAAAGTTCCTTATCCCGGCCAAGGGTATCAGGCAATGGATGAACGTTGGATGCCGTCCATGCCGAATTTCCCAGCGTGACATCCGGCGAATTCAAGATGCGGCGCAAGCGATTCATCATCACAAATAACACCGATTGTGCGGCAGCGGCATTCGTTGCCTGGCACTGTTTTTCATCAACATAAAGCTGCAATAAACGGCTGATCCAGGGATCGTGCACTTGCAACGAATGAGAGCTAAAAACGCTGTCCAGCTCGGAATAACAATAGTGCACACGCACTTCGTTATCCATCACCGACGCCCAGATTATTTTGGACGAACCGCCTCCCGGATGCTCCGCATCATAAAAAGGCGCGGAGCCGTTATGGCCTGGCACGAACGGGGTAAAATAAATAAATGCAGGTGCACGCAGGCGCACCGTCACAATGCCGGGCGGTTTTTTGCCGGTTATTTTTTGGGTATTGCGCGCGAATGATTCCGGAATGCCGATCCGGTTATCCAGCGTTCCTTCATACACAAATCCGATAAACGGATATCGCCCGGCTTGCAATCTGCCGCGTTTCCACGCCCAGGACATTTGCACTGGATCAGGATGCATATCCGGTGGATTTTTCTTTTGGTTAACCCAATGCGGCACATCGTCAAACCGGAACGGTGGCCCGGCGATCACCTGAAGAACTTCTTGATTTTGCAAATCGGGTAATATTTGCTCTTCCAATGATTTGAGGATGATTTTGCGTATCTGAGGAACGAAGGGCATAACGAAAAGTGTATGCAGCATTTGATCCAATAGCAATCAAATACTGCATACACTTTTCGTGTTCTACAAAAGTACTTTTGATAAAGGCTTCGACTTCGCTCAGCCTGACAATTTGCACAAATATTGAACAGGAGCCAAAGTACTTTTCCTAACTCAAACTCTCGCGCACTTCCAACGCCGCTTCCACCAAATGCTGCAAGGCAGGAATAGTTTCCGCGTAACCGCGCGTTTTTAATCCGCAATCGGGATTCACCCAAACTTGATCTTTCGGCAGAATCGCCAACGTCTGGCGGATTTTTTCTGCTATTGTTTTTGCGTTTGGCACGTTCGGTGAATGAATGTCGTAAACACCGGGGCCAATTGCCGCTGGGTATTGGAAATCACGTAGCGTTTCGAGCATTTCACCGTGCGATCTGGCGTCTTCAATACTGATGACATCGGCGTCCATTGCGGCGATGGCGGCGATGATATCGCTGAATTCGGAATAGCACATGTGGGTGTGAATTTGTGTGTGCGGAGCCACGCCGGAACTGGTCAGGCGAAAGGCGTTGACGGCCCAATCGAGATATTCTGCCCAATCGGCGCGGCGCAATGGCAAGCCTTCGCGGAAAGCGGCTTCGTCGATCTGGATGATTTTTAATTCCGCCTTTTCCAAATCCACGACTTCGTTACGAATGGCCAACGCGATTTGATAGGCCACATCGCGGCGCGGCAGATCGTCGCGAACAAAGCTCCATTGCAACATTGTCACCGGCCCGGTCAACATACCTTTCATCGGCTTTGATGTCAGCGATTGCGCGTATTTCGCCATTTCCACCGTCATCGCATGTTCGCGCCACACATCACCAAAAATCAACGGCGGACGCACGCAGCGGCTGCCATAACTTTGCACCCAGCCTTGTGTTGTGGCGGCGTAACCATGCAGTTGCTCGCCAAAAAATTGCACCATATCGTTGCGTTCAGGTTCGCCGTGCACCAACACATCCAGGCCGATTTCTTCTTGCAATTGCACCACATGTTTCACTTCTTCGCGGATAGCAGCCTGATATGCTTCGGGATCTTTGGCTTTGTGCGCTCTGGCGGCGCGCAGCTCTTTGGTTTGCGGGAATGAGCCAATGGTTGTGGTCGGCAAAAGTGGTAATAGTAATCGTTGTTTTTGCAATTCGCGGCGCTCCGCTAATGACGCGCGTTGGAAATCATTTTCCTGCAAATTCGCCACGCGATCACGCACGGCATTGACAGTGCGGCCTTCCATGTGTAGCCAACGATCACGCAATTCTTTCGCGTTATTCCAGGCTTCTTTCTCCGAATCGATACCATTCAAAAGTACTTTTGATAGCAGTGCTAATTCCGCCAATCGTTCCTGGGCGAAACATAATCCGGCGCGCAGATCTTCCGGCAATGTTTCTTCGCTGGCCACGGTTTCCGGCAAATGCAATAGCGAACACGACGGCGATAGCAACAATTGCTCAGCTGGAATGACAGCAGCGATTTCTTGTACTAATTTCAATGCAGCATCCAGATCGCTGCGCCACACGTTGCGTCCATCGATCACGCCCAACACCAGTTTTTTATCGGAAGGAAATGCAGAATTCAGAATCGCGGCCAGATTGCGCTTGCGTCCTGCCACCAAATCCACGCCAAATGCCGCAACGGGAAGTTGCACTAAACGATCCCACAATGGCGCCACATCGCCATAATAAGTTTGCACGCATAATGCAGGATGGGCTTTCGCCAATGTTTCATAACACGCGGCAAAAACCTGCCATTCATCATCGCTGACATCAGCGACTAATGATGGTTCGTCGATTTGAACTAGAAAAGTACTTTCGTCAGCTAATTCTTTCAGGATGCGCTCATAAATCGGCGTGAGTTCTTCCAATCGCGCCACTAATTCTGCGCCGGATAGTCCTGCCAAACGCAAGAATGTAAATGGCCCCAAAAGCCACGGTTTTGCTGCTTCGCCTAAAATTGCTTCGGCACGGCGCAATGCTGCCAATGGTTGATTTTCCGTCAATTGAAATTTTTCCGGGAGCTCGGGTACCATGTAGTGGTAATTGGTATCGAACCATTTTGTCATCTCGCAAGCGGGAATTCCATTCGCGCCGCGCGCCATGGCGAAATATAATTCCGGCGTGATGTCGCCGCCGTTCCAGCCGTAACGTTCGGGAATGCAACCCAGCATGATGGCGGTGTCGAGCACGTGATCGTAAAGGCTGAAATCGCCGCTGGAAATATGATCGATGCCAGCTTCTAATTGAACTTTCCAGCAGTCATTTTCGCGCTGGTGGGATTGTGTTTCGAGAGTTACGGAATCCGTTTTGCCGGCCCAAAAATCTTCCAACATCCATTTGTAAGCGCGGCCAATTCCCACGCGCGGGTAACCCAATGTTGTTGTTGCGAATGTACTTTTTTGCATTCTTCTCCTCGGAATTCCCTTCGGAGAAATGTAATTTGGGATAAGTCGCTAAGCTGGCTCCATCAAAAGTACTTTTGATGGGCGGCAAAAACGGCGTATTCCTTTTCTCCGAAGGATGTTATAGCCTTTCTCGTGGAAGGGCATTCGGGCTTCTTCTTTTTCAGAAAAATGAAGTTACCGTAGCGGGACTGCGCCGGATTTGCACCGGACTTTCCCCTATTTCAGCCATGCCACGACAGCACGGCTCCACGATTGGTTATTCTATTGTCTGCCGCTTTAATCTGGTGATTCTAGATTAAAGCGATAACAGTTTATCAGCTTATGCTTCGCACGCAGTAACGCACATTTTTTCCTGGCTAAATTTTTGCGCGGCACTGGTTGAGTGTTGGTAATAAAGCGTTTTAATACCAACTTGCCAGGCATAAATATATAAATTATTGATTTGTTTGGCGGGCACACCTGGATTGATCATTAAATTCAATGATTGACTCTGATCAATGTAATCCTGCCGTATTGACGCCTGCTCGATAACGTGAATCTGGTCTATCTCGGAAAAGGTCTTGAAGACTTCTTTTTCATGATCCGTTAAAAATGTCAAATGTTGAACGGAGCCATCGTGGTCACGGATGAAATTCCAGGTTTCCCGATTATCCTTATTCCTTTCTGCCAGAAGTTTTTGAAGAACTGGATTCTTAATCGTCACTTTCAATTTGGCAATATCTTTCACGTAAATGTTGGACCAAATTGGTTCAATGCTTTGAGAAACCTGCCCCAAAATAAACGCCGATGAAGTGGTGGGAGCAATCGCATTGAGCGTTGTATTGCGCCGTCCATAACCTTTCAACACAGAAGGTTCACCATATAACTTGGCCATTTCTTCGGAGGCGGCGTAACAACGGTTTTTGATGAATTTAAAGATCTCATTATTGAGCTTCTTCGCCTCGGTCGAACCGAAAGTCAACATTTTGGATTGAAGATAAGAATGCCAGCCCAAAACTCCCACGCCTAACGCACGATTCGCTTTCGCAAAATTGTAAGCTCTTTCCATAAACAAGAAAGACTTATTATCTTCAGTCGAATCAGAATCCCGTAATTTCTCAAGTTTTTCAATGAACTCACTCATCACCGCATCAAGAAAATACGTCATTGTTTCGACTGCATCAGTATTCTTCCACTCGTCATAATGCAGGATATTAATCGATGAAAGATCACACACAAAAGACCAATCTTCTTTATTGGGCAGTAATATTTCCGAGCACATATTACTGTTATTGATTCGAAGATTCTTGTCCTTATAGACATCAACGGTATTATTATTGGCCGTGTCCGAAAAGACAATATAGGGATATCCCATCTCGGTTCGACGCTGAATTACTTTTGCCCAAATAGATCGTTTCTTTTTATCGCCATCAATCATCGCCTGCATCCAGGCATCGGAAACCGTTACGGCATGAGTTAATTTTTGAATGGGATTTCCCTCCATACCGATTTCCAGAAACTCTTCGATATCAGGATGTTCAATTGGCAAGTAAGGGGAAAAATGGCCGCGCCTGGTGGAACCCTGGCTAACTACATCCACCAGCGCATCAAAGAGTTGCATAAAATGAACCGCGCCAGAAGAGGTGCCATTATTAGTAATTTTGGAACCGCGTCCGCGCAAATCACCAAAATAACCGGACGTGCCGCCGCCCAATTTGCTCATCATGCCGACTTCCGCCTGCGTGTATAAAATGGAACCCATCGTATCGGAAAGAAAAGACCCAAAACAGCTAATGGGCAATCCGCGATTTAGGCCAAAATTAACCCAGATGGGAGTTGAAATCGAATAATACCCTTTTTCCATGTAGCCATAAAATTTGTCGGAAAAACCTTCGATTCCCAGGATTTTCTCCGCGGTATCCGCCATCTGGCGAATACGCTCTTCCACGGTGACGCCCGGAATTAAATATCCCCGATCTAAAAATTTCCGGCTGTTTTCATTTAACCAGTCCATATTTTCCTTCTGTATTATTTTTTTCCTGTTATGCAGTAAAAGTACTTTTATCCTTGTTCGGATGAATCCTACTGCGTGTCAATTAGAATAAATCGTCGCCAGTGATGCTCTGGCTACGTTTGTTGTAATTGGTTGATCGTTTAACGAAAAAATCGCCATGCTTGGTTGCAATGATCTCGTCATCGAACCAATCGGTTTGCTGCACCAATTCTTCATCCACTTCAAAAACCGGCTCAATTCCGATACTCTTCAATGAGTTGTTAAGGCGGTTTTTAATAAATTCCTGGATGACGTTTTTAGGCAGAAACTCCAGTTCGCCCTTTTCTAAAATCCAATCCAATACGCGCGATTCAGAGTCGAAAGTTTCCTTGCAAGCCCAACGAATTCTTTCTTTGTACGTATTATCAAACCACTCCGGATGTTCTTCTTGAATGATATTGATGAGTTCGATGCCGAATAAACCGTGGATTTGCTCTTCTTTAGAAGTTGCCTCAATTGCATTGGAAATCCCTTTAAAAATATCCCTAAATTTATTAAAGGACATAATAATGAGAAATTGAGAGAACAATGAAACGTGCTCTATAAATAGCGAAAACAACAAAATGGACTGAGTGTATTCCCGGTTATCTTCACTGTGGGCGCCGGATGTTGCTTTTTCCAGAGTGGCAATACGATCAACAATTGCAGGAATTTTTTGTATATTTTCAAATTCGTGATTTAGGCCTAATATCTCGATCAGATGAGCATAGGCGTCTTGATGGCGCACTTCGCTTTCCGCAAAGGTATAACCGACTGCTCCAATCTCCGGCTTTGGCATTTTCTTAAAAACGTCACCCCAAAAAGTTTTTACAGACACTTCAATTTGGGCTATTGCCAGCATGGCATTTTTAATCGCATTCCGTTCAACTTCATTGACGTTCACTTTAAAATCTTGCACATCGCCAGTGAAATTGAACTCCGAATGAATCCAATAGGAAAAGCGAATTGCATCCACGTATGAAATTAATTCTGGATACTCATAAGGCTTTAGAGTAATTCTCTTTTTGAAGATATCTCTCTTGCGTTCCTGGGCTCTCTTTTCGCGATAAAGAATATAGGCTTTCGCAACATCATGAAAGTCACTCGCCATCAACTCCTCTTCAACGATATCCTGAATTTTCTCCACCGTTAATGGCACTTCTTCGCTATATATTTCTTCTAAATGAGCATTAACTTTTTGAGAAATTTCCTCGGCATCAGAATATTGGCCATGCCCCACAGCCTGCATCGCGGCAAAGGCGGCCTTACTGATCTTAGTCAGATCAAACGGTTTTTTGCTTCCGTCCCTTTTTGTAATTACTTTTGATTCCATTTTATTCCTTATTATGTCAAGCAGCTGAACAAACGTTCCGCTTGAAAAGAGCAAATAATGATATTACTTTTGTCAGCCTGAGCGAAGTCGAGACATCGTTAGAAGCCGCACAAGTAATCGCGGCATAAAAAAACTCTCCAAAAAAATGCCCATTTTAGAGAGATATTGGCAGCCAGGAAAACGAAAATCCACCGATACTGGTGGTTGTCATTTCGCCTTTGGCAATATGCCAAAGTGGCTAAAGGCAAGACTTTCTCTCAAAAGCCTGATCTCACAAAAGGGCTTCGGGCTTCATTTTTCAGCAGTGGAAAGCTTACCGCAGCGGTGCTGCGCCGGATTTATACCGGGCTTCCTCTTTGGAAAAGAAAAGTACTTTTCCCGGCCACACACGACATGAAGCCTCATGAGATCGTTATTTAATTGTGGAGTAAATGTTAACTGGAACGGTAAAAAAATGCAAGAGGATATTTTTAATACACCACAATATGTTGTGGATGGAGATAAGCGTAAACTGCTATATCTTGCGTTTTTGTAAATTCGGCTTATCCTAAAAGTACTTTTTAACGCGGACAAAAAATTGTGAATGGCGCCACAACTGTAGGATTTATGCGAAAATGAAGTCCTATGCCAGAACCATTCCCCGGAACCATCACTTCCGTCGCCGCCAGTGCTAAAACGCGGCGGCATTTGGGGGCGCGGGTAAATGTGTTTATCGATGAAAAATTTTCATTTTCGCTCAGTCTTGATTTGGCGTTGGAGCACGGTCTCAAGAAGGGTTTGGTGATTGACGGCACGCTCTTAAAAGTACTTTTGCAACAGGATGGCGATGCCAGAGCCACGGCCAGAGCATTGCATTTTCTGGGATTCCGCCAGCGCAGCGAAAGTGAAGTGCGCCGGAAATTACGCGAAAAAGAATTTCCCGATGATGTCATTAATCGCGTGCTGGAAAAACTCCGCCGCAACAATTTAGTTGGCGACGCCAACTTTGCGGAAAGTTGGATAGAAAATCGTTCCCGGAATCGCCCTCGTGGCGCGCGAATGCTGCAACAGGAATTGCGCCAAAAAGGCATTTCCACAGAAACCATCGCCGCCATTTTGCCGAATCAAGAAGAGGAGCTGACAAACGCCAATTTCGCCTTACAGAAAATTTTGCAAAGCAAAGAACGCGCGTGGGAGAATTTGGAAGAAAAAGAGAAATATCAAAAAGCGATACAATATTTGATGCGGCGCGGATTTAATTATGCAATTTGCAAAACGGCGTGGGAGCAACGCACAGAAGAAACTGCATAAAAGTACTTTTGTTATTACTCATGTTACGCGGTAGCAGGAAATTGTGTTTCACGTCATTTGAAAATAGGCCTTGAATAAATTTGTCGTTTGCACAAAAGTCTCCCCTGTTAAGGGGAGATTTAGAGGGGTTTTTAAGTCAAAAGTACTTTTAAGCACTTGCTTTTTTGTGTTACATTCAAAATCTCCCTAAGTTCCCCTTTGACAAGGAGACTTGCGTGACATGAGTTATTATTTATATAGTGTAGTGAGGCGGCATTGTCATGACTTCCAACAAACAGAAATTCGAAGCGCCGATTCCGGGTTCTCCATCCGGCGAGGAAAACGAAAACTATTCCGCGTATGATCAGTTTGCCGACAAAGTGGGATTAGTTCCCAACTTGCGCAAAGGCGACAATAAATTGCAGGCGAAAGTACTTTTAATCACCTGGCTGATCTGCATTATTGTGGGAGCGATTTGGGGCAAAGGGCCGGGAGCGATCATGGGAGCGCTATTGGGATTAGTCGTGGCGCTGCTGGTGAGCGGCGGTGTTTTGACGGTTGTTGGTTTATTACGGAAGTAAGTAAAAGTACTTTTGTCTGTGAATACCTTATTCATATTCCGCTAATTCGCTTTCGCCATCAGCTGTTGCATCAGTTTCGTGGCTGAGGAAATAACGGCTCCGCCTAAATCATCGTTTGCCAGAAGATTCATTTTTGCCTGCCCAAAGTGCAATCCGCTTGGCGTTAACATATTAATGCGCGCCTCGCCTGCGGGCGGCGCGGCTGGACGTGGTTCTTCCCAAACGCTGATTTGAGCAACCACCGTTTGCCCATTTTTCAATAAATCATCAATAGACGCGTCGAGCGATTCGTCCGGCCTTTCCCAGATTACGGCGGCACCGCTAAAGTTGAAATAACGCGCCGTATGATCGGCGTAGGCGGCAACAATATCAAGTCCTTTCGGCAACGCCACTTCCACCACAACACCCAAAACCTGTTTACCGCCATCGGTGGGATCAACACCTAATTCGCGCAGGAAATGCCATGCCTGCAAATAATGCCGCGATTCCAAATCCGGTTTCGACAAAATTTCTTGAAGCGCCTCTATTGCTTCTGGCTTATTACCGAGATTGCTTTGTTGTTTGGCACGAACAAACGATACCCAGGGTTCAGCATCTGTCGAGGATTCAGGAGGCCATTGGGAAAAGGGTAAATCACCAAAAAGAGTTTCTCGAATATCTGGTTGCTCCGTTTTTTGTGACTTTAACCAATTGAACATAATAGTTATTTTAAATGATGCCACATCAGCTAATCAAATAGTAATCTCGAGAAGAGTAAAAGTACTTTTACCCTTCATAGCAATTCTAACTCGCCAGAAAAGTACTTTTCAATTAATCTCATTCTCTTCCACCACCGTCCGCATCGCTTCGTCATCAATTACAATCGCTTTTGCCGCGTTAATTTTATTGCGCCGGATAAGCGTATCTTGCGTGCCGCGTGCAACGGAAATTCCGGGCACATCCGCTGAACTTTCGATGATATTATCTTCTATTAAGACGCGGTTGGAAGTGTGATCGGCGGATCGTTCTGGACGAAAATAAATTTCCGCTTCGCCGCTGCCGGAAATGGTGTTGCCGCGAAGGATGTTGTCGTTGTCGCGATGGCCGGTGCTGATACCGTGTTTTTTGCTGCCCGTAATGTGATTGTTTTCCGCGATGCCATTGCAAACTCCCCAGCACCAAAAAATCCCAACGTCGCAGTTCCTGATCTTATTATTGCGCATCACCGGACGCTGGCTGCCGCTGCCTGGATGTAATCCGAGAACGGCCATATTGGAAATGTTGCAATTTTCCACGAGCACATCATGAACAATTTGCCAGCTAATCCCGTCGCCGTTGAAATCGTCGATTGTTACATTGCGAATCTCCACGTTCTCGCATTCCTGCATAAAAATCGCCGCGCCATAATTTCCATCGAGCCGCTCATTTTTGTCACGATTGCCCGCCAGCCGCAGATTTTTAATGGCAAAGCCATGGACTTTTTGTGCGTCAATTAACGAATGCGTGGAAGTGATTTTTGCATCAAAATCGATCCAATGATTCATGCGTGCGATGCTATCCAGATAGAGCCGGTTTCCTTCAATGCCGGTGATGGTATGTAGCGCGATTTGCAAACTTTTGCCTTCGTCAATACGCTGGCTCGACAGCGTGATGCCATCGCCAACGGCGAAATTGGAAGCGTCTTCCACTGCCACGCTGCGGGAATACCAATCGCAATCTTCGGCTAGCGCTACTGTTGTGGAATCTTGCTTTTTGAAAATCGTTTCGTTGCCGGAACCCATCAATGTTACAAAGCTGGGTAGAAAAATCGCATTCCGGAGAATGTACTTTCCCGGTAAAATGTGCACCGTACCGCCACCCTGCTGCGCCACATAATCCACCGCACTTTGAATAGCAAAATGATCCGCGCCGCGAAACATGCCTTCGTTGATTCCGACGGTGACTGTGGGTAAATGCGCTTCAATGGATTTACAAGCGCCCGTATAAAAATTCTCTGGTTTCATTGGGAATTATTCTATCATTGATTCGGTAAAAGTACTTTTACTCTTTCATTTCCTCCGCCGCAGTATTCAATTTCCCCAAAATCCGGCTCAATTGTTTCTGATCGGTATCCGTTAATTTTGAGAAGAGGTTTTCACTTAGAATCCGGCGATAAGGCCGCCAAGCTTTGCGCATGGCGTCAATTCCTTCGTCCGTTAAAACGGCATAAGCGCAGCGGCCGTCTTCCGGGCAATTTTCACGGCGTATATAGTTTTCTTTTTGAAGCCGGTCCACCACGCGTGACAAAGTGCAGCGGCTCAGAATCACAGCGTCCGCCAATTGCGAGAGCATCATGCGTTTTTGCGGTTGCTTCCACAGCGTCACCAACACGTCATACCATAGCGGCGAGATTGCGTCTTGCTGTTTTAATTCCCGCTCCAGATGGCCGATGAGATTGGCGTGGCAAAAAATAAAATCACGCCAAAGATCAATCTGCTCCTGGTTGAGAGTGTTTGTCATATCAATAAGTTTGACACATTTTCATCAAAAACAAATGGAATTCTCCGTTTGCATCATTTTGGAATATAGTTGCACTTGCAATTACTTTTGTCTTGCAGTAAATTTAGTTGCAGATGCAATTAGTTTTATCAGGAGAATAAAATGTCAACAGTAATAGATGTTTTGGACGAAGAGATTTTGGCTGCGCGCCAGGCCGACCATGAAGTGCCGGCGATGTTTTTGAATCGTTGGTCGCCGCGCGCTTTTTTGGATGAGCCGGTGGAAGAAAGTACATTGCTGCGCATTTTGGAGGCAGCGCGCTGGGCGCCTTCCAGCGCCAATGAACAGCCATGGCGTTTTATCGTTGCGCGTACACCGGAAGATCGTGCGCGAGTATTGGATTTTCTGATGCCAGGTAATCAAGAATGGAACCGCACGGTGCCGGTGATCATTGTGATTGTGGGCAAAAAAACGTATGCCCACACCGGCGCTTATGACGGTTATCCCAATCCCACTTATCAGTTTGACAGCGGGACAGCGTGGGGATTTCTCTCACTGGCGGCGCATGAATTTGGTTTAATCACACACGGTATGTCGGGCTTTGATGCACAAAAAGCGCGCGAGGCCCTGGAAATTCCTGAAGATTACGATCCCATCGCAGTTGTCGCCCTGGGATATCGCGGCGATAAAAGCATGCTGAGTGAAACGCTGCAAAAACGGGAAGTGCCCAGCACGCGCCGCCCACTGGGAGAAATAGTGATGGAAGGGAAATTCCACGCAGAAGCAGGCGTGGCAAAATGATGTGCGGAATAATGATCTGCATAGCGGAAATTATTTTTATTGAATGCGCACCATTCCGTACGCTCCTAATTCCGCTGCGGGAAGCGTGATGCGATAGCGGGAATTGCCTAATGATTCCAATGATACTTTACGGCTGCCGGCAAAATCCGGCGAGACAAAATCTGCGGTAAAAGTACTTTTCTCCGGCAGATCAATATCAAAAATAATATCTTTGGCCAGTTGCGGAAAGGCGTCTTTTGGAGCAGCGGTGGGAATCTTGTCGCCTTTCTGTAATGTAACTCCAGAGCCATTATAGAGATGAACGAACGTGGTCATTTTTCCGGAATCTTCCTTTTGCCGGTATATTGTCATCAGCACGGACGTAGGAATTTGCACGGCTTGAAAAGGGGGATTTTTCCCGCGTTCCCGCATCACTAAATCATTCAATAAATTTAATACTGCATCATCCGGTTGATATTTCCAGGCGTCGCCCACGCGCGCATATGGTGAATAATTTATCGCGCCTAAAGCAGCCGCGCTCCACATTAATGAACCTTTGCCGATTTGTTTTTCTGTAACCGCAATAGATGCTTTATCATCATACTGCGCCTGCAAAAGTACTTTTGGCGTTATCCCTTTTTCCGCCGTGGCGATAACAATGGGATCAGCATATTGCAACGGTTTATTTTCAGTGAGTTCTCCTTCCAATATACTACCTTTCTTTGTCTGGTCCTGCGCCGAAATTCCCAGCCATTTTCCCAACGGCCATTCTTTTCGGCTAAAACCAAATTCATCCTGCATCGCCGTTTCTCCGGTTGCCAGCACGCGTCCGCCAGTTTCAATATATTGATGGATCACATCCAATTCCGCATCGCTGAGCGCGCTATCGTTGGGCAAAATCAGCAAATGATATTTTTGTAAATTATCCAGATTCAAATCGCGATCCAGCAGTACTTGATACGGCACATGCAAATCGCCCAGTTGCTCGCACATGCCTGTTATTTTTTCGATATATGTTGCGGCTTGCGGAGAAAAATCGCGCGTGCTTCGCGAGAGCAAAACTGCAACATCGGCCACTTGTTCCGCGCGGCGCAGATTCATGTTATCTTTCCAGTTGAGATATCGTTTGGCATCCGCTTCAATAGCTTGATCGCCCTGCACCGACCAGCTGCGATGGGCAACCATATTATTGATTGCCCAACCCGCATAAGCAAAAATCGGCTGATGATTATCATATACCAGCTCAAAACCGGGGATATGTTCTGCTGCTGTAATGCTATTAAAAATATTACCGATCGCTAATTCGGAACGGTGAGTTGCATAGACATTATTGGTCAAACTTTCGATGCCCAGAAAATTGCTGAAACGGGAAGCATCCGATAATCTGGCTCCGCCATCAATCATCCGTGGTTTCAAAAACACCGACGGTGCGCCATATTTCATCCAAACGAAATTAGGATTAACCTGCTTAATTTGCTTCATCAATCCTACACAAAAATCCGCTTGAGCTTTGGCGCGCCAGAGTTGCCATTGCCGCCATAAACGGCTTTGGGGATTAAGTAAATCGGGACTATTTTCATCCACAGGTAATGTCAAACCGGTGTCCTGATGAAATTTCTCGCGGCAATATTCGCAGCCGCAATAGAGCGATTTTTGAAAAGTAATTTCGTCCAACATGATGCCGTCAATATGCGTGGCGCGCACATAATCTTTCATACGCTGATAAAAGTACTTTTGGAAATGGGGATTATTAATACAAAAACCGCGCGTCACCTGGCCGTTGCGTACATCGCGCAGCGTCCAATCGATATGCTCCAGCATCAATTGAAAAGCGCCATCCAGGTTAGGAATTACTGTGACATCAAAATGATCCATTACTTTCATGCCGCGTTGATGAGCAAGCGCGGCAATGCGTGTCACCACTTCCTGAACATGTTGTTGTTCCTCGGGATACGCATGACGGATCAACATTCCGTTTAGTAAAATTGTTGTATATCCCAATTTTTTCAATTCATCCAGGCGGCGGCTAATTTGCGCATCTGTTTCAAACTCATAAAAGCTGCCTTTGTTCCCTGGCCCAAGAGCTGTGATATTACTTTCCCATCGCCACGCAGTGGCTGGATTGTCTGTCTTAAAATCGATTTGTTGATTATCATCAACATTGATTTTTGCTGTTTTTGGTGATGAAAGTACTTTTGTGGAGTAGCTTTGCATTGCTCCCGCGGCGGGAACAGGCCGGCGCTGAATTTGAAATAACGTAGTAGGCGTAGGGATATTTTGCGCCAGCCACAGACCGCGATCAAAGGTAAAATCTTCACTTTGGTTAATGAGCATTTGAACCGCAATACTGCTGACAGCCCAATTACCGGAAAAATGAATATCAGCCTGGCCGTTTTTGATATAACGGGAAAACGTCACGGTTTTTATTTCTTGCGGATTGAGCGTGATATCTTGCGCGGCTATCTCGTTATTACAAGTAATAGCGAACGGCCCGATGGAATTTTCCTGCGCAGCGGCGCGAATAGTAAAAATGTATATACCTGGTTGTTGCACGTCCACACGAAAATCACCGGGAAAAGTACTTTTAGCCAGTCCATGCAAAACGCCTTTTGCCACATCGCCCTGCAATTCTATATGGGAAATATCTTGCCAGCCAAAGCCATTTGTTTGAGAATAGATCTGATTTTTCGCTGGAATCCAACGATCATTCTCACGCGCCAGAGCCACGCTTTCAGGAATTTCCTGATAGTCTGTTTCGCGCCACTTCGACGCTAATTCACCGGCGCCAAAACTAAATTGGTGGATCGGCGGTAATTCCATATAGTAGTTATAAATGTGGTGCGCGTGGCGTTTTTGATATTCTGCAAAAGTACTTTCGTCGATAATCACTTTGCCATTATATACGCCGTTATAAGGATACGTGGAAGCCGGCAGACGTCCGATGCTGAAACGCATTTCGTTTTTATCCGCGCCGCTCCACCACGATTCCGGCAACGATGTAGCGGAAGTATTTTTATCAAAAGACGTAGCGCCGGACGGGCCGAAATCAAACGATAAATGATGGCCGGTTTGATCGGTAAACGTAATGTAAATCGTCTGCCCGGCAATATCCGGCGCTGTGCCGGAGGAAATAATGCCCGTCACCGTTTTGATTTTTCCCGCCTGGCGAACAACGGCTTGATACTTCATGCCATCCAACACTTTCAACGGAATCCGTAGATAATAAAAACTTTGCAGGTTTTTGGGTTTATCATCGAAATAATACGCGGGCACGCGGAACTGGGTGGTCACTTCCACGCTTTTCTCATCGCTTGCCACTTCACGGCGATAGGTGACTTGGTGATAGGGATCCGTCACTTTCCAAGTGTTTTGAACGGTCTTATTTTCTATTGTTTGGCTGCGATAACCTTCAGGATTTTTTAACGGATCAGCGGGAATAGCATCCAATTCATCTTCCGTAATAATAGGCCGGCCGCGCCAGGAAAGGCTAAAAGTACTTTTAGCCGAAACCGTAAACGGTGCTTCGTCAGCCGGCGTGTTTATCTGGCTAAAGCTAATTGTGGTCAAGATAAGGAGTGCGATGAAAAAAAGTTTATGCTTCATAGTCGTTTTTATAGATATGGATTGTCCTACATCAACCTTATTAATTGTTCAAACTCCACTCGCTCTTGTCTCCGTTGTATGCTTTAAATGCTTCGCTCAACACCTGTTCGCTCTTTACCCATTTCGCATGTCCGTCTGCGAAGGCAATGTTGATTCCCCCAAAATGACGGCCACTATCACAGTCCGATTCCCTGTATGCTTTTGAGAATGTCTGGGGAACTGCCCCCGGCAGTTTGCAGACACCGGGAATATATAATTGTCCGCCGTTGCCGCCTGGCTTTCGCGCAGCGATGTCTCCTATTGTATAGAAACCTGCATCCATAATCATATATGTGGTTGAAGCGGATTCTACAGCAGCCATAGACACTGGTATTCCGTCACCGGTGCCGTCTTCAGGCTTACTCTTAAATACTACGTCATTAACCCCGTAATTGTCAGCATAAGGTCCATAATCGCTTCCCACACCCGTATACGGTGGCGCATATGAAACAGTAGAATAGGAGGAAGGGCAAATGAATACTTGACTGCTTTTGATATACGGCATCACCGAATTCTCCCAAAACCATGATCCGTTATACCACCATCCATCTTCAGGAGGCGCGGCTGGATTGGCAAAGTTCCTAAGCGGATATTTTTCGTCATAGTCTTGAACATACATCATTACTCCAAGCCCAATTTGCTTGAGATTACTCAAGCAGCTGGCTCTCCGTGCACTTTCTCTGGCCCGTGCAAATACAGGAAATAGGATTCCTGAAAGGATAGAAATTATAGCAATGACAACCAATAATTCTATGAGCGTAAACCCATCATTCGCGTTCTTCATGTTACAGGCTCCATTAAACTTAATTGTAATAAAGAAAAAGCTGGCATTGTTTTCTTCCTGCCACATTTAAATTATGCCATAACATTCATGATTGGAATCGTCAAAATCGGTCTAAAATCGCTATTATCAGTCATTTTTAGATGATCGGCGAAATTCACGCGGAGAACACTGATATTTCCGCTGAAATAAATTCCGCAACTGGCCGGAAGTCAAGCCGACTCGGGAACTGATGCGTTCTATCGGCAAATTGGAGTGGAGCAGATAATCCACAGCACGTTGAAGCCGTAAAGCCGTGAGATGGGAATTGAAAGTTTCGCCGGTTTGTTCACGAAAAAGTTTGATGAATGCCGTTCGCGAAAGCCCTACCCAGTGCGCCATTTGATCGATAGAAAGCGATCTATCCAAATGATTCTGTATATATTGCACCGCATGTTGAATAGAATCATGTTGATATGAGAGCGGTGATTCAGAAGGAAATTGCCAACTGCTGAAACCGCGTCCTTGTTCTATTTCCTGTTGCACCAGCAACACCAATCCCAGTAGCAAATGAAAAGTACTTTTTGTATTACCCCGGTTTTGTAATTCTTCACCCAATCCTGTAGTGAGGAAAGAGAGCAATGGATGTTTCACCAAACACCCTTCACCTTCAGCAGGATGAGTATGTTTATCACCACGCGAATGGCAGATGCCGGTTCCCACACCATCGAATTGGATCGCACCGGAGCGGAGCATGAAGAGATCACAATGCGCATCCGGTGTTGTTTTCTCATAATGAGGACGTGTGCCGTCTAGCTTAGGAATTCGTGCCGGAATAAATATAATGTCGCCGGCTTGGCAGTGCACCGCGTAATCGGCGATGCGAATATCGGCCTTGCCGCTGATTACAAAATACCACGCCGAATAAATACTTTCCACCAAGCCATCATTGGGCCAATTCGCACTTGATAATCGATAATGCTCCAATTGCCGCCGACCGCGCACTGGCACTCGCGGGCCGTGAATTTTACGCCGCTGGACTCTACAATGCGGGGGCAGTTGCTGTTTTTTAAATTCTTCCACAGTCGGCGCCGCAACGAGTACTTGAGGCGGACGCTCCGATTCCAGCCAAAATTGGATTTCTTTTAACGCTCCCAATAAAGGGGCGAATTCCGAATTTTTGGGAGAAGACTTCATCGATGAAAAGATATCCAGGTCGTCGTAAAAGTACTTTTAATGCAACCTTTTCAATATTATTACTCCGGTCTTATTGTAACTCTTGAATCTCTTCCGCCGTCAACGCACCGTGATACAATCGCAAATCACTCATTGTTCCCGCAAAATATTGATGCGCGCCAAAACCGATTTTCAGCGGTTGTTCCGTATTCAAATCAAATTCAGTGGCATTGAATGGAGACGATTGCGCGACGATTTTTCCATCTATATAAAGGCGCAATATTTTGTCATCGCGTACTGCCGCGATATGATGCCGGCCAGCTGGCAAAGTTTGATCGTGCGTTGCCATGCGTCCGGCTTCATACGAAAGTACTTTTCCCGAAGGTAACGTTCCCGTGAATAATTTTCCCTGATAAACCGCCATCGACCAGACGCGGCGTAGATAGGCTTCGGGCGAATTATCGATATTACCGATGTAAGCGTAATCGTTATCATCCAGCCGCCATACGTTGGCCATCGGCAAGGTGCCGAAATAGATTTTAGCGTTGTAAAGCGCCATTGCCATCACTTCCATTTCGTATCCGGCGCGGCCAAAATTCGTCCAATTCTGCTCACCGTCATAACGCAGAACTTCGCAATTGGGCCAGGTGCCAACCAGCAATTCGCCGCGATACGTCGCAGCGGCGTAGGTTTGCTGCGAAGCGCCGGGCGTGCCGCATAATGTCCAATTTTCTCCGCCGTCATAACGATAAACCGGGCCGCCATTGGCTAAGGCATAAAGTTCGTCCTGATAAACAGTGAAACTCATCAATCGTGAATCGGGGCCGATATATTTCCACTCTGTTCCGCCTTCATAAACATACGCGCCGCGTTGATGAAAACTAGTTGCATATAATTTTTCGCGAAACACCGTTAAGGAATAAATTTCGTCGGCTTTGCCGGTGGCATAGCCAGAAGTGGGAACTTCTTCTGGCACGGCATCTTTGCTGCCGGGAATCCCGCAATCGTGCCATGCGCCGTCCGTTGAAATGCGATAAACGTGGCCGCCCGGCGCGGTGTTTTGTGGCGATCCCAAACGCGAACCGATGGGATTGTAGCGACCGCTGGCGCAATATAATTCGCCCCCAAAATCGACAATTGTGGGAATGCTATTGGAGCCATCCGGCGTTGCTCCGCAATGTTGCCAATTCCCGTCGCCTGCATAGCGCCAGAGATGGCCGGTTTGATCGGCTTCGATTTCAAAAGTTCCTGCATAAAGCTGGCCGCCAACTGTCGCCATCGAATAGATGAAGACCGCGTTTCCGGGGCGTCCACAATCTGTCCAGGAACCTGAATCGCCATTATCGATGCCAAAATGTAGATGGCGATAATTGGGTTGTGCGGTGGATGTAACGCCGGAATTTGTGACTACGCCAAGCGTCCATCCGCGCCGTGAGGCGGAATCGTATTTACTGAGAAGATCGCCAACTACATCGCTTTGCAATTTTGTTTCAATCCATAACGAAATGGAGAAGTTGTCATTGCCCCAATCTAAGTTTGGGTGAGAAGCGATTTCTAAAAAACTATCGCGTCCATTGAAATGCGCTGCTTGCTGCGATAGATCAACATTGTGATTGATGATGCGGAGTTGTTTGTTGGCGATGTTCTCAAAGTCTGTGGAGAACGGCCAGTGTGCGATTAATTTGGCGGGAGATGTTTTAGGTTTCATAAGAGTTAAAAGTACTTTTGAATCATGTGTTGTACAAAGTGTGTCATTTCGACCGGAAAAATTTGTCTTAGCAAATTTTGTAGCGGAGAAATCTTGCTGTGCGTTTATGATGTCCATAACGGCAAGATTTCTCCACTTCGCTCGTTCCTCGCTTCGGTCGAAATGACACAATCTTCATCTCTGTCTCGCTACAAGGCAAGTTCATTCCTTGTAAGCCATCGATTTTCTTCCACCGATCTCAAGGCTGCTTCAATTAATTCTACGGCGTGATACGCATCTTGAATAGTGGAAATTTGTGGCGCTTTCTGTTGCTGAATACATGCAACAAAATAATCCAACGCCGCGCGCAACGGCCCATATTTTGTTCCATAAACAGAATAGCCATAATACAAATTTGGCGTTTTCAATCCATCGCTATCAATTTGATAATATCCCAAATGTGGCATCGATAATTCATCCACGCCGTTGGCGGAAAGGATAGAAATGGAATCGTTTTCGATACAATTATTTTGCGCCGGCAAATACCAGCCGCCTTCCACGGAACTGGTCATGCCGTTTTCATATTCGATCAAAATGTTCATGCCGTCCACTTGTCCTTCGGAGTATTTTGTCTCCAACGCAATGACGCGTTTAAAAGTACTTTCGGCGAAGGCGTTACTCAGTTCAATTTCGTGACACAACATTGAATACGCCGGATGCACGCGGCCATAAGTTTCTTTCTCAATGCGCGTGCGCCGGTTGCGTGATTGGAAATGATATTTGGGCACGCCGCGAAGCTTTTCAAATACGGTCGCTAATCGTTGTTCAAATCGTAAACAATGGCCGCTCATCGCCATGATCGATTTGGATAATTCTAACATTTGCCGCGCTTCGGCAAGAGTCGACGCCAACGGCTTTTCCACATAAATCGCTTTGCCGCTTTGTGAAAGTACTTTGAAGGGTTCTAAATGTTGATTTTCCGGCGTGGCAATGGAAACTAATTCGACGTTTTCATCTTCCGCCAACGCTTGCAAACTTTCATAATTCCTGCCGCCGTAACGCGCGCACAACTCCTCGCCGCGCGTATTATCCAATGTATAAATGCCGCCGATCTCTGCTTGTGGCATTGATGCAAAAGTGCGCAAATGTTCTTCGCCAAATGCTCCGCCGCCAACGACCGCAACTTTGATTTTCTGAAAGTTTGTTGTCATGCTTTTTAAATTGAGCCGCCCAGAAACAGGACAGATTTTACATATATCGTCATCAATAAAACAGGTTTAAAATTTCGTCGAATGAGGCATACTGTAGAAATGTGTTATGTTGTTCCATGATGAGTGCCGCCGCAAGAGATATTTTTCAGCCGTATTTGTGCGCGTGCTATTGTAAAGACATTCGCGTGGAACGCTTCCTGTAATATTTGTCCTCTATGCGAGCTCCTTCATCATTCCCAACATTAGTAGTATTGCAACGCCAGGTGATGCCGCAGGTTATTGAACATGGGATGGATAACATGGTGATTGCCCGGCAGACATGGAAAAAAATGCAGGCAGAGAGAGAATCGCTGCCTAAGGGCGTCACGGTGACGCGTAAAGCATTGAGGTCATCGCGAGTGCCGGTGAAAGGGCGGAGATATTTTAGCAACACTGCTATTGAAGATGCGCGTTGGCCTAAAGATGGATTGCTTTCCTGCCGTGCCCCGCGGTTATGTTTCGCCGTGGCAGGCCCCATCGCATTTCAGGCCGGAAATTATGTAATCCATTGTAATCCCGGGCACAGCATTTTAATCCCGCCTGGAGTTCCCCATTCAGATGGCTCGCATACTCATCTTGACGTTGCTCGTCCCAATAATGGCAGTTGCGAAATGTTGGTGATTATGCCCTATAATGGCGGTATTGAGTGCTGGCTTAGCCTCACGCGTGACGGCAAGCATTGGAGCCATCATTCTCCAGGGGAAAGTTGCCGCATTTTGCATCGGCAAGCCGCATTCTATTTCGAAGCGTTGTTGGAAGAAGCGATGTCCAAGACGCGCCATCATCGCCAGATGTGTAACGGACTGTTGCTGGTATTGATGACCTTACTGTTGCGCGAAATGGAAGATGCGTCAAATCTAGTAACAACAAAATGGCCTTTTGAAGCACGTATTGAAGATTCTCCTGAAACGCAAACTTCCATCGGCCGCGCCAGGGAATATATGCGTGGTCATTTGGGTGAAGATTTATCCATTGATCGAGTGGCGCGTTATGTATATATGTCCAGAACACGTTTCACCTACGAATTCCGTCATGAAACCGGGCAATCATTTCTGGAATACCTTTCTGATTGCCGGCTTGAAGAGGCAAAAGTACTTTTACAGGATAGCGCCGATTGGTCCATTGAGCGCATTAGCGGTTTTGTGGGACTTAAGCCGGGCCGATTGCGAGCGCTCTTTCAGGAACGCCTTGGACTTTCACCCACTGATTTTCGCCAAAAGCAGCAAAAGGGTACTTCTCAATAAATATTGGCTGATAATGATGATAGATGGCCGAAAGAGGCGTTTTAAATAGGAGAAAAAAGGGTATATTCTTTATGTCGGATAAATTAATTGAAAACGGAGATAACGAAATGCGTAAAACGAGAACTCCAGGCTTTACTTTGATAGAACTTTTGGTTGTTATTGCAATTATCTCAATATTGACTGCAATTCTCTTTCCTGTTTTTGCCAGGGCAAGGGAAAACGCGCGACGAGCCAGCTGCTTAAGTAACTTAAAGCAAATTGGGTTGGGGACGATGATGTATGTTCAAGACTACGACGAAAAATTTCCGCTCGATGTATGGGAAAGCCCCAGTACTATCGGCAACAGCGGCACTTCAGCGGATCATACGTATCTAACGTCAAGTGACAAGTCCGTACCTGCCGGCAATTACAACACATCGACCGGTGGTAGCATCGCTCATTATTACACATGGATGGATTTCCTCTTTCCTTACGTGAAGAGTATTCAGTTGTTCGTTTGTCCTTCCGACACGCAAACGCCGGGACATGCGAGTTATGGTTACAATTTCTTTGTCAGCGGACTGAAAGGCGGAGGCACGGGATCATATCCCAATAAAGATCCGTTGTCCTTGTCTGCGATAGATCGTTCTGCAGATATCGTCGTCTTTGCAGATTACACGACTGCTTATGTTCTCGATATGGAACCAGGGACGTTTTGTTTACAAAGCACAGTGGAGGCACAAAGTTCAAGCATTTATCCCCATTTGGGAGGCGGCAATTTTGTATTTGCCGATGGGCATGCAAAATGGGCAAAAAGTGGTGCAAAAACTGTTTGCGATCATATTGGCGCAACGGCGACGGCAGCACGCACCGGACAACGTGCCTGGGATCCGTCATTACCGTAAAATATCGAATAGGGGGAAATTGTCTTCCTCAATCTATTACTTGATGGCTTCGTTTAAAAGTTCCCAGCATACTGATCATATAGTATTTGCATGTTCCGTAAGAATCCGTAGCACAAACGTATAATGTTTTTATTTACCTATGAAACCTTCACTACTCCTTCTCTTTGCACTTGGTTCGTTCACGGCCGGTTGTTCTGCCGCCCCAAAAGTACTTTTAGCGCAGGCCGACACACCGAAAATCGCGCAGGTAAAAGCCGGCACGCTCAAAACCGCCAACGCCAGTTGGTGGGGATTTGATAAAGATGATGCTACCGATTGTTTGCAAAACGCCATCAATTCGGGCGTTCCGAAGTTAATTGTCGATAACACCGGCAGCGATTGGATTATCAATAAACCGCTGAACCTGGTTTCCAACCAGGAAATCGATTTTGCCGATGGCGTGGTGATTCAGGCCAAGAAGGATTGTTTTCACGGTAACAACGACTGCCTGTTCAGCGGAAAAAATCTGACCAATATCAAACTCATCGGCGAAGGCAACGCCACCTTGCGAATGCGCCGTGCGGATTATGATAATCCCAAACTGTATACCAAAGCCGAATGGCGGCACGGCATTGGATTGTGGGATTGCAGCAATGTTGTTCTGCGCCATCTCACCGTCACCGAAACGGGCGGCGATGGGCTATATCTGGGCGCGGGCAGCACCGGCTACAATAAAAATGTGTTGGTGGAAGACGTGAATTTCGACGCCAATTACCGGCAGGGAATTTCGGTGATCAGCGTGGATGGATTGACCGTCCGCAACACGAAAATGGTCAACACCGCAGGCACCAACCCACAGGCCGGCATTGATTTTGAGCCGAACGGAAAAGGGCAGCGGCTGATGAATTGCGTCCTGGAAAATTGTATTTTTGCGGACAACATCAAAGGCGGCGGCGTGGATCTGTCGCCGGCCGCATTTGATGGCACTTCGCAACCCATCTCGATTACGTTCAATCATTGTTCCATCAAAGGCAACGCCGTGGGAGTGGCCACCAATCCCTCACGCATCACGGCCACCACCGCCGTGACCGGTCAAGTGACGTTCAACGATTGTACGTTCGATCATAATCAGATTAGCTTGCGCGATCCGATCCAGGGCAGCATCCATTATTTGTTCAAGAATTGCACGCTGGATTTCAGTAGCGGCAAAGAGGCGAAAGCCGATTCATGGAGAAATTCGCCCATTGTTATCGTCAGCAAAAATCCGCCCGGCGACCACCCGATTGGTGACATCGTTTTCGATCACGTCACGGTCATCAATGACGGCAGCGATCCCATTTCTTTGCAATATCACAATAAATCTACCATTTCCGACACTATCACCGGCGACATTTACTTGAAGCAAGATGATCAAATTAGTAAATATGACTTGGCCGGTTTTATCAAAAAGAAACAAGAGGAATTCCAAAAAATCAACCAGCTTGCGCCAGCCGCAATCGATCCGAATCAATTGCACGCGCCAGCCACAGGTGGAGCGCGCGCAGGCAACAATAAATTTTATTTGCGCGGCAATTTCACCTTTTTGCAATATGCGGAAAAAGGCGAAGCGGTGACCATCAATGTCACGGCGCTGAAAGTGTATGCGAAAGAGACGACAGTAGATTTGATAGACCCCAGCGGCAAAAAAATCCAGACCTACACAATTCCGGTAACTAACAAGCCGTTCCCGATCAGCTTTACCGCTGCCGAAACTGGTTTATATCGAGTGGTGCGCACGCAGGGATTTTCGCAGCGCATTGATATCACCTCTGCCAATCCCGGCAACGGATTATTGTGCGACCAGCCGCTGGATTTTCTGCCGCTTTCGGGAAGACTCTATTTTCAAGTTCCCGCCGGAGTGAAGCAATTTACCATTGGCGTCTCCACTGATTCCACGGCAGATGTGGCGTTAATTGATCCTGCGGGCAAAGAAGTGGAACGGCATAACGGCGTCAATTCGATGCAGCTATTTTCTGCCACGCGCGCTGATGCAACCAAATCGGAAATTTGGTCCATTGATGTTTCCAAAGCGGTGTGGGCGGTAACCGTCAATATGTATGCGCCGCTGGCGCCGGTGGTTTCGACAAATCCGGAAACATTGTTGCTGCAGTAAAAGTACTTTTAAGTGCGTCATTCTCATGAACGTGGCCAGTTATGGCCGCGCCCGGCCACGCCATTACTGGCGTGGTTCGTTTTAGGTATCCTTTAAACAAAAGGAAAAACTATGAAATCATTCTTCGCCATTCCGCTGGGCATTTGCTTGGCTACAACAGCCGTTTGCGCCGCGCCGCAAGCTCCTTCAAAAGTACTTTTGGCGCAGGCTTCAACGAATCATTCATCGCAACTCGCGCAGGTGAAAGCCGGAACGCTCAAAACGGCTAACGCCAGTTGGTGGGGATTCAACAAAGACGATGCCACCGATTGTTTGCAAAATGCCATTAATTCCGGCGTTTCCAAATTGATCGTTGATAATACGGGCAGCGATTGGATTGTTAATAAGCCGATTAAATTAGTTTCCAATCAGCAAATTATTTTTGCCGATGGCGTGGTTGTGCAGGCGAAGAAAGATTGCTTTCATGGCAATAACGATTCGCTTTTTGTGGCTACCAAATTGAAAAATATCGAGATGATCGGCGAAGGCAAAGCCGTGCTGCGGATGCGCAAAGAAGATTATCACGATGCCACGCGATACACCAAAGCGGAATGGCGCATGGGAATTAGTTTGCATGATGTCACCAATTTCACCCTGCGCAATTTGACGGTCGCCAACACCGGCGGCGATGGTTTGTATGTGGGCGCGGCCAACAACGGCGCTTGTAAAAATATCCTGGTGGAAAATTGTGTTTTCGATGCAAACAATCGTCAGGGAATTTCGGTGATCAGCGTCGATGGATTCACGGTTCGCGACAGCAAATTCATCAACACCGATGGCACGGCTCCGGCGGCTGGAATTGATTTTGAACCGAATGCGCCTGGACAACAACTTTCAAATTGCGTTTTGGACAATTCACTTTTTGCCAATAACACCGGCGGTGGCATTGATATCTATTCAGTAAATTTGGATGGAAATACGCCGCCGATTTCGATCATTGTCAACAATTGCATCATTAAGGGAAATTCTGTGGGGCTCGGCGCAACCACCACTCGTTTTGGCGATAATCCACTGCGCGGAAAAGTACTTTTCACTCATTGTACGTTTGATCAACAGAAAATCCGCATCAATAATCCGCTTGTGCAAGGCGTGCAATTTGAATTCAAAAACTGTGATTTGGATTTCCGCGGCTACCACGGTTCGCTCACAGATGACAACGCGCCGATTATTTTGGGCACCGATTCCAGCATTCAGGAGCCACTTGTGGGCGGCGTGCATTTTGATAATACCACCGTTTGGGAAGATGATTACGCGATGCCGATCGCGCTTAGTATGCGCAAGGGCGGATTTGGCTATAATCCCTATCTTTCGAGCCAGATTGGCGGAACGCTGTTTGTTCAAACAGATCATAGAAGAATTCCGGTTGATATTAAATCGTTTTTGGCGAGAACGCGTCTCGAATTGCAGGAATCAAATCCGACCAATATTTTCAAGAAACAATTCAGCGATGTTGTCATTACGGACATCACCAAAAGCTGGTATTTTCTGCCCGATCCGGCAACGGGCAAAGATGTGACTTCCCCCAATTTTGATACGAGCACCTGGAAAATCATCGACGGCGGCAGCCGCAAATGGTGGCAGAAACAAGGCTTTCCCAATTATCACGGCGTTGCCTGGTATCGCAAGTCAATTGCAATTCCGCAGCTCTCCAATAACCAGAAAGCCACTCTTTATTTCAACGGTGTCGATGGCAATACCAAGGTTTATGTGAATGGAAAATTAGAAGGCGAACATACGCTCGGCAAAGATTATAGCGGCTGGAATCAGCCGTTCCATTTTGACATCACAAACGTTCTTCACGCCGGACAAAATATCATTGCGATTCAAATCACCAGCAAAAGCAAAGACACTGCCAGCGGTATTAATGAGTCGGTTTACCTGGTGATTGGAACACCGCGGCCGTAAAAGTACTTTTAGGATTAGATTGCCGCTGTCGTTTTCTCGCTGATGAATTCCAACGTACTGTCACCATCCTGGTGACAGGCTGGCGGCAGGATGCCGCCAGTACATTGCGCTGACAGGCGAACCACATGGATGATTCCGGGTAAATCGTGTTAAAGTACTAATACGAAGACGGTTGTTAAATACAGAATTGGGTTCGATTTTTATGGATTATAAACTTCCCGAATTGGGTGAAGGAATTAGCGAAGGCACGATTGCAAAAGTACTTATCAAAGCAGGCGATACTGTGGCAGAAGGGCAGCCATTGCTGGAATTGGAAACCGATAAAGCTGTGCTGGAAGTGCCATCCACCGTCAGTGGCAAAGTGCAAAATGTCGCGGTCAAAGAAGGTGGCAAAGCGAAAGTGGGCGAAGTTATTTTTGAATATCAGGAAAGTAACGGCGCCGCGCCTAAAGAAGAACCCGAATCAAAACAGGAAGTCGATTCCGCACCCAAAAAAGAGCCCGTTAAAAGCACTTCTGTCGAGAAGCCCGCTTCTGGCGGCGTCACCGAATATCAACTTCCCGAATTGGGCGAAGGCGTGACCGAAGGCACGATTGCGAAAATATTGATAAACGAAGGCGACGACATCAGCGAAGGCCAGGCGATTTTGGAATTGGAAACCGATAAAGCGGTATTGGAAGTGCCTTCCACAGTCAGCGGAAAAATCGTGAAAATCAGCGCACAGGCCGGAAGCAAAATTAAAGTTGGCGAAACTGTGTTTAGTTATGAAAGCGCTTCCAAAACGCCAGAATCCGCGAAAACTGAAACCGCTCCAGTAGAGGATAAAAGTACTTTTAAAGATCCCGGCTTCGACTCCGCTCAGCCTGACAAAAAATCTGCTTTGGCTTCGAGCGATTCCGGTAAAAGTACTTTTACACCAAGTAGCAGCGGCCCCGTTCCTGCTGCGCCATCGACACGCCGTTTGGCGCGCGAGTTGGGCGTGGATATTCACCAGGTTTCCGGCAGCGGCCCCGGCGGTCGCATCAGTGAAGACGATGTGAAACGCCACGTCAAATCTGTCATGCAAAATGGCGGCAACATCGCTGTGGGTGCGCCGGTTCAAGCCGCGCCATTGCCAGATTTCTCTAAATGGGGCGACATCGAACGGCAGGAACTTTCTGGAATTCGCCGCGCCACGGCGGCGCAGATGACGCGTTCCTGGACGGCGCCGCATGTGACGCAATTTGATAAAGCCGATATCACCGCGCTGGAAAATTTCCGTAAAAATTACGCCAAGAAGTCCGGTCTCAAAATCACCGTTACCGCGCTACTTTTGAAAGTGGCGGTGACGGCGCTCAAAAAGTTCCCGCAATTTAACAGCAGTCTCGACCTGAATGCGAACGAATTAGTGCTTAAAAAGTACTTTCATATCGGCGTGGCGGTGGACACCGATCGCGGTTTGCTGGTTCCCGTCATCCGTGATGCCAACCAGAAAAGCGTGACAGATCTGGCCACCGAATTAGGCGAAGCCGCCGAACGTGCCCGCAATCGCAAGACGTCGCTGGACGAAATGCAAGGCGGCTGTTTCACCATCACCAATCTCGGTGGCATCGGCGGCACCAATTTTACGCCGATTGTGAATACGCCGGAAGTCGCGATTTTAGGCGTCGCCCGCGGCAGCATGGAACCTGTGTGGAACGGCAAAGAATTCGAACCCAGATTCATGTTGCCGCTAAGCCTCTCCTACGATCACCGCGTCATCGACGGCGCGGACGGCGCGAGATTCTTGCGATATATTTGCGAGGTTCTGGAGAATCCGATGTTATTGGCGTTGGAAGGATAATAATTTCAGCTTTTCATTGCTTGCGCATTTAAAGAAAGCTTCTCCCTGCGCCAAGCTACAAACTGACACACGGCGCAAATCGGAATTATCAGCGCGCTGGTGGTAATGATATCGGCCAGCGAGTGAAACAGAAGCATCATCATGAGCGCATCATAGGCGATGAAAATGGCGAGGAAAAGCCACCAGCGCTTTTGCCATATCAATGCTAAGGGAACGCAGAATGCGATGGTGATCGCAGCATGCGTGCTGAAATTCATTCCCCAGTGCGACCAGATATCATAATGCGCTTCGCCGACGCGAATGATGTTTATCAGCACAATACTGACGATTGTTGCGAGGAAAATTCCTGCGGAATACGGTTTATTCCGTTGCCAGAGCAGGACGAGAGCTACAACCAACGCAATCCCCAATAAAGGGTTGGTGGCATTGGCTATTTGATGCAAAATTTTAAAAGCGAGGGTGTGGGCAGGAATAATCATAAAAGTACTTTTACATCTCCACATTCCGCAGAAAATTAGCGGCGTTTTCGGGCGTCATGGGATTGATATATAAATTATTGGCCCATTCGAATCCGGCCACCCGGGCGAGGCGCGGCAGAATGTCGATGTGCCAGTGATAATCTTGTTCGATGGTGCCCCAATAATGCGGACGGCCGGGACGCGGATGCATCGTTGGCGCGGTGTGCAGCGTCATATTGTAGGCGGGAGAATCCAGCAAATTTTTGATGCGGCGCAGGCTGCGCGACAAAATATCGGCCAGCGCGTTTTTTTGAGAATCATCGATTTGCGTGAAATCGTGCAGATGATGCCGCGGTAGAATTTGCATTTCAAACGGAAAGCGTGAGGCATAGGGACACATCACCACGAAATCATCCGTAGTTTGCACGATGCGATGTTTCATGTATTCTTCCTGCCGCAAAATGTCGCAATAAATGCAACGGCTTTTGCGATTATAATGATCGCGGGCGCTTTCCAATTGTCCCTTGACGGGTTTCGGCGTGATGGGCAGCGCGATGACCTGAGAATGCGGATGTTCAATCGTGGCGCCAGCGGCGGCGCCGGTGTTGCGGAAAACCATGATGAAACGAAACCGCGGATCCTGGCGCAAATCCTTGATTCTGTCGCTATAAGCTTGCAACACCCATTTCAATTCATTCGCTGTGGCAGTGGCGGGATCCCAACTGTGCTGGGGATTTTCGATGATCACTTCGTGCGCGCCAACGCCGCGCATCATGTCGAATATCCCCAAACCTTGTGGCGCGGTGACACCGTCGATAGTGAGCACAGGAAACTTGTTGGGCACGACACGCACTTGCCAGCCGGCGCTGTTGGCGGGCGCTTCCGGAGGACGTCCATATTGCGCGATTTCCGGCGGAGTGCGATCTTCATGTCCCGGGCAAAATGGGCAGAAAGCGCTTTGTTGCACAGGCCGCGCTTCCCGAAAATCACTGGGAAGACTGCTGCGCTCGGTGGCGATAATCACCCAGCGATCAACAATAGGATCTTTGCGAAGTTCGGACATGGTTATAAAAGTACTTTTATTAACGGCTTATTGCTGATTGGGA
>Ga0164242_10000720_pt1 | contig 40043 bp, 36 predicted proteins | sample OricomgcompostMG_FD_108783 | JGI IMG/M metagenome (GOLD analysis project Ga0164242, IMG submission 108783) | Miracle-Growth compost microbial communities from Emeryville, California, USA - Original compost - Miracle growth compost (MG) ... | reverse complement strand
GCTGTTGTCAAAGCCGACAATGCAAAGCACGACTCGCCTTCGGCTCAAACATGTGCTTTGCTCTAATTGTCGTTTTGACCAACACTTGCGCCGGGAACGTCGCGATGGCCTTCAAAAGCAGAAAAGCAGCCCCTGGGCTGCTTTAAATATAGCGGCCTGGGCCGCAGCTGCTTTTATGGGACATCAGCTTTGTCCCCGAGGCGGGTAGTGGGAAAAGTATCGAGTAAAGCTGCAACTCACTCCATTTTCATCCTATGGAGAAAATAAAATGGAGCGGTCCCGAAGGGCCGTTGTTGCAGCGCGATACTTTTGCTACTGCCTGACCCGGAGGACAAAACGCAGTCCCTAGCTTTTTGCCTTCTTTTGGGCAATGCCAAAAGAAGGTGGCCCTACCGGGCCAGACCGGCGTTGGCGCGGGACTATACGTCGAGGTCGTCGAGGTCGGCCAGCTCTTTGCGGGTGCGGCTGACTACGTCGCTTTCGGGTTCGGTCGGAGCCTCCGGCTCATCTGCTACCACAGCATCGTCGCTGACGACAGCGGCGTTATCGGTAACAGCATCGCTGGCCAGGGTCGGTTCGGCGGCGCGCGGCGGGCGCGGTTCGCCGTTGTCGACGATTTTGAGGTTGTAGCGGGCATCATTCTTGGTGCCGAGGGCACGCAGCAACGTGCGCAAGCTCTGGGCGGTGGCGCCGCGCTTGCCGATGACGCGACCAAGATCTTCGGGGTCAACGGTTAGTTCCAATAACACGCCCTTTTCGTCGACACTGCGGTCTACCTTGACGGCGTCGGGCTTGCTGACGAGAGATTTTACGACAAATTCTACAAATTGCTGGTCGATACTGTTGTCCACGGCGATTCCTCCACTAACTAGCTAGTCTAGTATAGCAAACTTTTGGGGCGAGTATAAATTGCTCGCCGAGCGGTTGGCCTAGGCGGCCTTGTCAGCAGCTTCGGCTTCTGCCTCGGGAGCTGGAGCTTCGGCCCCAGCGGCCGGAGTCTCGGCTACGAGTGCTTCTGCACTAGCTTCCGGTTCGGCGGCGTCAGCTTCTGCTTCAGCTGGTGCTTCAGGTTCGGCCGGGCGGTTACGGCGCAATTTTTCCGGGTTGCGTAGCTTGCCGGCTTTTTTATCGCTCAGTTCGACCCATTTGGGCAGCTTAACACCCTCGGCCTTTAGCAAGCGAATAACTCGCTCAGACGGCTGGGCACCGTGGTCGAGGTAAAATTGAGCTTTGGTTTTGTCGACCGACGCGTTCTTGGCGTGTGGGTCGTAGCTTCCCAGCTGGGCGACAACTTTGCCGCTGGTTGGGGTCCGGCGCGAGTCTTGGACTACGACGCGGAACATGGCGTGGCCTTTGCGGCCGGTACGCTGCATGCGAATTACTAGCATTAAATCTCCTTTGTCTTCACGTTATTAAAAAGTTTATAAAGACAATCTAATGTATTTTACAGGAGTTTAACAGATAAGTCAAAGCGAACTAAGGTGCTATTAAGGCTTTGAGCACGCTACCGAAAGTCTCAAAGAATGTGGCGTTTTGCTATGATGAATAAATGCCAGACAGCCCTACTGATGCCCGGGCACTACTAAAGCGCCTAAGACCACTCTATGCCACGGCCTTTTTGCAAGGATTTGTGCTGTGGTACGCTATCGAAAAAATTTTTATGAGGCACATCGGTATCAACAACGATGGCATTGCGCTTATCGTGGTACTGTTCACGCTTGTTATGATGCTGGCTAATGTGCCGCTTGGTATTTTGGCCGACCGCTGGAGCCGCAAGGGCGTACTTGCCTTGGCCAGCGTAGCTCTCGGTGCGGGCACCTTCTTGGATGGGATTAGCCAAGGTTTCTGGCTATACCTTTTGGGCAGTTGCTTGTGGGGAATCTTTTATGCTTGCTATAGCGGCACTTATGATTCCATCGTGTACGATACCCTGCTGGAGGATGTCGGCTCTACTAATTCGTTCGAACGGTATTACGGAAAAGTACAACTTGTTGATAGTATCGCCCTTGTGCTCGGCTCACTGTCTAGCGGCTTGGTTGTGCACTTTCTGAACTTGCAAAGCGCGTATTTTATAACGCTGCCGTTTGTGGCTCTCTCGCTGCTGACTTTGTGGCGTTTTAAAGAACCGCGACTTCATAAGAGCGACACACCGTCTCTGCTGCGCGCCCACATCCGCGATATTGCGCGCGCCATTTTACAAAGGCGGGAGATTGCCTGGCTGGTACTGAGCTTAATCGCCCTAACGGTGGCCGAGCGTATCGTATTGGAATTTGACCAGCTATGGTTAATTGCGCTGGCGCTTCCGCTCGGGTTTTACGGGCCGGTTAATGCCTTGCTGCTTGCCGCCCTCGGTGGCGGCGGCCTTATGGCTCACCGCGTAAAGGCTAAGTCTCGCGTCATCGGTGCCGTGGCGGTGCTTATGCTGGCTGCGAGCGCTTGCTTGCTCTTTCGGTTCATCGGCTTGGTTATCTTGGCCTTATTTTTGCTAATTCTAGCCATGTTTACTATACAGATTAATGTTAACCGCTGGCTACATGACAGCCTGCCCTCGAAAATTCGCGCCGGTGCTTCTTCTTTAGTTATAACGATTGGTTACGCTATATTTTTGCCGGCGGGGATTCTGTTTGGTCACATCAGCCATGTTTCAAGTATTTTTGCAGCCGGATGGATGGTAGTAGTAATTTGCCTCGTCATCTTGATCGCGACCATCGCTGCTTTGCGGGTCAGGCAAACTGCAAAGTAAGATAAGCTACTTCTCTTCGTTTTGATACTGCTTGAGGGCGGTTTGGGCGGCGGCGACTTGGGCGGACTGTTTGGAGGGGCCGGTGCCTTCGCCGATTTGCTTGTCGCCGACGAAAACGCCGACGGTAAAGATTTTGTCGTGGTCGGGGCCGGTTTCTTCGATAATGCGATACTGCGGCGTTTGGCCGTCCTGGCTTTGAATAATCTCCTGTAGGTGCGATTTCGGATCCATCCACGAGCCGGTTTTGAGAATGTCGTCGAACGTCACCAGCAGGCTTTCGCTGATGAAGCGCTTGGCCGCATCGTAGCCCTGGTCGAGATACAACGCGCCGATGACGGCCTCGAAGCTGTTGGCCAGAATCTGCGCCCGGGCACGTTCGGTGCCATGCTTTTCACCGCGACTCAAACGCAGCAGCGGCTCGAATTCGTAGCGGGCGGCGGCGGCACCGATGCTCTCGGTGCGCACCAGACTGCTGCGCCAGTTGGTGAGGATACCTTCCGGCTCGGAATAGTTACCGTACAAAAATTCCGTCGAAACCAGCTCGAGCACGGCGTCGCCCAAAAATTCCAGCCGTTCGTTGTGCTCCATGGCCGATTTCTTGTGTTCGTTCAGGTAGCTGCGGTGAGTAAATGCGGTGACGAGCAGCTGGATGTCATTGAAGGTTACGCCGAGCTTAGTTTTGGCAAAATCCTGGTATTTGGCAATGTCCATTTACATTTTTCCTTCGCGCACGCGCTTCATGCCGACCAAAATCAGCTTGCCGATGTCGTCGTAGGCGATTTTATCAACCGCTTCGGCCGCCGGGAACCAACGGATGTCGCTGAGCCAATCTTCCGGATTGAGCCGGTTGGTGTCGCCCTGCCCCTCGACCAGCCAGATGTGCATCGTCATGAGCACCAGCGTGTGCTCGCGGCGGTAACGGAAATTGACCTTGCCGAGCCAGCTGAACACTTCCATATCCTGCAAGCCGGTCTCCTCGCGGATTTCACGCTCAGCGGTTGCGCCGGTTTCCTCGCCCGGCTCGACGTGGCCCTTGGGAATCGTCCAGCGTTTTTTAGCATCCTGGATGAGCAAAATTTCCAGCTGCTTGGTCTGGTTGCGGCGAAAGACAATGCCGCCGGAAGTCGTCTCGCGCACGACTTCTTCGATCACCGGCCGACGCTTAGGAATAAAATGGCCGAGCTTGCGGATGGGCTTGGGCGCCGAGCCGCGGAAGCGGCGCTTATCCAGCTGCAGGTCCGGCGGATCTTGCTTGTCGCTCTCGTGGTTGGGATTATTTTGCTGGGGCACTAGGCTTGTCTTCTTTCTTCGTCGATGATTTGGCAGATTTCTTGGCTGCCGGCTTTTTGGCCGGAGTTTTGGCATCTTCGCCGGTCAGTTGGCGCAGGGCGGTGCCAAGTACGCCGTTGATAAATTTGCTGGAATTCTCGCCGCCGAAGGCTTTGGCCAATTCAACGGCTTCGTTGATAACCACTTTCGGTGGAATATCTTTTTGATTCTTGAGTTCGTACAGGCCAATCAGCAGTACGACGTGGTCCATGCGGGCGATTTGATCGATGGGCCACTCCGGCGCAATCGGCTGCAGCTCTTTGTCGAGCGCTTCGGTTTGGCGGGCCACGCCGGCCACCAGGTCGCGCACGAAGGCGACGTCGTCCACCATGTCTTTGTAGCGGACAATGTTGCGCTCGAGCACTTCGGCTTGGTCGACATCCGTGTCGCCGGCATCGTGCCGAAAGCCCAGTTCATAGAGCGTTTGCAGGGCGATAATGCGACCAAGGTGCCTGTTACTAGCCATGGACTACACACCGCGCCTTTCCAGGCCAAAATAATGGCTGGCTCGAGACGATTGATTGCTGGTAACTGGCGAAAGGTGCTTCATGGCAAATATCTATTTCTGCTTATCACGAATTATAGCAGCTTTAGGAGAGCCGCTGGCTATTTGCTCGGGGCGGGGGTTTTAGCAGTCTTGCCGGTTTCGCGGCTAGTGGTGCGCGCCTTCACCGGCGACTTCGCGTTGACGGCCCGCGCCAACTTGATAACCAAGTGGCTGCGACGAGCGCCAGTGCGACGTGGCGTGGTGCGCTTTTTCGGTTTACCCATGCGTTAATACTCCTTATCTGTTCCTGACAGATTTTTAGATTAGAATTTGATTTAATTTTAGCGAAATTTGCCGCCAAAAACAAGGGTCGGCGCTACTTTACGACCAGGTTTAAGATTTTGCCGGGCACATAGATGGTCTTCACGATGCTTTTGCCTTCCAGGTGAGTCTTTATTCTGTCGCTGTCTTCGGCGATCTTCACAATGGCAGCCTCGTCGGCATCGGTCGGTGCTTCAATTTGGCCGCGCAGCTTGCCATTCACCTGCACCGCAATGGTAACTTTGTCGCTTGTGAGGTATTTCTCGTCCCATTTCGGCCAGCTGTCTTTGTGGACGCTGCTCGAGTGACCAAGCTGCTGCCACAGTTCGTCGGCAATGAACGGCGCGAACGGCGCCACGCAGGTAACCAGGCTTTCCAGCGCTTGCCGCCAAGCATCGTTTTGGGCAACCGGCCGCAACTTGTACAAATCGTTGAGGCATTCCATCATCGCCGCGATGGCGGTATTGTAGCGATTCTCCTCAATGTCTTCGGTAACTTTTTTGATCATTTTGTGCGTTACTCGCAGTAATTCTTTCGAGCTTTCGACTTTCGACTTTCGACTTTCGACTTGCTCGTCCAGGAATTCCTGGACGAGTGTCCACAGTCGATTCAAAAAGCGGTAAGTTCCTGGCACGCCCTGCGGGTCCCAGCGGGCGCCTAGCTCGAGCGGCGCCGCGAACATTAAGTAAGTGCGTAGCGCGTCGGCGCCGTATCCTTGCTCAATGATGCTCAGCGGGTCAACGCCGTTGCCTTTTGATTTGCTAAAGGCGCTGCCGTCGGAAGCGCTGACTTTGCCGTTAAACAGAAATTGCTTGAACGGCTCCGGATTATCAATCAGGCCGATTTTATTTAAAAACCTGGTAACAAAGCGGGCATAGAGCATGTGGGCGGTGGCATGGTCGCCGCCGTTGTAAAAGTCGATTGGCGCCCACTTGTTGGTGACTTTACTATCAAAAATTTGCTCCTGATTGTGCGGGTCAAAGTAGCGCAGCATATAAAAACTGCTGTCGACGTAGGTGTCGAGCGTGTCGGTTTCGCGTTCGGCTTCGCTACCGCACTTTGGACAATCAACTTTCAGCCAGTCTTTAGCCCGCGCCAGTGCGCTGCGACCATCACCGCTTGGCTTAAAATCAGTCAATTCCGGTAAAACCACCGGCAAATCTTCGTCCGGCACCAACTGCGGCCCACATTTTTCGCAATAAATAATCGGAATCGGCGCACCCCAATACCGCTGCCTGCTAACCGACCAATCCCGCATCCGGTAATTGACCTTCTCGCTAGCCACACCCCGCTTAGCCAAGTCCGCCACAATCTTTTCCCGCGCCTCGGCGCTCGCCATCCCGTCATATTCGCCGGAATTTACTAACTCGTCACCTTCATCAACAACTTCAGTAATCAGCAAGTCAAACTTCTGGGCAAATTCGTGGTCGCGTTCGTCATGGGCAGGGACGGCCATAATTGCGCCGGTGCCGTAGCCGGTCAGGACGTAGTCGGCAATCCAGATTGGTATCTTCTCATTATTGGCCAGATTGATGGCGTAAGCGCCGGTAAAGACGCCGGTTTTTTGCTTGCTTTCCTGCCGCTCCAGCTCAGATTTGGCCAGAGTGGCTTTAATATATTTATCAACTTCAGCTTTTTGCTCTTTCGTAGTAATTTGTTGAACTAATTCATGCTCCGGAGCCAACACCAAAAACGTCGCCCCGAAAATCGTATCAGCGCGAGTCGTGAAAACTTTGACCGTCTCCTTGGCGCCATCGACCTTAAAGGTAATTTCGGCGCCGGCGGATTTGCCGATCCAGTTTTTCTGGGCTAGTTTGACTGATTCGGTCCAATCCAGTGCGTCGGTGGCTTCTAGCAACTCGTCGGCGTAGTCGGTGATTTTGAAAAACCACTGCTTGATTTCCTTTTTGGTGGCCGGCGGGTCGTCCGGGCCGTCGTGACGCCAGCATTTGCCATCAATCACCTGCTCGTTGGCCAGGACAGTATTGTCGATTGGACACCACCACTGCATTCGGGAGTCTTGATACGCCAAATCGTTTTTGTACATTTGCGTAAAAATCCACTGGCTCCATTTGTAATACTCCGGCAGGTGGGTGGCGATTTCCTTTTCCCAGTCGTTGCTCCAGCCCATCGCTTTGTACTGTTTGTGATAGCCGGGAATGATATTTGCCATCGATTCCTGCGGGCTGACACCGGTTTTGATAGCGTAATTTTCGGCCGGCAAGCCGAAGGCGTCCCAGCCGACCGGATGGTAACTCTCATAGCCCTGTTGCCGTTTGAACCTCGCCTTGACATCGGAAATCGTGTAATTCATAGCGTGGCCGATGTGAATGCCCGCCCCGCTCGGATAATTGAACATGCTCATACCGATATATTTCGGCTGGCTCGAATGGAGATCCGTCGTATAAACGCCGGTCTCGTCCCAAATTTTCGCCCACTTGGGCTCAATCTCTTTCGGATTGTATCTCTTCATCGCTAATTATTTTAACAGATAGGCGCGTATAATTAATGTATGCGCAAAGTGAATGTCATTTGTGGCGGCAATTCGGCCGAGCGCGAAGTTTCGCTGCGGTCGGGGGCGGCGGTGGCGAAAGCGCTGGAAAATGCTGGGTATAAAGTTGCGGTGCTGGACCCTGTTGCTGCGGGCATCGATGAGATTGTGGATTGCGACGTGGTGTTTCTGGTGCTTCACGGAGCTGGCGGCGAGGATGGGACAATCCAAACCGAGCTGGAAAAGCGCGGCATAAAATTTGTTGGTTCCGGCTCGGTGGCTTCGGCGCTTTGTTTTGATAAATGGGAATACCGAAAAGTCATTACTGCGGCCGGTTTGCCAATGCCGAAGGCCGACACAGTGCAGCATCGCGAGCACGCCGTTCACGAATTGGCCCAGGATTTGCACGTCCTCAAGCCTATCAACGGCGGCTCAAGCATCGATACGCACATCGTTCGCGAGTTGGGCAAAATTCCGCACGCTGCCATCGCCGAAACTTTTAAGCGCTACCAAACCATGCTGATTGAAGAATTAATTGATGGCACCGAGCTGACCGTCGGTATTTTGGGCGATGCCGCGCTGCCGATTATTAAAATCGTGCCGCCAGAGGCTGGTGAATTCGATTACGAAAATAAATATAACGGCGCCAGTCAGGAAATTGTCGCGCCGGAAGATGTCGATGCCAGCATCCAAAAAGCAGCCCAGGAATTAGCACTGAAAGCCCACCAGCTAACCGGCTGCCGCGACTTCTCGCGCACCGACATTATGTGCGATAAAACCGGCAAATTATTCTTGCTCGAAACCAACACCATTCCCGGCATGACCGACCAAAGCCTGTTCCCAAAAATGGCCGCAGCCGCCGGTCTGCCGATGCCGACGCTCTGCAAACAGTTCGTTGAAATGGCGCTTAATCGTTAGTTTTTTGGCAGGAAGCCGAAAGGTTTGCCGAATTGGTGGGACTTTATTTTTAGCCAGTAATTGCTTTGGCGGACGAGCTTGGCGGCGTCGGCGGAATTGGCCAGCAGTAGTTTGAGGGCTTCTTCGGCGAAGACGCCATTTTGCGAGCCTTTGGCCAGGATTACCGCCTCTTTTTTGAGGATTGATTCTACGTATGCGCCGGCATCGTACGGGCTGGTAAATGTTTTGACGGCGCAGCCCTGCTTCTTGGCGGCGGGTGCCAGCCACTGCTCGGCGTCGCGGCCGATGGTTACCACCACATCTAGTTTGGCCGGGTCGCAGTAGGTGCCGACTTCCTCATGTGCCTGCTGCGAATAATCGCCCAGCTCGTTCATGCTGCCGAGAATGGCGATGCGCTGCGATGTTTTGGCAGCATACAGCACATCGAGTGCTGCTTTGACCGCAATCGGGCTGGCATTGTAAGTGTCGTCAATGAGCGTCGAATTTTCGATGCCCGGCAGCACCTGCATACGACCGGCGAAATGCCGCAATTTTGCTAGGCCTTTGGTAATACTTGCCTGCTCAACGTCGAGCATATCGGCTGCCGCGGCGGCGGCCAGAGCAAACTTGGCGCCTTGCTGACCGAGGTAGCTTACTTGAGCCGTGAAACTGCCGGTTGGTATTGTGAATTGCAGAGTTTGGCCTTGCAGATTTTGCTCCTGAGCGCTGGCAAAATAATTAGCTTGTTTAGTGTTGAGGCTATAACCCTCGAACGTGCGTCCGGTCAGATATTTGCCGGCGACATCATCGACGTTCACCAGAACCCGCCGGGAATAATCGAAAATCGCCAGCTCCTCGGCAGCTACGGCATCGAGCGTCTTGAAAAACTCCATATGCTCCGGCGAGATAGCCGTCAAGATGACAATGTCGGGCCGGATATACGCAAAATCAGCCATAAAACCCGGGCCATCAGTGCCGATTTCCACCACCACTACATCGAACGGGTAGTCGGCTTTAATAGCCCCGGCATTGGCTCGGAAAATTTTCAGCCAGGCAAAAACATTTAAGATGTTTGGCTCGTTGTGACCAAAAAATACCAGTGGCACCGTGACGCGGTCGTTGTAATTGCCTGTTTGATGGCGCACGCGTAAGCTCTGGCCAAGCAAATCGGCAATCGCCAGCTTGGTACTGGTTTTACCGACACTGCCCGCCACCGCCACAACCTTAAAATTGTGCCGCTTGCGCAGCCGCTGCACCTGCCGCTCGAGTATGGTGCAGACCAGCGCTCGACCGGCTTTTTTGACAGTTGCTACTAGCCCAGCCACGAGTCTGTGTCGCTACATTTACTTCGCATAGGCCGTATTATACCGTGCAGCCAGCCGCGAAACTACTGGGTCAGACTGAAGAAATCGTTATTGGCAGCTGGCGTACTACTGCTTGGCAACGTTGCGCCGCCCAGCACAGCGCCCAGGATATCGTTGAGCGATTTGGCGCCGCTGGGAGCAGTGACTTTCACCGACTGGTTACTGGGTTTGAGCGTAAGGTCAAATTTGAGTGCGGTGCCAGCGTCGGTGGCGTTCATGTCGAGCTTATAGTTGTGGGTACCGGTGTCGACACTGAAATTAACGGTGCCGGACTCTGGCTTGCCACTGTCATCTTTATCTTTAAAGGCGAAGCTAAACGGATAGGCACTGCCGCCGGTGTAGTTCTGACCGATGGTGAAGGACGAACTGCTGTCGTTCGGATCCGTAAACTTGACGGCGTGCACCAGCTTGGTGCTAGTGTCGGCGTAAAGATCGAAGGTGTAATCGGTCTTGGCCGTGTTAATGCTGTCTTTGAGCGACTGGAAATCCATCAGCTGACTGATACTCTGGCCGTTGTTGGCTTTCTTGGCCCAGTCGTTCAGACTGCTGGCGTCGAGAGCGTTTTTGAGCGCCGTGGCATAGGATTGCAGGTGGGCTTTATTGTAGCCGACCTTGAAGTGGTCGACGCTGCGGCCGTCCATCGTTTCCTTACCAATGAAACTTTGCTTAGTCAGCACGGCCGTGCTTGGGTCGGTGGTAAAAATGTACTGCTTGTCGACATCGTTGACGCGCTTGATGGCGTCTTCGATTTGGGCGCGTGAAGGCAAGTTGGCGTTGCTTTGCAAATCGGTGCCGGCTTGGCCTAGCTCACTGCTAAAGCTGCTGATGAGTGTGTGGTCGATGCTAATCCATTGGCCGTCGAGCGAGTCGTACGTGCCGAGGCCGTAGCCGTCGAGCGCGCTTTTGATGCCGCTCAGCCGAACGTAGAAGTCGGGCGCCAGGTTGTCGCCGCTCTTGATGGTGCGGATAACGGCATTGATCTTTTGGCCTTCAATGTCAGCCGCGATTGTGGCCTGGCCGTTGCCGCTTTTGTCGAACTGGCCGCTCAGGCTGGCATCAAAGCTGGTGCTTGATTGCACTTTGAGGCTACCACTCAAGCTGGTGCTTTGGTACGAGGCACCGGCTTGCTGCTCGAGATAGCTGGTCAGCTTGTCGATACCAGTGGCGGTGTTTTTGAGGCTGGACTTATAGACGTTTGCCGGCTGATTGGGCAAGTAAACGGCGAAAACATAACCCGCGGCCAGCAGAATGATGACAATCACAATAATAATGGCTGCCAGCAGCTTGGTGCGCTTTTTGCCCTTCGGCGCGCTGCCGCCCGGAACGGTGGGTGCGCCGGCCATACCGCTCACAACTGGCGCAGGAGTGGCTGGCTCGGTGGCAGCGGGAGTGCCTACCGCAGTCTCGGGAGTTGCCGGTGCCGCGGGCGTAGAAGTATCTGTAGCTTCGCTTGTAGTGGAGTCTTCGGGCGTCGGGCTGGTGGTCGGCGAGACGTCGACCGCCGCGTCGGCGACGGGCTCTTGCTTCACCTCAATGGGCGTTGCCACATCGGCGGAGACCGCATCGGCGTCCGTGGCCGGGGCTTCGCCCGCAGTAGCTTCGTCGGCAGACACTGGCGTCTCAGGCGCGGTGGTCGGCGCGCTTTCGGTCGATGTATTTTCGGTGGTATTGACTGCGTTGTTTGCTTCTTGATTTTCGTCGTCGGTTGGACTGGTGCCGGGCTGCATAGCGCTCCTTGATGCTGATATTCAGCGGTATTTAAGCTAATTCTAAGTCTGATTATACATAAGCAGGTTGCGTTGCCAAATAAAAAGTGCGGCAGCTTGCGCTACCGCACCATTTCCGTACCACCAATTATCCAAAATGTGGTGGAGCTACAGGGACTCGAACCCTGGACCTCTTCAATGCCATTGAAGCGCTCTAGCCAACTGAGCTACAGCCCCTCGCGTCGCAGTGCGACGCCAGTTTCCGTTGCGGCAAAACTAGCTATCACTATTTTTGCCGAACTACAACTTCTGTCGACTGCTCCTTTCAAAATTCCATTCAGTCGCCTTTGGCTCCTTGGATTGGAATTTTGTGGCTGCTACGCAGCCTTAGTACAGAACAGCAAAATTTTAACAGAGACGGGCAAGAAAATCTAGTGCATGTGGTGGTGCACGCCAGAGCGGGCCATGACGAAGCGGTTGACCGGCACCGTAAAAACAAAAGCAATGGCCAGCGACAGCGCCAGACTCCACCAGAATAGCCACATGCCCGCCCGAGCATTCATCGCCCCCGGCACGAGGTACTCGATGACATTATCGATAATTTCCATCGAGATAATGGAAATAGTGTCGACCGATAATGCGGTCTTGAAGGCAGCCTGCGACGATTGACCGCTTTTGCGGGCGCCCCGAAACGTCAAACCATAGCCAAAGCCGAATGCCAATGCCACCGCCAGCACCGTTTGCCAGCCGTTCGGCCACCCCAGCTCAGCACCAATAATCGAGCCCAAAATTTCGCCAATACCGCAGCCCGTCAGGCAGTGGCGAGTGTGGGTGATGGCATGGCGAGTCAGCGAATCCATAGGTTTTTACCTTGTAGCAGCCGCCCGCAAAGCTTCGGTGGCGTAAAAAATAATTGCCGGCGACAACTTATAATCTGGCTCGGCTAATTGCTCTTCTGCCAGCCAGCGCATATCGGTGTGCTCTTTCGAAAGCCGGAATACATTATCTACTGCCCGAGCAAAGTAAATGAGCGAGATATGTTTGTGGGGCGGGTTGGCCTCATGCACATCCACATAGCTGGGCGTCAGCAGTGCTTTAGTTCCCGGCGAGTCGAAATTTGGTTTGCCGCTCAGTACTTCCACCTGCAAGCCCGTTTCTTCTTCTATCTCACGAAAAAGCGTCATCTCAGGATCTTCATCGAGCTCAACATGGCCGCCGGGCGGTAACCATTTATCGTAGCGCGGGTGGTTAACCAGCAGCACCTTTCCGTTATAAACGATAAATACCGTGATGGTAAAATCGTATTTTTCGTGAATGTGCGGCACACTACTCTCCGATAATTTCCAGCAGCTGCCGCTCATTAATTTGCTTGGTGCCGAGTTTGGTGGCTTTGGTTAGTTTGCTGGCACCGACGTTTTGGCCAACTACCAAGTAGTCGGTGTCTTTGCTGACTGAGGATTGGAAGGTGCCGCCGAGGGCGCGGATTTTTTCGGCGGCGGCGTCGCGGCTCATTGATTCCAGCGAGCCGGTGATTACGAATTTCTGACCGGCGAGTTTGCCGCCGGTGATTTTGACTGGTTGCGGCACGACACCTAATTTTTGGAATTCTTCTAGCAGTTTTTGGTTGGTTTGCTCGCTGAACCATTCCGCGATGGCTTCGGCCACAATTTCACCGATGCCTTCAATTTCGGCCAGCTCGTCGATGCTGGCGCTGGCTAATTTTTCTAGCGATTTGAAGTTATTGGCTAAATCAATTGCGGTTTGCACGCCGACGTGACGAATTCCCAGCGCGTAAACGAATCTTTCTAGCGGCGGCTGTTTTTTATCCTGAATTGCTTTCACTAATTTGCTGGCGGAAATTTCGGCGAAGCGGTCGAGCTGTATCACCTGCTCTTTGGTTAGTTTATAAATGTCGGCTGGGTCGTTGATTAGTTTTGCGTCAATCAGCGCGATGACGTTTTTTTCGCCGAGGCCTTCGATGTCGAGCGCGGCTTTGGACGCAAAGTGCTCAATGCGTTTCCAGCTGCGGCTCGGGCAGGCGTTGTTCGGGCAGCGCCAGGCGGCGTCTTCGGCCTTCAGTTTGATTAATTTTGTGCCGCAGTCCGGGCAATTCGTTGGCATTTCGAACGGTTTTTCGCTGCCGCCCCGCAGTTTTACGAGCGGCTCGACAACTTCTGGGATGACATCGCCGGCTTTTTGGACGATAACGGTGTCGCCAACTCTAATATCTTTGCGGCGTACTTCACTTTCGTTGTGCAGCGTTGCCATTTGCACCGTGCTGCCGGCCACAACCACCGGCTCCAGCATGGCGACCGGCGTGGCCGCGCCGGTGCGGCCGATGCTCACGAAAATATCTTTGACTTTGGTGGTCGCCTGTTCGGCGGCGTATTTGTAAGCGACCGCGCCGCGCGGCGCTTTGCCCACAACCCCCAAATCGGCCTGGAGTTTCCGGTCATTAACTTTTACTACCAAGCCGTCGGTATTGAACGGCAGTTTTTTGCGCTTGTCTTCCCACTGCTCGGCAAATTTGAGCACCGCTGCGGCAGTCGTGGCGATGGCGGACTGTCGATTGGACATAATGCCGAGTTCGCGCATAGCTTTATAAATGAAGTCGTTGGTCGGCGTTTCCACAGCATTATCGCGCAGCAGGTCGTAGCCGTGGAATTTCAGCGGCCGGGCTGCCACCAGCTGCGGATTGAGCTGACGAATCGTGCCGGCGGCAGTGTTGCGCGGGTTGGCGAACAAGCTTTTGCCTTCGCTTTTTCTTCGCTCGTTCAGCCTTTCAAAGTCAGCTTTATACATAATAATTTCACCGCGGATTTCGGTGCGGCCACGCAAAAACTGCGGATATTTTTTGCTGGCGCGCAACGTCAGCGGCACAGATTCCATCGTCTTGATATTGGCGGTGACATCCTCGCCCACGAAGCCGTCACCGCGCGTGACAGCTTGGGTCAAAACACCGTCTTCATAAATCAGTGCACAGGCCAGGCCATCCATTTTTAGATCCATGAAAAATTCGATGTCGTTCTTACCGGATAATTTCTGGATGCGAGCGACCCAGGCGTTAAATTCTTCCGAGCTAAAAACATCGTTCAAGCTAAGCATCCGCGCGCGGTGCGTGACCTTGGAAAATCCCGGCAGCACGCCGCCGGCCACACGCTGGGTGGGCGAATCGGGGGTGATTAATTCTGGAAATTCGGCTTCCAATTCCGACAGTTCGTGCTTCAGGCTATCGGCCGCCGCCTCGCTCATTATCGATTCGTCGAGCACATGATAATGGTAGCGATAGTCGTTAATTAGCTCGCGCAGCTTGGCGATTCGCTCGCTAGCTTCTCGCTTAGTCATTGAGTAATTCCCGGTACAGTATGTACATATAGGCGTGAATGGCGGCGAGCGCCAGCATGGTCAGCACGAAAAATACCCACTGCGCCAGCACCGGCACGAACCAGATGAACGGCAGCATGATGAGCAGACCGAGGATGATGAGAAGTATCGGCAGGAAAACCAACTTGCGCAGCACCGACCAGCGGCGGAATAGCACCAGGCCGCGGGCGCTGCGCAGCGCCTTCATCGGGGTCATGCCAGGCAACGTGACAATGTAGAGCGCAAATAATGACGAGCAAAACATATAAAAACTCACAAGCGCCAGCACCAGGAAAATCGCCAGGAATAATAATTGCTCCAGGCCGGTCGTGGCAATGCCGTTAGCGATAACCACCCCATACACCCAGCCGCCGGCCAGCAGCGGCAGCGTTTCGAGCGCCACCACAATCAGCACCAGCAGCACCGTCACGAACGGGAACATGCCCTGGTAAAAACCATCGCGAATACGGACTTTTTTGCCCGCCAGCAGCTGCCGGTAGGTCCAGACCACCGCCAAGCTCACAATGACGAATAAGAACATTTGGTAGGCACCGGCGGTGTTGCTGGCCGTGTTACTCGACTCTGACGATGTCAGCAGCAAACCAAAAACGCTGACACCCGTCGCCAAGTGGCCGAGGGCACCGTGGAAAAACGTATCAAGCTGGTGCTTGACCGAGCTAATGTCGGCACCGCCATTGAGCCCACGCACCAGCAAGATGCTCAGCACACCGTACACCAGCACAATGCCGCCGACGACTTTCCAATTTTTGAGCATCAACTTTAGCGCCCGCCAGGAAATTTTCCAGGCATTGGCCAGCTTCGGGCGCCGGCGGAAGCGCTTGGGTGTGCGCCGCCACGGCCGACGCTTGGGTGGCTTGACCAACCGCTGGCCGTCCGGTCCGCGCTTCAGCACCGGCGCCGTCTTTTTGGCCGCTTTCTTTTTACTTGCCGGCCGCTTGACCGGGCGTTTTTCCTTCACCGCCATAACTTCTTTTAATTTTAGCAGAGTTTGCCGTCAATTCCGTAAGGGCTAACGGGTTTTAGATTTTTGTGCAGTTTAGTTCAAAACTGAGCACCGTAAGCGAGCCGTACTCAAAGGTACGGTGAGGGCGGAGCGGAAGTTTTGGGCCTTAAATAAAGCAAAATCTAGAGCCCGCTTCAAGTTAGGCGTGGGTGTTCATGTTTTCTAGCCGAGCGATACGCTCCTCGATTGGCGGGTGGGTGCTGAATAAGTTCGTCAAGCTGTGGCCGCGCAGCGGATTGGCGAAGAAAAAGTGCGCGGTGGCGGTGTTTTGACGGCGCAGCGTACTGCCGGTGCGCTCGATCTTGCGCAGGGCGCTCGCCAGGCCCTCGGGGTAGCGCGTGGTTAGTGCGCCGGTGGCATCGGCCAGGTATTCGCGGCGGCGCGAGACGGCCATTTGAATCATCATGGCGACAATCGGCGCCAAAATTGCGGCGACAATGCCGGCAATCATGATGATTTGATTATTGTTTTCGCGGTCATTGCCGCGGAACCAGGTCATGCGCAAGATTATGTCAGCTAGGATGGAAATCACGGCCGACAACGCGAACGCCAACATGCTGACGCGCATATCATAATTTTTGACATGACCCATCTCGTGCGCCATAACGCCCTGCAGTTCGTCGTCGTCCATGATGTCGAGCAGGCCCGAGGTGACACAGACAGCCGCCTTGCTGGGCTTGCGGCCGGTGGCAAACGCGTTGGGCGCCGGATCGTCGATGATAAAAACCCGCGGCATCGGCAAGCCGTCGGTAATCGCCAGGTTTTCGACCGTCCGCCAGAGACGCGGATTGTCCTGCTTAGTAATTTCTCTTGCGCCACTGACCGCCAGGCTTAAGCGGCCGCCGCCGTAGTACATAATGCCGGCATATACTACCGCGCCGATGAGTGCGGCAAAGAAAATATCCGGGCTGTTGAAATACAGACTGAAAATCCAGGCGATGACCGCCACCAAGGCTACAAATAAAAACAGCATCAGCCAGGTTCGGCGCTTGTTAGTCGTAATCTCGCTATACATCGGTCGTTCTATTATACCCTAGAATGGCACGCTGCCGCGTGGCTGTGCCGACGCTAGAGGCGCATTTCTTTGAAGGCGAGCTTGAGCAGCTCCAGCAGCGTTTGGTACTGCCCAGCATTGGCAGCGCTACTTTCGGGCGCGTACAGATATACCACGTTGTCGACAACTTCTATATTGACCTCAAACGGGGCCGCCTCGAGCTGTTGCATGTAGCGCGGATTGAGCAGCTCAAAGCTAGTCGCCTGCTCGGGGCTGGTGGCGAACACCTGATATTTTTTATTGAAGTCCGGCCATTCAGTGGAGACCTCCTGGAGGCCGCGAATACCGAACAAGTGCAGGCCTTTTTTGTGGCGCACCACGATATCACCGTAGCTTTTGGGCAAATTGGTCTGCGCAATGAGGTAGCTCTTGCCCCCGGATTTCGGATTGGGCACGTAGGTGTAGAGCTGCACGAGCAGCTGTTGGTTGTATAGGCCGATGACGTGGTTGTTGATGTCAGAGGTGCCAAATTTACCTTCACCGAACAGCTGGCCACGCCGCGGCAGCAGTAGCCAGCCCCAATCGAGACTGTAGTAATAGCCGTTCTGGCGGGCAAATTGTTCGAGCGATGCCCGGCCCGACCAAACATTGGCTGTCGCCTGCTCGATACCGGCCAGTAGCCACTTTTCACCACTGCGCTGAAACCGCCAATATTCGGTAAACGGATTATTATCGGTAAACAATATGGTGTTGCTCGGCACGTCAATCAGCTGATCCTCGGCACTGGCCTGGATACCAATGGTGACGCTGTCGTTATCTTTACCCGCTTGGTCGTCGAGCCCGGTGACAATGGCCTGCTGTAGCTGCGGGTTGTTGACGGCGTTACGGCGGCCAGCCAGCTGCAAGGCATAAATCATTAAGGCGTTATGGTATTGGTAGTCCGGCGTCAAATAGGCTTTCATGGCTTCGGCATTGTTGTTCGACCAATCTTGCTGAAAGCGTGCAAAGATGTCGCGGGCGTGCGCCTCCAACTGCTTTTCATCCCAGGCACTGTCTTGTGCGACCGCGGCTTGCAGGGCCGCTTTGGTTTTCTTGCTCTGCGTAATTTTGCTGAACCAGCCATATAGCCCGGCGCCCATACCAACCAGCGCGCCAATACCCATAAAAACGCCGAGAGTGCGGAAAATTACTACCAGCAGTACGGTGTAGGCAACCGCAATAATCCAGCCGACAACTTGCACAATGTTGAACAATACCTCGTGCTTTTTATGCAGTCGCCGCAAGTACGCACCAATGAAGTGCATTGGAATGTAGCCAAAAAGGACAATGATGCCACCACCGCCACCGCTGCCGCCAGAACCACCACCGCCACCGCGGGCGAAGACGGAAATGGCCTGGTCCAGCGAGGCAAACAGATGCATGACTTGAAATTAAGCGCTTAGATGGCTGCTAGAATTTGACTGCAACAGGCTGCTGGATAGCCGCCTCGGTTGCTTCGTCGAGTTCGAAGAATTCTTTGTCTTTTTTGAAGCCCAGCATGCTGGCAAAAATGTTGGTCGGGAAGACTTGGCGCTTGCTGTTAAAATCGCGCACCACGCTGTTGTAGAAGCGGCGAGAGGCTTGGATTTTGTCTTCGGTGTCGGTCAGCTCGGCCTGTAGCTCCTGGAAGTTCTGGCTGGCTTTGAGGTCGGGATAGTTCTCGGCGACGGCGAACAAGCTCTTCATAGTCTTTTGGAAATCGCCCTCGGCCTTGCCGGCTTCCTGCGGACTCTGCGCGCTCAACGTGGCGGCGCGGGCTTTGGCCACATCCTCGAAAATGCTTTTTTCGTGCGTGGCGTAGCCCTGGACGGTGTTGACCAGATTCGGAATCAAATCGGCCCGCCGCTTGAGCTGCACGGTGATGTCGCTCCAGGCCTCATTGCTGCGCACATTCAGGCGCACCAGGCCGTTATACATGGCCCCGAGAATGATGATGAGAACAACGACGATAGCGATGATAATCCAGACCGCGAGCATATGTGTAACTCCTTAATTTCATTCATTGTAGCATAAGCCAAGGGTAAGCAATACCGCGACTGGTATGATAAAAGCATGAGCAAGCGACGCGGCAAGGGCAAACTACTAGGGACGGCCATTATTATTGCGCTCGCCGCTGCATATGCATTTTTCGCGCTCAGCCAACCGTTTAGCGCCGTGCCGCATATTGCCGCATTGCCGCTGCAGACCACTGCCACGACCGCCGATTTACCGTGGCCCAAGTTCGGCCAATCGGCCGTCGGTGCCGTCGGCTACGGCGTGCTGGCAACGCATGGCGCCCAAAAGCCGCTGGCGACTGCCAGCCTGGCCAAAGTTATTACCGCGTTGGTGGTGCTGCAGAAATACCCGCTCGCGTCCGGCCAAAACGGCCCGACCATTACCATTTCGCAGGCCGATGTCGATACCTTTAATTATTACTATTCGCACGACGGCAGCGTCGCCAACGTGCGGCTGGGCGAAAAAATCAGCGAGCGCCAGGCACTCGAAGCCATGCTGCTGCCGTCGGCCAATAATATGGCGGTAACGCTGGCGCGCTGGGCGTTCGGCTCGACCGCCGCCTACAATACCGCCGCCCAAAATTACATGCAAGAATTAGGTTTGCATAGCACGACCATTACCGACCCGAGCGGTTTCGATGTGACTACCACCAGCACCGCGCACGATCTCACCGTCATTGCACTGGCCGCCATGCAGAATGCTGCCATCCGGCAAATCGTGGCCGAGCCGACCGCGAAAATCCCGGTGGAAGGCACCATCCGCAATATCAATTTCTTCTTGGGCGACGGCGGCATTATCGGCATCAAAACCGGCAACAACGATGCCGACCATGGCGCCTACCTGTTCGCCGCTACTACAAGGGTCGGCGGCCAGGATATCACCGTCGTCGGCGCCGTCATGGGCGGCGACAACCTCGTCGACACCATCCATAAAGCGTACCTGCTCATCCAGGCCGCCCGCCACAACTTCCGCCTGCAAACAGTCGTAAAAGCCGACACTGTGGTGGGCCACTACACCACTCTCGACGGCCAAACCGCCACCGCCGTTGCCAACCGCAATCTCAGCTTGCCCGTCTGGGATGACAGCCAGCCCAAACTAACCGTCCAGCTCAAAACCCTCCACCAGCCAGCCGCCACGGGCCAAACCGTCGGCACCCTCTCCGCCCAATTTACAACCGGCGCCAAACAGCCCACGACCGTACCAATCAAACTGAAATCACCACTCACCAAGCCCCCTATCACCTGGCGCCTCACCCACCCCAGCAGCAAATAGAGCTGTTATAATTAGCTTATGAAAATAGTCTTGCCGGACAAAATTAACATCTCTAAAGCATACAAAGACGAGATTAAAAAACTTGGCGCTGAGGTTTTCGATGACTTGCCTGACGAAGCCGAACTAGTACATAGAATTAAAGATGCAGAAATCATAACAGCAAACTACGTAGACATCACGCCTCGCGTGATTGACGCAGCACCAAAACTGAAATATATCGTTGTACCTGCCGTTGGTTACGAGTGGGTAGATGCAACCTACGCTGCGTCAAAAGGCATAACTACGTTAAATTGCCCGACATTTAATAGTCAAGCGGTTGCCGAACATGCCGTAAGCCTACTAATGGCAGTAAATCGTAACATCGTTACTGGCGTGGACGAGCTCCGTAACGGTAAATGGAACCCGCAAAATTTGATTGGCTACGAGCTGGATGGTAAAAAGCTCGGGCTTATCGGCTATGGGAATGTCGGCACACGAATTGAGAAAATCGCCACTTCACTTGGCCTGTCAGTTAGCTATGTAAACTCCAAATCAACTGCCGATGAGGTGGATACGCTTTTAGGCAGCTCTGATTTTGTAATTATTTGTGCCCCGCTAACTGATGCAACGAGAAACTTAGTAGACGAACGCCGATTAAATCTCTTAAAACCGACCGCTGTTTTAGTAAATGTTGGACGCGGCGCAATTATTGACCAAGGCACACTAATTGAAACGCTAAAGGCCAAAAAAATACGCGGCGCAGGTCTTGATGTTTTTGACGGCGAACCGCTAACGGGCGTGCCGAGCGATACTATTGTTGAGTTGGCAAAGTTACCAAATGTCGTAGCTACGCCACATAGCGCCTACAACGCAGCGGAAATAAACGACAAGCAAGGCGCAGAAATACTGGCAAATCTTAAATCTTGCCTCGAGGACAAACCAATAAATGTCGTCAAACGGCCAAACATATAAAAAAATAGACTGGTAATCTTTCAATGCAAGTAAAACGCCGGACACATGCCCGGCGTTTTACTTTGGTGCGCGAGAGAGGACTTGAACCTCCACGTCCTTGCGAACACTACGACCTCAACGTAGCCTGTCTACCAATTCCAGCACTCGCGCTTCAACCAGCCCATTATAGGGGTCAGTCGCCAAAAAATCAACGAACTTGCTATATTTGCGAGTTAGTCTCGGCACTTCCGGCGAATAATACATGTAGTCGAAGAGTTTGCGTGAGTCACGCTTGGCGTACGTTAGCGAAAAAGCCCGAGTGCCCGGCTTAATGACTGCGGGATAGTGAGCGCTAGGCGGCTATTTTGGGCACGAAGCCAATCTAAAAATGACGGGCTTGCACCCGTAAAGGCCGAATAATACATATAGCTGTTTTTCCAACGAATGTCCCGATAGCCATACACCGTGCCGTCGCCATCAAAATAACCTCTTAAAAAGTCTGGATAATAGGCATCCGGCACATCAAGCGCAGGTATTGTTTTGCTCTTGGCTGGAGTTAGCCCCGCAGCGAGTAAAAAATCATAAAGGGCCACGTCGCTGAATTGTAGCTGGAATGCTTCGGTTTGGAATCCACCCATCTTAGTGGTTACCTTGTGGTGTGCATCCAGTATCTTCTGGGAATGATCAATAATTTCTTTGTCTTTGGAGACAAGGGCGATATGGCGACAGTCTTTGGACAGGCACCCATCTGACGCTATCAAGCCCACTAGGTAGGCAAGGTCGCTACCCCAACAATAAGTTTTCCGAATCGTATACCTCATGGCATAAGCGTATACCAATTGGTCGCATCGTGGCAATATGCTATACTCAACCCTGTTATTTTAGGGCGCTTAGCTCAGTTGGCTAGAGCACCTCGTTTACACCGAGGGGGTCGGGGGTTCGAGCCCCTCAGCGCCCACCATATAAAAGAGATAGGCCCTGCCTGTCTTTTTTATTATTGCTAACTTCTGGCATACATAAAATATGGATATATTAGAAACTTTACCCAGTGGTGAGGTAGTTCGTCGTCAACTGCTCATGGGGGATTTTATTGGTTGGGATCGAGTTGCCGAGCTGGCCGCCGAGCGAAAAGCGAACCACGAAAAGGCCACAAGAATGCGCTTCATCCTTGAGCATGGCGGAAGTGATTAGATTATTTCGAAGAAAGCTTAGCTCAATCCGAGTAGGTATAGGCCTCAAGTGCGGGGCATGTACTGGTGGAGGTGGCCGAGCGAATAGTCGCTGCGGATGAGCGGCTTGATGTCGGCGAGGTTGACGTTGATTTTAACGCCGGGGTTGAGGTTATCGTAAGGGTCGAAAATGCGTTTGACCTTGGCAAGCAGCGCATAGACCTCGCTGCCGTAGACCGATTCGAGGTACGGCGCGCGCAGGCGGCCATCACCCAGCTCGCCGGAAGTGGAACCGCCGAGCGACACCACCAATTTGTAATACTCGTCGATAATTTTAAAGGCCGTTTGGCGGTCGCCGACCTGGCTCAAGTCCAGGTGCGGCTGCAGGTGCAAGTTGGCATCGCCGGCGTGACCCCAAATGGCTAGGCGCAAATGGTTGCGCTTGAAAATATCGTGTGCGCCTTGCAAAAATTCGGCCAGGCGCTCTGGCGGCACAATGCCGTCATCGACGAGCGGCAACGCCCGGGCGTGACCCGGCGTCTCCGCCATGATGGTGGCGGCGGCGTGGCGGATCTTCCAGAGTTCGGCCTGCAGCTCGGTGTCGGTTTCCTGCCGCAGCAGCGTGCCGTAATTGCCAAGTAGCTTACCGGCCTTCTTGACCATTTTCTTGTGCTGGCGCTCGTTGGAATTATCGAACTCGACCAGCAGCGCCACCAGTGGAAACGGCTTACTGACAATGTCTTTGAGCAAATTGGGATTACCGGCGTCCACCGCTTCCAGCAGATTGCCGTCGACCATTTCGATGGCAGATGGCCGGTCGGGCAGCGCGCGCAAGTCTTGGATGGCCTGCTGGGCCTTTTGCACGTCGTCAAAGGTAGCCAGCAGCAGTGTCGTCTCCGGGTTGTGCGCCGCGGCCGCCAGGGTTATTTCACTGACGATGCCGAGGGTGCCCTGGCTACCGACGAACAGCGGCGTGAGGTCAAATGAGCCGTCCGGCTGCTTGATATCGGCTAGGTCATAGCCGGCGGTGTTTTTGCTGAGCGGTAGCTTGGTTTTCTCGACCAGTTCCTTATTTTCTTCGAGCAAGGTGTCGAGTGCCCGGTAAATCTCGCCCTCAAACGTCGCCAGGCCAAGCTTTTTGTTGAGCTCGCGCTTGGCTAGGCGGCCGGTTTCTATGACTTCGCCATTGGCCAACACCACGCGCAGGGCTTTGACAAACTGGCGAGTGTCACCGTATTTGACCGATTTCTCGCCGCTGGCATTATTGGCGACGGCACCGCCGATGGTGGAATAATCGATGCTGGCGGGATACGGCGGCAGAAATTTGCCGTGGGTAATAAGCGCTTGCTGCAACTTGCCGTAATTAATGCCTGGCTCGACGATGACATTGCCGGTTTTGCTGTCGAACTCGACGATGCGGTTGAGGTGCGCCGGCATCACCAGCATAATGCCGCTGCCGATAGCCGCGCCGGCTTGGTCGGTCCCGGCGCCGCGCGCCGTCACCGCGATGCTGCGGCCACGCTCGGCCAATTGCCAGGCAAAGCGCATGGTTTTGCGAATATCCTGCTCGTTGCGCGGATAGACAATGAGCGCCGGCGTCTGAGTAAAAATACTGGCATCGGTGGCAAAAAACCGCCGCGCGTCGACCGCGGTCGTCACCTCGCCCACCAAATGCTCCTGCAAGTAATGCGCAACTTTAGAACTCAAGCCTGCTGCCCTCTGTATTGCCGTTCATAATACTACGATAATCATAGCATACTGCTTGCGCTCTGAACTACCAGCTGGGTATCTTTTGTGAAAATGAAAAGGTCTAGACAATATTTTTGGCGGATGAGAGGACTGGCGCACTCGGTTTTCCTTTGGAAAAGCCGGGTACTTCTCCGCTGCGGCGTGCTCGGAGTAAAACTCCTGCGCGCGTCCTCGCTCCACGAACCTCCACCCTTCGGGTACGGAGGTTCAAGACTTTTCAATACCACGAAAAAAGCCGGGCTAAAGCCCGACTCTTTTCGTGGTGCGGATGAGAGGACTATCGCGCGGCTACGCCGCACTCCTCCCTGCGGTACTCACTAAAATTATGCTTTGCACAATTTCAGCTCCGTTCCTCGTCCGCGACCCTCCATGGGGTTCAAGTATTTTCTAACATACCAAAGCAAAAACCCGGGGCAGACCCGGGTTTTTGCTTTGGTGCGGATGAGAGGACTTGAACCTCCACGTCCTTGCGAACACTAGTACCTGAAACTAGCGCGTCTACCATTCCGCCACATCCGCTCGTCAGGCCCTACGCCTCTGTCTCGTTTTGCCATAAATGGCAAAAGCTTCAACTGGAGGCTATGGCCTTCCTCTCAAAACTGCATTCAGTCGCTTCGCTCCTTGGATTGCAGTTTTGGGGCAAGCCTTTCGGCTTGCTGAGCTTCATAATCTTATCTGTTTTGTGGCGAAAACTCAAGTGCTGGCCGGGTTGGTGACTTTGGCGGTGCGTATCATCCAGTTGGCGACATTGTCGAAGCGATCGGTAGCAGCGTTGATGCTGTGGCTGGTCAGACCGTAAATAGTGACGTGCGATAGGTATAAAAAGCGCGGCTGGTACAAGCCCACGGCCGGCGCATCGTGCTGCCAGGCTTTGAGGAACGGCTCGTATTTGACGGCGCGCAGCTTTGGGTCGAGCCGGGTGCGGCCAGCCTCCAGTGCCAGGTCGGCAGTCTTGGAATCGTACTGAGACAAATTGAGCCGGGTCGAGCGCGGGTCATCCTGTGAGCTGTCCCAGTAGACAAAGACGTCCGGGTCCACGCCAATGGAAATGCCGTACAGCACCACATCATAATTGTGTGCCGACAAGATATTTTGCAAATCGTCGGCTCCGGCCGTAGTAACGTGCACCTGCACTCCTACATCATGCCACTGTTTGGCCAATTTGTGTGCCACCTGCGTATACTCCGGATCCTGGCTGGCGACCAAGTTAATCGACAACGGCTGGCCATTCTTTTCGCGGATACTGCTCTGAATGAGGTTGTTTATTTTGCCCAACTTCCAACCGGCTTTATCGAGCAGGGCTTTGGCGGCCGCCGGGTCGTAACCGGCCTGCGTATATTTGGAGTTATACGCCAGCTGGCCAGGCAGCAGCGGCTCGCGCACGGCGCGTGTGGCATAACCTAGCTGGGCAGTGATGCCGTGGACATCGGTGGCGCGCACTAGCGCCTGGCGCACCTGCGTGTCGTTGAGCGGACTGGTCTGGGTATTGAAAAACGCCATGGTGGCCGCAGTCAGCAGTATGCTGTACGGCTGGATGGTTTTGTTCTGCTGGAGTGCCGCCGGCACCATGTTCAGCCCGGCTGCCGCGGTAATTTCATTATCCTCAAAGGCCGCCACCAGCTGTCGCTGGCTGGCAAAAGCGTGCACCACGAAGCCGTCCAGCTTCGGTGCCCCGCCGTGGTAGTAGGCGAACGGCTTGAGAGCAATCAGTACTTGCTCGGTGCTCGGGTCGCTGTTGGTAACCTGCAGCGCACTCCAGGCAAACGGCCCGGCGCCGACTGGCTGCTCGGTATTGAAATTGGCCGAACGCCACTCAGTCGGCTTCAAATGTGCAAAATAACGTGCCGGCACAATACCATTGGTAAGCGTATACGGGAACGAGCTAAGCGGGTTCGGCAGGGTAAACGTCACCGTGAGCGCATCCTTTTTGCTGACGGTAATGCCCTGCCAGCTGGCCGCCAGCGGCGACTGTGCGTCGGGATTTTGGATGGCCTGGTAGGTAAAGACCACGTCGTCGGCCGTCAGCGGCCGCCCGTCCTGCCAGGTCAAATGCGGTTTGAGATGCACGGTATAGACGGTGCCCGTGCCGTTAACATCGTAGCTGCTGGCCAAATCTCCCACCAGCTGGTTGTCGTTATTGTAGGTAAAGAGGCTGGCAAAAATCAGCTGCGATACCGCCGAGTCGACGGGGCTGGTGGCATACAGCGGATTGGCATTCGTAAAGGTGCCGAGAATGCCTTCAGTAAATTTGCCACCCGCCACCGGCTGCAGTGTCTGGTATTGATTGCCCAGCTGCGCCAACTGCACGATGAGCCCGGTGATAATAATCAGCAGCAGCGCCACCCAAACGCTGATAAACCGCCAGACCTTGCCCAAATTGCCCAGCCGCCGGAAAAGGTGCTGCTCCAGCTCGGCTCCGGCCTGCTCGCCAAGGCTTTCGACTTGTTTTTGCCCGCGCCGCAGCCGCCGCCGAAACCGCAGTTTGACCGGACGCAGCTTCATCATAAATATGCGCTAGCGAATTACGCTTAACACCAGCGAAACGGCAAACACGATGGCGCAAATAATCGTCAGCTGAAAGATAGTCTTTTCGCTGCCGCGCCGGGTAGTATTGACCTCGCCCGAGCTGCCCAGACCGGCGCCGAGATCCGCCCCGCGCGTTTGTACCAGGATAAGAATCGTCATCAGTATCATCGACACCAGGCTAATCCAGTTGAAAATGCTCATTTGTTTCCTCTGTCTTCTAAAATAGCGGTCACTAAATAGTTTACCAGCCCAATCACTAGTCCCGCAAATATTGCCGCCCAAAAGTTCGTCACATGCAGCGGCGTGTAGAGTTTGCTGGCAATAAACACCATCAGGCCGTTGATGATAATCATGAACAGGCCGAGACTGAGCAAGATAGCCGGCAGCGACAGCAGCACAATAATCGGCCGCAAGATCAGATTAATAATCGCCAGCACCAGCCCGCCGATAATGACCACCTGCAGCCGATTGCCGTAAGTAATACCGCTGCCCAGCAGACCGGCCGCAATCCACAGCCCCAGGCTGCAAACCAGCCAGCGAATCAAAAAATTAGAGAATGGTTTTCGCATCCTGCTTCTATTATGCCAGGGTAAGCTGTCGCGGCAAAGCGTCACTCAATATTTCGCAGCCGTTTTTAGTCACGAGCACATCGTCCTCAATACGCACGCCAATTCCCTCGTCTTTGATATAAATTCCCGGCTCCACTGTCAGCACCATACCGACGCCCAACGGCTGGTCGTAGTCCCCGACATCGTGCACATTGAGCCCCAAAAAGTGTGAGGTGGCGTGCGGATAGAACTGCCGAACACTTGACTTGTTAATTGTTTTGATAAGCCCCAGCTCTCGTAGTTTTTCACCCAAGAAGTGCTCCACCCGCCGCTCATTATCGTGGATAAGGGCGCCGGGCTTGACGAGGGCCAGCGCAAAAGCGTGCGCCGCCAGCACCGCGTCGTACACCGCCCGCTGGCGCTTGCTGGATTTGCCGCCCAAGCTGACGGTACGGGTTATATCGGCGCTGTAGTGGTTGTACTCGGCGCCGACATCCACCGTTAGCAAATCAGTAGCCTTGAGTGGACCATTATTGTGCACATTGTGCAGCGTGCAGGCCCGCCCGCCGCTGGCGACAATCGGCGCAAACCCGTGCCCGCTGGCCCCCAGTCGCCGAAACCCCCGGCTGATGTCCGCTTCGATTTCATATTCGTGCTTGTATTTCGTGAGCTGGCCCGGTGCTAGCACGTGCTTGAGTGTACGATTGGTTACCGCGATAGCCTGGCGGATGGCCGCCAGCTCGGCCGGCTGCTTGGTGACCCGCAGGCGCACCAATTGCCCGCCGATGTCCAGCAGTTCCAGCTCGCCATTGGCGTCTTTCAGCCGGTCTATCAGCTGCGCGCGCGCCGGGTTCACATACATGCCATACTGTCCGATATACGGCGGTGCCGCCGCCAGCGTCGCCACGTGTTTGACACGTTTGAGCCGCGCCGTCAGCTGCCGCCAACCCTCTTCGCTCTCGTATATTTGCGCAATGCCGGAAACGCGCCGCAACTCATCGTCATCGACGGCGCCATCAAACGCAACCCGGCTGGCATCGCGCGCGGGCACTATCAAATATTCTTTGGTCTTGTCCATCACCAGCACCACATCCGGCTCTTCACAGCCGGTCAGATACCAAAAGCTGGCATCCTGCGCAAAGGCATAGGTGCTGTCGCCGCCGCGCTGCAGCAAACCATTGGCCGCCAGCACTATCGGCGCCGTGCCGGCAAACAATTGTTTGAGCCGGGCGCGATTGCCGGCAAAAAACTCACTCGAAAACTGAGCAGACATTCTTAACTAGCCAGTATAGCAGACCGCCCCGCTATACACCGCTCATGCTTGCATCCGGCGGCAAACTTCCTACAATGAAACGAAGTATGACCGAGGCCAATGCCAAGATTACCAGCTCGCAGTATTACTTTGAAGTGGCCGAGCATCAGTGGGCCAAGCCGGATTTCTGCTTGCGGGTACCGGAGTTTGAGCTCGGCGACAATCCGGCCGACTACGCCGAACTGACGTTGAATTTTTTCCGCGAATTGTGGGACGAGAACGGCTACTCACCCATCCGTCAGCCACATCACGACGTTATCGGCTTGCCCGGCGTACGCGATGAACCGCCGATTATCCTGGTCAATAGCTACCGGGGCTTAAGCGACGGCCAAGTGGCTGACCGCCGGCCATACCTCGAACACTACAAGGCTCAACGCGCCAAGCTCGACACATTGACCGACCCGGCCAAGCGCGAGGCCCAAAATGAAAAACTCACACGGATTCTCAAGCACATCCCGGATGTCGGCGGCCTCCAAGGTATCGAAGAATACGCCGTCATCATTCCGCAGTCGCACCGCACTGCCAACCGCTACCGTCTGACCTGGACGGGCAATATCGTGGCCCGGCAGACCTATTGCCTTGACAACGAAGCGCGCGATTACGACTTGCCGACGCGCCAGAATGCCGGCGGATTACCATGTTATCCGCACGTATCCTCACTGGCAGGGGTGTCGCTGCATGTTGCCGCCCTCACAGACCCGGCCGAGCAACGGCAGCTGCTCGAACACCTCATCCCGCGCTGTAATGATAGTGACGGGCAACGCTTCGCACTAGCCCGCACCGACCACGTCTAAGCTGACATTAGCCGGCAAAATACTGCGCCAAACGAGCAGCCTTTTGTGTGCCAACAGCTTGGGCCAACTCGGTTTCGCTGGCCGTTTTGACGGCCGTTAGCGAACCGAATGTTCTAATAAGCTTTCTGCGAGTAACCGGGCCGATGCCGGGGATTTCGTCCAGCTGGCTGGCGGTTTGACCTTTGGTTTTGAGCGTCGAATGGTAGCTGACGGCGAAGCGGTGGCTTTCGTCGCGGATGCGCTGCAAAAGCTTAACAAGATTAGTGTTGTGTGGCAGGTTTATAAGAATAAAGTCGTCGCTCTCGGTCGCAAAACCGCCCAGCTTATGCAGTACATCCTCACTCATTGTCACGGCACTGCGTTCCTTGGCAATCACAATTTGCTCTTCTCTTTTTGCCAAACCGATGAACGGTATCTGCGGGCAATTGCGCTCGTCACGAGCTTTGATTGCCGCGTCTAGCTGGCCTTTGCCACCATCAATCAAAATCAAGTCCGGCTTGCCCCACTCTTTTAGATTCTTTTCCGATAGGCGGCGCTTGATGGTCTCGTTCATATTAAAGAAGTCGTCGTTTTGCTGGCGGCTCATCTTAAATTTTCGATACTCGCGCTTATTGCTGGCACCGTTCGTGAACACCACCATGCTGGCAACGACGTTAGTGCCTTGCATATGGCTGATGTCGTACCCCTCGATTCTGGCCGGGAATTTTTGCAAGTTCAGCAAATCCACCAGCTCGTTCAAGGCGTGGTCCTTGGAAATATCCAGGAACTCTTTGTCACTGAAAATCACTTGACGAGTTAAGTTTTGCAAGCGGAACAACTGGTTGCGCAAGCGAGCGGCTTGCTCGAAATCGGCCCGCTTGGCGGCGGCTTTCATGTCCCTTTCCAGCTCCTTCTCGATGGTTTTTCGCTTGCCTTCTATCACCGCCATCAGTTTGCGCAAATTAGTCCGGTAATCTTTTAAGGACGTTTTGCCTTCTTCCAGCCCCGGGTCAAGCCCCAGATGGTAGTGCAGCGTCGCCCGTTTTTGGCCGCCAATCCGGCGGGTGGCAAACGGAAATACCCGGCGCAAGCTTTTCAGCGCCTGGCGCACGGCATAGGCGCTCAGATACGGGCCGAAATATCTGGCACCGTCATCGAGCGGCCGACGAGTGGTGCTGACAGTCGGAAAGTCATCATTGTAATTTATCCGGATGTACACCATCGATTTGTCATCGCGCAGCAGAATGTTGTAGCGCGGCATATAGCGGCGGATCATTTCGGCTTCCAGGAACAGGGCCTCGATTTCGCTATCGACCACCATCCAGTCGGTGTCGGCGATTTCGCTTACCAGCAAGTCTGTCTTCGGGTCGCGCGCCCGCGATTTCTGGAAATACTGCCGCACCCGGTTTTTTAAAACCGCCGCTTTGCCGACATAAATAATCTCGCCGGCGGCGTTTTTATGAAAATAAACTCCCGGCGCCGCCGGCAGGCTTTTTAACTTATGCTCCAACTTAGCATTCACGTCTTTATTATAACTTGGCGGCAATTTTCTCGAGCGTGTTGAGGTTGCGGGTGGTGGAGAAAGTCTTGCTGGCGGCTTTGGCAAGCCGTTTGGCGAAGTCGCTATCGAGGGTGTGGCCCTTCTGTACTTGCCAGTACATGACGCCGGTGCCAGGCTGGACCGCTTCAAGCGTTTCATCGAGTTGAAAATCGAGCGGCCCGACCGGACCGTCGCTAAAAATCACGTAGCGATGGAAATCCGGGTGATTCTCAAAAGGATAATTTTTGATAACTGCGGCTAGTTCTTCGGCGCTGACCACACAAACTCTAATCTCAAAATTGAATTCTTTTTCTAAAAATTTTTCAATTTGCCCTCGTAAATTTTCTGCCGACTCAGCGCTGTCGATAATCACATTGCCGGTTGCCAAAACAGTCTGCGCATTTTTAAAGCCGGCCCGCACGAAGCCCTCTTTCAGCTCGGTCGATTTCACTGTCCGGCCGCCTACATTCACGCCGCGCAAAAACACTGCATATTTCATAGTTTGCCTCAATTGTTTACTACGATAGTAATTATAAACCAGCTACTTGGTGACACCGATAACGAAGCCGGCCGGACCGAAAATTTGGCGCGGCAGCCAGGCTTTGCGTGAATTGGCCACCGAGGCCGGGTCGGCAATCAGTAATTTTCCGGTTTTGGTAAAGCCGCGAATGACATAATCGTGACCACCGCGTGTCGCAGGTGTGGCCGGATTTTTATCCTGCCCGCTGACTGCAATCAGCCCGCCGTCATGTAGAAATTTCTGCATCGCCGGTGTTAACTCGGGCGCGAATGGAACCGTCTTGAGTCCAAACGCCGCAGCCACGCCACGAATGGCCGCCGCGCCATCAGTGCCCCCTTGGTGCTTATCGGGAATCACATAGTGGTGCAGCATGTTGTAATCAGCCATCGCCGCCGGTGTGATGGTGCGGTCGAGCAGTGTTGAAAGAATAATCGCCGCCTGGGTCGGCTGACAACCATTCAATCCCACTGTGTAGTTCGGGTTATGCCCGGTATTGTAGGCGTCCCACGCCCAGCGCCGGTCGGTTTGGCTGTAATAAGCCGTCTGACCAATTGCTTCCGGCGCCGCCTGGCCGGTCGAGGTGGGGTGCGTTTTATCGCTCGGTCGAAACGGCGCAAAGACATGCGCCATGTGTTGTGCCATCGCCATGATATTGCTGACATAATTGCCGATTTTGCTGTGTGGCGGCATACCGCCATAATTGGCAACCGTGCCGAGGCCGGTGTTATAGGCGGCCAGCCCCAGGGCGAGCTGTGAATGCCGGCCGACATATGGCTTGGCCCCCACGAACATATCACGCATGAAAGCCGCCTGCGCCTCGATGGCGTACCGAGGATTCAGTGGGCTGGCGTGCGCCGGAAAGCCCAATTCTTTTTTAATAATTTCCCAGGTCGCCGGCTCGAACTGGGCAATACCGAGTGCACCGGTGCTACTGATGCCCGGATTAGCCTGCCAGCCGGATTCCTGATTACCCTGCGCCGCCAAAATGAACGGTGACACACCATATCGGCGGCCGTATGCAATATACAGCTTGGCATATTTGGTTGGCACGCCAACAATTTCCATCCGCAGCAGCTGCAGACTGTCCTGCGGATTTTGCTCGCTCACCTGCTGAACGTGCCGGTACTCGGGCACCCGCCGCACCAGCTGCTCCGGTGTAATGTCGCCGTGCTGTTTCAAATAATCGGTTTGCTCCGCCGGCAGCATCAATAGGTCACCTTTGCCGGTCTTGCCGGCGGCCACCGCCGCGGCATTGGCGAGCAGCAAAGCCTTGAATTCGGCCTTGGTTTCGTGCGGCAAGCTTGCCAGGTTCGGGTACGGGCTGACCCGCTCGAACAAGTGCGTATCCACCGGGTGGTCCGTAGAGCTGACATTGATTAAGCTACCGGCAGTCGGCACCTCATTGGCCTGGGCCGGCAGACCGGGATTTCGCTTGAATAATACTCGCACCGGCTCACCATTGGCGGCAGCAATCTGGCGCATACTTTGCCGCCCGTTAGTCTCAGTAAAACCGGCCACCACTGGCCCCGGTACATCCACGCAAAGCTCGGCAGGCCTGGCAACACCAGCAGCCAGAAGCTCGGAAGCATTATCGTGCAACAGCCGGTTGGCAGAAATATAATAGCCCCGCTCGGCACTGTAATCGGCCGCCAATTGATCCCAATCGGCGCTCGCCAAATCTACGCCTTCTTGTCCCGGCTCCTGACAGGCAATCGCGGCTGCCATGGCTGGCGAGCGAACGGTTTCCAGGTACAGCAAATCAGCCGATGCGCTGATGGCGATACCGGCCAGTGCCAAGCCCGTTAGCAAGCGCCGATTGTAACCGCTGCGCTCGTAGCGCGGCACATCCAGCGCCGCCGCGGGCGGCACTCGGCTTGGCTCAATGCCAGTAAAAGGTTCTTCGACAGCAATACTCATAGGCTATTTAAGAGGCGTGGGGCCACTCTACACTATATTTGTAGTCTAAAACTTTGTTGTGTTTAGATCAATCTTATAGCACAAGATAATCAGTCGGTTCGGCAGGTGGCGGTATGGTAGCGCCGGGTCGGCTGGCGCTTGCAATCTTCACAAATCAGCACAAGCTCGTTGCAACTTTCGCGGGCGCAATTTTCGTAATTGCTGGTTTTGGAACCGCAATGAATACATGTGCCGATATCGGTGGCCTGGTCGGAAAATTTCACGCCCATGCGGCCATCGAACACGTACAGCGAGCCTTCCCACAGCCCAGCATCGCCATATTTCTCGCCGTACTTCACGATGCCGCCCTCGATTTGATAGACATTTTTGAAGCCGCGGTTGCGCATCAACGGGCTCAAGATTTCGCAGCGAATGCCGCCGGTGCAATACGTCACGACGTACTTGTCTTTCAGATAATCGTATTTGCCGCTGTTGAGCTCGGATAGGAAATCTTTGCTGGTGCGGGTCGCCGGCACCACGGCGTTTTTGAATTTGCCGACAGCCGCCTCGTAGGCATTGCGGCCGTCGAAAAACACCACTTCGTCGCCATACTTGGCTACCAGCTCGTGTACTTGCTCGGGGCGCAAATGTTGCCCGCCGCCGACCACGCCATCGGCATCAACCCGAAGTTCCTCACCCGCGCCAAAGCTGACGATTTCGTCGCGCACTTTGACGGACAACTTAGGGAAATTATCCCGGCCGCCCTCGCTCCATTTGAATTCGGTGCCGGCAAAATACTGTTTGGTTTCTTTGATGTAGTTCTTAAGATCGACGATCTCGCCGCCAACCGTGCCGTTAATGCCGTGCCGGGAGATTAAAATCCGGCCGTACAAATTCAGCTTTTCGCACAAAGTCTTTTGCCACAGCCGCACTGCCGCCGGATCGGCCACCGGCATGAAGCGGTAGTACAAAAGTATTTTTTGCATGGCTATTATTTTAACGCAGAAGCAGCACGACGGCGATAATAACCAGCACCGCGATAATGACACTCCAGGTGTAGGTCACCACTTGCTCGGTCTGGCTTGAGGAGCGGCCGCGAGTACTGCTCGACGCGCCGGTTTTATTATTGCTGTGGCTAGACGAGGAGGCTGATTGATTATTCTGCTGGGTGTCGCTGGTATGTGCAGGAATATTGGCGGCGGGCTGCAGGCCGGCAGCAGCCGGAGCGGCGCTATTGACCGCGCTGTAGCTGGCCGCCAGGCGGTCGCGCATTTGCGGGTCACGCTCGTACACCAGCTCTTTGGCGCTTAAAGCTTCATCGAGCGATTTCTTGATATCGCCACCGCGGAAATATTCGTAGACCACGCGGCGCAGGCCCGGTTCGGTAATAAGCTTGGCTTCGTAAATACCGCGCAGGCTGACGCCGTCAATAATAATATTTTGGCTGGTTTCCAGCAGCTCGCGCTTGCCCAGGCGCTGCACGCGCTCGGCCGGACTCGGTACCTTCTCGGGCGGCTTCGGCGGCGCGGGCAACGGCTTGGCTTCCGCTGTCGCCACCGCCGGAACGGTCGCTAATTGCTCTTTCATGGCGGCGCGAATGGCCTGCTCGTTGCGGTTAATGGAGCGCTCGATAGCCGGAGCATATTGGCTGACCGGGCGCGGCAATTCCGGTGCCGGTAATTGCACCGGGCGCGATTCGGGTACGGCCGCAGCCAACGGTGCTGTTTCCTGGCGTTCGGTTTTCGGCGTTGCCGGACGGCGGCTTAATTTTTCCCGCCAGGTAGCGGGTCGGTACCAGCGTGCTGGCGTTTCGGCTTTGGCCGGGTACCAAGCCTTGGCACTGGCTTCTGGCAGGGGCGCGACCAGCCGGGCCGGAGCGGCCGCAGCCAGCGGTTCGGCCGTGGGCGGCGTCTGCTCATACTGGCGGGCTTGCTCGGCAGCAGCCAGCGCCACTGGCATCGGTGCGGCAGGCCGTTCCGGTGTTGGTGGTTCGATTGGCTCGGACGCTGGCGGACCCGTTTCGATGGCAGGCGGTTCCGGTAAGTCTGCCAGCGTTTCGGCATAGGCCTGCTCGATTGCCTCGTTCATGGCAGTCTCGGCTGGCGCCTCCTCGATGTATTCGCGGGTGTTTTCGAGCAGCTCGGCATCGGCCACCGCCTCGGCAATCTCCGCCGACTCGGTTTCGTGCAGACTTATCTCCGACTCAATGGTTTCCTCGTGTAAGTCGATAATGCCTTCGGCGACCTCGCGGGTTTCGTCATTGAGTGGAATAATGCCCTCGTCGGCCGGCGCGGCTTCTTTGCCGGGCGGCGTCGTTTCGGTGGGAGATTCGGGCTTCGCCGGTTCGGGGCGCTCGTGGCCTTTTTTCGACTTGGCGTTAGGCTCCAAAGCTTCGCCAGATGACGACTCGGCGATATCAGCCTGCAGCTGCTCGCGGACTGTTTTGCGCGGCGGCTCGGCAGATTTTTTATCCGGCTTTGCCTCGACCGGTTTCTCAGGTGCTAAATCGCCCAGTGGCACGCGGCGGGCCGGTTTTTTCCCAACCGTATCCTTTTTTCCGGCTGCTTTTTCCTTGTCTTTGCCGGCAGAAGCAGGGCTTTCCGGCAACCCGGGAAACTCCGAACCTGAATTGGGGCCAAATTGATTCATGACATAGAATGTGCGCAAACCTTGCGCTTAGCAACGGTATAGTATACGATAGAAACCACTTATTAGCAATGAGCTATCGAACTGCTAGCTCTTAACCGGAGACGGCCATGACCGCATGTATCACTATCGACCAGCAGCGAACCGCTCCGGCGAGCAGTCGCTTCTTCTCGATTTAAAACTTCGCTAGACCAGCGCTAGCAGCAAAAATTAACCACTCATAAACCTTGTAACGAGGCGGCGCCAAGGAGGGCCGTACCTCATGAAAACGCGAAAAGATCTCACCAAGCAGACCATGCGCTACTACTGGCGCCATGCCCGAGCTTATCCGAAGCATATTGCCGGACTGGCGCTGGCCATACCATTTACGGTGGTCGTCAACAACATCTTGCCGCCAATAATCCTAGCGGACGTCTTAAACAAGCTGAGCCGGCACCAGTTCGTGGCGCACGACGTATGGGCGAGCTTCGGACCGGAGCTGATTCTGTATCTGGTAATCGAGCTTGCCGGCGGCATTATTGGCTGGCGTATCGTCGACTGGCTGGATTTCCGGCTGGAGGGCAATGTCGAACGCGACATCGCCCGCGAGGTGTTTGAGCACTTGCAGAAACAAAGCGCCAATTTCCACGCCAACCACTTTGGCGGCTCTATGGTGTCGCAAACCAACAAGCTGATGGGTAGCTACATCCGCTTCGCCGATACCAGCGTGTTCAGCGTGCTGCCACTGCTGTTTACCATCGCCTTCGTGTGCATCGTCCTGGGACGGATTTCGGTATGGTACGCACTGGTGCTGCTGGTTTTTGCCATTATTTACATCGTCAGTTCGTTTTACGTCACCCGACCGGTGCGCCGACTGGGCGCCGAGCAGGCTACCCGTGAAAGTGCTCAGACCGGCATCTTGGCCGATGCCATTACCAACGTCATGGCTATAAAAAGCTTTGCCGGCAGCCGCCAGGAAAATAAGCGTTTCGCCAAAGCCACCGACCACACCCGGGCCGGACTCTACAGCATGTTGCGCGACCACCAGCGCCAGCAGATGTATTTCGGCAGCGTCATGAGCGTCATTACGGCCAGCTCGCTGCTGATGGCGGTCGTCGGCGTGGTGCTATTTGGCGCCAACATTGCTACGGTGTTCTTGTTGGTGAGCTACACCTCGACCATCACCAGCCAATTGTTTCAATTCAGCAACAGCTCGCTGCGCACCTACAACCGGGCGCTCGGCGATGCCAGCGACATGATAGAGATTCTGGGCATCACACCAGAAATCCTCGATCCGCCACGGCCTGAAAAAGTACGCATCGGCCGGGGCGATATTGTTTTCGACAGCGTGACGTTCCAGCACGACGGCTCGGACACGGCAATCTTTCACGATTTTACGCTTCATATCAAACCGGGCGAAAAGGTCGGACTGGTGGGCCATTCCGGCTCGGGCAAGACAACGTTTACGCGCCTGCTGCTCCGGTTTTCCGATATTCAAGACGGCGCAATTACCATCGACGGACAGAATATTGCCGCCATTACCCAAGATGATTTGCGCCGCCACATCGCCTACGTGCCGCAGGAACCGATGCTGTTCCATCGCTCCATCCGCGAAAACATCAGCTACGGTGAGCCGGGCGCCAGTCAGGCGGCCATCGAAGGCGTCGCCAAAATGGCTAGCGCGCACGATTTCATCAGGCAGCTACCGCAGGGTTACGACACGCTGGTGGGCGAGCGCGGCGTGAAGTTGTCTGGCGGGCAGCGCCAGCGGGTGGCCATTGCCCGGGCGATGCTCAAAAACGCACCCATATTGGTGCTCGATGAGGCGACGTCGGCCCTTGATTCCGAGAGTGAAGTGCTCATTCAGGATGCGCTATGGAAGCTGATGGAAGGCCGTACGGCTATCGTTATCGCCCACCGGCTGAGCACCATTCAAAAGATGGACCGCATTGTGGTGCTGGACAATGGCAAAGTCGTCGAGCAAGGTTCGCACCAGGAACTGCTGCAGACCGCTGGCACGTATGCCAAGCTGTGGGCACACCAAAGCGGTGGCTTTATCGAAGAATAAGGCAGCCGCCGGTATATAAAAGAATGGCGCTTTGCGGCGCCATTCTTTTTATTATCGTCGACTAGTTACTCGGCCTTTTCGTCGGAGGCTTCAGCCTGCTTTTCGGCGTCTAAGCCTTCGGCTGAGTCGGCATTATCAGCATTGCCTTGGGCCTCTTCAGCAGTGGCTTCGCCGGCGGCAGCTTCGTTGGCGGCAGCCAGAGCACTCGGCTCAAAGACGCTGGCCACGGCGTGGTTAGCATCGGTCAAGACTTCGACATCAGCCGGCACTTGCAGGTCGGCTACCGTGATGTGGTCGCCTAGTTCGACCAATTTTTCAGCGTCGTAGTAAACAGCGTCAGGAATTTTGCTCGGCACGGCTTTGACCTGCACGGCATCGAGCTGGCTGAGCACAATCAGGCCGGCGCGCTCGGCCGGCGCCGACTGGTTTTCCTCGTCGGCATATTTGGCATGGATCGGCACTTCGGCTTCGACCTTTTGGTTCTTGCTGACGGCGTTAAATACCAAGTGCGTCAGCCGATTTTTGCGCGGCTCAAAGTCGGCATCTTTAATGAGTACCGTATACGTTTGGTTCGGCGCCTTGAGCTCAATAGCATGGTGCCGTCCAGCGCGCGCATAAACGCGAGCCAGCTCGAGGTATGGCCCTTGCACCAGCACAGAATCTTTGCCATGATCGTGAATCACGGCCGGCACAATGCCGTCTTTGCGCAAATGTTTGACGGCCTTGCCGGTGGTCGTACGGGCATCGACTGCGAGCGTAATCGAATCTTGGGGCATTGCTGATAAACTCCTTAAGATCTTCCAGTTAGTCATTCTATTATAGCATGAATTCAAGCGGCCGCATGCTACACTAATGGAGCTCATGTTTGACGTTGCACACCTTATTCAGACTGGCGGTTTAGTGCTAATCGGTTTAATTATTTTTGCCGAAAGCGGCATGATGGTCGGGTTTTTCTTCCCTGGCGATACGCTGCTATTTAGTGCCGGCATTTTAGCGGCTGGCGGCAAATTGCCGCTCGCCGAAGCGCTGGCCGTGATCGCCGTGGCGGCAATCATTGGCGATAATGTCGGCTACCAAATCGGCAAAAGTCTCGGTCCGCGGTTGTTCCGTAAAAAGGACAGCGCCATTTTCCGCAAAGAATATATCGAGCGGGCCGAACGCTTTTACGAAGCCTATGGCAGCAAAACCATGCTGGTAGCACACTTCGTGCCCGTGGTCCGTTCGTTCGTACCGGTCACGGCCGGTGCCGGCCGCATGCACCGCCTGCGCTATATACTGTTCGATGCCATCGGCGACATTGCCTGGACGCTGGTCATTACCCTGCTGGGCTATTACGTCGGCAGTCGCGTTCCCGGTATCGAAAAATACATCGACCCGGTGCTGGTTGCCATTGTCATCATCTTTCTGGCGCCCACACTCTGGCACCTGCTGCGCGACCCGAAAATCCGCGCCGCGCTCAGCAGTAAATTTAAGCGCAACTAGTTTTTAAAGTAGGCAGTATGCCTGGCGAAATCTTCCAGCAGCTCGATGTAGCCGACTGCCGTACGGTCGGCGGGAATGACCGCGTCGCCGCGATACTGGACAGTCTGCCAGATCTCATCGAGAGCGTCTTGCCAGTCGGTCTCTGAGCGTTCGGCCAGCTTGGGATAGTGCTCGCCGACCAGTTCTAACGCCTGCTGTCGCTGCAGCGCCTGGCGACTCACCACGCCACACGGCTGCCACTCGAGCAACGACATGCCACCAACGGCTGCCGTGAATGTGCGGCTATGCACCGTGTGCTTGTAGCCGCGCCGTGCCGCCACCGCCAGTTTGCCACTAAAGTACGCCAAGTCGCTTTCGAGCACATCATGCTCGTATTGGCGCAGTTCGGCAGTAGAAATCCTCAGCTTGCTCATAGCATCTGCTTCAAGTATTGGCCGGTGTGGCTGGCGGCGACTTTGGCGATTTGCTCGGGTGTGCCGGTGGCGATGACTTGGCCGCCGGCGCTGCCGCCTTCGGGGCCCATATCGATGAGATAATCGGCGTTTTTAATCACATCCAAGTTGTGTTCGATTACGACCATGCTGTTGCCGGCATCGACCAGCGCGTGCAGCATGTGCAGCAGCTTGTCAACATCGGCCATGTGCAAACCGGTGGTCGGCTCGTCCAAAATATACAATGTCCGGCCGGTGGCGCGGCGACTGAGTTCGGTGGAAAGTTTGATACGTTGGGCTTCGCCGCCACTCAAAGTCGTGGCCGGTTGGCCGAGACGGATGTAGCCCAGACCAACGTCGACCAACGTCTGCAGCTTGCGGGCGATGGCCGGCTGGTTGGCAAAAAATTCCAGCGCCTGCTCGCAGGTCATGTCCAAAACATCGGAAAT
>Ga0164242_10000719_pt1 | contig 40060 bp, 36 predicted proteins | sample OricomgcompostMG_FD_108783 | JGI IMG/M metagenome (GOLD analysis project Ga0164242, IMG submission 108783) | Miracle-Growth compost microbial communities from Emeryville, California, USA - Original compost - Miracle growth compost (MG) ... | reverse complement strand
TATGAATGGGACAATTGCGCCCCCGCCGCCGTCGCCCAAGCCGCCGGCCTCCACACCTCCCGAGCCGACGGCTCCCCCCTCGCCTACAACAACCCCAACCCACACCTCCCGGATTTGCTGATCTGCCGAAAGGAGGTCGTGCGGCGCGTGCTCGACGCGCTCGGCTGACGCTGACGGACAGCGCCGAACAGAAGCGCTGACGAGAAAAGGAGAGACGAAGCCATGAAGATGGCGCGAGTGCATGGGCGGGGCGAGGTGCGCCTCGACGAGATGCCGATGCCTGAAGCGGGTCCGCGCGACGTGCTGGTGCGGGTCGCGCTGTGCGGGGTGTGCGGCTCCGATCTCGGCTATATCGCGGGCGGCGGCGTTTCCGGCCCGGCGGCCGGGCCGTTCGGCATCGGTCATGAGCTTGCCGGCACGATCGAGGCGGTGGGCGATGCGGTCGAGGGGCTGGCGCCGGGCATGCGCGTGGTCGTCAACCCGATGGGCGACGGCAACGCGATCGGCAACGGCGCGCCGGACGGGGCCTTCGCGCCCTATCTGCTGGTCCCCAACGCCACGCGCGGCGGGAGCATCCATCCCATCCCCGATCCTCTTTCCTTCGAGCGGGCGGCCTTGGCCGAGCCGCTGTCCGTCGCGCTCCACGCCGTCCGGCGCGGCGGCGCGCGGCCGGGGGACAAGGCGGCGATCTTCGGCGCGGGGCCGATCGGGCTCGGCATCCTGATGTTCCTGCGCCGCGCGGGCGTGGCGGATGTGGCGGTGATCGACCGCTCGGCCGGGCGGCTCGATCGCGCCCGCCGCCTGGGCGCCGCCGCCGTGATCGACGCGAACCAAGAGGATGTCGCCAAGGCGCTCGGGCGGCTCCACGGCAAGGCCGAACTGTTCGGCTGGCCGGTGGTGCAGACGGGCCTGTTCTTCGAAGTGTCCGGCGCGCCGCCGGTGCTGCCCGCGATTGTGGGGATGGCCCCTTTCCATGCGCGCGTCGTGGTGGTGGCGGTGCATCAGCAGCCGGTCGCGATCGACTGGCGCATGGCGCTGGGCAAGGAGATGACGCTCACCACCTCGATGGCTTATCCGGACGAGTTTCCGGACGTGATCGCGGCGCTCGCCGATCCGGATTTCGACACCGCGCCGCTCGTCAGCCACGAATTTCCGCTCGATCGCTTCGATGACGCGCTCGCCGCCGCGCGCGACCGGGAAGGATCGGCCAAGGTGCTGGTGCGATGCTGATGGAGCGGCCGGACATCCGCATCGCCGATCTCGGCGAACCCCTCCTGACCGACGCGCAACGCGCCGCCATCGCCGCCGCGCCGCCGGTCAGGATGGAGGTGGAGGCGGTGCTGGACGCCGCGCGCGCCGCGACCGGGCTTTCCGATTTCGGCGCGCCCGATTTCCGCGAGCGGCTCGCCGTCTGGCTGCAAAGTTTCGAGGAGGACGCGGAACTGGGCCCGCTCGGCCGCGCCACCATGTTCGGCGAATGCGTGCGCTACGCCTCGACCCGGCTGCGGGTGGAGGATCTGTTCCGCCGCCATCCCGAGATCGCGGAGGTGCTGATCGACCATCCGATCATGGTCGCCGGCCTGCCGCGATCGGGCACCACCCATCTGCTCAATATCCTCGCCGTCGATCCGCGCCTGCGCTCGACGCCGCTGTGGGAGACGATGGAGCCGATCCCCGGCCCGGATGACACAGGCGATTCCGATCCGCGCTATCTGCGCACGCAGGCGATGTGGGGGGCGTTCGAGGCGACGCTGCCGCTGATGCCCGCGATGCACGAGATGGCGCCCGATCATGTCCATGAGGATATCGAGCTTCAGGGGCCGGATTTCTCTTCCTACCTGCCCGAATGGCAGAGCCGTCCCCTCCGCTGGCGGGACTATTACGCCGCGCACGACCAGACGCCGCATTACGCCTACGCCAAACGGGTGATGCAGGCGATCACGTGGCTGAAAGGCCCGAACCGCTGGGTGGTCAAATCCCCGCCGCACATGGAGAATCTGCCCGCGCTGATCGCCGTCCATCCCGGCGCGATCGTGCCGATCACCCACCGCGATCCGCTGGCCGTCATCCAGTCCGCGATCACCATGATCGCCTATGGCGACCGCATCCGCCGCACCCGGATCGATCTGCCGGGCCTGGCCGAATATTGGATCGACCGGATCGAGCAGCTGCTTCGCGCCTGCGTGCGCGACCGCGACGTTCTGCCGCCGGAGCGTTCGCTCGACATATTGTTCCACGACTATATGGCCGACCAGAAGGGCACCGTCCGCCGCGTCTACGCGATGGCGGAGCTCGAATGGACGCCCGAAGCCGAGGCGCGGGTGGACCGCTTTCTCGCCGTCAATCCGCGCGGCAAGCATGGCCGCGTCCGCTACGATCTCGCGGGCGATTTCGGCGTCGACATCGGCGCGACCCGCGAGCGCTTCCAATTCTACTACGACCGCTTCCCCGTGAAGCGCGAGCTTATGGAGGGGGAGAAGCCATGACCGTCTCGATCGAGCGGCGCGCGGCCAACCGGCTGCTGTCCGGCCGCGCCTGGGATGATTTCTGCGAGCAGCTCCGCCGCACCGGCCACATGATCGAGCGCTTCGGCGAGGAGGTGGACGAGCTCGACCGCGCCGAATGGTATCGCTTCGTCACCCGCCTCGCCCGCAACGGCTTCGCGCGCTTCCTCGAGAATTGCGAGCCCGAGCGGCCGCGCCTGCGCGATACGCCCTGGCGGCAGGCGATCAACTTCCAGTCGCCCGATCAGGATCATCTGCTCGCCGAGTTCGTCGACGGGCGGCACGATTACCGCATCACCGGCAATCGCGGCTCCATCCCCTATTTCGTGATGGCGGCGTGGACCGCGCCTCAGCCCCCCGACGTCGGCGCGCGGGACTGGTCCGGCTGGGGCGTGGATGGCCTCGCCGAGTTCGATCCGGCGACGCTCAGGACCACCGGCTTCCTGCAAAGCGACGCGATCCATTTCGATGCGGACGGCAATTTCGAGGTGATCGTCAGCCGCGAACGCCCCGCCGAGGGCAAGGACTGGCTGCCGATCACCGAGGATTGCGTCGGCCTGCTCGTCCGCACCGTCTATCACTTACGCGAGCGGACCGTGCCGCCGGCGATGCGGATCGAACGATTGGACGGGGCGAGCCCGCGTCCGATCCGCCCCGCCGACGTCGCCGCCGGGCTCGCCAAGGCGGGGCAGACCGCGCTCGGCTATGCCGAGCTGGTCCGGAGCTGGTGGCAGGACAATCTGGGCAAGCGGCCCAACCGCATCCGCTTCAGCCGCACCGTCTATCTCTCCAACGGCGGCGTGCCCGATCGCCACCACGGCTTCGGCACCTGGGAATGCGCGCCCGACGAGGCGCTGGTGATCGGCTTCACGCCCTGCGCGTGCGATTACTGGATCTTCCAGCTCTGCAACATCTGGCAGGAAAATCTGGACAATTACGAAGACGGCGGCGGCTATGTGCAGAAATACCGGGCGGTTTACGAGCCGGACGGTTCGGTGCGCATCGTCATCGCCGCCGAGGATCCGGGCATAGGCGGCAACCGGATCGATCCTTACGGCCATGTCCATGGCGGCATGAGCCTGCGCTTCATCAAGACCGAGGGCGAGCCGCCGGCGGTGACGCTCCATCGCGTGAAGCTCGATGCGCTGAAGGCGCGGGGGCTCGCCGCGCTCGAAGACGTGGAGCCTATCGTCAGCGGCGACATCACCGATTGAGCGGGGAGGGGACGATGCAGGGACTCCGGTTCGATTTCACGGGCGCCAGGGTGCTGGTGACGGGCGGCACCAGCGGCATCGGCGCGGCGGTGGCGGCGGCCTATCGCGAGGCGGGGGCGAGCGTCGCCATCACCGGCACGCGGCCCGATGCGAGCGCCTATGACACGGACCTGTCCGGCTATCGCTATCTGCCGCTCGACGTGGAGGATGCGGAGCAGGTCGAGGCGGCGGCCGCCGCGCAGGAGGAGCTTGACATCCTCGTCAACAGCGCCGGCCTCGCGCTCGCGGGGCAGGGGCTCGACGAATATGACCCGGCGATCTTCGAGCGCTCGATCACCATGCACCTCACCTCCGTCTATCGCATGGCGCGGGGCTGCGCGGACGCGCTGGCGCGGAGCGAACGGGGCGGAGCGATCGTCAATATCGCCTCGATGACCTCCTATTTCGGCATCGGCTTGATCCCGGGCTACGGCACGGCCAAGACCGGACTGCTGGGTTTGACCCGCGTGCTGGCGGTCGAGTGGGGGCCGCGCAACATCCGGGTCAACGCGGTGGCGGCGGGCCTCACCCGGACGCGGATGACGGCCGCCACCTTCGATCAGCCCGCCTGGACCGAGCCGACGCTCCAGCGCACCCCGCTCGGCCGTCTGGGCGAGCCGGAGGATATCGCCGCCGCGGTGCTGTTCCTCACCAGCCCGGCCGCTTCGTGGATCACCGGACAGGTGCTGCCGGTGGACGGCGGCTTCACGGTGGCGGGCTAGGGCGATGGCGCTCGGCCACGACGATCTCGTGCTGTGCGGCGGCACCTTGCAGGCGACGCCGCTGCTCGATCGCCTCGCGCCGGCGCGGGCGGCGGGGTTCGCGGGCATTTCCCTGTTCGCTACCGATCTGGAGGCGCTGATTGCGGCGGACATGCCGGTTCGCGAGGCGCGCAGCCGCGTCGCCGATGCCGGATTGCAGGTCGCGGAGTTCGATTGCGTCGGCAAATGGCTCGATCGTCAGCAGCCCAGGGGCGGGATGCCCGGCTGGCTTTCCGAGCTGCTGATGCGATCGACGCCCGATTATATCTGCGCGCTGGCGGCGGAGGTGGGCGCGCGCTCGGTCACGGTGGTCGAGATGTTCGGCGTCGATTTCGACGCGGACGATATGGCCGAAGGTTTCGCGGCGGTTTGCGATACGGCGGCGAAGCACGGGCTGAGGGCGCATCTGGAGTTCCTGCCGATCGGCGGCGTCCGCTCGCTCGCGCAGGGCTGGGAAGTGGTGCGCCGGGCCGATCGCCCCAATGGCGGGCTGCACGTCGACGCCTGGCACCTGTTCCGCAGCGGATCGAGCCTCGCCGATCTGACGCACGTGCCGGGCGACAAGGTCTTCTGCGTCCAGCTCTGCGACGGGCCGGAGCGCTCCGCCGCCGATCCTGCCGCCGAGCTGATGCGGGCGCGGCTGATGCCGGGCGAGGGCGCGTTCGATCTCACGGGCTTCGTGCGGGCGATCGACGCGATCGGCTGCGCCGCGCCGTGGAGCGTCGAGGTGTTCGCGGACAGTCATGCCGGGCAGCCGCCGGCCGAAGTCGCGTGTCGCGCGGCGGAGACGGCGCGGCGGGTCATCCAGCAAGCGAGGGAGAGGATATGAGCGACGCGAAGGATGCGCCCGGCGCGGTGGTGGTGGGCACCGGCTTCGGCCTGTTCACCCACGTCCGCGCGCTGCGCGAGGCGGATTTCGAGGTGCGCGCCATCGTCGGCCGCGACCGCGCGCGCACCGAGGAGCGGGCGCGGCCGCTCGGCATCCCGCTCGCCACCGACAACCTGGCCGAAGCGCTCGCCGATCCGCGCAATCTCCTCGTCACCGTCGCCACCCCGCCGCACGCCCATTATCCGGTGGTGATGGAGGCGATCGCCGCCGGGCGGCATGTCGTCTGCGAAAAACCCTTCGCGAAGGACTTGGCCGAAGCGCGCGAGATGCTCGCCGCCGCCGAGCGGGCGCGCGTCGTCCACATGCTCGGCGCGGAGTTCCGCTTCGACACCGCGCAGGCGCTGCTGCGACGCGTGGTGCAAAGCGGCGCGATCGGCGAGCCGCGCCATTTCCTGCGCATCTATCATCAGCCCGGCCTTCAGGACCCGTCCGAAAAGCTCAGCGACTGGTGGGAGGACGCCGGGCAGGGCGGCGGCTTCCTCGGCGCGTTCGGCACGCACATGATCGATCAGGCGCTCAACATGCTGGGGCCGATCCGCCGGGTGAGCGCGGTGCTCCAGACGCTCGCGCCCGGCCGCCCGACCATGACGGCGGACGATTGCTACAGCCTTCAGTTCGAGACGGAGGGCGGCGCGAAGGGGCTGCTCATGGCCGCGCTCGCCGCGCCGGGGCCGCTGGTGATGGCGACGAAGGTGGTGGGGACCGGAGGCGGCGCCTGGATTCAGAGCGGCGCGAGCTACGGCGATCCCGAGGAGGTGTGGCTGAGCGATCGGGACGGCCCCCGCCGGGTCGAGACGCCCGCCGATCTCGTCAACCCGCCGCCCACGCCATTCCCGGTCGCCGAGCTGATCCAGACCGAGCAGGATCGCTGGCACACGATGGGCTTCGACGTGCCGCCCTACGCCCGCCTGTTCGGCGAGATGCGGCGGCGCATCGCGGGCGAGCCGATCGACGCGCCCGAACAGGCCGGCAGCTTCGCCGACGCCGCGCGCGGCCAGGCGGTGCTGGACGCCGCACGCCGCTCGGCGGCCGAGGGCCGATGGGTTGAGGTGGAGCGTGTCTAGACGGGAGCGAAGCCCTCTCCCTTTGGGAGAGGGTTGGGTGAGGGTTTCCCCGGCCGACAGGGAGGACACTCGCTGCGCTCGCTCCCCCTCTCCCCAGCGCTCTCCCCGGTGGGGAGAGGGAGTCTTGGCGCGTGAGCCGCACCTAGTCCGAACGGACGATGCGGCGGCGCCCCGATCCGCGCACATTCCCGCCCGAGAGGCCGCGCGCGGCGGCCCATGCGGCAGAGGAGCCTTCAGGCCATGAAGTTTTCGATCATTTACGAAGCGCAGATGGTGGACCCGTCGCCCGAATCCGAGCGGCGCTGCTTCGCCGAGATCGTCGAGCAGGCGAAGCTCGCCGAAAAGATGGGCTTCGACACCATCTGGGCGGTGGAGCATACCGCGCTCACCCAATATGCGCATATGTCCGCGCCCGAGACCTTCCTGGCCTTCATCGCGGGCGCGACCAGCCGGATCGGCATCGGCCACGGCGTCGTCTGCCTGCCGCCGGCGATGAACCACCCGGTCAAGGTCGCCGAGCGCATCGCCACGCTCGACATCCTCTCGGGCGGGCGCGTACATTTCGGCATGGGCAAGGGCGGCACCCAGCAGGAGGCCGGCACCTTCGGCTATGACCTGAATGAGCTCCAGCCGATGATCGATGAGAGCATGTACCTGATCCCGAAGATCATGGTGCAGGAGGAGATCGAGCACGACGGCCGGTTCGTCAAAATCCCGCGCCGGCCGATCCACCCCAAGCCGCTGCAAGACCCGCATCCGCCGCTCTACATGGCCTGCACGCGCGAGGCGACCCTGGTGGCGGCCGGATCGCGCGGCATCGGCGCGCTGGTGCTGGGCTTTTCCGGGCCGGACGAGATCGCCAAGAAGAACGCCATCTACCGCGAAGCCTTCCGCACCCGGAAGGCGGAGGAGCAGGTCGGCTTCCGCCCGACCGAGCATCTCGCCGCGCTCTGCGCCGCCACCGTGCTCGACGATCGCGAGAAGGCGCGGCGGATCGGGTTGCGCGGCCAGCGTTTCTTCGCGGAGGCCATCGCCCACTGGTATCAGGGCGGGCCGAAGCCGACGGTGGACGAGAATCTCTCCGCCGAGCAGCAGGAGGCGATCCTGGCCCAGGAGAAGGAGCAGGTCGTCGCCTATCTTTCCGAGGAGCATATCCCGGTCGGCGACGAGCACACCAGCAACTACACCGTCGCGCAGGATGCCTATGGAACGCCGGAGGACTGCATCCGCTACGTCCAGCGGCTGTTCGACGCGGGCGCGGACGAGATACTGTTCCTGTTCCAGATGGGCAGCATCCCGCACGAAGCGATCATGGAGACGATCCGCAACATCGGCGAAAAGGTGATCCCGCATTTCCGCGGGCTCGCCCCCGCCGCGGTGGCGGCGGAGTGAGCGGCATGTTCCGGGGCAAGGCGGCGCTCGTCACCGGCGGCGGATCGGGGATCGGCGCGGCCGCCGCGATGCGGCTGGGGCAGGAGGGTGCGGCCGTCGCGGTGGCCGATCTGAACGGCGAGTCGGCGCGGGCCACGGCGGAGCGCATCGTCTCCGCCGGCGGGCGCGCCGTCGCCGTGCAGGCGGACATCAGCTCGGAAGCCGACAACGCCCGCGCCTTCGACGAGGCGGAGTCGGCGTTCGGCGGCCTCGATTTCGCCTTCCTCAACGCCGGTGCCTTGCAGGATTATGTGCCGCTCGATCAGGTGAGCCTCGCCCTGTTCGATCGCATGATCGCGATCAACCTGCGCGGGCCTTTCCTGGGCCTGAAGCTGGCGCAGGCGCGGCTGCGGCGCGGCGGCGCTTGCGTCGTCACCGCCTCGGCGGCGGGCCTGACCGGCTTTCCGGACGGGCTCGCCTACGCGGCGGCCAAACATGGCGCGGTCGGCCTCGTCCGCTCCGCCGCGCGCGATTTCGCCGCGCGGGGCTTGCGCGTCAACGCCATCTGCCCCGGCATGGTGCTGACGCCGATGCTTGGCCTGCCGCCCACCGACAGCGTGGTCCCGCCCGACGCGCTCGAGCTTCCCGACTATCGCGGCGGAATCATCCCGCAGGCGGTGGCCGAGGTCGCGCTGTTCCTGCTGAGCCCGGCCGCCGCGGCGGTCAACGGACAGGCGCAGCTGGTGGACGCCGCCCTGCTCTCCGCCTTCGCGCCCTTGCCCGAGGAGTGAGATGACGCATCCCGACGATACCGCGCTCGCCGACGCGACCAAGCTGGCGCTCCGCCGCCTCGCCAAATCGGTGGTGGTCATCACCTGCCGGCACGAGGGGCGGCGCTACGCGATGGCGGCGACGGCGGTGGACGCGCTCAGCATGGAGCCGCCCTCGCTGCTCGCCTGCGTCAACCGCTCCGCCTCGATCCACCCCGCGCTGGCCGGGGCGGAGATGTTCGCGATCAACATCCTGCGGCGCGATCACGAGCCCCTCTCCCACCATTGCGGCGGCGGCGCCAAGGGCGAGGCGCGTTTCGAGCTGGGTTCCTGGGACGACGAGGCCCCGGTGCCGATCCTCGCCGACGCGCAGGCCGCCATCCTCTGCCGCCGCGACGCCACCTTCGAATATGGCACGCACAGCATCTTCGTCGGCCGCGTGGCGGAAGTCCGCACCTTCGGCGAGGTGGACCCGCTGGTCTATGTCGATGGGCGGTATACGGGGTTGCACAACTCCCTCTCCCCGATGGGGAGAGGGTTGGGGTGAGGGTCTTTACGAAGGCTCCGTTGCGATCAGATCAAATCCCCGATCCGTTCGTGCCGAGCGAAGTCGAGGCCCTGCTTCGAGCGCAGTCGAGAAGCCTCGGCTTCGCTCAGCTTAAGCCCCTCGACTGCGCTCGGGGCGAACCCGCTTCATATATCACGGCTGGCCTTGTGACAGGCCGCCCTGCCTCACGCTCTATCCCCTCCCAACCCCGCGAGGCTGTGGTGGATCAGGTGGACCAGCTTGGATTGCCGGTTCACCCCCGTCTTGACGTAGATGGCGCGGAGATGGGCGCGGGCGGTGTTGTGGGCGATGCCGAGCTCGGCGGCGATGTCGGCGAGCGCCGATCCGTCCGCCAGCCGGGCCGCGATGGCGGCTTCGGCGGCGGTGAGGCCGAGCAGGTCGCGCAGCGTCGCGGTCGAGACGCGCGGGGCCTGCGAGGGATCGCTGAGGTAGAGCACCGTCGCCGGGCCGCCGCTCATCGAGACATAGGCGGGCGCGTCCGCGCTCGCGGCGGTGAGGCAGAGATCGCCGCCCGCCCTCCGTCGTTCGATGCGGATGAAAAGCGGTTCGGGCTCGCCTTCGCTCGCTTCCCGCAGCACCTTTTCGAGCAGCCGCGCCTGGGCATGATCGGTCAGCGCGATGCGGTCTCCGCGTCGGGCGATCCCGTCCGCTTCCGCCAGGATCGCCGCGGCGGTGGGATTGACGTGCAGGATCGCCCCCGCCCTGTTGAGAATGACGACGCCCACCGCCATGCTCTCGATCGCGCTGGAATAGATGCGCCGTTCGATCTGTCCCGCCGCCAGCCGGTCGAACAGGCGGCCGGCGGTGCGCAGATGCGGCACGATCGCCTGAAGCCGCTCGATATCCTCCCGTCCGAACACCGGCCCGTCCTTGGCGCGGGAGACGCGCAGCCGCATCTCGAAGCCGCCTTCGTCGTGAAGGTCCACGCCCAATATCTCGTCGCCGGTGCGCGCGATGAAATCCCAGAAGGCGGCGTCCTCCTCGCGCCGCGCTTCGCCGACGAAATCGCGGAAGCGCGTCACCACCCCGTCGGGAAGACCGGTGAAGGGATCGCGCGCGAACAGGCTGTCGCTATATTCCGCGCTCACCGCCTCGTCCGCGCCGGGGGTGAGCAGCATGCCCGGCCGCCGCGCGGCGTGCGGGGTCAGGATCAGCGTGACGAAGCTCGCGTCGAAAGCGTCGCGCGCGGCGTTCAGGAAAGCCGTCCACGGTTCCTCGTCGAGCAGGCTGGCGAACAGCGCAGAGGCGAGCGCCAGCGGGGCGTTGCCGCTATCGTCCATCACCCTCGTCCGGCCATACAGGAGAGACACGCATGATCGATCCCTACCTGCAAGCGATCATGGACGCCATGCAGGCGAGCGGATTCCGCTGGCCGGACCCGATCGAGCCGGTCGCGCTCCGCGCGCTGCTCGACGCGCCGATGCCCGCGCCCCCGGTGGAGATCGCCGAGCGGCGGGATGTCGTCATCGAGACGCCCGGCGGCGCGATCCCCGCGCGCCTCTACCATCCCGCACCGGGGAAGCGTCTGCCCGTCACCCTGTTCTTCCACGGCGGCGGCTGGGTGGTCGGCACGCTGGAGACGCATGATCGGCTGGCGGCGGCGCTCGCCGCGCGATCGGGCTGCGCGCTCGTCTCGGTCGCTTACCGCCTCGCGCCCGAGCATCCCTTTCCGGCGGCGATCGAGGATGCGCTCGCCGTCGCCGCACGGCTGCCCGCGCTGGCGGCGGAGTGGGGCGTGGATGCGGACCGCTACGCGCTGGCGGGAGACAGCGCGGGCGGCAATATCGCGGCGGCAGCGGCGCTGGAACTGGCGCAGGCCGCAAGGCCGCCGCTCCACCAACTGCTTCTCTATCCGGTGATCGAGGCGCGCTTCGACACGCCCTCCTATCGCGCGGCGGCGGAGGGCGGCTTTCTGACGCCGGACCAGATGCGCTGGTTCTGGGATCAATATGCCCCCGGCGCGCTGCGGGACGATCCGCGCGCCGCGCCGATCCGCGCGACCTCGCTCGCCGGCGCGCCGCCTGCGACGATCCTGGTGGCCGGCAACGATCCGCTGCATGACGAGGGCGTCGCCTATGCCGAGCGGCTGCGCGCGGCGGGCGTGCCGGTGGCGCTGCATGATTTTGCGGGCGCGATCCACGGCTTCGCCAGCCTGTTCGGCATGGCCCCGATCGCGGACGAGGCGGTGGATGTTGCTGCGGCGGCGCTCAGGGCGGCGCTTCGCGTGAGGTGAATACGCATAATGCGATGGAAATGCTGCTTCTCATTCGCTATGCGTAATTAGCGATAGAGAATGATGGCGGAGGGTGCGTGCTTCCCGATCCGATGACGATGGGGGCGTTGCTGGACGCGGCGGCGCGACGCTGGCCGGAGCAGCCCGCGATCCGAGGCGAGGACGGGCGGCAATGGAGCTTCGCCGAGCTTCGCGAGGAGGCCCGCGCCGTCTCGCGCGCATTGATCGCGCGGGGCGTGGCGGCGGGGGATCGGGTGGCGATCTGGGCCCCCAACCGCCCCGAATGGATCTTCGCGGCGGCGGGCGCGGAGCAGATCGGCGCTGTCGTGGCGCCGCTCAACACCCGCTTCAAGGGGCGCGAGGCGGCTGACGTGCTTGCCCGCTCGGGCGCGTCGATCCTGTTCACGGTGCGGGCTTTTCGCGATCTCGATTTCGCGGGGATGCTGGCGGGGGAGGCGCTGCCGGGCCTGCGCGAGACGCTGTTCCTCGAGGATGGCGTCCCGCCGGAGGCGCTTTCCGACGAAACCCTGGACGCCCGCATCGCGGCCACAGGGCCGGATAGCGTCGCCGATATCCTCTACACCTCGGGCACCACCGGCCGGCCCAAGGGGGCGATGAGCAGCCACGCCCAGAATCTCCGCAGCTTCGAGGTGTGGAGCGAAACGGTGGGTCTGCGCGCGGGCGATCGCTACCTGATCGTCAACCCCTTCTTCCACAGCTTCGGCTACAAGGCGGGCTGGCTCGCCTGCCTTTTGCGCGGCGCGGTCATCCTGCCGGTCGCCGCCTTCGATGCGGGCGAGGTGATGCGGCGGATCGAGGCCGAGCGCATCACCGTTTTGCCGGGGCCGCCGACCTTGTTCCAGTCGCTGCTCGACGCGCCCGATCGCTCACGCCATGATCTCTCCAGCCTGCGCCTCGCGATAACGGGCGCGGCGAGCGTGCCGCCGGTTCTGATCCGGCGGATGCGCGACGAGCTGGGCATCCCGGAGGTGGTGACAGCCTACGGGCTCACCGAAGCCTGCGGGGTCGTGACCATCACCCGCGCGGGCGATCCGCCCGAGCTGATCGCCGAAAGCTGCGGCGCGCCCATTCCGGGCGTGGAGGTGCGGCTGGTCGATCCTTCGGGAGCCGATGTGGCGGAGGGCGAGCCCGGCGAACTGCTGGTGCACGGCTTCAACGTGATGAAGGGCTATCTCGACGATCCCGAGGCGACGGCGAAGGCGATCGATGCCGAGGGCTGGCTCCACACCGGCGACATCGCGACGCGGGATGCGCGCGGCTATCTGCGCATCACCGATCGCGCCAAGGACATGTTCATCTGCGGCGGCTTCAACTGCTATCCGGCCGAGATCGAGGCGCTGATCGCCGAGTATCCGGCGGTGGCGCGGGTGGCGGTGGTGGGCCGGCCGGACGCGCGGATGGGCGAGGTGGCGCACGCCGTTATCGTGCCCCGGCCCGGCGCGGATACGGACAGCGAAGCCTTCCTGCGCTGGTGCCGCGCGACCATGGCCAACTACAAGGCCCCCCGCTCGGTCGAATGGGTGGACACGCTCCCCCTGAACGCCTCCGGCAAGGTCCAGCGCTTCCTGCTGCGGGAACGGGTGGGGAGCTGAGCCTGCCTTGCTCCCTCTCCCCTGCGGGGAGAGGGTTGGGGTGAGGGGAGCGAGCGCGCAGCGCGAGCTTTCGCTATCGAGGGCGGCCCACCCTCCTCAAGGAAAAGGCTTGCCCCTTACGCCACGTCTTTCCGCTGCTCGCGCTTGTCGACGACGGTGTAGCGGCCGTTGACGCGCTTCTGGAACTCGGGCGCGCGGGCCAGCGGATTATAGAATTGCCGATACCATAGCCGGTTCTTGTCGGTCGGCCCGTCGCCGCGCACCATCATCGGGACGAGGCAGGCCTTCTTGTAAGTCCAGATCTCGAAATCCTGGGCGAAGGCGTCCAGGCTGGCCTGCTGGTAGGCGCGCGCGGCCGGCACGTCCTCCTCGGTCGCCTGCGGCTTGTCGGTCTTGACCATCAGCGCGTGCCAGACGTGGATCTTGCCGTCCTCAACCGGCGTGTGTGCGATCAGCATGTGGGTGGGATATTGGCCGCGCATCGAGGATTGGAGTATCGCCGGGCCGGTGTACCAGGTGTCGAGCTCCAGCATCGGCCCGCCTTCCTGCACCAGCGTGCGGTGGCCCGCGCCGAACATCTGCCACTGCACATGCCCGTCGAACTCGTTGTAGAAATATTCGATGTCGCGCGATCCGTGGATCGGCACGAAATGGGCGAAGTCGGTCATATTGTCGACGACTTCGATCGGGTGCTGCGGCAGCTCGCCGAGATCGTCGATCGCCCAGCGCACCCACTGCGGATCGTCGTACATCTCGAAGGCGGGCAGGGGATAATCAGGCTCGTTGCCCTCCTCGTCATGCCACATCCAGATGATGCCGGCCCGCTCCACCACCGGCCAGGTCTTGATGACGGCGGCCTTGGGAGGCTTCTGGTCGCTGTAGGGGATGTGGTTGCAGCGCCCGTCCGGCCCGAAACGCCAGCCGTGGAAGGGGCAGCGGATCGATTCGCCCTGGATGCGCTCCTTGTCGCGCACGATATAGGAGGTCTGGTTGCGCCCGAGATGCGCGCCCATATGCGGGCAATAGGCGTCGACCAGATGCGGCGTGCCGGATTCCCCGCGATAGAGCACCAGATCGCGCGCGAAGAAGCGCAGCGGCATAGGGTCAGGACCCAGCTTCGCGGCTTCGGCGATCATGTGCCAGCCGCGCGCGAAGGTGAACTCGCCCAGGCGATAATCGGCGGTCTGCGCCATATCCTCTCTCCACGATCCTGATCTTTTGCGGTCATTCTAGCACTCGTATCGGCGGTGGTCAGCGCACAGTACCCGTGCAATAATGCACGCATGGCGATCGAGTGGGATGATCTGCGCATCTTCCAGGCGGCGATCCGCGCGGGCGATTTCAGCAGCGCGGCGCGGCGGCTCGGCATCAACCGCACCACCATCGGCCGCCGCTTCGCCCGGCTGGAGCGCGCGGCGGGCGCGGACCTGTGGGAACAGATGGCGGGCGGCTACCGGCCGACGCCGCGCGGCCGCGCCGTGCTGCGCGCCGCGGCGGCGATGGAGCGGGCGATGGAGCGGCTGACGGCCGAGCTGGAAGGCGGCGAGGCGTTCGGCGGCCCCGTGCGGCTCGCGGGCACGGCGGGGATCGCGGGGCTGCTGCTGCCCGATCTCGCGCGCTTCCGCGATGCCCATCCCGGCATCGCGATCGAGATCACCGGCGCGCGCGATGCGATCGCCGCGCTCCATCAGCGCCACGCCGATCTGGGCATAGCCGTCGCCACGGCCAAGCCGCGCGATCTCGCGGGCCTGCATGTCGGCCGGATCACCCAGCGCCTCTATGCGGCGAAAGGCGCGGACGCATCGCGCCGGGTCGGCTGGGGGCACGCCATGCGTCTCGCCAACCCGCAGCCCTGGGCGCGGCTGAATGGAGTGGAGGGGCCGTCGCTCGCCTGCGAGGTGGATTCGCTGCCGGCGATGATCGAGGCGGTGCGCGCCGGCGCGGGCGCCGCCTGGCTATGGAGCTTCTGCGCGGACGGCGATCCCGCGCTCGCCCGGATCGACGCGCCGCTCCCGCGCGGGAGCGCGGCCGAACTGTGGCTGCTCCACCGCGAAGTCGCCGTGATCGATGCGCCGATGCGCGCCTTGCGCGATCATCTGCGCGACGCGCTCGCCGCGCGCATCAATCCTCGGCGTTGATCCGGCAGGCGTCGGCGGCGGCGAGATAGCCGAAGGTCATCGCCGGCCCCAGCGTCGCCCCCGCGCCCGGATAGGAATAGCCCATCACCGAGGCCGCCACATTGCCCACCGCATAGAGGCCGGGGATCGCCTCGCCGCCCTCGCGCAGCACCCGCGCGCGTTCGTCGGTGACGAGGCCGCCATTGGTTCCGATATCGCCGAGGTGGATCGGAATGGCGTAGAACGGGGCCTTCTCCACCGTGCCGAGCGCCGGGTTGGGGGCAACGCGCGGATCACCGTAGAGCCGGTCATAGGCGGCATCGCCGCGCCCGAAATCCTCGTCATGTCCGTCGCGCACCATGCGGTTGAAGCGCGCCACCGTCTCTTCCAGCGCGGCTGGAGACAGCTTCATCCGCTCGGCCAGCTTGGCGATGGTCGGGGCCTTGACCAGCACCTGCTTCACGCCGCGCGAGAGCAGCGCGTCGGGTATGCCGGGGATCACCGGCCCCGCCGGATAGCGCGCGCGATAACGCGAATCGAACACCAGCCAGCTCGGATCAGTATGCGCATCGGGCCGGTCCTCGGCCATCATCACCTCGCCGAAGCGATGATAGGCGAGCGCCTCGTTGGCGTAGCGGCGGCCCGCCTGGTTGACGATGATCGAATAGGGAAGCGCGCGCTCCACCGTGGACAGGCGCGCGCGGGGCTCGCCGGGGATGCGGAAGGTCGGGGCCCACCAGGCCGAATCGAGGTTGCGCACGGCCGCGCCGTGGCGCTGCGCCTCGACCAATGCGTCGCCCTCGTTGTTGATCTGCGATCCGCTGGCGGTCGGCTCGGGCGCGGCGGGGAGATAGCGCCGGCGCAGGTCCGCATTGCGCTCGAACCCGCCGGCGGCGAGGATCACGCCCTTCTCGGCGCCCACCCTCAGCTCGCGCCCTTCATGGCGCACCACCGCGCCGATCACGCGGCCATTCTCCTCGATCAGCGAGACGAGCGGGCTTTGCAGCCACAACTCGCCGCCCGCCTCGTCGTAGGCGATGCGCAGCCAGCCGAGCAGCGCGGTGCCGAGCGTCAGCCGCCGGTCGCGCGGGCTCTTGAAGCGCTGCGGCCAATCGAACCAGTAGCCGAGCATCACCTTGCCGATCGTCTTCCACCAGCCTTTCGGCCGAAACAGCGCGGCGTTGGTTTCGGAGAACAGCCAGTTGATCCGCCCCCACAGGCTCGCGGCGGGCGAGGCGCGTTGCATCGTGTCGAAGGCGGCGCGGTCCATCCGGCTGGCGTGGACGGTGGTGGGCAGATGCGTGCGCCAGCCCTCCCGGCTTCCCGGCGTCTCGGGATAATAATCGGGGTAGGGGAGGGAGACATATTCCACGTCCGCCGCCCGGCCCACCCATTCGAGCATCCGGCTGGCGTTATCGACATAGGCGCGGATCTGCGCGTCGGTCACGTTCGGCGCGGTGAGAGCGCGGATATAGGCGAAGGCCTCGTCAAGATCGTCGGGATGCCCCGCCGCGGCGGCGAGCTTACTGCCCGGAATCCAGATGCCACCGCCCGAGGTGGCCGAGGTGCCGCCCCACAGCGCGCCTTTCTCGATCACCAGCACGCGCGCGCCGTGCCGCGCCGCGCGCAACGCCGCCACCAGCCCGCCCGCGCCCGAGCCCACCACGAGAAGGTCGACCGTCTTGTCGAACGCCATTCCTGCGATCCTCTCTCCTTGTTTGATGCAGAATGCGGAGCAAAGATGGTTGCTGTCAACGCAAATGCGGATATGATCCGGCTTGAGGCGCAATTAAGCGTAGCCGGAGCGCTTGCCTCCGGCATGGCCCGCGAGGGGATGGCATGGCCGATTGGACCCACCGATACGCCACGATCAACGGCATCGCCATGCACTATGTCGAGCAGGGCAAGGGGCCGCTCGTCATCCTCTGCCACGGTTTCCCGCACCTGTGGCTGAGCTGGCGGCATCAGATTCCGGCCATCGCCGCCGCCGGCTGGCGGGTGGTCGCGCCGGACATGCGCGGCATGGGGCAGACCGAAGCGCCCGCCGATCCCGCCGCCTATGACGTGGATCACACCGTCGGCGATCTCATCGGCCTGCTCGATCATCTGGGCGAGCGCCGGGCGGTGTTCGCCGGCCTCGATTTCGGCGTCTTCGCCATCTACGATCTCGCCTATCGCCACCCGGAGCGGGTGCGCGCGATCATCGGCCTGGAAAACCCCGCCTGGCCCGATCGGCCGGACACCTCGCCGCTCGCCGAGGCGGCGGAATGGGCGAAGGAGCATTTCGTCCATATCGATTATTTCCGGCCGCCCGGCCCGGCGGACGCCGCGCTGAACGCCGCCCCGCGCGAGTTTCTGCGCAAGATCTTCTACGCGCTCTCGGGCGACTACCATTATCTCGACGTGTGGAAGCATCCGCCCGGCACGCCCTATCTCGAGGCGCTGCCCGAAACGCCGCCGCTCCCCTGGCCCTGGCTGGAGGAATGGGAGCTGGAATGGCTGGTTTCCGAATATAGCCGGTCGGGTTTCACCGGCGGGCTCAACTGGTATCGCGCGATGGACCTGCGCTGGGCGCAGCGCGCGCCGTTCCGGGGTCGGAAGAACCCCGCCCCCTTCTTCTTCATCGGCAGCGAGCATGATGTCGATCTCGAAGCCTGGCACGGCGCCGATCCGATCGCCCAAATTCATAACCAGTATGAGGATGTCCGCCGCATCGAGATGCTGCCCGGCGCGGGCCATATGGTGCAGATGGAAAAGGCGGTAGACGTCACCCGCCTGATGGTCGAGTTTCTGGACTCGCTTCGATGAGCGGCGATCTCGCCCGCCGCCTCGACCGGCTGGAATCGATCGATGCGATCCGCCAGCTCGCCGCCAAATATGCGCTCGCCCTCGACATGCGCGACGCGGACGCCTGGGTCGGTCTGTTCCCCGAAAATGTGAAGGTCGGCAAGGGCGTCACCGGCCGCGCCGCTTTGCGCGCCTGGTTCGACGAGACGATGCGTTGCCGGTTCACCGACACCGCGCACCATATCGGCGGCCATATCATCGAGTTCGACGATCCCGATCACGCGCAGGGCGTCGTCTATTCCAAGAACGAGCATGAGACCGGCGACGAATGGGTCATCATGCAGATGATGTATGTCGATCGCTACGAGCGGATCGGCGGCCGCTGGTTCTTCCGCCGCCGCCTGCCGCTCTATTGGTATGCGACCGATCTCAACAAGCCGCCCACGGGCCCGAACAAGATGCGTTGGCCGGGCGAGCCGCCCTATGAGGGCGGCTATCACGATTATTTCCCGTCGTGGAAAACCTTCTGGGATCGCGCCGGGCCGCCGGATGCGCCGGTCGCCGAGCCGGCTCCGTTCGAACGCTTTCTCGAAACCATGCGCGCGGGCGCGCCGCCGCCCAGCGTGCGGGTGCGCTGAACCGCCCACAGACCGGATTGACCGATTTGCCACCCGATGCGTTCACCGCCGCGAGGAGGCAGCGATGGCCCGATTGGACGAGGCCAGTCTGGGAGAAGGCGGTGGTGGCGGCGATGGTATCGCCTCGAATCCAGCGCGGACAATCGGGAAGCGGGAGCGATGGGAATGGCTCCGCGCCCTGATCCGGCGTATCGATCTGCTGCTGCAGCGCATCGAGGGAATCCGCGAATATAGCGCGGACGAGCGCTGCCTTTTCCGCATCGCGCTGCACCGCGTCCCGGCTCGGCTGGAACCGGCGGGGCTCCATCTCCGGCCGGGTGATCCGATTCTCGATATCCATCTGTGGAACGAGCATATTCCGAAGATCGCCCCCAGCGGGCCGGATTTCGCCTGGGCCAAGCGATTCCGCCGGCGTGCGGTCCAATCGATGCGCCAGCTTGCCGCAGCCATCGCCGCCGACCCCGAGCTGCGGCAGGTGAGGGCGATCCGCGCCCGCTGGACGATCGCGACCGCCGAGGACGACGGCAAGCTCGCCCGCGTGATCGGCGGCATCGGCTTCCGCAGCCTATCCGCGGCGGATCGGCCGGTGGGCTTCGGCACACCGCTCGGCCGGTTTCTCAACGGCGTCTGGGCGCTGGCGCTGGTATGGACCTTCAATCCCCACTGTCTCCATCACCGCACGCTTTCCTGGTCGCGCGAGGAGTTCTGGATTTCGCGCGGCGCCTTCCTGGAGCGGTTCGGGAGCGAAGCGCCTCGGAAATCGGCCATCGACGCGCCTTCACGCCTGTCGCCATTGCGAGCGTAGCGAAGCAATCCAGAGCCGCGCGCCGGCCTCTTGATGCTTCGTCGCTCGCTCCCGCAATGGCGGTGGGAGCCTGTCGGATAAAGCACTAAAAATTCGGCCAGATGCCCGGCGTGGCGAGTTCGAGCACATGTCCATCCGGATCCTCGAAATAGAAGCTGCGGCCGCCGCGGTCCCACCGCATCTCGCCGCGCTCCTTCACGCCCGCGGCGCGCAGGTGATCGCGCCAGGGCTCATAATCCTCAGCCGCGATGGCGAAGGCCATATGGAGCGGACCGGAGCCGTGATGGCCGGGAATGGTGCCGCCGGGCGTATGGCTGTCCTCGATCGAACCTTCGCGCGCGAAGATCAGCAGCACCCCCTGCCCGCCTGCGTCGAAGGCGGTCAGCTTCTCGCTCTCCAGCATCGGGGTGAGGCCCATCACCTCGCGGAAGAAGCGCGCCGATCGCGCCATGTCGTCCACATAGAGCGCGGTTTCGAGCAGTCCGGCGATCTTGGGCATGGGTTTCACTCCAGCGCGGCGAGGCGATCGAGGAAGGGTTGCTGGCTCGGCAGCATCATCGCGCGTGCCTCATCCAGCCTCATCCAGCGGGCGCGATCGACCTCGGGGAAGCGTTCGCGGCGTCCGCTGCCGGGAGGCCATTCGATCTCGAACAGATTGCTTTGGATGGCGTCTGCATCCAGATCGCCCTCGATCGCGAAGGCGTCGACCGATTTGCCGCCCGCCTGTCGCACCCGACCGAGGGGGACGGGCTCGCCGTCGAGCATCACCCCGATTTCCTCCGCGAACTCGCGCAGCGCCGCCGCCGCGGGCTCCTCCTCCGGGTCGACGCCACCCTTGGGTAGCTGCCAGGCCCCTTCGTCGCGCTTGCGCCAATAGGGCCCGCCGGGATGGACCAGCAGCACCTCCAGCTCCGGGCGGCGGCGGTAGAGCAGGATGCCGGCGCTGTAGGAGGCGGGGCGGATACCTGCCGTGCTGTCAGCCGTCATCCTGTCCTCCTTGCAGGTCGGAATGGATCGGGCGGTGCCGGGTTCCTTCGCCCCCGAAGGCTGCCTCCACCTCCGCCAGCATCCGCGCCTCCTCGCCTTCGTAGCGCGGCGAGAAATGGAAGGGCTCGACCCGCCGCACGCCCGCCGCACGCGCCATCTCGCCGGCGGCGGCGGTGGTGAGATGCGCGCGCCGGGCGGCCTGCGCGGCATCGGCGGCGGCGAAGCTCGCCTCGATGAACAGCAGGTCCGCCCCGCGCGCGAGCCGGGCAACGGCGGCGCGATTGGCGGTCGTATCGGCGATGTCGGTCACATAGGCGAGCCGCTGGCCACGCTCGATGCTGACCAGATCGGCCAGCGCCCCGAGCGGCGCGGCCTGCCCGTCGGGCAGCGGAATCATCGTATCGGCCGGAGCGCCGTCCGTCACCGCGCGCTTGAGCGTCTGGAGCCATGGCCCGGGCGCCAGACCGCGCTCCTCGAGCCGGTTGCGCCAGACATTGACATGGCGCGGCTCCTCGATTGCGAAACCGAGGCTCACGCCATGATGTTTGAGCAGCGCGATATCGAGCCGGAAGTCCGGCCAGACGATGCGCGGACCGGGTTCGCAGGCAGGGGGTGCGATCGGCTCGGCGGCGAAGCCGGTCTTGAGGCGGAAGCGGACGGCGGCGAGCGCGTCCGGCCCCTCCGCCTCGATCGCGTCGATCATCAGATCGGCCTCGTAGCGATCGACCAGATCCCAGCTATAGGCGTGGAGCTTGTGTCCCACCGCCGCCGCCAGCCCGGCCGGGCCCACCAGCGTCAGCCGCTTCTCCCGCCCGATATGGACGCGCAGCAGGCGATCGAAGCCGATGAAATGATCCATGTGCCGGTGCGACACGAATATATGGGTGACGCGCAGCAGATCGCGCGTGGAAAGCGGCGTCAGCTCGCCGAGATCGAACAGCAGCGCGTCGGCCCGATGCAGCGCCGGCACGAACAGGGCGGGATCGCCGTAGCGCCCGTTCACCAGCCGGGGATGCCATGTCGGGCGCACCTCGCGGGCTTGCCGCGCTTTGGTCAATCCTCCTCGGCGGGGGAATTGGGATTGGGGCCGAGCTTCTCCTCGCCAAGCTGGCCGGTGCCGTGATAGGCGATCTCGCTCTGGCCGCCATGGCCGAGCGAACTGTCGCGATCGGTTTCCTTTTCGTCGCCATCGTCGTGCGGGTTGGGATAGTGGCCGCCGCCTGATTCCCCGGCCTGATCGCGTTCGGGATCGGGGCCGACCTCGCCCGGCTCGCCGGGCATCGCCTTCGAGCCTGCCGCCTGGGTTGGATGCTTGTCCTTCATCGCGCCTCTCCCCGATCACTCTCCCCGGTCACGTCGGGATGGGCGTCCTCGTCATAGCCGTCGTCGCCGGGCACGGAGCCCTCGACGAGACCGGAAGCGTCGCGACGATGCGATTCCTCCGGCTGCGGCGGCGCGCCGGTGCGGTCCCCGCCGAAATGCTCGCGGCTGTCCAGCGGCTCGGCGGGCTCATGCGGATCCTCGTGCGCCTCGGGCGGGGCCTCGCCTTCCATGTCGTCATGCTCGCCGCTCGGCGCGCTCGCCTGCTCGACGATATCGTCGCCGGTCCAATTTTCTCCGTTGCGATCGGTCACGCGCGCCTCCTCGGGTTGAGGAGATAACGCCCGGGCCGCCGATTGGAGCCCTCGATCCGATTACGCCGCTATACCACGGGAGATGGCGGCCCCGCCGCCGGCCTGGCGGCGGCGATCGGCGCGAAGCGTTTGCGGCGTCTGATCCGTGGGATAACGGGCCGTTGATCGCCCACCACCTTCACAACGTACAGCAGCAGCACCAGTTCGGCCGCGCGCAGGAACCGCTCGTCCGCGCCGAAGGGGGAGAAGGGCACGTCCCACAGCGTCGAGAAGGCCGATACCATGATCAGCGGGTTCGGCGCGCCGCGGAGCCGCAGCACGAAATAGAGCGCCTGCAGCGTTACGAAGATCACCCAGAACCAGAAGATCGCGCCGGCGATGCCGGCGTCCACCCACGCGCCGAGCAGATGCGAATGGGTGGGGATCAGATCGTTCTCGCCCTCGGTGTTGACGGATCTGGCATTATGAATCCCGGCCTCGGCCAGCTTGTGCGCGAGAAGCCGGACATACCGGATATCATGCGCCCAGGATCCGTGGCCGATAATGGGCGAATCCTCGATGGCGATGGTCGACACCAGGCTTTCCACGCGCCCGCCCTGAATGAGGTTGAGGTCGCCCGAAGACTGCATCTCATATTTCTGACGCGCATTGGCGCCGAGCATGCCCGAGGCGGCCATCGTGCCGTACACGGAAATGAGGCCCATCGCGACGATCAGGCCGGTGAGGATAACCAGCAGGAATCGCGGTGGCGTGATCAGTCGGGCGAAGTGCGGGCGCCGCGAAAACCAATAAGCGACATAGGTGTAAGCGGCGGCGAGCCCGGCCATGCCGAAAATGGATCGTGCATCCTCGTACAAGGCGATGAAGCCGGCGAGCAGCAGCAGCCCGGCTGGAATGGCCCCTGAACGGCGCGCATCCCGCGCGATCAGGCTGCTGACGGCTGCCATGAACAGAACCACGCCGATGCCGAGCCCGAACTTCCAGGGAAAGGCGGCCTCGATGGGGGGGAGCCGATAGATGCGCAGCATCGATGCTATGCCCAGCCCGGCCATATAGATGATGAACAGCGGGGGCTTTCTGGTCAGCAGCAGCCAGAGCGCGCCGACCTGGACGCCGAAGAACAGAATCCTGGACCAGCCTCTGATATAATCTTCCGGCGCCGAATGGCGGATGAGGTCGGTCACCACCTGTCCCAGGAACCAGATGCCGAGAAACAGGAAAAATGTCCTGATCTCGCGAATCCGCACGGTTCCGCCCCGCTGGAGCAGCAATGCGGCGAACAGGATGACGCCCACCGCGTCCTGGGCGAACAAGGTCCCGCCGACATTCACGCTGAAAAGCTGGGTCAGCGGAATGCAGAAGACCAGGATCGCTTCCAGAATACCGATCCGCACGGGGCGCCGCTCCGTCGCGGGTCGGCCAGGGGCCGTCACCGAATGCACGGGCCGTTCCGGATCGCGTGGCGGATGAGATCGGGAGGGATGGGGCGGTTCATGAGCGGACGAACATACCGTCTATTTGCAGGATTTCGCGGGCTTTCCGGTCAAAATAGCCGGGACGCAAGCCGACGCAGCGATACCCTTTCGAGAAGAGCAATTCGCTCAATTCCGTGAAGAGCATTTCGCCCTGATATAAGGGCTGGAGAGACATTTCGGTGAAGACGACCGGACAGCGATCAAGCACCGGCTCCGCTCCCTTGAGCACATCCGCTTCGAAGCCCTGCACATCCATCTTCAAAAGATATCGTTCCTGCGCCGGTCGGTTCGCCAGGACCTCGGCGAGCGGGAAGACCTCCACCGTTTCCTGGCCGACATAGGCGGCGGTCGGGGCGCCATCGAGGCAGCGATCGAGTATCGGCAGAAGGGATGAGCTCTGAGAATTGCCCGAAATATTGATCTGGGTGCTCGTGCGGACGGCGCCGATCGCCATGCGCGGCATGACTTTCCACCGGGGATGCTTCGCCGCCTTCCTTTCAAGCTCCGCATGCGCGGCGGAAAGCGGCTCGAAGGACCATATCTCACCCCCCCAGCGGGTTCTGAGCATATGTTCGGCGAACTGGCCGACATTGGCTCCGAGGTCGAGAATAGCGGTCACACCCGTCGCTTCCGCGAAATGGATCAGGCAATCATAGGTGTCCGTCACGGGCGTGAAGGAAGTGATCTCGTATCCGGCTCGACGCGCCAGGCCTCGGATCGATCGTGCGAGCATTGGCTGTCATTCTCCCCAGTGCAATCGGCTATGCGCCCGCCGCGACAAAGGCCGGCGGCTTGATCGAAGCCGCCCTAAGATTCCCTCCGCCGGTTTGGCCGGACCGGATCTCGCCGCCCTCGTTGGTCCTTCCCGGCGTTGGGGCCTCCTCAGGAGGCGGTTTCCGATCCGTAGCTGTAGTTATAGCTGTAGCCGTAACCATAGCCGTATCCGTAGCCGCTCTTCTTGGCGTCGAACTTGGTGAGCACCACGCCGAGCATGTGGGCGCGGCTCGCCAGCAGGCGGCGGACGGCGGCCTTGGCGCCGCCATGATGGCCGCCATTGGCTTCGACGATCATCACGGTTCCGCCGACCAGGCTGGAGAGATGCGCGGAATCCGCCAGGCCGAGCATCGGCGGCCCGTCGATCACCACGACATCATAAAGCTGGCCCAGGCTGGTAAGCAGTTCCGGCATGGTCGAGCCGCCGAGAAGCTCGGCCGGATTCGGCGCGATCGGGCCGCAGGCGATGAAGTCCAGCCCAGTGACGCCGGTATGCTGCACGACTTCCTGGATGCTGTGCTGCTTCACGATCAGCGAGGACAGGCCGATCTGATTGCTCAGGCCCAGCATGCGATGGAGCATCGGTTTGCGCAGATCGCTGTCGATAAGGACGATGCGCTTGCCGATCTTCGCGAAATCGCTCGCGATCGCGTAGGCCGTGGTCGATTTGCCTTCCGAAGGCCGGCTGCTGGTGAACAGCAGCGAATCCGGCAAGCCTTGCGGCGTGGAAAGCTCGAGCGAGGCACGCAGCGCGTGATACGCTTCGGAAAGCGGAGAACGCGGATTGTCGAGCGCCTCGATCGGGCTTTCGTTCGGCCCCAGCATCGGGATCGCGGCCAGCAGCGGCAGTCCGAGCTTGGCCGGAACATCGTCGGGCGAGCGGATCGCGTCGTCGAACTTCTCGCGGATCAGCACCACGGCCGCGCTCAGCAACGCGCCGATGAGCAGCGCCAGGCCGATATTGATCAGCGGCCGGGGCGAAACCGGCTTGGTCGGCGGATCGGCGACATCGATCACCGAGATATTGTTGGTGGCGATGCCCGCCTCGGCGCTGACCTGGCGGTAACGCTGCAGCAGCCCCTCGTAGAGCTCGCGGTTGGTGTCCACGTCGCGACGCAGGATGTTGTAGCGCACCGCGCGGTCCTGCTCGGTCAGCGTCGCGGATTTCAGCCGCGACACGTCCGCGGCGAGCGCGTTTTCCTGATCCTGCGCGGTCTTGTAGGCGTCGCGGATCGTGGCCTTGATGCTGGAAGCGAGCTTGTTGATCTGGGAGTTGAGCTCCTTGATCTGCGCGGCGGCCTGCACCATCGTCGGATAGTTCGGCTTACGCCGCTGGCGCTCCTCCTGATAGCCGGCGACGAGTTGCGCCTTCTGCTGCATCAGTTGCTGGATAGCCGGATTGGCGAGCACCTCGCTCAGGCTCAGGAGCGGCGTCTTCTGCGCCTGCTCCCACCGCTGCTGGGCGGCGATGCGGGCGGCCTGCGCGTCGTTATAGGCGCTGCTGAGCTGGACGAGGCTGGCGACGGTGAGCGAGCGCGGGCCGGTCTGGCCGCTATCGGCGCCCGTGCTGTTGGACGTGGCGCCGTTGCTCGCGTCGATCAGGTGCGCGGCGCGGGCATAGGCGATCGCCGTCGTCTCCGATTCCTGGAGCCGCTGACGCGCGTCGTCGAGCTGCTTGCGCAGGAAGTTCCGGGCATAGGCCGTCGTATCGTAGCGGCGTTGCAGATTGGCGGTGATGAATTCCTGCGCGAAGCGGTTGGCCACTTGCGCCGCCAGCTTCGGATCGGGGCTTTCGAAATGGATCTGCGCGATACGGGAATTGCGCGGCAGATCGACCGACAAATTATCCATCAGCACGCGCAGAACCTGCTCGCGCTTCGATTGCTGCAGGTTCAGCACGCCGACCGTGGTGTCGGTCGGCGTCACATGCATTTTCTGCAGAAAACTGTCGTCCCGCGCCAGGCCGAGCCCATCCATCACCTTGATGGCGAGCGCGCGGCTGGTCAGGATGTCGATCTGGGTCTGGAGGAAACGATCGGCGTCGGCCATCTGATCGACAGGCTGGACATCCTGCGATTCGAGCACCTTGGCCACTTGCTGATTGATTTGGACGCTGGCTTCGGCCTGATAAACCGGCCGCATCAGCAGGGTGACGAGCACCGCCAGGATGATCGCTGCGCCGATGATGCCGCCGATCAGGTAGCGATTGCGGTAAATCGCCGACCATATCTTGCGGATATCGATCGCGATCGGCCGGTCGTCCATCGCTTCGGACGACGGCTCGATCAGCTCCGGATCGAAATTGGCGGTGAATTCATTGTTCATCTAAAGTGCCCGTCTTGGCGGCGAGGCGCGCTATCCGCGCGCCTCGCGCGCGGAATCATCGCGTTGCGTAATAGCCGACCGACGCCAGCACCGGCGCCATCTTCAGAACATCGCGGAAAGCGCCCTTCAGATTGGAGTAGCCCACCACGATGATGTCGTTTCCGGCGAGTTCGGGATTGGGCTCTTCGCCCTTGCGGATATCGGCGACATTGAACCGCGCGACCTTGTGCTCGCCGTCGACGTCGCGGAAGATCAGCACCTCGTCGAGCGCCGCGGTCTGGGTGGTGCCCTTGGCCATCGCCAGCGCGTCGAGCAGGGTCGTGCGGCCCTGAATGGCATAGACGCCCGGCTCCGTGACCGAGCCATCCACCGTCACCTTCTGCGAGACGGAGGAGGCGACGATCACCGAAACCTGCGGGTTTTCCAGATATCTCTGCCCGAGCCGGCTCGCGATGGTCTGGGAAAGCTCGGCCGAGGTCTTGCCCGCGGCCTTCACGCTGCCGATCAGCGGCAGGAGGATGTTGCCCGAAGCATCGACCTGGACATTCTGAAGCGTGAGATCGGGTTCCTGGAAAACGGTGATGTTGATCGTGTCGAGCGGCCCGATCTTATAGTCGGTCATCGGCTGATCGACCTGCGCCGCCGGAAACAGCTGGTAGGCGGCGGGGCCCTTCGGGATATTCGGATTGACGCTGGAGCAGGCGGCGAGCGCCAGACATCCCAGCAGCATCGCCAATCGCCGCCAGCACGACATCCGATGATCGGTCCTTGTCCTCATTACGCCACTCGTCCCCATGGTCAGGCCCATTGCTCTATCGTCTCTTCCGGATCCTGCGCGGCGTCCGTTTTCCGGGTGAACCGGCCTCTCGCTATCATGCAACCTCTCTTATGTCAGCGGTTTTTCATGCCGTTGCACGCCGAAGCGGGATCCCGCGCACGGCCGCTGTCGCGCCCTTCGCGGGCCGGCTCGGGCCGTCGTCGGTATCACGTTTGGAAAGCTCAGAACGCATTTCTGTGGATCAGCACCCGGAAAGTCGCCAGGATGATCGCCATATCCCGCAAGATGGTCCAGTTCTGCTGATATTCGAGATCGGCCTGAAGCCGGTCCAGCAGATCCTGGCGACAATGGGTCGCGCCCCGGAATCCGCGAACCTGGGCCAGGCCGGTCAGCCCCGGCTTGGAAGCGTGGCGGTGCCAGTAGCGCAGGTCCACTTCCCAGAACAGGCTGTCCCCCGCCAGCGATCCCAGCGCGTGGGGCCGCGGCCCCACGATGCTCATCTCGCCGCGAAAGATATTGAAGAGCTGCGGCAGCTCGTCGAGGCTGGTCCTGCGGATGAAACGGCCGATCCTGGTGACGCGATCATCGTCGCGGTCCGTCGATCGATGGCCCCGCTCGTCGCAGCCGTCCACCCGCATCGAACGGAATTTGTACATGTTGAAGAGCCGGTTGCCGCGCCCCAGTCGCGGCTGAACGAACAGCGCGGGGCCGCCGTCCTCCAGCCGGATCGCGATCGCCACGGCCAGCATCAAGGGAGAAAGCGCGAGCAGCGCGATGGAGACGAGCACGAGATCCATCGCCCGCTTCAGCGCGCGGGCCTGCACGCCGATCGATTCGGTCGAGACCTGGAGGGTCGCCTGCCCGCATTCCTGCCCGGTCCCGATCACGCCCATGGTGGTGAGTTCCGGCGTCAATATCTCGCCGCGCACGCTGGTTCCCTTGAGCGCGACCGCCCAGCGGGCCCGCCGCTCCTGCGCGCAGCTTATCACCACTCTGTCGACCTGCTCCAGCAAGCGCCCGAGCCGGTCCATCATCATCGGATCGTTGACGTCGGGCTCGAGCCCGATGGTGCCGGCGTGAATGACATGGTCATGGCGGCCTATGCCCGGGGGCGGCTCGGCCCCGTCGAGGATCAGCAGCACGCTGAGCGGGGAGGCGCCGTACAGGCGCGGCGCCAGCCGATGGAACAGCTTGCGGAACAGGAGGATGGCGAGGCCCGCGAGCACCGCGCCGGCACCCGTCGCCAGGCGTGAGAAGGTCTCGCTGGTCTTGAGCGAGAAGGTGACGAAGAGCACCGCGGCGAGCGCGATGGCGAGTGCTTTCAGCGCGCGTCGAATTCCGAGGCCGGGCCTGGTCAGCGCATTGAGCGTATAGGCGCGATTATTGATCGCCACGATGAGGTAGATGGGCAGAAGCAGGGCCAGGGTTCGCGTGCCGGAGGCGCTGGCGAGCGAGAAGCCGCGCACCGCGTCGATGGCGAGAAAACCCAGCATCAGCGCCGCCGCGTCGAGCGCGAACAGGGCGCAGTAAAGCTGGAACCGCAGCCTTTCCTTCGAGCGACGGCGCCCGATCAGCGCCGTCCGCGCATCAGTGCCATGTCTGACGATGTCCGGCATGACTTCCATAGGAGCCCCTTTTGGCCCACGCTGGGTATCGTAAGGAAACCCGCGCCCTTCAACTTCAGTCTCGTTTCGGGACAGGGGCCCGAAACCGGAAAAGAACAGTGTAGCCCCCGGGCGGCGTCATGACGAGTGCCGTTTAGCTTGCTCTTGCGGCGTTTCGACCGGCTTTGCACCGGGATTCCGTCTGAAGCAGCCAGCGCTCGGCGCCGTCCAGGCCGAGCGCGGTAAGGCGGTCCGTGGCGTAGGCGCCGGTATCGATGCCGATACGGTTGGGAAGCTCCTCCACGTCGGGCGAAGCCGAATGCCCATGCACCACGATCGCGCCGTGATCGGCTTCGCTGTCGAGGAAAGCGTCGCGGATCCAGAGGCGATCCTCGTCTTTCTGTCGCGCGAGCGGCGTTCCCGGACGCACGCCGGCATGGACGAAATAATAATCCCCCACCTGGATGGAGAGGGCGCACCGCGCGATCCAGGCGCGTTGTTCGCGGGGAATCAGGGTCTGGGCGCGTTTGATCAGGGCGAGATCGCTCATCGTATCGAGTTCGGAGACGGACAGTCCCCAACTGACGAGCGCCTCGCGGCCGCCGTTGCGGAGCCAGATCCGGAGCATGTCGCGGTCGCCGTCGAGCGCGGCCAGCATCGCCGCCTCATGATTGCCGAGCAAGGCCCGGATCGGCGCGACATCCGGCGGCCGCATCGCGAGCGCGACGACTCCGGCCGAATCAGGCCCCCGGTCGATCAGATCGCCCAACAGCAATATCTGCGTTCTGGCCGGTTCACGCGCGGCGTTGTCGCGGCGGATGTCCTCAAGCAATGTTTCGAACAGATCCAGGCGGCCGTGGATATCGCCGATGGCGTATATCCGCTCGCCCGGCGGAATCGCGGGTTTCGGCTTGCGGGCGAGGAAGCGCAGCATCGATCTTGTCCGGTTAAGAAAGGAGGAAACCCCGTCAAGGCCGGCTATGGCCTTCCGCAGGGCACAACGCGGATCGCGCTCCGTTTGTTCAATGAACCGGCATGATCGCGGCTCCGCGCAAATAAAGCATATCGCTGGACATGCCGCCTCCAAGCAGACTGAGAACGATGCGTTCGGCTCCGCAATCGCGCGTCACCTCGAACGTATCGGACATATCGATCCATTTGCCGGCGGTCGTGGCCGGCTTCACCGTCGCCAGCGCCGATCGGGGGGCGAGGCATTGGATCTGCGCGCGCAACCTGTCCAGCGCATCCGCCGAATCGGAATAGACCCGAAGGTGAAGGCGATAGCGGCCGGGCGGCAGCCCCAGATAGCGCGTCACGAAGCCATCGGCTCCGCTCCCGTCCTCCTGCACGGCGAGCGCCGGGCTGCCGTCGGGCGCGGTTCCGGGCAGCGGCTGCGCCCCGGTCATGACCTGGATTTTCCAGGTGAAGGGCGGCGTGTTGAAGCCGGATGCCGCTTTGGTGAAATCGGGGTCGTCGAGCAGGGCGGCCGCGGCCTTCCTGCCGTTCAGCCGGCGCGTGAGCTTGGCGGCGTCGAGTGCGTAGCCCGCATCGATCAGCCGCACCAGAAAGGGGGTGGTTTCGGATGCATCCGGAGTGTCGCCGTTCATCTTCATGGTGTCGAAGAGCGCGATGATTTCGGCGGCGGCCTTCGGCGTGGTGAAGTCGAGCTGACGCAGAAAGGGCGTGCGCCAGTCGGGATGATAAGCCAGGGTCTGGGCCAGGAAAGCTCGCCCGTCATCGCTCTGGATCAGATAGCCGAAAGCCGCGTAGACGCTGTCCTGCATCTGGTCGCGTCGCAGCAGCGCGTCACCGCGCTGTGCGATCGCGGCGGTGTCGTTGTTCAGAAGCGCCTGCTGGAAGAGCCAGGCCTGGGTAGGCGTATCGCGCCAGGAAAGCCGGGCCGATTGGTTCATCAGCGCGGCCGCACGCTTCAGTTTTCCCTGGTGGTCCGCCACGAAGCCCAACGTGCGCATCGCCGCCACATTCAATGGCGATTGCCCCAGGGCGGCCCGGGCGAGGGCGCGCGAGGCATCGAATCGACGGGCTCCGAAAGCGTCCGTCGCGCCGCGGGTGAGCGCCGGCACGCTGTGCGGGCGAAGCGCCAGCGCGGTCGCGATATCGTCCTCTTGCACGGCGCGGGCCGACCAGCCCTCGACAAGCAGCGCCGCGGCCATGGCGGCGGCGAGCGCCGGCGCAAGCAGGGCGACAAAGCGATTCGGCTTCCAAGCGGCGGGAATCATGCGGGATCCGTCGGCATGCCTGCTTCATAGGAGCATCGTCTTCCGCCGGACAAGCGGCTGTTCGGTCCGAATCTGTGGCACAACGGCGACACGCGCGAATATCGCGACGGAACAATAAGCTGCCACTTGCCGTTCCAGCCGAACTGTGCCAGCAAGACGAGGCAAGAGTACCAGGGAGATATTTATGAAGCTGAACAAGCTCTCCGCCGCCGTGGCCCTCGCCGCGACCTGCGTGTCGGGAATGGCGATGGCTGCCGGCCCGGTTCGGGCCTCGGATTCGCTTACGGTTTCGCATCCGGTTTCGGCCCGCGTCGGCACGCTCAGCACGAGCGCCCGCACCGGTGTTCGTCACGACGACAGCAGCCATCTCGCCGGTGGCGGCCTCATCATCGCCATCCTCGCGGCCGGCGCGGTGGTCGCGGGCATCGTGGCGGCGACCAGCGGTCATCACGATCACGGTCAGTCGCACTGATCCGCGAAGGCTTGGACGTCCGGCATAAACCGGCCTGACGTCAATGCTTTCGTCTGTGTTTGAGCGCCGTGACCTTGTTTGGGTCGCGGCGCTCTTGCTTTGCGCGTTGCTTCTGGGCGGCGGCGGCCCGCATTCTCCTCTCGCGGTTGCGGTCATCGAAGCTCTGGCGGCCTTCGTGCTGCTGCGCTTTTCCTTCCGCGACCACAGGGTCGTGGGCCGGGGCGGCTTGTCCGGTATCACGGCCATTCTGCTGCTTCTGCTCGTCGGCCTGGCGCAACTCGCGCCTCTGCCCGCCTCGATCTGGGCGGCCTTTCCCGGCCGTTCGCCGCTGGCGAGCGCACTGGATCTGACGGGACGCGCGGGCGCGCCCTGGCCGATCAGCTTCGATCCGCAGACCAGTCGCGACGCCCTGCTTTCCTTCTTGCCGCCAATCGCCATGTTCATCGCGGTCCTGCACCTCGGCTGGTCGGACAGGCGCAGGCTGATGGTCGTTCTGCTCGCCGTCGGCGTGGCGAGCGTCTGCCTCGGATTTCTCCAGGTCGCGAGCGGCGATACTTCCTTCTTCAATCCTTACAAGCTGCCGCCCTATGGCCTGGCGGTCGGCTTTTTTGCGAATCGCGATCATCAGGGGCTGTTCATGGCCTCCTGCTTCGCATTGACGATGGCGGTCTATCTGGAGATGCGGAACGAGCGGCGGTCGGCCCCGCGGCATCCTGTCTGGATGATCGCCCTGCTCGCGATATTCGCCGCGACCGCGCTGGCCACCGCTTCACGCAGCGGCGCGGGCCTGCTGGCGCTGGCGGCGCTCGGCGGTGCGCTGGTCTGGCAAATGCGCGTCTCGCGCCGGCATGGTGGTCTACGCAGCCGGCTCAGGCGATTGTCCCGCCGCCGTGGCGTGCTGATCGCGAGCGCGCTCGGCGTCGGCTTGCTGATCCTGCTCGGCTTCCTGCTTGCCGGAAGCTACCAATTCCAGCGCCTCGTCGACCGCTATTCGCAGGTCTCCTCCGATGCGCGTCTCCAGTTCTGGCCCGACGTCCTCTACGTCCTCAAGCTCTATTTCCCCGTCGGTGCGGGCTTCGGAACCTTCGGATCGATTTACCAGGCTTCCGAGCCGCTCAACGAGCTCGGCCTCAAATATCTCAACCACGCGCACGATGATTATATGGAGCTGGTGATTGAGTGCGGCCTAATGGGGGTGGTGCTGATCGCCGTCTTTTTTCTCTGGTACGGCCGGAGGCTCTGGGCGCTGTGGCGGCGGCCGGCGGACCAGCCCGGCCGGGCGCTGATGAGCGGCGCGGCGGCGGTGATCCTGTTCACGCTGCTCCACTCGATCGTCGATTATCCGCTGCGCACCGAGGCGATTTCCTGCCTGTTCGCGCTGTGCTGCGGAATGCTGGTCTCCCCCACGATCGTCGAACGTCGCCGCCATCGTCGGCTGTCGTCGCGCCGGTCGCAGTCGCGCGAGCATCGGGAAGCGGAGCAGATCGCCGATCAGATGGAATATGGTCCCGCCTGATCCGGTTTGATCCGGAACCTCCCGCCTACTCCGCGTCGATCGGCTCGCGCTCCAGCAGTTCCTCAATGCGCAGACCCAATCGGCGGATGCGCGCGGCGACGCGCGGCCAAGTCTCGTCGAGGAAGGTCGCGCGTTCGGCCCGGCGCAGCCGCTCGGCTGCGCCTTCGGCCACGAACATGCCGACGCCCCGGCGCACCGTCACCAGCCCGTCGTCCTGGAAGGTCTGATAGGCCTTGGCTACGGTCAGCGGATTGGCGCCATGCTCGGCCGCGAGCGCCCGCACCGAGGGCAGGGGATCGCCGTCCCGATAATGTCCATCGAGGATCGCTTCGGCGATCGAATCACGCAGGCGGATATAGACAGGGCGGTCGTCGCTGCTCATGCTGCTATGCTGTAGTAACACAGCAGTCGGGTCAAGCCTTATCAGTCTTTCCAATAAGATATAATAGCTTCGGGCGCGGGACGGGGGCGCTCCTCCGGCGGTTTGCCGGGCGAGCCGATGAACAGGAAACCGGCGATCCGCCCCTCCGGATGGCCGAGCCCTTCCGCCACCATCGGCGAATAGGCGGCCCAGCCGGTCAGCCAGCCCGCCACGAAGCCTTCGGCGTGCGCGGCATAGAGCATCGCCATGCAGGCCGCGCCGGAGGAAAGCTGCTGCTCCCAGAGCGGGATGTGGCTGTCCGCTCGCGGGGTGGAGAAGACGACCACCAGCGTCGGCGCCTGACGCGCGAACTGCTCCACGGCCTCGCGTTCCAGCCGCCCGGCATCCGGCTTCTCCGTCAGATAGGCGCGCATCAGCAGCGCGGCGAAGGCGTCGCGCCGCTCCGGCCCGATCACCACGAAGCGCCAGGGGGCGAGCTTGCCGTGATCGGGCACGCGCATGCCGGCGGTGAGGATGCGGCCGAGCTGCTCCCGATCCGGCCCGGGCGCCGCCATGTCGCGCGGCTTGCCCGAACGGCGGGTGGCGGCGAGGCGAGCGGGGGAGGAGAGATCGTTGAGCATCGCCCGCGCGCTACCAGCGCCCTTCCCGACGCGCAATCGGGGCGGGAGAATCCGTCACGCTTCGGCGCAACATCGTTACGCGCGCTCTTGGCAAGCGCGCTTTCGCCGCTAGTCTCCCCCGCATGATCGACGGCAGGCCGGGGGGCTCGTCGTCCCACTTCCTTTCCGGAGCGCACGCCTCATGGTCCTGCCCGACGCAGACGCCACCTACGAAGCCGAAACCTCGCACCTCAGCCGCTCCGACGGCGGCACCTGGATGGGCCATCCCCGCCAGCTTGCGCGACTGTTCTCGATCGAGATGTGGGAACGGTTCGGCTTCTACGGGATGCGTGCGCTGCTGGTGCTGTATCTCGTCAAACATTATCTGCTCGCCGATCACCAGGCCAACGGCATCGTCGGCGGCTATTTGAGTCTGGTTTATCTGACGCCGGTGATCGGCGGCTGGCTGGCCGATCACTATCTGGGCTCCAAGCGATCGGTGAAATGGGGCGCGATCGTCATGGCGGTCGGCTATTTCCTGCTTTGCTTCGGCGGCCATCAGGCCAAGCCCTATGCGGTGGTGGACGGCCACCGCTACGAGGTGCAGGTCGAAAGGACCGGCTCGGTGCTCGATACCGGCGACGCCCAGCAATGGATGATCGTCAACGGCCAGCGCCTCGCCATCCACGGCCTGCCCAACGGCTCGATCGAGCTGCTCGCGCCCGGCGGCCAGGTCGCGCGCACGGTGGCCAAGGGCGATTTCCATCCCGGCGCGGAACGCTCGCCCTTCTATCTCGGGCTGATGCTGATCGCCTTGAGCCTGATCGTGATCGGCAACGGCTTCTTCAAGCCCAACATCTCCACCATCGTCGGCACCCTCTATGCGCCGGGAGACAGGCGACGCGACGCGGGCTTCACCATCTTCTACTGGGGCATCAACATCGGCTCGATCGGCGGGCAGTTCTTCTGCCCCTTGTTCGCCGCCTGGTTCGGCTGGTGGGCGGGCTTCCTGGTCGTCTCGGCCGGCATGCTGGTCGCCTATGCGCTGATCCAGTTCGACGGCGGCAGGCTGGCCGGCTACGGCGAGCCGCCCGAGCGGGCGGGGCGCGATCGCACGATCCTGATCTATGCCCTGTCGATCCTCGCCGCGCCGATCTTCTGGCTGATCTTCAGGAATGTCATGGACACGCCCGCCGCCGCGCCGGGCAGCGGGCTGTGGGGCTATATCGTCGCCACGCCGTTCCTGGGGAAGGTGCTGTTCGCGACCTTCCTGGCCGCGGTGATCGGCATCCCGATCTGGTCCTGGCGGGTCGGCGACAAGACCGAGTTCCAGATGATGCTGGCGGCGATCATCCTCGTCGTGTTCAACGTCACCTTCTGGACCCTGTTCGAGCAGGCGGCCTCCTCGCTCACCCTGTTCGCGGACCGCAACACCACGCTGGAGCTGTTCGGCATCCACATCACCGCGCCGATGACGCAGCAGTTCAATCCGCTCACCATCGTCATCTTCGCGCCGATCCTGAGCTGGCTGTGGATCGCGCTGGCGAAGAAGGGGTGGGAGCCTTCGATCCAGGTCAAGTTCGGCATCGCGCTGATCCTGGTCGGGCTCGGCTTCGTCGTCCTCGCCTGGAGCGGCAACACCGCGAACGAGGCGTTCCGCGTTTCGCTCTGGTGGCTGGCGCTGACCTATTTCATCCATTCGATCGCGGAGCTGTGCATCTCGCCGGTCGGTCTCAGCATGATCACCAAGCTGTCGATCGCGCGCGTCGTCGGCATGATGATGGGGGTGTGGTTCCTGTCGATCTCGATCGGCGAATATCTCGCCGGCGCCGCCGCCCAGGCCGCATCGGTGCAGACGGTGGGCGGCGAGGTCACCAACCCCGAGCTGGCGCTTCACACCTACATGCACACCTTCATGACCGGCGGCGAGATGACGATGATCGCGGGCGTCATCCTGCTCGTCATCTCGCCCTGGCTCCGGAAGCTCATGCATGGCGTCAATTAGAGCCGGTCGTGATTTCAATGCCCCGTTCGTCCCGAGCGCAGCCGAGGCTTCTCGACTGTGCTCGAAGCGACGCCTCGACTGCGCTCGGCGCGAACGGGTGAGGGAATCGGGCTTATGAGCGTCGGCCCCAGAGCATTCGCCCCGTTCGCCGCGCTGCTGCTGCTCGCCGCCGCGCCACCGCAGGCGGGTCCGCCGCCGGTCGATCCCGATCTCGCCGCTTCGCTGGAGGCGCTGGCGGCGAAGGATCTGCGCGTCGCCTCGATCGCCTACCGGCTCCAGACGGCGGCCGACGCGCATTGCCCGCATCACAGCCGCCTTTCCGGCATGATCGTGCAGGATGCGTCCCAGTATCGCGGCGATCTCCGTCCGGCGGTGGCGGCGCTGTTCGATCTCGGCGCTTTCCCCGCGGTGACGGGCGTGGTGTCGGGCGGACCGGCCGATCGCGCCGGGGTGCGCGTCGGCGATCAGGTGGCGGCGGTCAACGGGCGGAGCCTGGTCGCGGGGCTGCCGGCGGTCGGCTCGAAGAAGGCCGAGGGGCGGCGCTTCACCGCGATCGTCGACAGGCTCGATCGCGCCTTCAACGCCGGGCCGGTCACGCTCTCGCTGCTGCGCGATGGCCAGCCGCTCAGCATCCGCTTCAGCGGACGGGAGGGCTGCGCCTCGGACGTGCAGCTCGATCTCTCGAAGGATCGCAACGCCGGGGCGGATGGCAGGACCGTCACCATCAGCCAGGGCATCGTCGATTTCGCGAAGAGCGACGACGAGCTCGCCTTCGTCATCGCGCATGAGCTGGCGCACGACATTCTCGGCCATCGCCGTTTCCTCGACGCCACCCACACCAGCCGCAACGGCCTGTTCAGCGGCTTCGGCGGCAACGGCAAGCGCATCCGCGAGACGGAGCGGCAGGCGGACTATTACGGCCTCTACATGGTCGCCTGGGCCGGTTACGACGTGGATGCGGCCGCCGATTTCTGGCGGCGCATGGGCCGCGCCGATCCCCTGGGCTCGATCTTCTCGGACGGCACCCACCCCGGCAACGGCTCGCGCGTCAAGGCGATGGAAGCCGAAGCCGCGCAGATCAAGGCCGACCGCGCCGCCGGCCGCCCGCTGATCCCCGATCCGGCTGAGCTGAAGGACGGGGCGAGATAGAATGGCCTCGCTTCGTTCGCCCCGGCATAGTCAGGGGGCAGAGCGGCGGGCCGAAATCAGAACCGTTCGCCCCGAGCGAAGTCGAGGGGCTCAGCCGAGCGCAGACGAGGCTTCTCGGCTACGCTCGAAGCCGTGTCTCGACTTCGCTCGACACGAACGGGTTGAGCGGAATCCGTCTTCCCAACAAAAAACCCTCCCGGGATCGCTCCCGGAAGGGCTTTTCATTCCGTTGATACGGGGAAGGGTCACTCGTTGTTGAGGTAATCCCCCGCGTCCGCGTCGGTGCCGTGGCCGGACATCACCACATCGGCGAGCGCGTCGTCGCCGGTGCCGTTGGACTCGCGGGGTCCGCGCGCCAGCTCGGCCTCATGCTCCTCCACCGCGGAAGCCGGGGCGGCGATCGAGACCTCGAAGGCGCGCTGCTGGGCGCGCAGCGCCGCATCGCGGCTGGAGGCCGCGACCCGCAGGCGGTTCATGCCTGCGCCGGTGCCCGCCGGGATAAGGCGGCCGACGATGACATTCTCCTTCAGCCCGTTGAGCTGATCGACCTTGCCCTGCACCGAGGCTTCGGTGAGCACCCGGGTCGTCTCCTGGAAGGAGGCGGCCGAGATGAACGAGCGGGTCTGGAGCGAGGCCTTGGTGATGCCGAGCAGGATCGGCTTGCCCTCGGCCGGGCGCTTGCCGTCGGCGATCATCTTGCGGTTGACCGCCTCCATATCCTCCTTCTCGACCTGCTCGCCGGCGAGGAAGGTGGTGTCTCCCGCGTCGGTGATCTCGACCTTGAGCAGCATCTGGCGAACGATCGTCTCGATGTGCTTGTCGTTGATCTTCACGCCCTGGAGGCGATAAACCTCCTGGATCTCCGACACGAGATATTCCGCCAGCGCCTCGACGCCCAGCACCTCGAGGATGTCGTGCGGATCGGGCGAGCCGCCGATCAGGTTGTCGCCGCGCTTGACGTGGTCGCCTTCCTGAACGTCGATCACCTTCGATTTCGGCACCAGATACTCGACCGGCTCCGATCCATCATCCGGGCGGATGATGATCTTGCGCTTGGCCTTGTAATCCTTGCCGAACTCCACCTTGCCCGAGATTTTCGCGATGATCGCGTTCTCCTTGGGCTTGCGCGCCTCGAACAGCTCGGCGACGCGCGGCAGACCGCCGGTGATGTCGCGGGTCTTGGCGGCCTCGCGGGAGACGCGGGCGAGCACCTCGCCCGCCTGCACCTGCTGCCCGTCCTCGACCGAGAGCATCGCGCCCGGCGCCAGCATGTAGCGCGCGGCCTCGCCGCTGGTCTCGTCGAGCAGGGTCAGGCGCGGCCGCAGATCCTCCTTGGAGCGGGTGGCGCGATATTCCGTCACCACCTTCTGGGCGATGCCGGTGGCCTCGTCCGTCTGCTCGGTGAGCGTCTGATTCTCGATGAGATCCTGATACTTCACCGTGCCGGCCTTCTCGGTGATGACCGGCATCATGAACGGATCCCATTCGGCGATGCGATCGCCCTTGGCGATGATGTGCCCGTCATCGAACATCAGGTGCGCGCCGTAGGGGATGCGGTGCACCGCGCGCTCGCGGCCCTCGCCGTCGAGGATCGCCAGCTCGCCGTTGCGCGCCATCGCCACGCGACGCCCGCGCGGATCGATGATGATGGGCAGGTCGCGATACTGGATCGTGCCGTCCGACACCGCTTCGAGGTTGGACTGCTCGTTGAGCTGCGCCGCGCCGCCGATGTGGAAGGTCCGCATCGTGAGCTGCGTGCCCGGCTCGCCGATCGACTGCGCCGCGATGACGCCCACCGCCTCGCCGATATTGACCGGCGTGCCGCGGGCGAGATCGCGCCCGTAGCAGGTGGCGCAGACGCCGCCGATGCTCTCGCAGATCAGCGGCGACCGGATCTGGACGGACTGGATGCCGATCGCCTCGATCCGCGCGATCGCCGCCTCGTCGAGCAGAGTGCCCTCGGGAATCACCACCTCGTTGGTCTTGCTGTCGACGATATCCTCCGCCGTGGTGCGGCCGAGGATGCGCTCGCCGAGCGAGGCAATGGTGGCGCCGCCCTGCACGATCGCCTTCATCTCCAGGCTGCGGTCGGTGCCGCAGTCGGTCTCGACGATGACGCAATCCTGGCTGACGTCGACCAGACGCCGGGTGAGATAGCCCGAGTTCGCCGTCTTCAACGCCGTGTCCGCCAGACCCTTGCGGGCGCCGTGGGTGGAGTTGAAATATTCAAGGACGGTCAGGCCCTCCTTGAAGTTCGAGATGATTGGCGTCTCGATGATCTCGCCCGAAGGCTTGGCCATCAGGCCGCGCATGCCGGCGAGCTGCTTGATCTGGGCGGCCGAGCCGCGCGCGCCCGAATGGGCCATCATGTAGATGGCGTTCATCGGCGCCTGGCGACCATCCTCGCTCTTCTTGACCGCCTGGATTTCCTTCATCATCTCGGCGGCCACGCGATCGCCGCAGCGCGACCAGGCGTCAATCACCTTGTTGTATTTTTCCTGCTGGGTGATCAGGCCGTCCTGATACTGCTGCTCGTAATCCTTCACGAGCGCGCGGGTCTCGTCGACCAGCCCGTCCTTGGCGGCCGGGATGATCATGTCGTCCTTGCCGAACGAGATGCCGGCCTTGAACGCGTTGCGGAAGCCGAGGCTCATGATCGCATCGGCGAACAGCACTGTCTCCTTCTGGCCGGTGTGGCGATAGACCTCGTCGATCACGTCGCCGACGTCCTTCTTGGTCAGCTGGCG